>Ga0070670_100003378_pt1 | contig 13223 bp, 13 predicted proteins | sample KBSS63metaG_FD_64665 | JGI IMG/M metagenome (GOLD analysis project Ga0070670, IMG submission 64665) | Switchgrass rhizosphere microbial communities from Kellogg Biological Station, Michigan, USA - KBS S6-3 metaG | ecosystem: Host-associated > Plants > Roots > Rhizosphere > Soil ... | reverse complement strand
ATTTATTGGCGTCCCCAGCGGGATTCGAACCCGCGTTACCGCCGTGAAAGGGCGGTGTCCTGGGCCTCTAGACGATAGGGACCGATACAGACAGCTGCGACGCTTACGCCCAGACGCGCAGCTTATTCGGTGGTGGAGGTAAGCGGGATCGAACCGCTGACCTCTTGCATGCCATGCAAGCGCTCTCCCAGCTGAGCTATACCCCCAGAGCGAACGCGAAATTATAGCGGACGGTCATCGGCCGGACAATCCGCACCCGCACGTTGCGCATCGAGATTTCGCGATTCACTGCGCTCAATAGCGCGATTGCACGCACATTCGAATGCGTTCGTGCATCGTGCACTATGATCGAGCGATGATCACGAACGCTACGCTTCCGCCAGCAGCGCAACTGGACCAGCCCTCGCTCGACGGCCGCGTCGTGCTGATCACGGGCGCGGCGGGCGGCATTGGCAAGGCGCTGTCGCTTGCATGCGCGCGCGCAGGCGCGACGCTCGTGTTGCATGGCCGCGTCGTACGCAAGCTCGAGACTCTGTACGACGAAATCGTCGCTGCACAGTTGCCCGAGCCAACGATACTTCCGCTCGATCTTGCGCGCGCCGATGCATCGGACTTTGCGAACGTCGCGAGCGCACTCGATGCCCAGCTCGGTCGACTCGATGCACTCGTGCACACGGCCGCTCTGCTCGGCTCGCTCGGTCCACTCGAGCACCAGTCGTTCGACAACTGGCTCGCGTTATTGCGCGTCAACGTTGCGGCGCCGATGGGACTGACGCGCATCGTCCTGCCGCTTCTCGCGCGCTCGCCTGACGCGAGTGTCGTTTTCACGCTCGACAGCCGCGGGCAGGAGCCGCGCGCTTACTGGGGTGGGTATGCGGTGACGAAAGCAGCCGTCGGCGCGCTCGCGCGCGAGCTTGCCGATGAGTGGGAGCATCGGCCGAACCTGCGCGTCAACGCGGTGATCCCAGGCCCGATTCGTTCGCCACTGCGCAATCAGTCGCATCCGGGCGAGGACTCGTCGCGCTTGCCAGCACCCGAGAGTCTCGTGCCGCTTTACCATCACTTGATTGCCGGGCAAGCGAAGGTGGATAGTGATGCGCTGATCGATGCTCAGGCGTGGCTTGCCGGATCGCCGTGCGTCGGATCGCTGCGACCATAGCGCAACAGCACGCGCAATCGGCGAAAGTCCTGCGCCGGGAGCATATCCGGCAGCAGCAGGATCGCGCGCGAGCGCCACCGGCCGAACGGCCGCCAGACGAGTGTCGATACGCGTGCTCCGACGTAGGTATCGCGATGGACGCGGCCTGCGGACGCGGTACCGTCGCCGGTAACGACGATCACCGTCAAGTCGCCGCGCAACTCGAATCGACAGACGGCGCGACGGCCGTTGCGAAAGGCGACGACATTGATACGATCGATTGCCCAGACGACGACGGCGAGCGTCGCCAGCGCGAGCAGCATCGGATCGAGCGGCAGCATGGCGATCACGCCGCACGTGCCCGCTGCGAGGAGCGTGATCAGGACCACCGCTCGGCGTGATGACGCGAGAACGACGCGAACGGGTGGCGGCCAGTGCATGCGCCAATCAAAACGCGATCGGCGCCTCCATGCGATCGTCCAATGGAATTAGGCCATCTGGGCCATTGAACAACGGCGATCGGGGCGGTTACCAACCGCCCGGTCGATCCGAGGTCTGCGTTTTACGCCGCGCTCGCAGCTACAGGGCGCCGGATCGATCTATGCGACCGCCTGCTTCCCTTTCGCGAGCAGCATCCACGTCGATATGACGGTGTCCGGATTGAGCGAAATGCTGCCGATGCCCTGCTCGACCAGCCATTGGGCGAGATCCGGATGGTCCGATGGACCCTGCCCGCAAATGCCGACGTAGCTGCCGCGCTTGCGACATGCCGAGATCGCCATCGCGAGCATCGCCTTCACCGCATCGTCGCGTTCGTCGAACGTCGCAGCGATCGCGCCACCCGCGTCACGATCGACACCGAGCGTCAGCTGGGTCATGTCGTTGGAGCCGATGGAGAAGCCGTCGAAATGCTCGAGAAAACGGTCGGCGAGGATCGCGTTGGACGGAATCTCGCACATCATGATCACGCGCAGCTCGTTCGCGCCTCGGCGCAGCCCGTTCTTTGCAAGCAAGCCGATCACCTGCTTGGCTTCCTGCACCGTGCGCACGAATGGCACCATCAATTCAACGTTCGTAAAACCCATGTCGTCGCGCACGCGCCGCATCGCTTCGCATTCGAGCGCAAAGCAATCGTAGAACGACTCGGCAACGTAGCGCGATGCGCCGCGAAAACCCAGCATGGGGTTCTCTTCATGCGGTTCGTAGCGGCTGCCGCCGACAAGATTCGAATATTCGTTCGATTTGAAATCCGACATTCGCACGATCACTGGCTTCGGCGCGAATGCCGCCGCGATCGTCGCGATGCCTTCGGCAACCTTTGCGACGTAAAACTCCGTTGGGCTCGCGTAGCCGGCAATCCGCTGCTCGATGTCACGCTTGACATCCGCCGGTTGCCGGTCGAACTCGAGCAGCGCCTTTGGATGAATGCCGACATTGCGATTGATGATGAATTCGAGTCGCGCAAGGCCCACACCTTCGTTGGGTAGCTGGCGGAACTCGAACGCGAGCTCGGGATTGCCGACGTTCATCATGATTTTCGTCGGACACGCCGGCATCTTGTCGAGCGCCACTTCGACGATCTCGATCTCGAGCAGTCCTGGATAGACGTTGCCAGTGTCGCCTTCCGCGCAGCTGACGGTCACCGGCACGCCTTCGGTCAGCGTCTGCGTCGCATCACCGCAGCCGACCACGGCTGGAATTCCGAGCTCACGCGCAATGATTGCCGCATGACATGTGCGGCCGCCGCGGTTCGTGACGATCGCGCTCGCGCGCTTCATCACGGGCTCCCAATCCGGATCGGTGATCTCGGTGACGAGCACGTCACCCTCGGCGACGCGCTCCATCTCCGCTGCGGACTTGATGATTCGAACGGCGCCCTGCCCGATCTTCTGGCCAATCGCGCGTCCGGTCGCAAGGGGCGACGCTTGTCCTTTCAGGCGGTAGCGTCGCAGTGCGTTGCCGTCCTCGCGCGACTTAACGGTCTCGGGCCGCGCCTGCAGAATGTAGATGCGCCCATCGGTCCCGTCGAGCGCCCATTCGATATCCATCGGGCGCTTGTAATGCTTCTCGATCGACACGGCGTAGCGCGCGAGTTCCTCCGCCTGCGCATCGGTCAGCGAAAATTTCATTCGCTCGCCGAGTGGCACGTCGACGACGCGCGTCGATTCGCCACTCTCGCGAGGGTCGGCGAGGATCATTCGCGACGCCTTGCTGCCAACACCCTTGCGCAGAATGGCCGGGCGCCCCGCCGCGAGATTGGGCTTGTAAACGCAGAACTCGTCGGGATTGACGCTTCCCTGCACGACCAATTCGCCAAGCCCATACGCGGATGTGATCAGTACGACGTCGTCGAATCCGGATTCGGTATCGAGCGTGAACATGACCCCAGCAGCGCCGGTGTCGCTACGCACCATCCGCTGAACGCCCACCGAGAGCGCGACGTCGTGATGCTCGAACCCGTGATGGACGCGATAGGCAATCGCGCGATCGTTGTAGACCGATGCGAAAACCCTCGGAATTACTTTTAATATATTTTCTAATCCTTTGATGTTTAAATAGGTATCCTGCTGTCCCGCGAACGACGCGTCGGGGAGATCCTCGGCTGTCGCCGACGATCGGACCGCGAATGCCGTCCCATCGGCGCCATTCGTTGCGGCGCGAAAGGCGCGTCCGATGTCACTGACCAATCCGGCCGGCAGCGATGTGCTCGCAATCCAGTTGCGAATCGTGGAACCGGCTGCCGCGAGCGCACGGACATCGCCGACATCAACGTGCCGCAGCTCATTCACGATGCGGGTATCGAGAGCGTCCTGCCCCAGGAATTCGCGGAAGGCATCCGCAGTCGTCGCAAACCCACCGGGAACGCGGATGCCAGCTGCCTCGAGCTCGCCGATCATTTCGCCGAGCGACGCGTTCTTGCCGCCGACTTGCGGCAGATCGCGCATGCGCAAGCGCTCGAGCGGGATGACGCGAACCGTTTCCGACATGCTGGGTGACCCTCGGGAATTGACGCACGGGTGATCGAACTGCAGGTCGTCATTCTAGCAAGCGGCGCACCGGCGACTTTTGCAACGCGCGGTGCAACGACTGGCGTTCAAAACGAATGCGCCCGCAGTGCGCGGGCGCGAGGTCAATCGAGTGCGGGCGAAGTCAGTCGCTGTGACCGTCGCCGGTTTGAACCGCGGGTGTCACCGTGGCCGGTGCGAATCCATCAGGCGCCGGCGGCAGCGCGACATCTGCAAACGATGAAGGCTCCTGCCCGGCTGCGCGGCTACGCGCGGCGCGACGCAGATTGCGGTAGAGATCCGGATGCGCTTCCTTCAGATAACTGATGATCTCGAAGTCGACGCGCTTCACTTGAGACAAATCAATTTGCTCGACGTGCACGAGTCGCAGCAGTTCCTTGACAGGGCGAGGCATCTCCCGGCCGCTTTCGTAGCGCGAACCGCCACTCTGCGTCACGCCGATCTGCGTCCAGAATTGCTCCTGGTTCATGCCGAGACGGCGCCGGATTTCCCGGGGATTCAACACTCGATCGAAGAATTTCACTGCAACTCCACGGCAATGAAGGGGACTCGGTACAGCCTTTGCTATACCATTGGCATATGGTTGCGCGTTCGGCTGCGTAATACAAGGGCGACTGACCGGCGGCGTTAAAATAGCCACGAAATGCAGCAAAATTGAGACGGGTCGCCGTCGGCCGCCAAAACAGGCCTTTTCGCCCGCGACCCGTCCGGCTGCCACAGCCGCCAGCGATGCGCCACTACGACCTCCACTGCCACTCGACGCGATCCGATGGCTTGCTGTCGCCCGCCGCTGTCGTCCGGCGCGCGGCAGAGCGCGGCGTCGACGTGCTGGCATTGACCGACCACGACGAGGTTGCGGGTCTCGCCGAAGCTCGGGAAGCGGCGCGCGAGGCCGGCATCGAATTCGTCAACGGCTCCGAGCTGTCGGTTACGTGGAATGGCGAAACGATCCATATCGTCGCGCTCGGCATCGATCCTGCGAATGACGCGCTCAACGCTGGGCTTGCCGCAGTTCGCAGTGGACGCGACACGCGCGCCAAACGGATTGGCGATGCGCTGGAAGTGGCCGGCATTCCAGACGCGTTCGACGGAGCGAGCGCGTTTGTAACGAGCCCCCGACTCATCTCGCGGACGCATTTCGCGCGCTTTTTGATCGAGACTGGTTACGTGCGCGACATGAAGGAAGCGTTCAAGCGCTACCTCACCTCCGGCAAGCCCGGCTACGTGCCCCACGCATGGGCGACGCTTGCCGAGGTCGTTGGGTGGATTCAAGGTGCCGGTGGCCAGGCGGTCATCGCGCATCCCGGCCGGTACAAGCTCACGGGGACGCAACTTCGCGCGCTGATCTCGGAATTCACCGATCTCGGCGGCGACGCGTTGGAAGTGATCTCGCCGTCGCATACGGCGGCCCAGTTCGGGGAGTTTGCGACCCTCGCGCGAAGCCACGGACTTCAGGCGTCGTGTGGCACCGATTTTCATGGCGTCGGCGAGAGCCGGCTCGATTTCGGCGAGCTGCCGCCGTTGCCGGCCGGTCTCGACCCCGTGTGGAGTCGCTGGTGACGATCGCCCCCGCGGTGATCGCTGTGCGTAAAAACGTACATCGAGCCGCGAGCGCAGGTCGTCGATCGTCGAAACGATGACGGTGCAACTTCGCTGCCTGTCGGGTTGTGGCGCATGAGCAAGCGCCGCACCGTTTTCTTCATCTCCGATCGCACGGGCATCACCGCGGAGATGCTTGGCAACAGCCTGCTCACGCAGTTCGAAGACATCGTCTTTCATCGTGTGACGATTCCGTTCGTCGACTCGATGGAAAAGGCCGACGACGCCGTACGTCAGGTCAACGCAACGGGTGCGGCCGAGGGCCTGCGACCCATCGTCGTCTGCTCGGTTGTCGATGAAGCGATGAGCGCGGCCATCCGGCGCGATGCACAGGCGCTGACGCTCGACATGTTCCAGATTTTCATCGTGCCGCTCGAGGAAGAGCTTGGCGCAAAAAGCTCCCACGCGGCCGGTCGCTCGCACGGCATCGCCAATAGCCACGAGTATTTCGCGCGGATGGAGGCGATCAACTTCACACAGGCGTACGACGACGGTGCGGCAACGCGTGATCTCGACAAGGCCCAAGTGATCCTCGTGGGCGTCTCGCGCTGCGGCAAGACGCCCACCTCGCTTTACCTCGCGCTGCAGTTCGGCATCCGCGCGGCGAATTTTCCGCTGACGCCGGATGATTTTGCCGATCACAGGCTGCCGGCGTCGGTCTCTGGACTCCGGGAACGGCTGTTTGGATTGACGATCCAGCCCGAGCGGCTGCGCGAGATTCGCGAGGAGCGGCGGCCAGGCAGCCGCTACGCGCAACTCGACAACTGCAGGCACGAAGTGCGCGAAGCCGAGCATCTGATGCAGCAGCACGGCATACCGATGCTCGACACGACGTCCAAATCGATCGAAGAAATCGCCACTACAATCCTGCACCGCGCCAAACTCGCGCGCCATATTTACTGACATCGGCAGGTTCCAGCATGAATGACGTCAACCGCATTCGCGGGATGTGGTGCGCGACGCTGACGCCCCTCGCCTCTGACGGCTCGCTCGACACCGCGCGGATGGGTGCCCACGCACGCGAATTGTTCGCGGCCGGGGTCGATGGCATCGCGCCGTTCGGGACGACGGGCGAAGGACCGTCTTTCTCGATTGCCGAGCGAAGAGCAGGACTCGAGTCGCTGCTGGGCGCCGGGATCGCGCCCAACAAGGTTGTCGTTGGCACCGGCTGCGCATCGCTGACGGACACCATTGCGCTCACGCGGCACGCAATCGAGAACGGCGTCGCGCGCTGCCTCGTGGTGCCGCCGTTCTTTTTCAAGAATGTGTCCGACGACGCTGTCTACTCGCTTTACGCGACGCTGATCGAGCGCGTCGCCGATCCGCGCTTGCGGCTTTACCTCTACCACATCCCGCAGTTCAGCGCCGTTGGCATCTGGCCCGACACGTTGCGACGGCTCGCCGATGCGTTTCCGGGTGTCGTCGCCGGTGTCAAAGACAGCGCCGCAGACTGGACCAACACCGCCCGCATCCTCGATCGCGTGCCGCACCTCGATGTGCTGATCGGTCACGAGCCTGACCTGCCGAAGCTGATGCGCGCCGGCGGGGCGGGCACGATCTGCGGCATCGCGAACGTCTACCCCGATCTCGTGCGCGCGCTGCTCGCCAGTGACGTATCTGCGGCGGCGGAAGCGCGGATGGCGCAGTTCGTGGCAGTGCTGGCACGGTTTCCATTCCTGCCGGCGTTCAAGGCGATCAAGGCGGCGCAAAGCGGCGACGACGCGTGGAATGCGTTGCGACTGCCATGGCTGCCGCTTCCCGAGACGCAGCGAGACGATCTCCTGTCGGGCCTTGCGAGCGCGGGCTTCGCCGTCGGTTGACCGATCGCGTGGCCGCGGTTCACTATCGGCGCCACGTCAGAATCGACGACCGACAAATCTCGTCCCGTGGAGGAGCTCATGAACGATCACACGCCCCCTGAATCGCCCGATGCATCACGCCGCCGATTGCTGCAAGCGAGCGCGGGCGCTGCTGCGCTGGGCTTGCTGCCAGGCATCGCGATCCGCAGCGCCCATGCACAGGCAGGGTTCGACTGGAAGCGCTTCAAGGGTCAGAAGATCGAAGTGTTTCTCGTCAAGAGCCCGCGTGGCGATCTGCTGACGAAATACCACAAGGAGTTCGAGGACCTGACCGGCATCGAGGTGGGCTCGGAAATGATTCCCGAGCAGCAGCAGCGACAGAAAGCGGTCATCGAGTTCAATTCCGGCAATCCCAGCTTCGACGTCATTGCGCTGTCGTATCACGTGCAGAAGCGGCAGTTCGCAAAGAACAACTGGCTGACGGATTTACGGCCATACATCAGCGACGCATCGATGGCATCGCCCGATCTCGACTTCGCGGACTTCGCGAAAGGCGGGCTCAATTACGCCGTCGAGCCGGACGGACGCGTGATGAGCCTGCCGATGAACCTCGATCCGTGGGTCGTCTACTACAACAAGGAATTGTTTGCGGCGAAGGGTATCGCGTATCCGAAGACGTTCGCCGAAATGATCGACGCCGCAGCGAAGCTCAACGATCCAGGGAAAGGCGTTTCAGGCTTCGTCGGCCGCGGCTTGAAGAACGCCAATGTTCCGGTATGGACGAGCTTCCTGCTGGGCTATGGCGGTGGATTCATCGATACGAAAGGCAAGCTGACAACCGATACGCCCGAGGCGATCGAAGCGGCGAAGATGTATCAGACGCTGCTCGGCAAATATGGCCCGCAGGGCGTCGCCGGCTACAACTGGAACGAGTCGCAGACGCTGTTCCTCCAAGGCAAGGCGGCCATGTGGCTCGACGGCATAGGATTCGCGCAGCCGCTCGAGGATCCGACGAAATCGAGGATCGTCGGCAAGGTGGGTTATGGCGTGATGCCTTCGGGTCCCAAGCAGCAGGTGTCGGCGCTGTTCGGCGACGGCGAAGGCATCGCGTCGAACAGCAAGAAAAAGGGACCCGCCTGGTACTACCTGCAGTGGGCGTCCAACAAATCGAATCAGACGCGGATGCTGCAGGCTGCCGCCGGTGCGCCGGTGCGCAACTCGGCGTACGCAGCGGCGCAGCAATCAACCGACTTCAAGGCGCCGAAGGAATGGGTCGACTGCATGCTGAAGTCGGCGGCCATCGCACAACCGGGCTTGCCCGTCATCTCGCCGGTGACCGAATTCCGCGATGTGTTCGGTGTCGCGTTGACGAACATGCTGAACGGCGCCGATCCCGCTGCTGAACTGCGCAAGGCGACTGCTGACTTCCAGCCGGTGCTCGACAAAAGCGAAAAGGCCTAAAGCGACGCAATGAGCTTGCGCTTGGCGCGGCCCCGTCCCAGGGAATGCGCCACGCGACTCGCCGGCCGATGACGACGTCCGCCGTTACTGTTGCTGCTACTGCTCCGCGCGCGGGCTTTCTGCGCCGGCGCACGCGAAGCTATCGGCTGTTGACCGTACCCGCGCTGGTCGTCGTCGGGGCGGTCATCGTGTTCCCATGGCTTTTTACGCTGTACATGAGCGCGTTCGACTGGAAGATCGGAGAAGCCGCGCACTTCGTCGGCGTTGCCAATTACACCGGCCTCGCAACCAACCAGCGGTTCATCGAAGCGATCGTTCACACGTTCTACTTCACGCTGCTGGCCGTCGTGTTTCCGCTGCTCCTCGGCACGGCGGCAGCGCTGATCTTCCATCGCGAATTTCGCGGCCGCGGCTTCCTGCGCGCAATCTTCACGTTGCCGATGATGGCAACGCCGGTCGCCGTTGCACTTGTATGGACGATGATGTTTCATCCGCAGCAGGGCGTATTGAACTACTTGCTGTCGCTCGTCGGGCTGCCGCCGTCGCTGTGGGTGTATTCCCCGACGTGGGTGATCCCGAGCCTTGTCATCGTCGAGATCTGGCACTGGACGCCGCTCGTCATGTTGATCGTGCTCGGGGGACTCGCCGCGCTGCCGACGGAACCGTACGAGTCTGCGCGACTCGACGGCGCGTCGGAATGGCAGCTATTGCGGTACATCACGCTGCCGCTGATCATGCCATTCATCGTCGTCGCTGCTGTCATTCGCACGATCGACGCCGTCAAAGCGTTCGATACGATCTACGTGATCAGCTCTGGCGGCCCCGGCACCGCATCCGAGACGATCAACCTGTACCTGTACCTGCAGGCGTTTGCGTTTTACAACGTCGGCAATGCGTCGGCGGTCGTCGTTGTGTTCTTCGCCATCATCGTCGCACTCGCCCTGTTGCTGCTGCATGTGCGGCAGCGTGCGCGCTGGTCCGCCTAGCCATGTCGGAGCTCGCGCGCGACGGCATGCTGACCGCGGCATCGTTCGCGGGACGTCCGGCGCGCGTCACGCTGCGCCGCCTGGTGCGCCGGCTCGCATTCTGGTTTGCCGTTGCCGTCATCGTATCGCCCGCGATCCTCGTGTTTCTCTGGATGCTGTCTTTGTCCCTGAAGAGCGAGCTCGCGAACCTGACGTATCCGCCGGTGTTCATTCCCGATCCACCGACGCTCGCGAACTACATCCAGGTGTTCTCGCAGAATGCGATGGGGCTGTACTTCCGCAATAGCCTCATCGTGTCGGGTGGTGCGACGCTGCTGGCGCTTGTCGTCGGCATTCCCGCCGGCTACGGCATCGCGCGGCTGCAGGCGTCGCGGACGCTCGTGCTGATCCTGATCGCGCGAATGACGCCTGCACTGTCGTTTCTGATCCCGTTATTCATGGTGTTTCAGTTCTTTGGGCTCAACAACACGCTGACGGCGCTCGTCGTCACGCATCTCGTCATCACGGTGCCGATCGTCGTCTACGTGATGGCGGGCTACTTCGAAACGCTGCCTCGCGAGCTCGAGGAGGCGGCGCTGATCGACGGCGGCAGCATCATCAGCACGCTTCGATATGTCGCGTTGCCCCTCGCGCGTCCCGGCATCGTCGTCGCCACGATCCTCGCGTTCATCTTCTCGTGGAACAACTTCGTGTTCGGCGCCGTCCTGGCGGGTCGCGCAACGCGGACGCTGCCGGCCGCCGTTTATAACGTGCTGACGTTCGAGCAGCTCGCGTGGGGACCCCTCGCCGCGGCGGCAATCGTCGTCACGTTGCCTGTGCTGCTGCTGACGATCTTCATCCAGAAGGAGATCGTCGCGGGACTGACGCACGGCGGCGTCAAGGGTGCGTGAGGCGTCGCCGCCCGGGCTTTATGAGAGGCGACGGCGGTCGCGATGATCGTCGTCTTCGGCTCCATCAACGTCGATCTCGTTGCGCGTGTGCAGCGTTTGCCGAGCGCCGGTGAGACGCTGGCTGGCCGATCATTCGCGATGCTTCCCGGAGGTAAAGGCGCCAACCAGGCGCTCGCCGCGAGCCGTGCAGGCAGCGACGTGCATCTTTTCGGATGCGTGGGCCACGCCGATGGCCTTGCGCCCGTCGCATTGCGGGAAATCTCGCGATCTTCGATCGATGTCGCGGGGGTCGTGGAATGCGATGGGACCACCGGTGTCGCGCTGATTCACGTCGATGACGAGGGTGAGAACTGCATTACCGTCGTGCCGGGTGCCAACGCACGTGCGCGTGCATCGCAGATTCCCGATGCGATACTGTCTCGAGACACTACCGTGCTGTTGCAGCTCGAGGTGCCTGTCGACGACGTGGCGCTGCTCGCGCGGCGCGCGCGTCTATGCGGTGCGCGTGTGGTGTTGAATGCGGCACCTGCAACGCGTTTGGCCCCGCGGCTTTTCGACGAGATCGATGTCCTCGTCGTCAACGAGTCGGAGGCGCTGACCCTCGCCGAGATGGCGGGCACGAACATTCACGATGCGGTGCGCAAGCTCGCGTCCGCTTCCCGCAACGTCGTCGTCACGCGCGGAGCGCACGGTGCACTGTATGTTCAGCGGGGCGAGCTTTGTATGCAGCGCGCGCCACGAATCGACGCAGTCGACACCGTGGGCGCCGGCGACGCGTTCACGGGCGCGCTCGCCGCAGCGCTCGACCGCGGCGACGATTTCACCACTGCGGTTCGCGAAGGTGCGGCAGCCGGCGCGCTCGCGTGCCTCACACCTGGTGCGCAGACCTCGCTGCCGGACCGGCAGTCGATCGTGCAGATGGCCGCGACGCTTTTCAACTAACGTCGCGGAGCGCTGCGCGCATTACGGTCGTGGCTTACGGCCAATCGTTCGCTGTCGCGTCGCCTCGAACATCACGACCGCCGCGGCAGCCGCGGCATTCAGCGATTCGCTGCCCGGCGCCATTGGTATCGCGACGCGAATGTCGGATCGATCACACAGTGCTTGTGACAAGCCGGCGCCCTCGCTGCCGATCGCCAGCGCAATACGGCCGCGCAAATCCACGCTGAAAACGCTTGGCGCTGCGCTGACCACGGTCGCGACCAGTCGACCGCCCTCAGCACGAAAGGCGTCGACCCACTCCGCAACGGCTACCCCCTCGATGAGTGCCGTCAGGAAGTGCGCGCCCTGCCCGGCGCGCAGCACCTTGGGCGCCCATGCGAACGCACAGTGCGGCGACAGCACCACCTGATCGACGCCGGCCGCGGCGGCCGAGCGGATCATCGAGCCGACGTTCCCCGGATCCTGCACGTCCTCGAGCACGAGGCAGAAGTTTCCCGGTGCGGCAGCTGCGATGCGCGGCGGCGTGACGACGGCCAGCACGGCGACATCCGGCGGCAACGCTCCGATATCGCTATAGAGCGTCCGCGGCACGGCGAGCACCCGCGACGATGGCACGCGCGCGACCAGCGCCGCGATCGTCGGTTCGTCGAGCCGGTCGTCGACGACGACCAGGGTTTCGGGCAGGCCGATGCGCGACATGTAGACATCGATCAGGTGCGCGCCCTCGAGAACGCAGCGGCCCGACTTGCGGCGATCGCGCGACGATTCAATGAGTCGCGCGACCTCGCGCAATCGCTCGTTATGGCGGCTCGTTATCCGTTGCACTCAGCTGTAAAGAGTGTCGTAGAACCGAGCGATGCGGCCGACCGCGATCTCGATCGCGTTACGCGAGATGAGTTGTCGAGCGACGAATCAAGCGGTCAATGCCGAGGCGCAGCACTCGGCGGGGCGTTGCGCGGCGGCGATGCGGGTTTGACGCCGGCGCCGCCGGTCTGTACCTGGAAGAACACTTCGTCCTGGCGGATCATGCCGAGCTCGGCACGAGCGCGCTCCTCGATCGCTTCGGTGCCAGTCTTCAGGTCGCGCACGTCGGCATCGAGCGCATCGTTGCGCATCTTGAGCTTCGCATTCGTCTCGCGCTGTGCCGCGAGCTGGCGATCCGATTCGCGAACCTGCAGCCACCCTCCCTTGCCCAGCCACATTGGATATTGCAGCCCGACGATCAACAGGCCGAACGCAAGTGCAAGCCAGCGCATCGAGCAACCGAATCAGCGCAGGTTGAAGAGCGCCGCGCGGCCGGGATACGACGCGGCATCGCCGAGATCTTCCTCGATCCGCAAAAGCTGGTTGTATTTCGCGATGCGATCCGAGCGCGACAGCGA
>Ga0070670_100003375_pt1 | contig 13229 bp, 14 predicted proteins | sample KBSS63metaG_FD_64665 | JGI IMG/M metagenome (GOLD analysis project Ga0070670, IMG submission 64665) | Switchgrass rhizosphere microbial communities from Kellogg Biological Station, Michigan, USA - KBS S6-3 metaG | ecosystem: Host-associated > Plants > Roots > Rhizosphere > Soil ... | reverse complement strand
AAAATTAAAGAATAATCTGGATAGGAGATTGTCATGAAGATTGTCCATACCATGATTCGGGTGAATGATCTCGACGAAAGTTTGAAGTTCTATTGTGATGGGCTCGGCATGAAGTTGCTGAAGCGAAGAGATTACGAGTCCGGCCGATTCACCAATGTTTTCGTCGGTTATGGAGCAGAAGAAACGGACGCGGTGATCGAGCTTACCTATAATTGGGATACGCACAAATACGATCTCGGCAACGGCTTCGGACATATCGCCCTCGGCGTGCCGGACGTCTATAAAGCTTGCGAAGAGTTTCGCGCCAGAGGGATCAAGATCGTCCGCGAACCGGGGCCCATGAAGCACGGCAGCGGAAGCAATGCCATCGCGTTTATCGAAGATCCCAACGGGTACAAGATCGAACTGACAACTCGTCCCGATGGATCGAACTTTCGCTGACGGCAATGCCAACGTTACTTCTGAAACCGACGGTCATCCCCGCAGCCGGCGAGCCGCCGAAAATCATCGAAGAATTTGTTGGTCGGGTGAACTCGCGGACATCCGCGCTGAGCATCGCAAGAATGACGAGCCCGCCGGGTTGGCGCGAGCCGGGACAGACGCCGGAGTTCGACGAATATACCGTCGTATTGCGCAGGGAATTACAGGTGCAAACCCGAGACAAGAATTACAACGTCGCAGCAGAACAAGCGATTATCGTTCACGCGGGTGAATGGGTGCGCTACAGCACACCACAGGGCGCGGAATACATCGCCGTGTGCTTGCCGGCATTTTCGCCTCAAACCGTGCATCGCGCCGAGTAAACCAACGGGCAGTCATTTTTTAATGATGCGATAGCCGGCGCTATCGAGAGTATTATACAAGACAATCACCTCCGTGGTCGGTTCATAACCGACGCTTCCAAGCGTCGAGCGCACATACGAATCCTTCCATTTCGGGTGACCGTTCGCGTCCAAGTTTTCTTTATTGACCAAGATCGAGAGCACGAGCTTCTGCAAGCTGACCGCAAAATCGCGATCGTCGCGATTTCTCGTCATGATGACCGAGGGCACTGCATGGGTTTCCACTTCCCCGGCCCAACCATACACGTTCTGCGCGATTTTCTTTTTTGGGTAGATCTGTTCCAAGCCGCTGTCGGTGGGAATCGTAACGAAATGAAAACTCCGGTCGAGATTCCGAAACGCCGGGACGGGTGCGCCGCCGACGAAAATCAGCGCATCGAGATCGCCGCTGGCAATTTTCTTAACGGCCTCTTCCGGGGTATCGAAGACACGGTCGATGCGTATGTTGAATCCCGCGAGCAAAACCTCCGCGGTCAGCGCGGAACCGCTCTTCTCGGGCCCAACGGCGACTCGTTTCCCTTGCAGCTCTGAGACGCTTCTGATTTTTTCGTCCTTGGCGATGATATGGATCTCTTCCGGATACAAGTTGAGAACCACTTTCGCTTCCTGAAAAACGTTGAAGCCGGTCTCTTTGAGCATGGTCTCGGCGACGAAACGCAAAACGTCGAGTTGCAGAATGGCGAGGTCCGCTTTGCCGGCGCCGAGGAGATTAATATTATCGAAGGAACCGTTGGTCTGAACCACTTCGATGGGAATTCCTTCCTTCTCGGCAATTTGCTTGATGTCCTGGGCGATCTTGAAATAAGTCCCTTCGGCTGAGCCGGTAGCGATCGTGAAAGCGAGCGCGTGACCATGAATCAATAGAGTCAGGAAGACAATCGTAAGTTTTTTCATTTGCACTCCTGAATAGTCGGTAAAGAACTTCTGGGTGACAATACTCGCAGACCGCTCAGTGTACAAACCGCACCGCGACGAAAATGCCGATCATGGAAAGTGCCAGAGCGAGCTTGATTGCCGCACCTAGGATCAAACCAAGAGTCGCGCCAAAACCTGCGCGCGTCGCTTCTGACAGACTGCCTCGCGATGAGATCTCGCCGATGACCGCCCCAATGAATGGGCCGAAGAGCACGCCAGGGAGGCCTAAAAACAGGCCGGCGATGGAACCCATGACCGCTCCGATCACAGCGCGCCGGGAAGCACCGAATTTCTTGGCGCCGAACATTGTCGCCCAGAAATCAACGCCGATGGTCAGCAGTGTTAAAACCGCAAGGACGACGAGAGTCCATGCTCCGACGTAGACGAAGTCGTCGGCCCACGCGCCAATCACCAGCCCTGCGAAAATCAACGGCGCGCCGGGGATGGCGGGTAAGATCAGACCCGCCAAGCCGCCTAAGACGAGAATTCCCGCAATACCCCATAGAACGAAAGCGGAGTCCATGTGGACACAGGATTAGGAGAGAGCCGATCAGCGCTTCACTTGCCGCGTCGCGCCTAACCACCGCCATGGCCATAACTCGCGTTGCACTTCCTCAGGCGCCGAGGCCCGAGCTGCGGCCAATCGCTGGGCGATGATTTTATATACTTCCGGTGAAAAACCAAAACCGAAGTGAGTGGTGCGCACTTCGATGTGCTCGACATTTTGCGCATTGGCGTCGATGCAGGCCTGCCAAGCGACCACCCGATCGCGACGCGAATAGAGGGCGATCACCGGCGTACTGAAGGTGATCCGATTGCGCATTTCGACCTCGGCAGCAATCGCATCGATATCAATGCCGCGGCGGTGAAAGGATCTCGCGACGACCGTATACTTGGGCCCGCCGATCACGGGCGTGCCCAGAGTAATGACCTGGCCGATCAGATCGGCGCGCTCACGCGCCAGTTCGCGGGCGAGATAACCGCCGAAACTCCAGCCGATGATATGAACTGGTTGCTTAGTGCGGCGAGCCAAGGAGGAGACCCGCTTCAAGATTCTCGGCAGCAAATCCGCGGCGGTGCCGGTATTCCGCCCGAGGCCCCAGCCACGGGCGCGGTACCCTAGCAACTTGAGATAGCTCTTCAATATGGCAGTGGAGCCATCACCGGCGCCGTAGCCGGGCAAAATCAAAACCGGCCGGCCTTCGCCGCGGGGCTGCCAGACAAGCTCTGGAAAGCGCAACAATAGACGTGGCAATTCGATTAAACCGCGAGCTTCAAGGAAAAGACGAGAGGGATCGGGGGCTTCGAACGAGTCGGGCATGGATCGATGGCGTCGTGTGACGTTTCTCAGTGTACAGCGGTCACGAGCAATACACAATCTCATGACTCACCGCATCGAGAAGACAAAGCAGGCTCAACAGAATCGCTTGCCTGTGTTTACGGGCTTCGTTGTCCGGACTGACTACGATGGCGGGGTGAATGCCGGATCGTGTCGGCAACGGATTTGGTTTTGTGTGGAAACGGGCAGAGCTCACGGATCATGCAGGCGGGACAATTCGGTTTTTTTGCCAGGCACACACGTCGTCCGTGATACTGCAGCAGATGACAAAAACGCACGCGCTGCTTCTCCGGGACAATCGCCATTAGATCGGCTTCGATTTTGTCCGGGTCGGCGTTTTTCGTAAATCCGAGCCGCTGCGACAATCGCGCGACATGAGTGTCCACGCCGATGGTCTGTCGGCCGTAAGCATTGCCCAACAAGATGTTTGCGGTTTTTCGTCCGACCCCGGGCAACGAGAGCAAAGCATCCAAATGACCGGGAACCTTGCCATCGAAACGATCAACCAGGTGTTGACAGCAATTGTGGATCGATCTGGCTTTGGTGCGGTAGAAATTAATTTTGCCGATCTGCATTTCGAGGCTCGCCAGCGGTGTGTTCGCGTAATCGGCGGCGCTGCGGTGGATCCTAAAGAGATTGGCGGTAATTTGGTTCACCAAATCATCGCGCGCCTGTGCGGCGAGAATCAATGCGATGAGCAGTTCTAGAGGATTTTTGTAATCGAGATCGAGCTTCGCATCGGGATGCGCTTTCTCGAGGCGCGGCAGAATCTTTTTGAGCCGCGCCGCTGCTTCGGCCGATTCGACTGAAGACTTGTCTGTCGTTGCCATTTTCATTTTACCGGTTAAATATGCTAGCAGAAGCTCTGTTGTCAAAAGGAGGTGCCAGATGGATTTAAAGGACCTTAGAAAATTGCCTATGCCGAAGTTGCGCGACGTGGCGAAGCAGGAAACCGAGCTCAACAATGTGATCGCCATGGAAAAAGAAGAGTTGATTAAGGCGATCGCGGCGGCCAAGGGTATCCCGTACGATGAGACGCATAAAGATCTGAATGCGATTCATGCGGTCAAGCAGGATATTCGCGAGTTACAGAAAGAGAAGACCGAGCTTTTAAGCTCCGCTGGCGATCGCCAGAAAGTGAAGAGGCTCAGGCGCAAGGTGAAGTTAATGAAACGGGTGACGCGCCACCTCGCGCGCGATGCAAAATTGGCGGCGGCCGCAGCGGCGGCAAAACCGCCAACGGCGAGTTGATCGGATTTTTTCATGCCGGCCCTGCCTCCGGTGCGCGGACGCGGCTCGAGCACGAATCCGAAGAACCGCTTCGAATCGGTGGAGCGGGTACTGGAGCCGACGGACAATGAAGACGAGACTTCATCGGCGCTGACGCAGTTCTTTGCGGACCACTCCAAGAGCATCATCGCCTATAACGATAGTCCGGATGTCGGGTTTGACGCGAGCATCAATCCCTACCGCGGCTGTGAGCACGGCTGCGTCTACTGCTATGCACGGCCGACCCATGAATATCTCGGTTTCTCGTCGGGCTTGGATTTCGAAACCAAGATCATGGTGAAAGAGGATGCGCCGGAGCTTTTACGCAAAGAATTATCGAGTCGATCCTGGAAGCCCCAACTCATTGCTCTCAGCGGCAATACGGACTGTTACCAGCCCGTGGAGAAAAAAAAGCAGCTGACCCGGCGCTGCTTGGAAGTCCTGCTCGAATTTCGCAATCCGGTGGTGATCATCACGAAAAATTATCTGGTCACGCGCGATATCGATGTTCTGAGGGAACTCGCCCGCTACGATTGCGTCGGCGTGACACTTTCGCTTACAACCCTGGATCTCCATTTGTCTTCGTTGCTCGAGCCGCGGGCGTCGCGGCCGGCGCGCCGGCTTGCTGCGATCCAAGCGCTTGCGGAGGCCCGCGTACCCGTCGGCTATCTTCAGGCGCCGATGATTCCGGGGCTCACCGACGCCGAAGCGCCGGGCATCGCGGCCGCTGCTGCCGAGGCAGGTGCAACATTTTGCGGCTATGTCGCGCTGCGTTTACCTTTCGCCGTCAAAACGCTTTTCGAACAGTGGCTCGAGCAATACTATCCTGAGAAGAAGAACAAAGTGCTCAATCGCTTGCGCGAGATCCGCGATGGCAAGCTCAATGACCCGAACTTTACTACTCGAATGCGCGGCAACGGCATTTTCGCCGAACAAATGGCGGAACTGTTTCAGCTGGCTCAGAAAAAATCAGGCATCAACAAGCGATGGCCCAAGCTCACGACTGAAAACTTTCGCAGACCCGCACGGGATCAATTGTCACTTTTTTGATTTTCCTTACGCTGTCCGCTTCGAAGAAAATGTCTGGTTCAATCGAAACGCCTCAACCCGTCATTCCCGAATGCTTTAATCGAGGATCCAATCCTAATTCCGCCTGGATTCCCGCTAAAGGCATGCGCGAATGACAACTTATCGATCCTTTCGAGGTAAGACACTGCCTAAGGGCGGGCGAATATCATGAATCGCTCGTGTCAGCTTGGGATCAGTTGGTAATCAGATTGCCGCGGCCGGGGACTCAATCGCAGTAGTATTCGATTTGATAGCCGTTTGGATCGGTAAAATAAAAAGCCTCTCGGCCACGCCGGCCGTCGATTTTTACGCCGTGGTGTTTGAGAGCTTTTTCTATTTTCTTGAGCCCTGCTGCGCTCATTTTAAAGCCGATGTGCTCGAGACCTTGGCTCCCGGAAATACGTCTGGCGCTTTTCACGAAATTCAATAGATCGCCGCTGCCGGGAGTCGTCAAGAAAATCATGTCTGGCGGATGACGGAAGGCTACTTTGCAGCCCAAGACACCGACGTAGAACTCTTCGGTTTTCTTCAAATCGCGGCTTTTAAGAGCAATGTGACTTAAACCTGTTCGCGCCATTCTCGTCTCCTTTTGAAATGGATGCAGTGACATTTTGTATCGCCTGAGCCGCGCAGGATCAACAGTCGCAGCAATCTGCTTCGATGCCGTCGTGACAGCGCCTGCTTTTGCAAAATTTGCGAAGCTTGTTAGTTTGAAGCTCTCAGAGCGAGAGCTTCGATCTTGACCTTTCGGAACCTCACTCCGACGTCTGCGGATGCTAAAATTTTTACGGCTGGTACAAGTTGCGGTGGGTTTTCGCGCGCAAGTCAATTGCGCGTTTCACATGTCGAGCACGCTCAGTGTTTTTCTAAAACCTTTGACCGAAGACTTGGCCGTTTCACGCGCTCTCTTTTCGTTGCTGCGGTCGGGAGAGATTCTCCTTGCCGGCGGATTGGCACCGTTGAGCGCATGGACATCCGCCATTCGAGCATGATGATGTATGTGCTCCAGGTGGTAGGGTTGGCGCTGGGATCATTAGCACACAGCTGCTTGGTTTTTACCTCGAGTTTTTTCTTTATGGGATCGGTCCGGGTGGGAGCGTCGCCGCAGAAGATCCAACTCTCGGAAATTGAAGCGTCGTAACCAACAAGGATCATGCTAAAATGGCGTGGTAAGCTCCCTTTGATATGGCTGCAGGTGCGCACAGCGCTGTCGATTTTCGCTCGGAAGGGCCGCGGGACGGCACACTCAAGTTGATCATCGCGGGCCGACTCGACGCCGAAACGACAGGTACGATCTGGCGCCGCGCAGTCGCCAACGTTCAAGGCGCGAATGCAGCGCACGTCGTAGTTGATGCTTCGGGAATAGAATATTGCGACGGCGCCGGCATCGCCCTCCTGGTTCAGCTCAGGGAACTGCAAAGACGCACGGGCGGAAATCTCGAGATCATCGGACTGCGCCCTGAATTTGCCGATCTGCTCAATGACAGCGCGTCAAATTTTCCCGCCGAGACGAAGGGTACGCCGCCGCGCGAAGGGATCGCCGAGGAGCTGGGCCACAACACAGTCGAAATCTGGCGCGATATTCAATCGCTCATCAGCTTCATTGGTGAGCTAAGCGTCGGCTTAGTCGGCGCGCTTATCCATCCCGGCGCTGTGCGCTGGCGCGATGCCTTGAGCATCGCCGAAGCGGCGGGAGTCAATGCGCTGCCGATTGTGGCGCTGGTGAGCTTCCTCATGGGATTGATCATGGCGTTTCAGGCGGCCATACCGCTCCGCCAATTCGGCGCGCAGTTATTTATCGCGAACCTGATCGGACTGTCGCTGCTGCGCGAGCTCGGGCCTTTGATGACCGCAGTCATCTTGGCCGGCCGCTCGGGATCGGCTTTTGCTGCAGAGCTGGGCACGATGAAAGTGCGCGAGGAGATCGATGCGCTCAAGACCATGGGGCTCGATCCGGTGCGGTTCTTGATTGTCACGCGGGTGATTGCAGCTGTCGTCATGACACCGCTCTTGACGGTCTTTGCCGATTTAACGGGCTTGATCGGCGGATTCGTCGTGATGCGCTCGTTGGGCTTCCCGCTGATCACTTATTTTCATCAAATCCAATATGCGGTGAGTTACGGTTCGTTGGTGGGCGGATTGGTGAAAGCATTCGTCTTTGGAATTCTCGTGGCTGCCATTGGTTGCTTACGTGGTCTACAAACCGGCACCGGTGCGACGGCCGTAGGACAGTCGACCACCAGCGCCGTGGTCAGCGGGATTATTCTGATCACGATCACCGACGGGATCTTCGCCTTGGCTTACTATTACCTGGGAGTCTAGATGGCTGAACACCCCGGAGGAAAACCGATCATCGAAGTACAAGACTTCACCGCCGCCTACGACGGGAATGTGGTGCTCGATAAGCTCAACTTCGAAATTTATGCGGGCGAGGTTTTTGCCATCCTGGGCGGCTCCGGCTGCGGCAAAAGTACTCTATTGAAGCACATGATCGGACTCTACAAACCCGCAGGCGGGAGAATTTTGATCGACGGCGAAGATATTGCCGCTCTGTCCGGCGAAGAGCGCAGGAAAATCTTGCGCAAATTAGGCGTCCTTTACCAAAGCGGTGCTTTGTTCGGCTCCATGACCTTGCTGGAAAATGTTTCATTGCCGCTGGAGGAATTCACCGATTTGCCGCCTGAAGCGATTCGCTTGATCGCCATGATGAGGCTGCAAAGGGTCGGTCTCGCCCACGCCGCCGATTTGATGCCAGCCGAACTCAGCGGTGGGATGCAGAAACGCGGCGCCATCGCGCGCGCCATGGCGCTCGATCCACAAATTTTGTTCATGGACGAATTGTCGGCCGGTTTGGATCCGGTAACTTCCGCCGATTTGGACCAGCTTGTGCTGAATCTCTCGAATAGTCTAAAAATTACGTTTGTCGTCGTGACCCATGAGCTGCCGAGCATCTACACGATTGCGGATCGTGTTATTATGTTGGATAAACAAGAGAAGGGCATTATCGCGATGGGGACGCCACAGGAGCTCCGCGATCACAGCAAGGATCCTCGCGTCCAGCAATTCTTTCTCCGTCAAGCTTCAAGCAATCACGAATCGCCAAGCGCTACTCCAAGCGCGCGTTGAGCATGGAAAAATTCAGCTATTTTAAGATCGGCATCTTCGTAATCAGTGCCATTGTCATCGGCGTGCTCGGTGTCGTCGTGCTCGGAGCGGGGGCGATCTTCCAGAAAAAAAACATTGCCGAAACTTACATCGATGAGTCCGTGCAGGGTTTGGACGTGGGCTCGCCCGTGAAATTTCGCGGCGTACCGGTAGGGCGGGTTGAAGATATCTCTTTGACCAGCGCTGCCTACCGTACGCGATTGCAATACGTACTGGTGCGTATGTCGATTTCATCGAACATGTTTCAGTTCCCGCTCAACAATCCGCGCAGCCCGGAGCTCCGTGCCGCGCTCGACCGGGGATTTCGCATTCGGATAGCGCCCCAAGGACTGACAGGCGTTGCATATCTCGAAGCAGACTACTTGGATCCGGAACGCAATCCATCGCTGCAGATCGATTGGCAGCCCGACTACCCTTATATTCCGTCTGCGCGGAGCCGGATCACGCAGTTGAGCGAGGCGGTGGAACGCATTTTGCGCAACTTCAGCGACATCGATATTTCTCAACTTTCCCAGAGCCTCGACAAATCACTGGTGGCCATGAGCAAGCTCGCGGAAAGCGCCAACCTCGACAAGATCGGGGGCCAGGCCAGCGGCCTGCTGCAGGAATTGCGCGCGACCAACCGCCAAATAACTCTTCTGGTCAGCAATCCTGACCTAAAAAACGCTATTTCCGACGTTTCCGCCGGTGCCGGGCGCGCGCGTCAGATTATCGAGAGGGCGGAAAAGCCGGTCAACCAGTTTCTCGCGGATATGCCGCAGGCGACCGACAGCTTGAATCGGCTGGTGAAACGTTTGGATGCCGTAGCCAATGATTTGCCCCAGACGAGCGCAGAGCTGCGCCAAACCATCCAGCGAATGAATCGGTTGATCGCCGGTCAGCAGCGCGACATCGAGCAGACCATGGGCAATCTGCGGGCGATCTCAGAAAACATGAAAGAGATCACAGAAAGCTCTAAAAAATATCCCTCGCAAACACTCTTCGGAGGGCCGCCGCCGCCGGCAAAATCAATGCAGCGATGAATCATTCGACAAGAACAATCAGCTGGATCATCACCTTTTGTCTGGTTTGTTCCGGCTGCGTGACTCTCGAGCGCAGCTCTCCAGAGCGACATTACTTCGTCATCGAACTGCCGCGGAGCGCCAATTCGCCGGAGTCCGCAAGCGATCTCATCTTGTCGGTCGGTAATATGCGAATTTCGCCCCGCTATGCCGACAGAAGCTTTGTCTATCGGACTTCGGACACAAGCTATGAATCTGATTTTTACAATCAGTTTCTCACGTCGCCCGACACGATGATCAGCGAGGAGCTGCGGAAGGGACTCGCGGCGGCGCACCAGTTCAAATATGTTTTGGGCCCAGCGGACGCGCAACAGCCGAATTACGTCTTGGAAGGAGCGGTGAACGCGCTCTACGGTGATTTCCGCAACTCAAGTCAACCGGCTGCGGTGCTGGAGCTCGAGTTTTTTTTGTACAACGACAACTCCAACAATTCGGGTCTCGTGGCACAAAAGCGTTATCTCAAATCCGTCCCCGTGAACGAAAGATCCCCCGAAGCGCTGGTCAAAGGGTGGGATCAGGCGCTGCAACAAATCGTCGCGGCGCTGGCCGCGGATCTCAACTCAATGAATCTAAATTCGAGAAACTCTACTCCGCCGGCTTCACCCGGCAAAGATACGAGCGATGCGGCAGAGAGCCGCTGACCGGATCGGCAATCTCGGTGCCGACGAGCGTCGCGGGATTGGCGCCACTTGGCTCGTACGGATTATAGCCGGGTAGCTCCAGTACCTTACAATCCTGCCACCATCCGTGCTGACAGCAAATCACACCGGGAATAATATCCGTGGTCACCCGCGCTTTGACTCTGATTGCGCCGCGCGGGCTTTCAACCATCATCCATTGCTTGTTCTTGACGCCGTACTGTAGCGCGGTTTCCGGATGAATATCCGCGCTCGGCTCGGGGGAGGCTTTGCGCAAGCTCGGCAACGCGCGCTGTTGGCTGTGCACATAAGTGGTAAATTTCGCATTGGTCAGCACCAGCGGAAATTGAGCGGCGAGGTCCGGCCGGCTAAGGGGGCTGAAGGCCGGTTCAACGTACTCAGGCAGCGGAGAGATTTCATGGTCTGCAAAGGGCTTGCAGTAAAGCTCGACTTTTTTCGTCGGCGTCGCAAAGCCGCGCGTGATGTGAGCTTTTTTTTCGTCGCTTTCGCTGCCAGAAAATCCTCCTCTGTCCCCCTTTGACAGCGGGGGATATAAGCGGGATTTTTTTGCATGTTTTTCGTATACGGGGTCAGCGGGAAGCGATATGCCACCTGGGTTGGCTTTCAATTCTTCCAGGGTGATGCCGCCTGGTTGAAGCTCGTAGTTGTAAGCGGCCTCGATATCGCCGTTCCAGAATTTATCGCCCAGTCCCAAGCGCTTCGCCAGCTCGAAAATAATCCAAGTATCGGAGCGCCGTTCAGCGAGCGGTTCAACCACCGCCGCACGATACTGCAAATGCGTTTTACCACGTTGACGGTGTTCAAATGCTGTGGTCATGTTGGACATTTCCAAAAAGCTGGTCGCGGGCAAAACGTAATCGCAAAGCTCTGCGGTCGGGGTCATGAATAAATCCGCCGCCACCGCGAAATCCAATTCTTTCATTGCGTCGCGGGCACGGCGCGAATCAGCGGTGGACATGATCGTATTGGAACCGAAATTTAGCAGCGCTTTTACCGGATACGGCGTCTTCTCGACGATAGCCGTAAAGATGTCATAGGCGGTGCAATTACCCGGCTTGGCTGGTGGGCCGAGGGGTTTGCGCTCCCGTCCGATCCGTGCGGCAGCCGCTTCCTTCGGCAGAAACTCTTTGCCGTCAACCTCGTTCACCTTCACTTTAGGAAAGATCACATTGCCGCCCGGCCGGTCGAAATCGCCGAGCAGGGCATAGAGACAAGCGATGGCGCGGCTGGTCTGCGTGGCATTGGTGTGCTGGCCGAGGCCATTCCACATATACATGCTCACTGGACGATTGTGCGCCAGAACCAGTGCCGTCTGCCACACTTTATCTGCCGGCACGCGGTGAATCTGTTCGGACCGCTCCGGCGAAAACGGAACGGCAATTTCACCGAGACGTTCAAAAACCGGCTTGCAGGTGATCTTGTTGCCGTCCGTTCCTTCGAGCGAGCGCACGCCGAAAAGACTCGGCATAACACCGTCACGCTCGTACTGCCCACTGTCGGGATCGTAAATCGCTGGCTCGCCCGTCGCTTCATCCCACGCTACGAACCGATCCGTTCTGCCGCCGGACGCGATTTCAGCTTCGGTGAGTAATCGATCTGTTGCCGTGTTCAGGAGCAGAATTCCGTTCGTCCAGCGGCGCACGAAGTTCGCATCATACCAGCTCTCCTCCATCAAGCAGTGAATTAGCGCTAAGGCCAAAGCGCCGTCCGTTCCCGGACGCGGCTGCAATAGCATATCCGCTTGGGCACCAATGCCGATGCGGCGCGGATCGACCACGACAGTTTTCATGCCGCGCGCCCGCGCTTGCACGATATCGTGGGCAAGGATCAACGACGTCGAGCTCGGATTATGACCCCAGAGCAAAAACGTTTTGCTGTTTGCGAGATCGGGCGTCGGTAGATTGCTGCCGAAGGTGTAACTGAAGCCGGTGTCCTTGTGCCAATTACAAACGTGAGTGGTCGATACCCAATTGGGACTGCCGATCGAATAAAGCAGGCGTCCGAGCCAGCGTTCGGCATCGTCCACCGAAGTGCCGCTTTTTGTTCCTTTGGCTAATGCGATGACTTTGGCGCCGAAGCGCTGGCGAATCTCCGAAATTCGATGCGCGATATCGTCGAGAGCTTCATCCCAGGTAACGCGCTGCCATCCTGGATCGGCGTCACTCTTTGGACGAGTGCGCTTGAGCGGGTAATCGAGACGATCGGGATGGTATACCAACTCCGGCGCAGCCTTGCCCTTGATGCAGATAACGCCGCCGTTAGGATGATCGTGATCGGGATCGAGCCGGGTCACTCGACCATTCTCCACGGTTGCAATCGTCGCGCAATGCGCCGTGCACAATGCACAATAACCGCGCACCGTTTTAAATTCTAAATTATTCTTTGCTGCCGTCGACATGATGATGCGAAGCCGAGTCCAAGGTTCAACGTTCAACGTCGGATTGGAAACCTGAACTTTGAACTCTGAGCGTTGAACGTCTTCGTTCCTTTAGTATAACTCCGGCCGGTTCGGCTTGCCAATAAAGCCCGGTCCTAAGCCTGCTTCATGGGCGGCCCACGCGCCCGCGACACGGCCGCTAAAAATTGATGGCCCCAGCATGGTCCCTTCCAATCCCGCCTTACCATTGATGTGTCCGCCGGCCATGCCGGCGACTTCACCCGCCGCATAAAGACCTGGGATCGGTTCAAAATATTTGTTCAGCGCACGGCAATGTAAATCGGTCTTGACACCGCCGAAATTTTTTCGCGCCAGCGGAAATATCTGAATGGCATAGTAAGGCGGCGTATCGAATTTTTTCGCGCCTTTCAGTGACTTCCCAAACTTGGGCTCCTTTTCCAGTCCTTCATCGAAGCAGCGATTGTAGGCCTCAATCTCATCGAGAAAATTTTTCAGGTTCTCGACCGCCATTTT
>Ga0070670_100003369_pt1 | contig 13236 bp, 15 predicted proteins | sample KBSS63metaG_FD_64665 | JGI IMG/M metagenome (GOLD analysis project Ga0070670, IMG submission 64665) | Switchgrass rhizosphere microbial communities from Kellogg Biological Station, Michigan, USA - KBS S6-3 metaG | ecosystem: Host-associated > Plants > Roots > Rhizosphere > Soil ... | reverse complement strand
TGACACAGCAATTTGGGCAGTTCAGCATATCCGCGCGGGGTGGACGCCGGTTCAACGGCTCTTCGACGCGTTTCCCTCTGCACGATGTCTGGCAAGCGGGTGCCGGAGCTTATTATCAGGCGGGAAACATGACGCTCGGGCTGGATTATGACTGGCGCGAAGCCTCGCTCAGCACCGCGTCGGACCGCAGCGAACTGACCGGTTCGCTCACCTACAAGCTCACATCGCAGCTGCGTCTTCAAGGTTACGGCTACACCGGCTTCACCAATGGCAGCCCGGATGCCGGTGGTGGCCTGCAGTTGCTGTACCGTTTCGGCATTTAAGATAGTAAGGGTATTGCTCGTGCAAAAGCTCACTCTCGCCATCGCCTTTTCAGCATCATATTACCAACCAGCGCTGCACTTGCAGATCCACCGCCATGGGCCCCGGCCCATGGCAAGCGCGCCAAGGATCGGGACGCTGCTGTATATTACGATCGAGCTTACGAACCTCGCCGTCTCACGCGTGACGACCGGGTGTGGCGTGGCGAAGATGGCCGCTATCACTGCCGCCGCAGCGACGGCACGACGGGGCTGATCGTTGGCGCGGGCGTTGGCGCGCTGCTCGGACGCTCGCTGGATGGCGGCCGTGACAGAACAGCCGGGACAATCCTGGGTGCCGCTGGTGGCGCATTGCTCGGCAAGGCCATCGACCAAGGCGACCTTAACTGCCACTAGCCAGAGCCACAAATTGCTGGCGCCGTGGCATGAAAGGATCAATCTAGAGTGGTGGCGATCGTAATCGCCGCCCTTGTGGCCATGGCGCTGATCGCGCCTCTGTATGGCTTAGAGCGCCTGATCGAACGCGTTCTCTGGAGCGGTCTCGGCGAGCAATCGCAATGAACGCCGCCTGTCTAGTCGGGAAGATGCCCGCAGTCGGGCACGAACCGGATCGAGGGCGCTTCCTCGGCTTGTTCGGCCACATCGGCCAGATCCGCATATCGCTGGGCCATCTCCCAGTGCAAACGGCCGATCTTGGGATCTGCCGCTATTGTTGACGCCTTCAGCTCCTGCGCTTCCCGACGGCGATAAAATCTCGCATCGCTCTTGGACATTTCCGCCTCCGATCGAAAGGGGGCGGAGAGAGTAATCGTTTCGGAAGCGCAATTCCATAATCAGAGTTAACGAGTGGCCGACCTACCCACAATTCCCACGGCCCACCTTCTCCTGCGATGGTTAATGCCCGCCGCTCTGGTCCGTGTGTGCAACACCGCGTGAACATGATTGCCCAACGCAAAGCCGGGGATGATCGTCAGCGATAACGGCACCGAGTTCACTGCCAATGCGATCCTGGCTTGGTCAAAGGATCACGACATCGAATGGCATTACATCGCACCGGGCAAGCCGATGCAGAACGGCTATGTCGAGAGCTTCAACGGCAGAATGCGGGACGAGCTATTGAACGAGACGTTGTTCCACGGCCTCGACCATGCCCGCGTCGTGATCAGGGAATGGGCGGAGGACTACAACACCTGTCGGCCCCACTCGTCGATCGGCTACCAGACCCCGGCAGCCTACGCCGAAACGATTTTTGCAATGGGGTCAGGCATGCCTGACCCCATTGCAAGCACCACGCCCACAAGCGTAACCACAAACGCCGTGGCTCTAATCAGGGCTGGATGAAAATCCCGTGGCAGGTCACCGTGGCTCTAATCAGGGCTGGATGAAAATCCCGTGGCAGGTCACCGCCTCCACGAACTCCTGCCATGGAACCGGGGCCGCCAGCAGCAAGCAGCTATCGCCGCCTGATCCCGGCTATCCTGCGGCCTTCGGCGTATGCTTACGGAGATTCAAGGGATGCTTTCATAAGTCGACAGCGCGAAGCGCACCGCCGTTTCGCAGGCCGTCTGCCAGTCTGGCACCTCACGCATTTCGATGGAGCGCCACCCCGCATAGTTAGCCGCCAAGAGCGCCTGGCTGGCCGCAGCGTGGTCTACCAAGGGGGCGCCGAACTCACCTAAATCCGGTTCAGCAATGTGGAAATGAGCGAGTATATCGCGCCCTTCAGTTATCGCGGAAGCAATGCATCCACTTCCCAGCATCACGCAACCAGTGTCGAGATGAAGTCTTAACCCGGGGTGATCCACAACATGAACCATCGCCGTGACCTCTTGGGCGGTGCATAGAAAATCACCACCATAGTGGGCAGGCACTGGCTCCAATCCGATCGTCCCGCCCGCCTCTGACATGTAAACTTGGGCACAGGCATGCAGACGTTCCGTTCCCAGCAAAAATGCCGTTTCAGCGGACATTTCACCTCGCGCTCGTTGACGAGGCGAACCGAATACCGCGACTTGGGCGCCCAAAACAGTTGCCACTCCAGCCACGCGACGTAGATGATCGAGCAAGCGATCAAAAGAAGCCTTATCGCCCAGCAAGGATATGTCCGGTACGTTGAATAAAATGGACTGCAACGCGGCCACCGACAAACCCATAGCGTTCAGCATTGTACCGTAAGCTGCAAGACGAGAAGGAGAAAGCTCGCCCCAAGGAGCGATGCGCGTTGGCGCCACCTCCACGCCACGCAGGCCCAGCTTGACGAGCCCAGGCAGCACAGCCGCCTCCTCACCCTCTGGAAAGGCAAGGTTTGACAGTGCAATCATGGCCGCCCACCGCGCGCGCTCACAGCATCCACATAGAGCATGATCTCCTCTAGCGATTCCTCCGCATTGATATGATAATTGCCAGCGCCGCCCAACAGTGCAGCATGGCGCGTACGCATGTCATAATGCATTGCGGGCATGTCATCCGCCCCGATGCGGACGCCGGGAAACGCACAAGTCACGATCTTCCGGGTGCACAACGGTTCAACAGCGACGTTGAGCAAGGACACATCTGCCTTGATTACACGACGCAGGTCATCGGCAAAACGCCGCATCGGGTACCATTGAAAATAACCATTGGGATTGATTTGATGTGGAAGATTGCCCGTCAACAAGTCGAAGATGACATTTTTACGCAATCCGTGACCGAAAAGGGCGGGTAGACGTATAATCTGGCACTTGGAAAAATGCTCCCTTACGAAGTGCTCAAATTCTACACGGTGCCGACCATAGGGCTGCCCTTCGCCACGGATAGGCACATCGTCTTCGTTGACATCAATGGGGCGAGGATAAACATCGACGGTCGAAACCAGAACGAACCGTTCCGCATCAACCGTTTCCAGAACATTCTGCAAAGTCTCAATGCTCCGCCAATCTGCTTCTGGTTCTTTATTCGCAAGCCATTTTACAGCATTCACTCCTGCACAGATAACCGTGCCGAAGCGACGCCCGCGCATTTCCTCAAAATTGCGGGAATTGAACAAAGCACCAAAGTTCCAGTTGCTCGCAACCAGCGTACTTCCAACAAAACCGGTGTGACCAATCAAGGCATCTTGCGCCATGATACCCCTCAATTCATAGGTAGGATAATGCTGTCACGCAGCGTGCTCGGCTTGTTATCAGCACGAACCGGCATGTGATCGCCTTCTATCATCGACAGGATACGCTCGGTCGCGAAAAAGATGGTGTCGATCTTGCCGGACATTACCGTGAATATCCTTCCTTCACGGAACACGCAGCAGCTTCGATCATCCGACTGGCCAACCGGCTTCGTCTTGATCGCGAACTGCGCTCCAACACAGCGAAACAAGTCTTGGAAGACCGGAACATTCTCGCAAATCTGCGCCTCCATGGCTGCGCGCTTCCGTTCAACAAGCGAACGATCAACCTGCCTCAGCAAGGAGTGCGCCTCTTTCGCCGTCGCATAATGCCCCAAAGGGGTATGCGGCACAGAAGAGAGAGTGAAAATCGCAGGATCTTCTGTCGGATATATTGAAGAAAGGGAACCATCGACGAATGTAATCGCGGGCTGAATACCCTGCGATTCATAGTAAAGAAGCAGCGTTGGTTCATAATAGACTTCGACCGGAAGAGGCCGGAGCTGGCCCCAGGTCGCGTCGATCACGTAATCGAAACGCTCGCCATTCAACGTAGCACAGCGCTCATCTTGCGTGATTAATTTCACAGGCTGCCCAAGCTCCAGCGCACCCTGCAACATCTCTTCAAACAGGCGCCTTGCCCTATCGAGCATGATGACCCGCTCGCCCGTCTGCAAGCACCCCTCCACATCGGCAAGCAAGGGATGGGGGTTCTGCAACTCTAGGTAATCGATCCCCGACGCAGCCATGATGAGTTTGTAGGTGCTGAAATCCAGTAGACTCTTACGCTTAGGCACTGCGTAGATATTTTCGGGCACCTCGAGGGAGAGGGTTGGATAGCGCTCGATGAAACGTTGAAATCCATCCCTCGACTGAAGACGAGTGTCCTTGTTGCGCGCGTAATGGAATCCCTGATGCAGCCGAAACTGATTGTTGCCCGACGCGGCACGCATCAGTTGTTCCTGCCGATCGAAAATGCGGACCGAGAAACCAAGGCTTATGAGGGAAGCGGCAAGATGACAGCCATACCAGCCCGCGCCTACGATGCCGATGCGGAAAGGCATCGGCGTCAGGCAGCGTGGGTGAAGCGCAGAACCGCCTCATCCGTAGCAGGCGGCGCATTTTTCTCCATGGCAGCATTCAGCGCCAAATAGAGATCGCACAGATGCTCAATTGTGTAATTCTCTAAACGTAACGGGATTTTGGCCAACTTTTCATGGTTGAAATGCATAATCTTATGCCGAATTTCATAATGATTACCCATGTTAAAAAATTCAAAACAATCTGGAAAATATTTTCCATATTCTATGAACGTATTATTATATGAAAACAAGCAAGGACGCTGAATCTCCATGCACAATGACGCAATAAGCGATCCACTTTGCCATGTTTCTAAGTAATTGACGAGGATATAGTCTATATTGGCCATCGCCTCATACAAGGTAGCCGGGTCGGTGTTACCAAGGAAAACGACCCGATCGCGCATGAGAGGCGTTCGATCCGGATCGAAATTCGGCCTCCGTATCAAATCATCGTCATGTGCGTCGATAAAATCCACGACCTCTTTAATGGAGGCATGTACTGCCATCTCCTGAATCGTTTGAAAATGCTGCCCGCCGACAAAGGCCATCTTGTACTGCGGCGGAAGGATCGACAGCGCTTTTAATCCAGTAATGAAGTCTTTGTTATGGCTAAAAAATCCCAGTCTCCCGATTACAATATCGTGACTTTCAAAGCCATGGCGCAACTTCCACTTCACGGGGTCAGCACCCGAAATAAGCATTTCGCGCTCAGAAGTAGATAGACTCAACACTGGAAAATCAACCACGTTCCCCGGCGGAACGCCAAAGCGGTCGGTCATTACTTGGCGATCGCGCGGCAGGTGAACAAGAACAGTCCATGGCCAATCCGCGCGACGATTACGCATCGATTCAAAAAGCCAGCGGTGCGCATTCTCAAAATCATCACCACGCACACTGTAAGAATGCAGGGTGTAGATGAGGCGACGCGCGTGGGCGCAAAGATTAAACAGGCGACGCTTGCATTGCTCCACCGTGTAGCCGAACAGTCCCATCTCGCACTGGATGTTCACAAGATCATATTGAGCGAGTTGGCTGCAAATCTGGCCGATATGTGTCTCGGCGGCCTCTTCGGCCTCTGGACCTGAACGCTTAAGGATCGCGGAACTCTGGATATTAAACACCGTGACCTCAAACGCATCGCCAAACACTTGGCACAGTTTTTCGGTGTAGTCCGCATTAGCGCATGGTTCCTCGAATGAGGAAACAAAAGCAATCTTTGGCTTATACATACCCGCCCTCAAAGACTCATCGTCGCTAGCAACATTCAGGCCCGTCAACCGGTCCAGACAAGACCCCACCTGCTCCATAGCCACCTCCCCCCTGCCAGTGTTTTGCCGCCACGCAAAGCGCTTCGTAGACTGCTTCCGCAACAAACAACTAATCGCTGCCATATGTCTACGGCGATGCTCTTGCGGACGATCCTAAACCATTTGCCGCCGACGCTCGACTTCGACACCTTCGCACGGGTGGCGGCCATACGCGAGGCTAAGCGCCGCGCCGGTCGATAACACAGTTCCCTTCGGGGAAAGCGCTCGCTGGGTAGCGGCTCATCATCCTGCCCGGCGAGCGCGTAATCAATTGGAGCCGCCATGGATATTTGCTGCCCGATGTGTCGCTAGCAAGCCCATTTGGGTGAGGCGCTGGGCGATACGCTCCTCTCCCTTAGCGACCATGCGCGCGACGTGTGGGACTGCGTCTGGGACAACGCTCCTCGGCCCGTTACCGCAAAAAATGATCTTCGATTATCTGTACGAGGATGACATCGACAGCGGGCCATCGCAAAGCCGCGCCTATGCTCACCTCAATGCCATCCTGGCCGAGCTCGACGAAAAGATGTGCGGCGCATGGGCTGTCATTGTCCGAACCGGCAAGACGGGCGATAAATGGGCGATACAGTTGCGGCCCTGGCTGTTTAGGGATCGACGTGAGCCATCGGACGCCGGAGCGGACAAGAAGGCAGCATGATCAGCGAGGCTGTTAAGTTCCTCGATCGCGTCGCCGCCGTCGATTTCGCCATGAGGATCGTCCGCCCCGATGTTTCGGAGGAGAGACGAACTGAGGTCGCCCTCACCTATGCTGCCCGCGCCCAAATTTACCTAGAGGAGCGACGACGAGATCGTCGGTGCGGCGATTTGCTCATGCGCCATCGTCGGTCACCCTCTCCGGCTGATGATGTTGGCCGCAAGGGATGACTGACGCGGCAAGGGCGCCGGCTTTGAATTGCTTGAGCACGTGATCGGCTCGGCGCGAACCGTGGGTGTGGCTCCGGTCCATGAAGGCCTCAAGAAGTTCTTCATCTGGTCAGAGTTCAAGCACTGGCACATGAGCGCTGAGAATCCGGTCGGCTTCACACGGCCGATCTCACCCCCTGCCGGGCTGACGTTCGCTGTGCCTGTCTCTGCCGATTATGAATTGGAAGCAGCCAAGCAGCGGCTCAAATGACCCGGCGAGAACGGTCGTAACGTCCGCTCGCATTCACCCATGCTCTTCATGAGTTTTTTATGAAATCGGCCACGCTTAGAGCTAAGTGCTTGAAATCATGGTGGGCGCGGCAGGGATTGAACCTGCGACCCCACCCGTGTGAAGGGTGTGCTCTACCACTGAGCTACGCGCCCGCGCCATTTCCCCATGAGGTTGTCGCGGAAAGCTGGGCCTTTGACGCCAGCGGCCGCGCCTGTCAAGCATCTGCTCAGGCCAAAGCTGCAATGCCGCGACGCGAGATGGGCTTGCGCGCGAAACGGTCGGGCACCATATCGCGGCCATGTCCGATTCAACGCATCACGCCGCACCCGTCTGGCACGGCACCACAATCCTCTCCGTCCGGAAAAGCGGACGGGTCGTCGTCATCGGCGACGGCCAAGTCTCCATGGGCCAGACGGTCATGAAACCCAATGCCCGCAAGGTCCGGCGGCTGCACGATGGCAGCGTCATCGGCGGGTTTGCCGGCGCAACCGCCGATGCCTTCACCCTGTTCGAGCGGCTCGAAGCCAAGCTGGAGCGCCATAGCGGGCAGCTGATGCGCGCTGCGGTCGAGCTGGCGAAGGACTGGCGCACCGACAAATATCTGCGCAATCTCGAGGCCATGATGGCGGTCGCGGACAAGGACGTGACCCTGATCCTGACCGGCAATGGCGATGTGCTGGAACCGGTGGACGGGATCGCCGCGATCGGGTCCGGCGGCAATTTCGCGCTGTCCGCCGCGCGCGCGCTGATGGACTATGAGGACGACGCGGAAAAGATCGCGCGCCGGGCCATGGCCATCGCCGCCGAGCTGTGCGTCTATACCAATGACCAGCTGACCCTCGAAGCGCTCGACAGCGCGACCTGAATCCCACTCTCGCAACAGGTACCGGATGGACAACACCCTCACTCCCAAGGCGATCGTCGCCGCCCTTGATGCCCATATCGTCGGCCAGCGGGACGCGAAACGCGCGGTCGCCGTGGCGCTGCGCAATCGCTGGCGGCGGCAGCAACTGAACGCGGACCTGCGCGACGAGGTCACCCCCAAGAACATCCTGATGATCGGCCCCACGGGCTGCGGCAAGACCGAGATCAGCCGCCGCCTCGCCAAGCTCGCCGACGCGCCGTTCGTCAAGGTGGAGGCAACCAAGTTCACCGAGGTCGGCTATGTCGGCCGCGATGTCGAGCAGATCGCCCGCGACCTGGTGGAGGAAGCGGTTCGCCTCGAACGCGATCGCCGCCGCGAGTCCGTCCGCCTGCCCGCCAGCGAGGCGGCGATGGAACGGCTGCTCGACGCGCTGACCGGCAAGGAGGCGAGCCAGGCGACGCGCCTCTCCTTCCGGGAGCGGATCGAAGCCGATCAGATGAACGATGTGGAGATCGAGATCGAAGTGGCGGACAGCCCCGCCATGCCCATGGAGCTGCCGGGCCTGGGCGGCCAGGTCGGCATGATCAACCTGTCCGACCTCATGAACAAGGCTCTCGGCCAGCAGCCCCGCAAGCGGCGCCGGATGCGGGTCGCCGACGCGTGGGACAAGCTGGTCGAGGAGGAGCAGGACAAGCGCCTCGACCAGGACGATGTCGCCCGCACGGCCCTGCGCGACGCGGAGCAGAACGGCATCGTTTTCCTCGACGAGATCGACAAGATCGCGGTCAGCGATGTGCGCGGCGGATCGGTGAGCCGCGAGGGTGTGCAGCGCGACTTGCTGCCGCTCATCGAGGGCACCACCGTCGCCACCAAATATGGCCCGCTCAAGACCGACCATATCCTGTTCATCGCGAGCGGCGCCTTCCATATCGCCAAGCCGAGCGACCTGTTGCCGGAGCTGCAGGGCCGCCTGCCGATCCGGGTGGAATTGAAGGGTTTGACCGAGGCGGACTTCATCGCGATCCTCTCCGACACCAAGGCGTCGTTGCCGGAGCAATATTGCGCCCTGCTGGCCACTGAAGGCGTCACCGTCGAAATCCGGGAGGACGGCATCGCCGCGGTCGCGCGCATCGCCGCCGAGGTGAACGAACGGGTCGAGAATATCGGCGCCCGGCGGCTCCAGACCGTGATGGAGAAACTGCTGGAGAATGTGAGCTTCGAGGCCGAGGATCGCGCCGGCACCACGGTCATCGTCGATGCAGACTATGTCCACGCCCAGCTGGCCGACATTGCACGGGACAATGACCTGAGCAAATATGTGCTGTAGGTGCGGCGTCGCCTACCAGACTCTGTCGCATTTGGATTGAAACGCGGGACGTGCTCCTGCGAAAGCAGGAGCCCAGGGCAGCAGGGCGTGCCGGATAACCCTGGACTCCTGCTTTCGCAGGAGAACGATTCTAGCCCAGCAGGACGGGCTCCAGGCGCCCCGATCGCCGCACATAGTCTTGAATTTGAGAAAAGGTCACCGCGCGCGCATCCGCGCCGCCGCCAACTTGCTGGTACCAGTCGACGATCCAGCCCAGCGCATCGTCCAGAGTGAGCGCCGGGCGCCATCCCAGCGCGCCGCGCGCCTTGGAACTGTCGAGACGCAGCAGCCCCGCTTCATGCGGCTGCGGGCCAGTGTCGGCCTTGGGCGCGGCCGCACCACCGCCCCACCGCGCCTGCATGCGCTCGACGATCCAGGAGACCGGCCGGGCATCGTCATCGGAGGGCCCGAAGTTCCAGGCGTCGGCAAACTCGGCCTCTCCCGCCAGCAGCCGCTCGGCAATCATGATGTACCCGCCGAGCGCCTCCAGGACATGCTGCCACGGCCGCACCGACTGAGGCGAGCGGATCAGCGGCGCTTCCCCGCGCGTGAAGGCACGCACGAGATCGGGCACCAGCCGGTCAAGCGCCCAATCTCCGCCGCCGATCACATTGCCCGCCCGCACCGACGCCAGCGCCAGACCGCCGCTGGCGATCTTCGCGGGCGGGAAATAGCTGCTGCGATAGGCGGCAATCACCAGTTCCGAACAGCCCTTTGAACTGCTGTAAGGATCGTGACCGCCCATCGGATCAGTCTCCCGATAGGGCCAGACCCATTCGCGATTCTCGTAGCATTTGTCGCTGGTCACGCAGACACAGGCGGCCACCCCGCCGACCTGCCGGATCGCCTCCAGCAGATGCACAGTTCCCATGACGTTGGTCGCATAGGTTTCCACGGGCTGGTCGTAGGACAGGCGAACCAGCGGCTGCGCGGCAAGGTGGAAAACCACCTCGGGGCGTGCCGCATCGACAGCCGCCCGCACGCGCTCGAGATCGCGTATGTCCGCCTGGTTATGATGGACAAGCTCGCCCAACCGCGCCTGCTCGAACAGGCTGGGGTCAGTAGGCGGCGCCAGCGCATAGCCGGTAACTTCGGCACCCATCAGATGCAGCCAGGCCGACAGCCAGCTGCCCTTGAACCCCGTGTGGCCGGTAATAAGGACCCGGCGCCCCTTCCACTGCGTCATCCCCGTCACCAGCGCTCCTCGGGGCGCCGCGCCCCATTCCTAAAGATCCTCGAGAAAAATGCTTCGGCCTCCATAACATCTCTGGCGCCGAATGAGACCGTCAACGATGGGTCAGCGCAAAAGAGCTGCCATGAGTTGGTTGCCGTCCCGGCCCGGAGCGCGTTACTTTATCGCCGCTGACTTGCTGGGCATCCCGGAAAAATGCGGTCGGGCAACCGGCTGACGGCGATTGGCCACGGAAGCAGCACTGCCCGCCAGTTCCTCCAGCCATTGTTCAACATGTTCGAAATGCGAGGCCCAGCTGGGCGGTGTATAGGAAGGCATCAGAGCCAATTGTCTCCGGCGCTCCTGTCCATCGGTCAAAAACTCGCCAATCGCCCGCTCCCAGCCTGCGCCGTCGCTGCTATCGAGATAATGGGGAATGTCGCCAGCAATCTCCCGGAAAACCTGCAGGTCACTGGCGATAACCGGGGTGCCCAGCTGCAGGGCTTCCACCACCGGAATGCCGAACCCTTCGACGAAGGACGGCATAAGGAGAGCCCGTGCGCCCGCAATATATCCGGCCAATTCGCTGTCGCTGGCGTTGTTGAGTTCAAGGACATGGCCTTGCAATGACGGTGCGCGATCCAGCATCGCCAGCACATGCTCCGCCTCCCAGCCGCGTTGACCGATGATGACGAGCATCGGCGCCTTGTCTCCGTGCTTCTGAACGAGGCGCTTCCAGAGCTGCAGCAGAAGGACATGGTTCTTGCGCCCTTCGATGGTGCCCACGGAGACGAAATAGGGACGGCTGATCGGCGGCGGTGCAATCGTGGAGGGCAAGGGGTGCCCAGCTAACCACGCGACCACATGCGGTGGCATGGGGAGGCCCGCCCCTTCGGCGAAAGCCTCGAGGTTGCTAACGGTCATCTGTGAATTGGCAATGATTCCGCTCGCGCAATGCAACGCATTGCTCATCCGGCTGCTGTGCCTTTCGGTCTCTCCGGCACGGCAAAATTCGGGGTGCGTAAGCGGAATGAGATCATGGATCAGAAAAACCGCCGGAATGCCCATGCGCTTGATCCATGCTGGCAAGTCGGGCTGGTCCAGTCCGGTATGCCCCACATTGAGGTAAACAGGCGATCCACCCAACCGTGTTTCAGGCTTGGACATCAGAACGCGCACGGCCAAGCTGACGAAACGGCGGAGAAAATCACGGCCGCCACCCAGCAACAGCGCAAAGAGCGCATCGGAATGCCGGGGCGACAAAATATGCCGCCTGCCTTTGCGCTGGACAACCGCCTGTGCACGCGCGCCAAAATGCTCGACATAAGCGAGACACACGCGGTCGATACCGGTCGGAACCCGGCCGGTCCAGACCCGCCAGATCAGGCGGCTGACATCGATCAGAAATGGACGATCAACCACTTACGACCTCACAAATCAGCAGTGCCGCCACGCGACGCGCAGCACTGACCAGAGATAAAGAGAACAGCGGATTATTCCTCAACACGGTCCATGAATGGATTGCTGCATCGCCGATTTGCGGCCATGCTGCAAGCGCGGCGACCCGTCACCATGCCTTGCACTGCACGAAAGAGGCGCTCCCCCATTGCCCGCCATGCTGGCCCTGCTAGAATGGCGGCTCATTACGCGGCCATTGTTTCTGGAATACCATGCACAAGACGCAACCTATTGTTCTTGCGATTTTCGTCCTGTCCCTCGCCGCCAATGCGGCCGCGATGTTCGCCAACTGGAGCTGGTTCGCAATACCAGCCTTGCTGGTGGGCTGGTACATCGCGGACCTTATGTCGGGGGTGGTCCATATGTACATGGATTATCACCCCTGCCCGCCAGGCAAGCGGCTCAACGACATGTTCTTCTATGAAGGGTCGCGGGAATCGGCGGAATATCTGGCGCTGGCCAAGGCGCGCATGGCATCGATCAATCCGTTCGAACGGCTCGTCTATGACTTCAAAAACCATCATCCCCGGCCCGACGCACTGGGAAGACGGTCCCTGTGGCGACTGATCGGGTCCACCGTCACCGTGGCCACCCTGCCGCTCTCCTTTGCCCTCAACATCTGCTCGATCGTGGCACCTCTGCCCGGCTGGCTCATGGCCGGTTTCGTCTCGCTGCTGATTGGCGGGGCTTTCGCACAATATTTCCATGGATCATTGCACCGCGAGCATAATCCCTGGGTGATCCGCGCCCTGCGCCGTGTCGGCCTGTTGATGACGCCCGCCGCCCACCAATTGCACCACAATACGCTGCAGCAGGATTTTTCGACCAATTGCGGCTGGTCGAATCCTTTGGTCAACCGGCTGTTCAACGCGGCCCGGGCCCGCGGCTATATGGATGATGCCGGGCTGGAGCCCACCTCATAGTCCATTTGCTCGGATAGCTCTGCCCACATATCGAACGGTTCATCCGCGAGCAGGCGTTCGATGCTGTTCTCCAGCAATATCGCCATGGCCGACGCGCTCGCTAGCCCGCCCCGGACCAGGCATCGCGCATGCAGGATCTTCTTGAACGCAGCATAAATGTCCGCGTCTGGCGCCTGCGGCTCAGACCAGAACTGATCCAGCGCGCCGTGGTGGGTGACGCCTGGAATGTCGTAAACCGCATCGCCCAGCACCATCACCGGCGTTCCCGCCTGCAGCGCCAATGTACCCGAGGTGCTGTTTACACAGACCATGCCCATCGCATCTTTGGCAAGCAATTGCAGGTCGCCGCCATCGATATGCAGGATGCGGCCGGTCAAGCCCAGTTCGGCTGCCCGCTTTCGCACATATGCGCCCCAGCTATAAAAGCCGCAGTCGAGCGGATGCTCTTT
>Ga0070670_100003365_pt1 | contig 13246 bp, 11 predicted proteins | sample KBSS63metaG_FD_64665 | JGI IMG/M metagenome (GOLD analysis project Ga0070670, IMG submission 64665) | Switchgrass rhizosphere microbial communities from Kellogg Biological Station, Michigan, USA - KBS S6-3 metaG | ecosystem: Host-associated > Plants > Roots > Rhizosphere > Soil ... | reverse complement strand
GAAGGTGATGGACGCGACGGCCATCTCGCTCTGCATGGACAACAAGCTGCCGATCGTCGTCTTCAACCTGCGCACGCCGGGAAACCTGCGGCGAGTGATTGCGGGAGAGCCGGTCGGGACTACGGTGACCGCATAGAGAATTGCTGATTGACGATTGCGGATTGCTGATTCATCGACAATTGACCTTCAATCAGCAATCAGAAATCATCAGTCAGCAATTCGTATATTGAGGACCTATGGATGTCAGTGATCTGAAAGGACTCTTCGGCGAGGTCAAGAAGCGCATGGACGCGCAGATCGAGCACGTGCGCCGGGAACTGGGCGGCGTGCGGACCGGGCGCGCATCGGTCGGAATCCTGGACACCGTGCACGTCGATGCGTACGGCTCCTCGATGCCGCTCAATCAGGTCGCCTCGCTGTCGATTCCCGAGCCGACGCTGATTGTGGCGCAGCCGTTCGATCCATCGCTGATGGGGACGATCGAGAAGGCCATCCGCAGCTCCAACCTCGGCCTCAACCCCACGAACGACGGCAAGGTCGTCCGCATCCCGATTCCACCGCTCACGGAGGAACGCCGCAAAGAGCTCTCGAAGCTGGTGCACAAGCATGCCGAGGACGGCCGCAACGGCGTCCGCCAGGTGCGTCGCGACGCCAACGACAAGCTGAAAAAGCTGCTCAAGGACCACAAGATTTCCGAAGACGACGAGCGCCGCGGCCTCGACGAGGTACAGAAGACGACCGATCAGCACATCGGGCTGATCGACGACCTGCAGAAGAAGAAGGACGGAGAGCTCCTGGGCAAGTGAGCGCGTGAGCTACTTCTCCCACCTGGAGTGCAGCGCTCCGTGCGGCGCTGCGCTGTACGATCCGCACCAGGAACAACACCTCTGCACCTGCGGCGCTCCCCTGCTCGTGCGCTACGACCTGGATCGGGCCCGCGCTTGGACGCGCGAGTCGCTTGCCGGGCGCGACGCGAACATGTGGCGCTATCGCGAGCTCATGCCGCTCTTCGACGGCGAGCAGCCCCTGACGCTTGGCGAAGGATGGACCCCGCTCGTCCACGCCACGCGCCTTGGACGTGCGCTCGGGCTCGATCGCCTCTTCATCAAGGACGAATCGCTCAACCCGACGAACTCGTTCAAGGCGCGCGGGCTCTCCGCCGCCGTCACCCGCGCGAAACTTCTCGGCGCCAGGATTCTCTCGGTCCCATCCGCCGGCAACGCCGCGAACGCCATGGCGGCCTACGCCGCCGCCGCCGGACTCGAAGCCCAGGTCTTCATGCCTCGCGACGTGAAGGTGCCATTCATCCGCGAGTGCGAACTCTACGGCGCCCACGTGAATCTCGTGGACGGCCTGATCACCGACGCGGGACGCATCGCCGCCGAGAAAGGCAAGCCGCTCGGCTGGTACGACGTGTCGACGCTGAAGGAGCCGTACCGGATCGAAGGCAAGAAGACCATGGCCTATGAGCTGGGCGAGCAACTGGCGTGGAACTTCCCGGACTGGATCATCTATCCGACCGGCGGCGGCACCGGCATGGTCGGCATGTGGAAAGCGTTCGATGAGTTGGAACGCATCGGCTGGAAGACCTCTCGCGAGCGGCCGAAGATGGTGTCGGTGCAGGCGGAGCACTGCGCGCCGATCGTACGCGCCTTCGAGCAAGGCGCCGAACGGTCCGAGCCGTGGCAGAACGCGCGCACCGTCGCCGACGGACTGCGCGTGCCGAAGGCAGTCGGGGATTTTCTCGTGCTGCGCGCGGTGCGGGAAAGCGGCGGTACGGCGCTCGCGGTTTCGGATCGCGACATGATTCAGGCGATGCGCGAGCTGGGATCGCGCGAGGGGATCAGCGCGGCGCCGGAAGGGGGGGCCGCGTTTCACGCGGTCAAGATGCTGGTGAACGAGAGCCGCATCAAGCCTGCCGATACGGTCGTCGTTTTCAACACCGGCGGGGCGCTGAAGTACCTCGACGTGCTAGAATGACTATTCGTGCCTGCGCTGCGGTTCCGGACCGTGCGCACCGGCACGACCAAGCCAACAAGGGCGCGTAGCTCAGCTGGGAGAGCGCTGCGTTCGCAATGCAGAGGTCGCGAGTTCGATCCTCGCCGCGTCCACCAGCCTTCGCTCATGAATGCACGCGAAGGCTGTCTCGCCGAAGCGCCGAAGGCGCAAAGGCGGACCACACCTGTTGAAGTCCCGTCACTGACGCGCACGCATCGCCTCGATCAGACCGCGCAACGCCTGCGCGGCGACCGCATGGGCGAGCGTCAGGCGACTCAGCTCCTCGAGATCTTCCGGCGCGATCCCGATGCCCGCGTCGAACGCCTCGACTTTCTCCTTCACCGCGCCAAGCGACGCCGCGGCGCTGAGCGCGCCTCGCATCGAGGCCTTCAGCGCTTCCATCTCGTTGGAGTCGGCCATAGCGACATTTATATCAGCCTTCGTTCCACGTCGCGGCCAACGCTGGCACGGCGTCGAGCCACGGCCGACGAGCCAACTTACAGGAATGAAATCGTCTGTTACGTTTCCGTGCGCCTGGTCAGAAGGCCCCGTGAAATCAGCGCTCGGGCGGGGCGAAAGAGGCTGATTTCATGAATGAAACCGGGCCTACGCACGTGGAGCGCAGGTTGCACTCAAAGCCCCGTCCCTGCAATGTCGGAACCAGCAAGCGCACACGCGTCGCTTTCGGCCACGGGCTACGCGGACGGCCTGGGACGGAGGACGCTCGAATTCGATCGCGAATCGGGCGGCATGCTCGAACGGCTGCGCCTGCGCGCGGAATTCGGCGCCTTCGAGGCCGGACTGCGCCAGCGCATCGACCGCCTCGCGCCGTTCGAGGATGCGCGATTCGCGCGCGTGCGCGCGGTCGAGCGTGACTCTGGCGGTCTCAGCGTTCTCTCCATGTATGTCGCCGGCGATCGCCTGTGCGACCTCCTCGAAGCCGCCACCAACCTGCCCGCACACGAAGCCACGAGTCCGAGCGTCGATGCCGCGCTGGGGTTTCTGCTCGAAACGCTTTCCGCGCTCGAAGCCTTCCATTCAGCGACCGGCATGGCGCACGGCGCGGTCGCTCCAGGGCGTATCGCCCTGACGACGTCCGGCGAGGTCGTCCTCCTCGACACCATCTACGGCCACGCGCTCGAACGCCTCCAGTTCAACCGGCGCCGTCTCTGGACGCAATTCGGCCTCGCCATCCCCGCCGCCGGCGGCGCGTCGCGGTTGGATGTGATGGCTGACGTTTCGCAGGCGTCGCTTGCCGCCATGATGATCGTCCTCGGCCGTCCGTTCCGAGAGAACGACTACCCGGACGCGTTGCCAGACCTCATCACGGAAGTGATCGAGATCGCACAGATTCGAGGCAGCAGCCGGTTCGCCTCGGACCTTCACAAGTTCCTTCATCGATCGCTGCCGCTTCCGGCGCGCCGTGCGCATGCGAGCGCCGAGGAAGCGGCCGCCGAAGTCCGGCAGGTCGTGCGCGAGATTGGCGCGCAACGTTGTCGATCGGCGCTGACCGCGTTCGTTTCCGACACGAACCGCTTGATGGCCGACGCCCGCGGACATCGCGCGCTGGACCACGATCCCTCCAGCGACATCCCGTTCGCGCCGACGGCGGATGTCACGTTCGACGACCCGATCGTCGTGGAGTCCATCGCCGAGCCCGAGCCAGCGTTCGAGCGCGACGAGTATTCGGTCACGGAACCGGTCGCGTACGTCGCCGACGAACCGGCGATGGAATCCGCCGAGAACGCTCCGGTGCTGGTCGATGAGCCGATCGGCGTCGCACCGCCGGTGTTCGAGGAAGCGATCATTCCGCACCCGATGCCAGAGCTGGAGCCGGTTCACGCGTTCGCACCGGAGCCAGAGGCGACCGCGCCCGTCGGCGAGGAATTCGTAGCGCCGGCCGTCTACGAAGCCGAACCTGCTCGCGTCGAGCGTCCTGAGGCGAGCATACCCGCCGCGGAGCCGCCGCAGCCTGCGCCGCCGGTGGAGAGCGAATCGGAGCCTACCGCTGCCGAATCGAAGCGCGCGCGTCGTAATGCTCGACGCCACCGTGACCGGCTGCGCTCGAACGCGACGCCGCCTCCTGCGCCAGCTCCGCCTCCGCCAGCGCCGCCCGCGCGCGCGCCGCTCATTCCGTCAACACCGGCGTTTGCGGCGGTGATCCCGCAGCCAAGCTTCGCGCCTCCCGCGCCGCCGTCCCGGAAGATTGCGCAGCCGTTACGCGAAGACGCCCCGCTCGCATCCCCGCCGCCGATGCCGGTGATCGCTCCGGTTCGTGTCGAACCACCCGCTGCGGCGCCGCAACCGATCGCGCCGCTCGCGTTCAGGAGCGATCCGGTGTCGTTCAAGTCGGACCCGGCCCCGTTCAGGACCGAGGCGACGGTGCCGTTCAAGAGCGGGTCGCTCGCATTCAAGAACGATTCGCCGGGGGGCTTCTCACCTTCCTCGCTGGGCCGCGCCGACCGACGGGAGCCGCAGCATATCGACTACGTCCCGTTCAACCAGCGCGCGGAACGGGAGGAAGGACGGAAGTTTCCCTGGCGCCTTGCCGTTGCCGCGGTGCTGGTGATCGGCGTCGGCATCGGCGCGGGACGGAAATACCTGCCGAGCAACGGCACCGCTGCCGAAGCGGCGCCGTTGCCGAGCAAGGAAGTCGTCGCGGCCGCGAAGATGGCGGAGGCGGCGGAAAAAACCGGAACGCTCGTGCTGACGACCGAGCCGGCCGGCGCGCATGTCCTCCTCGACGGCAAGGAGATGGGCGACAGCCCGCTGACCCTCGAGAACGTTCCGGCGGGCAAGCACGCGCTCACCTTCGTGACCGCCTCGGCCTCGGTGAAGCGCATCCTCCGCGTCGAAGCGGGCAAGACCGCGGCGCTCGACGTCGCCGTGTTTTCAGGATGGATTGCCGTGTATTCGCCGATTCCGCTCGATATTGCGGAGAACGGCAGGGCGATCGGATCGAGTGAACAGGGACGGCTGATGCTCTCTCCGGGGCGGCATCAACTGACGCTCAGCAACACCGAGCTTGGTTACAGCGCCGTGAAGACGGTGGACATCGAACCTGGCGAAGAACACCCGGTGTCGGTCCAGCCAACCGGCGAGCTCAGCGCGAACGCGGTTCCATGGGCTGAAGTATGGATGGATGGGAAGAAGATCGGCGAGACGCCGACCGCGCATCTCATCGTCCCGCTCGGCACGCACGAAGTCGTTTTCAAGAACCCCGACCACCCCGACCGGCGCGTGACCGTGACGGTGAGCGCGAACAACCCGGTCACCGCTTCCGTCGACTTCTCGAAGTAAACCGCGCCAAACCCCAAAAGGGGGGCCTTTTCCCCCTTCCAAAGCGTAATCCTCCGTCCAACTTCGACGTCGGGACCACCGCAGGCGCCGTCGGTTGTCAAGGCCACCCACCGGTTCTGCACGACTTTTCATATAGGTCAATGGCCCGTGCACGTGGCATCGCTCTTGCCATTGGGCCTTTGTCAACTTTCTACAAAGGTGCTGTATGTGGAGCTGGATCGTTTGCTACGTTACGGGGCATGACTACAGCGTTTCGTGCGACGGAGGGGCCATGTTCCTCCGGTGCGTCGTGTGCGGCCACCGCTCACCGGGGTGGGTCGTCCATGCGGCACATGCGCACTCGCACTCGCACGCGAACACGGTCAGCCGTTGACACCTCGCGCGGCCGCTGAAGACAATAGGCAGAATGCCCGTCCCGCGGATCTCCAGTGAAGAGCTGAAGCGCCGGATGGACGATGCCGCTGCGGCGCCGCTCATCATCGACGTTCGGCTCAAGTACCCATACGAACACAGCACGGTTCTTCTCCCCGGGGCGATTCGATTCGGTCCCGGCATCGTCGATCCCGTCACTCTCTCCCGCGATCGCGACATCATCCTCTACGACTCGGATCCCGCTGAGCTCGTCGCCGAGAAGGCGGCGGCCGAATTGATCGCCGCGGGCCATCGCGCATCCGTCCTTCAGGGAGGCATCGCCTCCTGGGTGACCGCCAAGCTGCCGACCGACAGCAAGCCCGCTCCGCAGCCCACCGTGAGCGCCGCGAAAGCGTGAGCGCGAGCAGTCCATATCTTCTCCGACGGCTGGTCGAGCTCGGAGCCGCCACCTCAGACGAAGCGGCCATGCTCGTCAGCACGCTCGGCGTCTTGACCCTTGCGGATCTTCATGCGGCGCTGGACGACGGGCTCGTCACGCGTGCGGGCGGAGAGGCGCTTGCCGCGCGGCTGCTCTACGCTGTGCGGACGATTGAGAGCGACGTTCGGGAGTTCCCGCTCGGCCGCGCGCGCGACATCCTCGACGCGGCCGTCGCTGCGATCGCCGCGGTCGCGCCGCAGATCGAGGCGCTGATTCCTGCGGGAGACGCCCGCCGCTTCGAGTCGATCGTGTCGTCGCTCGCCGTGGTCGGCCGCGCGGCGGATCCCCGCGCGGCGATCGACGCGATGAGCGGAACCGCGATGTTCTCCCCTGTTCTGCACGCCGGCGACTGCCGGGCCATCGTGACCTTCCAGCAGGTGGAAATCGACGTCCGGATTGCGGCGCGGCATGAATACGGGACGGCGCTCGTCACCGCGACCGGTTCGAGCGCGCACCTGGCGGCGCTTCGCGAGCGGCCTGGTTCGGCCCGGCTGGCCGCCAGCGAGCAAGAGGTCTACGCTCAGGCGGGGCTTCACTACGTGCCGCCGGAACTGCGACAGGGAACCGGGGAGATCGAAGCAGCCGCGAGCGGGACTTTACCGGACCTGATCACGAGGGCGCAGATTCGCGGCGATCTGCATATGCACACGCACTACAGCGACGGGGCGGATTCAACGGATGCGATGATCGAAGCCTGCTGCGCGCTGGGATATGAGTACGTCGCGATTACCGATCACTCCGAGCGCGCCGCGGCGTCACGGACCGTCTCCGCCAGCCAGCTCGCCCGGCAGCGCGACGAGATTGCCAGGCTGCGGGACCGGTACCCGCAGATTGCCGTCCTCCATGGCGTCGAAGTCGAGATCATGCCCGACGGATCGCTCGACTTTCCCGATCGCGTGCTGGAGCGGCTGGACATCGTGCTGGCGTCGCTGCACGATTCGGCGCGTCAGGATCCGAAGACGCTGACGGGGCGATGCATCGAGGCGATCCGCCATCCGCTCGTCAACATCATCACCCACCCCGCGAATCGACTGGTGGGCAGGCGTGCCGGATATCCCCTGGACTTCGCCGCCGTATACGCGGCGGCGGCGGAAAGCGGAACCGTCCTCGAGATCGACGGCGCGCCGTCGCACCTCGATCTCGATGGCGAGCATGCACGCGCGGCGATTGGCGCCGGCGTGACCGTCTCGATCGACAGCGACTGTCACCGGGCGCGGCTGCTCGATCGCCAGATGCAGCTCGGGGTCGGAACCGCGCGACGAGGGTGGGTGGAAGCCCGCCACGTGCTCAACGCGCGGCCGCTCGAAGACGTCCGCGCGTTCATTCAGCGGAAGAGAAATAAATGAGCCCTGAGACTTTGAGCCTTTGAGCCTTACTTCTTCACCGTCAGCTTGTCCACGACCTGCTTCACGCCATCCGTGGACCGCGCGTCAGCCACCGCCTTCTTCTTCACCGCCTCGCTGTCGACCGTGCCGGTCAGCGTGACGACCCCACCGTGTGTCGTGACGTCGATGTCCATCCCTTTGACTTCGCGATCCAGGTAGAACATCGCCTGCACTTTCGTGGTCACCAGCGTGTCGGAGATTTCCTTGCCGACGCGGTCGGCCGCGGTTTTCGCGTGCTCCTTGAGAGAGTCGGTCTCGCGTGACGCGGTGCCCGAGGGACCGCTGCGGCCGCTCGCCTTCCCCGGAGGCACCAGCGACAGCTTATCGACGACCTGCTTCGCGCCATCAACCGACTTCGCTGCGGCAATGGCCCGGTCGTGTTCCGCCGCACTCTCGACCGCGCCGGTCAGCGTCACGATGCCGTTTTGCGTGTGGACCGTCAGGTTGCGCCCCTTAACCTCCCGGTCCGCGAAGAACTTCGCGTAGACCTGCGTCGTCGTCCAGCTGTCGGCGATCGCGGTCTTCGTCTCCGCAGTCGACTGCGCCGACAGCCCCGCGGCGCAAATCGCGAGAACAGCGACCGCCGCAGTCAGCCGGATGAGCTTACTGAACATCGTAAAACCTCCGTCATCGCCGGCTCGCCCGGCCCGGGCAGCCAAGGGGGCGGCGAAGTCGCCGGCCGCGACTACCAAATACTATCGGTCGAGGCAGAATCGACTACCATTGAGGTAGCGCCTGCCTCCGAAGCTATGCACATATTACGTTTGGTCCAGACGGTTGTTCTGGCGGCGTCGGTGGTCCCTCAGGCGCCGGCCCGTCCGCCCGCCCAGGAGGTTGCAGCCGCGCTCCAGAAGAAATATGACGCGGTGCGCGACTTCACCGCCGATTTCGTGCACGAATCGCAGGGCGGGCTGCTGCGCAAGAAGCAGGTCGAGCGCGGGTTCGTCCAGGTCAAGAAGCCCGGCAAAATGCGCTGGGATTACAAGTCACCCGAACCCAAGGTCTTCGTATCGGACGGACGAAGGATTTACCTGCACGTGCCTGCCGACAACCAGGTCATCGTGAGCGCCGTGCCGCCCGAGGATCAGGCGACGACCGCGGTGCTGTTCCTCGTCGGCAAGGGCAGCCTGACGCGCGATTTCGCCGTCAGCTACGCCGACACGGACGTCCCGGGCGCGTATGCCCTGCACCTGCAGCCAAAGATCCCCGAAACCGACTACGACTGGCTGCAGATCGTCGTCGACCAGAAAACCCTGCAAATCCGATCGTTGACGGCCGCCGATCGCGAGGGGGGCCGATCTACGTTCCAGTTCTCGAATTTCAAGGAAAACGTCGGAGTGGCCGATAAGACGTTCGCGTTTAAAATCCCTCGCGGCGCCGATGTCACGACGAATGGCTCTTCCTCGCGCTGAACGCGTCCGCGCCTTTGCGGTGGTCGGCTGCCTTGCCGCAGTCCTGACGGCCGGCGGGTGCGCGACCAGTTCTGCTTTCCACCTCGGCGAGCGCGCCGAGCGGTCACAGGACTTCGACCGCGCCGTGCTCGAGTACACCAAAGCGCTTCGAGCGAATCCCGACGACCGCAATGCGCGGATCGCGCTGGACCGCGCGCGGCTCCGCGGCTCGGAGCAGCACTACTTCCGCGGTCGGCGGCTGGCGGCGGCCGGACGGTTTGAGGACTCGCTCATCGAATTCCAGCTCGCCGCCGAACTGAACCCCACCTCGGCCGACGTCGAGGCCGCGCTGCGCGACGCACGCTTGAAGGTGCGGATGCGCCTCGCCATCTCGCGCGAGGGGAAGACGGAGCTCGAATCGGTCATCGAACGATCGCGCGCGCTCGCCCCCGCCGGACTCGACTTGCCCGAGGGTGTAAAGCTCCCCGACTCGGTGGTCTTCAGCAACGCGAGCAGCCGCATGATCTTCATGGCGCTCGGGCGGTTCGCCGGGCTCAGTGTGGTGTTCGATCCCGCGTTCCGCGAAGCGCCGATGAGCGTCGACCTGCGTAACAACATGCTCGAGGATGCGCTCGCGTCACTCACCGCCAGCACGCACACGTTCTACCGCGTCACCGCTCCGCGCACCATCACGGTCGTTCCGGATACCCCCGCCAAGCGGCGCGAATACGAAGAATCGGTGGTCCGGACGTTCTATTTGAGCAACGCCGACATCAAGGAAGTGATCGACCTGCTGCGCATCGTGGTCGACGTGCGGCAGATTTCTCCAATTACGGCGACCAACGCGATCTCGCTGAAGGACACGCCGGAACGCATCGCCGCCGCCGCGCAGCTCATTGCCGCCATCGACAAAGCGCGCCCCGAAGTCATCATCGATGTCGAACTCCTCGAGGTCGATCGCACGCGGCTCAAGGAGTACGGCATCGGCCTCTCGAGCAGTGCCGACGGCCTCGGCATCTCGGGCAGCGCGGATGTGAACCGCCCGGGGTTCACGCTTTACGATCTGACGCACCTGACGACGCAGGACGTCCTGCTGCAGGGCGTCCCGGGCGTTTACTACAGGCTGCTCAGGAACGACACGAACACTCGTGTGCTGGCGAGTCCTCACATCCGCGCGGCAGAAGGCCTGACGTCGCAGGCGCGCTTCGGCGAGGAGGTGCCGATCCCGGTGACCGTGTTCGCGCCGATTGCGACCGGCGGTGTCAACCAGCAGCCGATAACCTCGTTCAACTACCGGACGATCGGGGTCAACATCGATCTCACGCCGCGCACGCACCACGACGACGAAGTGTCGCTCGCGCTGAAGGTCTCGCTGAGCAGTCTGTCGGGCACCGGCTTCGGAGGGCTGCCGACCTTCGCCAACCGCGAGATCTCGACGACGATCCGGTTGCGCGATGGCGAAACGAACATGCTAGCGGGCCTGATTCGCGACGACGAACGCACGGTCCTGTCAGGCGTGCCGGGCCTCAGCGACCTGCCGGTCATCGGCCATCTGTTCGCGACGCACCACAAGGAATCGACGCAGACCGATATCGTGCTCACGCTCACCCCGCACATCGTGCGCGTGCTCGACATCACAGAAAACGATCTCCGCCCCTTCAGGCTCGGGCGTGACACCGGCGGCGGTGGCGCGGCGGAGCTCCCCTCCATCCAGCTGCCGCCACGCGATCGCGACGACTTGCTGTCGCCGCCGTCGCCGACTGCTGCGCCGGCCGCTCCGGCATTGCCGTTCCCGCAGCCGCTGCAAGGCACGCTGCCTGGCGCACCGACGGTGCCGCCCAAGAAGCCGGGGGGCGGGGGGACTTAACGGCTCAGGGCTCAGGGCTCAGGGCTCAGGGCTCAGGGCTCAGGGGTTTAAGCCATAAGCCTTGAGCCTTGAGCCTTGAGCCTTGAGCCTTATTCTTCCCTCTCCACCTGCGCGCCCAGCGATTTCAAACGCTCGACCAGCGACGCATATCCACGCTCGACCGTTTCCAGTGGCGTGACGCGACTCTCGCCTTCAGCGGCGAGCGCTGCGGCGATGAGCGCCATTCCTGACCTGAGGTCGCGTGCGTCCAGGAGCCGGCCGCGCAGCTTCGTCGGTCCGCTGACGATGATGCGGTGCGGGTCGCACAGGAACAGCCCCGCACGCATCGCGCTCAACTGCTCGAGCGCAAACAGCCGCAGTTCGTATAACCAGTCGTGCACCAGCGTCCGGCCGTCAGCCTGGGTCGCGAGAACGGTCACGAGGCTGACCATGTCGCTCGGGAACCCGGGCCAGAGCCCCGTGGTGATTCGGCCGGCGGCCACCAGCGCCGACGGTTCGACGCGCAGGCAGTCGTCGTCGTAGGTGCACTGCAGCCCCATCTTTCGCAAGGGTGCCGCAACCACCTCGAGATCGCGCGTGCGGGCCCCTCTGACCTCGATGTCGCCGCCGGTGATCGCCGCGGTGACGCCCCAGCTGCCCGCCTCGACGTAGTCGCCGTCGAGACGATGCTCAGCGCCGCCGAATCGCGCGGGCGCGTTGACGCGGATTGTGGACGTGCCTTCGCCGTCGATGCCCACCCCCATCTCGCGCAGAAAACGACACAGCTCCACGACGTGCGGTTCCATCGCCGCATGCCGGATCTCCGTCGTTCCTTTTGCCGCCGCCGCCGCGAGCAGCGCGGTCTCCGTGCCCGTGACCGACGCCTCTTCCTGGTAGAACGACGCCCCCGTCAACCCGTTCGGCGCCTGCAGCGAATGCCCCGGCTCGTCAAGTTGCACGGCGCCGAGCTCCACCAGCGCCTGGAGATGCGTGGAGATCGTCCGGCGCGCCGGGAAATCGCCGCCCGGCTGCGCCAGCCGCGCGGACCCTTTGCGGGCGATGAGTGGCCCGAGCAGCAGCACCGACCCGCGCAGCTTTCCGACCAGAACAGGATCCGGCCGATCGGAGGTGAGTTCCTGGCACTGGATTCGCAGTGTGGACGTGCCCGCGCCCTGCACGGTCGCGCCCAACCCCTTCATCAGCTCCAGCAGCACGTCGACGTCGCGGATCCGCGGCACGTTCGACAGCACGCACTCCTTGTCCGTCAGCAGGCACGCGGCCATCAGCGGCAGCGCCGAATTCTTGTTGCCCTCGACGGTAATTTTCCCGGAGAGACGGCGGCCGCCTTCAATCCTCAGTTTCGCCATACGCTCATCAAATCCCTTCACCCAGATACACGATCTCTTCGCGGAGCGTCACGCCGAAGCGCGCTCCCACTTCCGTTTTGCAGCGCTCGATGAGCGCCCGAATCTCCCGCGCGGTCGCGCCTCCCTCGTTGACGATGAAGTTGGCGTGCGTCGGCGAGACACGCGCCGCCCCCTCGCACGCGCCCTTGAGGCCCGCACGATCAACGAGCGCCCCCGCGGACGGCGGGATCCCGGCGGGGACCCGATCCCGTGCCGGATCGGGATTCTGGAAGATGCACCCCGCGCTCGCCGATTCGAGCGGCTGGGTGCGTTTTCTAAAGGCCAGCGATTCGCGCGCGACCGCCCGAAGTGCCGCCGGGTCGCCGCTCGATACGTGAAAGTCCGCGGAGACCACGACCTCGCGCGTCCGATGCAGGCGGCTGTAGTCATAGCCGAACTCCATTTCCGACACCGGCAGGTCCGCGACGGCGCCGTCCGCGGTCACCAGCGTGACGCGGTCGATGAGTTCGCTGATCAGGCGTGCGCGAAAATGCGCGTTTCCGAAGACCGCGCCGCCGACAGTGCCCGGCGTTCCCGCCCACGCCTCGAGCCCGGCGATGCCGCGGCCGATCGTCCACCGCACGAGCCCGTTGATCGTGACCCCGGCGTCCGCGCGCACGACGGATGCATCGAGTGCGCGGACTTCGCCGCCATGCACGCGCACCACGATGCCCCGGACGCCGGCGTCGGACACGAGCACGTTGGAGCCGCCGCCGAGCGCGATCAGCGGCACGCCCGCCTCTCGCGCGATCGCGGCCGCCTGCTTCAACTCGGTGCCGCCGTGCAGCTCGAGCAGCCAGTCAGCAGGGCCGCCGACTTTGAAGGTCGTGAATGGCGCGAGCGGGGCATCCTGGTGCACGCGCGCCGGCCCGAATGCGTCGCGCAGCGCGGCGCCGGGATCCGTCACTGTGCGGGCCCCGACAACTGCGCTGAACGCGCACGGAGCGCCTCGACGGCTCGGTCACGAGTGCATTCCTCGAACTCGATCCAGTCGCCGGGAGCGAGCTGGCCGGCGAGCGGGAGGTCGGCGGTGATGACCGTGGCGATTTTTGGATAGCCGCCGGTTGTCT
>Ga0070670_100003361_pt1 | contig 13249 bp, 10 predicted proteins | sample KBSS63metaG_FD_64665 | JGI IMG/M metagenome (GOLD analysis project Ga0070670, IMG submission 64665) | Switchgrass rhizosphere microbial communities from Kellogg Biological Station, Michigan, USA - KBS S6-3 metaG | ecosystem: Host-associated > Plants > Roots > Rhizosphere > Soil ... | reverse complement strand
TGCATGCGGTACCCTCGGTGAGGAACGGACAAGAGAATGGAGGGCGCGAGGTGAAAATCGCAACCTGGAACGTCAACGGCGTTCGCGCTCGCCAGGCGCAGCTCCAGGAATTCATCGATCAGGAGCAGCCCGACGTCCTGTGCCTGCAGGAGATCAAGGCGTCCGTGGATCAGCTGCCCATGTGGCTCTGCGAGATCGAGGGGTACTGGTGCTACTGGCACGGCACGAAAGGATATTCTGGCGTCGCGCTGCACGTGCGGAAGGAGGCGATTCCCGAGCGCCCGCACTTTCACCATCCCACGTTCGACTACGAGAACCGGATCGTGGTGGCGCGCCTGCCGAGCCTAACGGTCGCGTCGATCTACGTACCGAACGGCGGGAAGGATTTCGAAGCGAAGATGCGATTTCTGGAGTCGCTCGACGCGTTCGCGGCAGAGTTCGACGCGGGCGGTGAGCCGCTCGTGCTGTGCGGCGACATGAACGTGGCGCTCACGGACATGGACGTGCACCCGAAGGAGCTGAAGCCCGGCATCATCGGGCAACGGCCCGAAGAGCGCGCGCTCATGGAGCGTATCATCGGACATGGTCTCGTAGACGTGCATCGTCGCGTGGAGCCCGACAATCGCTGGCTCTTCACGTGGTGGGCGCCCTGGCGGAACATGCGACAGCGCAACATCGGCTGGCGTCTCGACCTGATCCTCGCGAGTCGGGCGATTGCCGATCGGACGGTGTCGTGCGTCGTGCAGCGGGAAGTCGGAACGAGCGACCACGGTCCGGTCGTCGCGGTCTTCGACGACGCGACCAACGCGGGCGCCTAACGCTTTCGCTTTGGTGCGGTTGGTCGTTTTGCCACTGATGGTTTCTTGCCGGCATGGCCGGCGAGCAGGTCCGCCGGCGCCTGGCACCGCCACGCTTCTTCCAGCAGCACACGAAGCTCCTTGGCATTCACCTCGGCCAGCCGCACCAGGACGGCAGGGAATCCGTTGTAGTGCGGCTCGGTGAAGAACTTCGTCGGTTCGGCCGAGATGAGCGCTTCCTTCTGACCTTCGTTGGCGACGCGGACCGCGAGTACGGCGGGGTTCGCGACGCGTGGCTTCTTCGGCTGGATGCGTTCCATCCACACCCACGCGAATCCCTTGAGCTTGTCCTTGTTGCGGACGGAGAAGGCAAACCGGTCGTCGCCTTCTTCCGACTCCGGGAAGGACAGCGCGATCCGGCGCACGTCGGCCTGGCTAGCCATCGGCGTCGGCTCCTGGCCGGAGCGCGTGCACGTTAGGTGGCGTTGTCCAGTCTCGCCTGCAGACGACTGATGCCGTACGCCAGAAAGTCCCGATAGCCGTCGGCCCGCTGGCTTTCGAGATGCTCCTTCGCCCGCGCGATGATCGCGCGCGCCTCATCGAGGCGCCCGAGGGCCGTGAGGGAGCTCGCGAGATTGAGATAGAGGGACGGAAAGAGCTCGGTCGTTCTCCCATCCCCAACACGCTCGGCGTGCGTCACGGCGAGCGAGTTCCAACGAAGTGTCTCGTCAGGCGTCGGCTGATGCCGAGCGAGATAGTGCGCGGCGATCGCAGCGTCGTAGTCGTTTCGGCGCGCGTCCCACGCTTGCTGGAACAGGCGTCGCGCCTCTTCGGGCTCGCCGTCGCGTTCCATCCCCGCTGCACAGAGCAGGACTACCGGGTTGTTCGGGTCGATGGGCATGGCCGATCCGCGTTACTTTGTTTAGCCAAACACGCCTGCAACGCCGCATCACGATCGGGAGATCTACTTGCCTACGTTCCTCGGGGGAATACGCGTCGTCACGACAGCGCAAAATGTCCCGGGACCGCTCGCCGCGGCGCAGGTCCGGCAAGCCGGCGCGGCCGTTACGAAGATCGAGCCTCCTTCGGGCGATCCGTTTCTCGATCTCTCGCCGGCGTGGTACGCGGAGATGCACGTCGGGATTCCGATCGAGCGCCTGGACCTGAAGTCCGCGGACGGACAGGCTCGTGTCTCCGCGCTGCTCGCCGACGCGGACGTACTCCTCACCAGCCAGCGTCCGTCAGCCCTGGCGCGCCTCAACCTCGACCCCGACAGCCTACGTGCGCGATATCCGCGGCTGCGGGTGCTTCGCATCGTGGGATCGGTGCGCGACCCCGAGCAGCCCGGGCATGACCTCACGTACCAGGCGGAAGCCGGCCTCCTCGGCGAAGGGATGCCTCGCACGCTCGCGGCGGACGTGATGACGTCGGAGCGGGCGTTCTCCGGAATGCTTGCACTGTTGCGGCTCCCGGGTGGCTCCGTGATGGACGTTGGGCTGGTCGAGAGCCTGGACGCGTTGATGGCCCCGCTGCGCCATGGTCTCACGTTACCCGACGGAACGCTGGGTGGCGGTGCTCCGCGCTACGGTCTGTACAAGACGAAGTCGGGACGAATCGCCGTGGCGGCGCTGGAGCCGCACTTCGAGCGCGAGTTGTACCGACATCTCGAATTGCCGGTGAGCTCGGATCCGTCCCCGTGCTTTCTCGAACGTACGGCCGCCGAATGGGAGCGGTGGGCCCGCGAGCGGGGGCTGCCGATCGTGGAGGTTCGATAACGAATCGGGTCGCGGAATTTTGTCGCCGATCGTACGCCGCGGCCCGAATTCACGGGATCGCGTCGGAGGGCTGGCATCGAGATCGGGACATTGGCCTTAACGGCAAGACCTAACGCGGATTTGAAAGCGATTACGCGGATGTCCGCAGATTTGCTCCGCGGGTAGAGACGCCTCCGACGGCACGTCCGGTCTCTCATCTTTCTTTGTTGAACGACCTCGGGAAGCCCATGCGTCCCGAGCCGGATTACTCCGGATCACTTCCAGCTTGGTCGAAAGTGAAGATCCGGACGTGGTCGCCGAAGCGTTCAATGCCGTCGGAGCAAATCCGCGAAATTCGCGTAATCGCTTTCCAAATCCGCGTTAGCTCTTGCCGTTGCGCCTACGTCCCGGTCTCGATGCCCGTTATCGCGCGATGATGCCGAGCCTAGCGATTTCCGGTCGCCGCGACAATGGCGGCAGGAGTCGCCGCTGCCTCCGCCGCGATCGTGTACGACTCGAGTCTCGCCGCATGGTCATAGATCTGCGACGCGACCATCAGCTCGTCGGCGCCTGTCCGCTCGACGATACTCGCCATCCCCACGCGAACCTGCTCGCGCGTACCGACGACACTGAACGACAACATGTCGGCCAACATTGCGCGCTCGAACGGGGCGAGCGACGACTCGAAGCCCTCGGCCGGTGGCTTGAGGGGGCCCGCGCGACCGCGACGAAGGTTGATGAACGCTTGCTGGAGTGACGTGAACAATCGCCGCGCCTCCGCCTCCGATTCGGCCGCGAAGACATTCACGCCGAGCATCGTGTACGGGCGTTCCAGCTGCTCCGACGGCTGAAATCGCGAGCGATACGAGTCGAGCGCCTGCTCGAGCATCGTTGGTGCGAAGTGCGACGCGAACGCGAACGGCAGCCCGAACGCCGCCGCGAGCTGCGCGCCGAATAAACTCGAGCCGAGGATCCAGATCGGCACGTCGAGTCCCGCGCCGGGGATCGCGCGAACGGCTTGCCCGGGCTCCGTCGCACGGAAGTACGCCATGAGCTCCAGCACGTCCTGCGGAAAGGAGTCCGCCGCCTCGGGCGAACGGCGCAGCGCCCGGGCCGTGACCTGATCGGAACCTGGCGCGCGGCCGAGTCCCAGATCGATCCGCCCCGGAAATAGCGACGCGAGCGTTCCGAACTGCTCGGCGATCACGAGCGGCGAATGGTTAGGCAGCATGATGCCGCCAGCACCAACGCGGATCGTCGACGTGCCGCCCGCGACGTGCGCGATGAGCACGGAGGTCGCCGCACTGGCGACGCTCGGAATATTGTGATGCTCCGCCAGCCAGAACCGCCGGTAGCCCAGGCGCTCGGCGTGACGAGCGAGGTCGAGACTATTGCGAAACGAAGTCGCGGCGTCGCCGCCTTCGACGATCGGGGCGAGATCGAGGACCGAAAGAGGAATCACGAGCGTAAAGCGGCTGCATGATCATGGTGTGCTCGGCGTAGCATCCGGACCGGTGTCGGCCTCGCCCGCGCCGCGCGGGACGAACAGGACTGCCACGAATGCTAAGCCCGTGTAGCACGCCATGACGATGAACATCGCGCGATAGCCATTCAGGATATCGAAGATGCGTCCGTTCATAGGGTCGCCAACGGCGCCGCCGAGTGCGTTGCAGAGCAGGAACAGCGACGCGAGAACGCCCCGACGCTCCCGCGGAACGGGCTCGACGAACAACGGGTACGCGTTCACCATCGGGAATGTCCAGCTCGCCGATGCGATCGCGACGAGTGGCACCGCCGCATTGAAGCTCGTGACTCGGTCGAGCGCCGCTAGCGTCACGGCCATAATGCCGAAACCCACGAGCATCGCGTTCCGTCGGCCGATGCGCACGCCGATGAATCCGGCGGGCAAAGCACCGATCACGCCGCCCAATGCCCACGCGATGAATCCGATCGTCGCGTCTTCCGGACGAACGCCGAATCGCTCCGTGGCATGCAGCGCGTACCAGGTGGTGAAGGTCTGAAACGTGAGCTGCAGCAACAGCGACGCGAGAAACACGGGTCGCATGCCCGGGACGACGCCCCGAATCGCCGACCATGCGGCGTCGGCGAGCGACCGAAACGTGACCTCGGCGGACAAGGAGTCCGACGTCCGAGGTTCACGCACGCCGAGCGCGAACGCGGCCGCGATTCCGAGCACCGTCCCGGCAGCGATCAAGTACGCCGGACGCATGCCGAGCATCCGACCGAGCATGAGGAACACGATCGCGCCGACGCACATCTGGAACGTGACCGAAGCGGTCGCGAGCGAGCGGTAGCGCGAGGGGACCAGATCGACCATCAGGGCCTGGAAGGGCGATCGCTGGATGTTGATCCCCGTATGCAGAAGAATCAGGGCGCCGATCAGGACCGCGAGACCTAACGCGGCGGACGCGGGCAACAGCGCCATGCCGAGTGATGACAGCGCGAACCCGCCGAGGACGAGCGGTAGCCTGCCACGTCCGCGAGCAGTCGCGCGGTCGGAGACCGGACCGGCCCATGGGACGAGCAGCAGCAACAGCACGTTGTCGATGGCCATGACCGCGCCGATCGCCGTGCGGTGCTCGCCGAGCATGTCACGCACGAGCGGCGGGACGAACGCGCTGATCAGCGGCCCCGTCACACCGGAGAAGAGGCCGCCGAGGCCGATCACCGCGAGGGCCGCATACGGCGCTCGCGCGACTCTGCGTGCGCTGGCGAGCTCGGTGGTGGAGGGAACGTCGAATGCGGTCACTGCACTCCCGTCAGATGATCCGGAGGGACCACAAAATGTAGATCACGGCCATGGAAACCACACCGTTGACGATCATCACCCCGCCGAAAGAGATGATCGCCGATCTGAGGGGCATACGCGTCAGCGACGTGCAGACCCAGAAGTAGCTCGAGTTGACGTATTTGGTAATGATGCCTCCGGCCGACGCAGCGAGCATCGTCGCTTCGGGGCTCAAGTGCAGCGCCGGCATCATCGGCGCCACGATCGACGCCGACGTGATTACGCCCACCGTCGTCGACCCGGTGATCATGTTGCCCACGACGCCTAACACGAACGGCAGGAAGATGGCGGGCAGCCCCGTCGCTTCCATCGCCTTCGCGATCGCGTCCACCGCCGGGGTCTGGCGCAGGATCTGGCTCAGCGCGCCGCCAAGGCCCACGACCATGATGATCATGGCCGACGTGCGAAGAGCGTTCTCGATCCAGTCGCTAACGCGCGCCTGCGCCTGATCGTGCTTCGTGTTCCGATACGCGATCAGTACGCCGATGCTCAGGGCGACCACGGGCCATCCGAGATACAGCATCGCCCGGTTCACGATGTGGCCCTTGGGCAGCAGCATCGTCGCCGTGCTCTGCGCCGCGATCAGGAGGAGCGGGACGAGGATTGGCGCGAACGCCCAGAACGTCGTGGGCAGTTCAGCTTCGCGCCCGCCCTCGACGAATGACTGGCCGATGAATTCCGTTGACGGCGGCGAGGCGAGCCGTGGTCCCACGGCCAGCGCGTACAGCCACCCGAAGAAGCTCGCGATGATCGACACGAAGCAGCCCCACAGGATGACGCTGCCCATGTCGGCCTTGAGCAACGCGACTGCCGCGAGCGGTCCGGGTGTTGGCGGCACCATCGCGTGCGTCAGCTGCATCCCCCCGATCAAGCCGGTGCTCATCGTGGCCATGTTGACTTCACTGCGTATGGCGGCCGAGTGCACCAGTGGATTGAGAATGACGTAGCCGACGTCCGAGAAAATCGGGATGCCGATCACCCAGCCGCTCACCGTGAGCGCGAGGGACATGCGCTTTTCACCAACCCAGCGGATGAGGGCAATCGTTATGCGCTCGACCGCGCCGGTGTGCTTGAGCCCCTCGGCCAGCACGATTCCCACCACAATCACGACGGCAACGCTTTTGATCGTGCTGCCGAACCCGGTCTCGAACGCGGTGATGAACACGGCGTGATCGATGCCGGGCACGAGCGCGAAGAGCAGGATGGGCACGAGCATCGCGATGAAGACGTGCCATCGGAACTTCGTGATCAGGAGGAACAGCAAGGCGACGACGGCGATGAGGCCGCCGAGGGCGATGAGCGTGCTGTCCGTGATCCTGGCGTCCATTCAGTTCAAGGGTTGGGTGTCATCCGAGCCTTGTTGTCATCCAGAGCGTAGCGAGGGATCTTCATCATACCGGTAGAGGGCCCTCTGTCGGGACCCTGAGGATCCCTCGCTACGCTCGGGATGACAGCGAAGGTTCGCTCAGGATGACAGAGTGAAGAAGCACCACCGGGTGCACCGCACGACGTGATGTGCCCTGCGCGATCTGCTGGCGGCACGAGACGCCCGTTGCCGCGACGATCGCGTCGGGCGACGCGTTGACTGCGGGAAAGAGGCGCATCCCGCCGATCTGCATGGAGAGGTCGTAATGCTCACGCTCGAAGCCGAACGAGCCCGCCATGCCGCAACAACCGGCGTCCAGCACGTCCACCACCGCACCCGGGATTCGCTCCAGAAGCCCGACGCTGCCCGCTGTCGCATTCGCGGCCTTCTGGTGACAGTGGCCGTGGAACAGGATGCGTCGCCTCGCGGCGGTGGCGTTAGAATCGAGCGCGAGATCGCCGTCGTCGATCGCCTGCACGAGCAGATCGTCGACCATGCGTGCCGTGCGACCGATCGCCACCGCGCCCGAGTCGCCCGCGGCGAGGTCCACCAGCTCATGCCTGAGCGTGAATACGCACGACGGCTCGCAGCCAACTATCGGAACGCCCTCGAGCGCAGGGGGCGCGAGCTGCGCGATCAGGTCGCGGTGATGCGACTTCGCGTCATCGAGGAGACCCTTCGAGATGAGCGCACGGCCACAGCACACGTTGCCCGCGAGCCGAACATCATAACCGGCCAGCTCGAGGAGCTCGATCGCCGCGCGGCCGATCCCCGGCTCTGTGTAGCTCGCGAATGAATCGGCGAGGAAGACGACCGGCCCGTGGCGCGCACTGGTCGTGGGCGTGAGCGGCACTCGCCGTGCAAACCACCGCTGCAGCGTCTCGCGCTCGAAACGCGGCAAGGGGCGGCGTCGATCGATGCCACCGAAACGGTCGGCCAAGGCTCGCACGGGCGAAGACCCGGCGATCCAGTTGGACAAGGGCGCGAGAGCGGCGCCTGCACGATTCAGGCGCCGCGCGTGGCCGAACAAGCGGGCGCGAGTCGGTACGCCGTGGTGGGCGTGGTAATGCGACAAGAATTCGGCCTTCAGCACCGCCATGTCCACCGACAGCGGGCACTCGGTCTTGCACGCCTTGCACTCGAGGCAGAGGTCGAGCACGTCGTGCAGGCCTTCGTCGCCTAACGCCGCATGCGGGTTCGGCGACGACAGCGCGTGAACGAGCGCGTTCGCCCGGCCGCGCGTCGAGTGTCGCTCATCGCGCGTGGCCATGAACGACGGACACATGGTCTTGCCGGCGAGCTCCGATTTGCGGCACGCGCCGATGCGCGCACAGCGGTTCGCGGCGCCGCGCATACCGCCGGTCGCGTCGAACGGAAAATGCGTCACGACCGGCAAGGCCTTTGGCAGCGCGGGCTCGCGGAGGTGCTCCGTCATGCGCGGCGCATTGACGATCTTGCCCGGATTGAGCGTGCCGCTCGGATCGAAGAGCTGCTTGAGCGAGCACATCGCGCCATACAGCTCGTCGCCAAAGATCTGGCGGTTGAACTCACTGCGCACGAGTCCATCGCCGTGCTCGCTCGAGTTCATCCCGCCGAACGATGTGACGAGCGCACAGACCTCCTCGGCCACCGCTCGCAGGGTGTTCACCGCGTCGGGCCTCGTCAGGTCCATGAACGGCCGAATGTGCAGGCACCCCGCCGACGCGTGACCGTAGAACCCCGCCTCGAGCCCGTGCCGCGCGAGCAGCTCGGCCAGACGCCGTGTGTAGTCGCCAAGCCTAACGGGATCGACGGCCGTGTCCTCGATGAACGCGACGGATCGTTTGCCTCCTTCGCCCGCGGCACTCAGCAGGCCGAGCCCCGCCTTCCGCAGCTCTCGAAAACGCGTGAGCTGGTCACCGGTCTGGGCTCGCAGCACCGCGTACCCGTGACGGTTCGCCTTCCATCGCGCCTCGAGACGTTCCGCGGCGGCGAGCGCGTCCCCGGGAACGTCGCCATAGAACTCGAGCCACAGCAGTGCGCCGGGGTCGCCCTCGAGTACTGACACGAGCGTGCGGTGCGCCGGCGACGTCCGCGCGAGATCCAGAATGAACCGATCGACCAGCTCGATGACCGCCGCGTCGAGCTCGCGTGCGTCGTCCGCGGCGGCTATCGCGGCGGCCACGGTCTCGAAGTGGCCTGCGATGCCCACGACGGCGTTCGGCTGCGGAACGAGCTTTACGCAAGCCTCGACGACGACAGCGAGTGTCCCCTCCGACCCGACGACGAGGTTCGCGAGGTTGAGCGGGCCACGCTCGGAGAGCATCCGCTCGAGGCGATAGCCGCCCGACTTTCGCCAGAACGGCGGGAAGTCGCGACGGATCGCGGCCTCGTGCCGCGCGACGAGCTCCGGAACTTCGCGATACAATCGCCCCTCGAGCGAGCGGCGCTGACCGCGCCACATGACCTCCGATGCCGATGTCGACGCCAATCGCGCGCGGCTTCCGTCAGAGAGCGCGACGTCGAGCCACTCGACGTGATCGATGGTCATGCCGTACCGCGCCGACCGGGCGCCGCACGAGTTGTTGCCGATCATGCCGCCGAGTGTCGCGCGGTTCGACGTGGACGTATCGGGCGCGAACATGAGGCGGTGCGTGGCCGCCACCTTGTTCAGATCATCCTGGATGAGACCCGGCTGCACTGTGGCCAGGGCCGCCTCGGCGTCGAGCGTGACGAGACGTTGCATGTACCGCGACATGTCGAGCACGACGGCCTGCCCAACGGTCTGGCCCGCGAGGCTCGTCCCCGCGCCGCGCGGAAGAACCGGGACGTCGAACTGGCGAGCCACCTCGATCGCTGCCACGACATCATCGGCATCGCGCGGGTACGCGACGCCTAACGGCTCGATGGCGTACAGGCTCGCGTCGGTGGAATAGATGTGGCGCGCGTAGGCATCGAAGCGAACCTCGCCGGCGACCGCGGCGCGGAGCGCGCCCTCGAGATCGCGCGTCAACGACCTTCCCACCGCGGTTTGCGCTTCTCCACGAAGGCAGCAACGCCTTCGCGAAAATCGTGGCTGCCGTACACACGGCGCACGAGGTCGTCGCCTTCCGCTGCCGACCGGCTGACGATTCGCCGCACGGCTTCGCGCGTGACCTGCAGCGTCAGCGGCGCGTGGCTCGCGAGGCGGGAGCAGAGCATCTCGAGCTCGCGGGCGAATGCGTGAGGCTCGAGTATGCGCATCACGAACCCCATCGCACGTGCTTCGTCGGCCGACATGAACTCGGCGGTGAGCAGCATGGTCTTCGTCCGCGCGGCGCCGAGCGAAGCGACCAGTCGCGCGTAGTTGCTCATCGAGAGGCAGTTCCCGATGGTCCTGGCGATCGGCACGCCGAACTGCGCGTTAGGCGACGCGACCCGCAGGTCACACGCGGTGGCGAGTGCCAGCCCTCCGCCCGCGGCATAGCCTTCGACGGCAGCGATCGTCGTGGCGGGTACCGACTCGAGCTTCGTGAGCACGCTCTCGAGGCGACGTTCGTAATCCACGCCGTCGTCGCCCGTCGCGAACGCCTGGAACTGTGAGATGTCCGTCCCGGCCGCGAAGTTACCGCCCGCCCCGCGCAGCACCACGACGCGAACCTCCGGCTCCGAGCCTACGCGGTCGAGGGCGTTATCGAGCTCCTCGTACATCGCCCACGTGAGCGCGTTGCGCGCACTCGGGCGATCCAACGTGATCGTCGCGACCGGGTCGCGACGCTCGAGCCGCACGGCCCCGGCTTCCGTACTCACTGGTCGCCTCCGCTCTCCAGGCCGAGCTCCCGCAGAATCTCTTCGCCGTGTTGGCCGAGCAGTGGTGGGGCGCGCCTGACGCGGAGTGGCGTGTCGCTCATCTTGAGCGGGAACCCGAGCGTTCGTACGCGGCCGGCAACCGGGTGCTCGATGTCCTCGACCATCCGGCGCGCATGCGTGTGTTCGTCAGCGAATACCTGCGCGAAGTCGTAGATGGGGCCCGCCGGCACCCCCGCCGCGAGCAGCCGGGCGACCCACTCGGCTGTCGTGTGGCGCGCCAGCGCGTGCTCGATCTCGCGCGCGAGCGCCGGACGGTTCGCCATCCGTGCGGCATTCGTCTCGAAGCGCGCGTCCTTGCCGAGCTCGGGACGCTCGATCGTCGCGCAGAGCGCCAGCCATTGCTGCGGAGTAAGTGCCGCGAGCGTCATGTAGCCGTCGCTGGTGCGAAACGCCTGATAGGGTGCGCTCAATCGGTGAGCGGAGCCCATCGCGCGCGGCGTCTCGCCGCTGGCCCAGTACTCCGTCGTCTCCCACACGCACATCGCGAGCGCGGACTCGAACAGCGAGGTGTCGATGTACTGCCCGCGACCGGTCTTCTCTCGCGCGATGAGCGCGGCAAGCACGCCATTCGCGGCGATGAGGCCGACGGATAGATCGGCGATGGGGACCCCGCACTTTACGGGCGCGCCACCCGCGTCGCCCGTGACGCTCATGACTCCGCTCATCCCTTGCGCGATCAGGTCGAAGCCTGGCCGGTTCGCGTAGGGGCCGGTCTGCCCGAAGCCGGAGATACTGGCATAGATGAGCCGAGGGTTGATCGCCGACATTGCGTCGTAATCGACGCCGAGTCGCTTGGTGACGCCCGGGCGGAAGCTCTCGACGAGGACGTCGGCGGTTCGAACGAGCGAGCGGAAGACGTCCCGGTCGCGCTCGCGGGTCAGGTCGAGGACGATGCTGCGCTTGTTGCGGTTGAGGGCGAAGAACGGCGCGTTGTCGTCGCCCGGCATCTCGAGCTCGGCGCCGCCCATCGACCGTGAGAGATCGCCGCCGGGAGGCTCGACCTTGATGACGTCCGCTCCCAGGTCGGCGAGCTGCATGGTGCAGAACGGGCCGCCCATGACCTGGGTGAGGTCGACGATCCGGACGCCATCGAGGGCGAGAGTCATGGGCGCTATTCTCGCTCGTCCCCGGAAGGTGGGGAAGGCGTCAGGGCGGGCGATTGTGTTACAGCCATCTGGTGCCGTACGGCGCACGGCACCCATCTTCAAGGGTCATCATGGGATGCCCCGGAGACCCTCGAAGGCCCTTCCTCTCAAACGCGGAACGGATTGCTCGCCATGCAGCTCACGATCAACGGTAAGCCAACGACAGTCGATGGACCGCCTGACATGCCGCTGCTCTGGGCGTTGCGCGACCTTGTTGGCCTCACGGGGACCAAGTTCGGCTGCGGCACTGCCTTGTGTGGCGCCTGCACGGTGCACATCGACGGCGCTCCCACGCGGTCGTGCTCGGTCACGCTCAGTGCCGTCGCTGGCAAGTCGGTCACGACGATTGAAGGGCTCGCGGCCGGCGGCGCGGACCACGCGGTGCAACAGGCGTGGACGGAGCTGAACGTGCCGCAGTGCGGCTATTGCCAGGCGGGGCAGGTCATGAGCGCCGCGGCGCTCATCAACAGGAACGCGAACCCGACTGACGCCGACATCGATGCGGCCATGCAGGGGAATCTCTGCCGCTGCGGCACGTACGTGCGCATTCGCGCGGCCGTGAAGCGCGCGGCGGAGATCCGCCGGGGGGTGAGCGCATGAGCTCGAGCACACTCTCCCGACGCGAATTCCTGTGGGTCGGTGCGGCGTTAGGCGGAGGCCTGCTCGTCCAGGTTGCCTGCCGCGGTAGTGCCAAGGCCGAATCTCCTCCGTCGGATGCGAAGACCGCTCCGCCGAACGTCTTCATTCGCATCGCGCCGGATGACACGGTGCACGTCACGATCCCGAAGTCCGAGATGGGACAGGGCGTGCGCACCGCGCTGGCGCTGTTCGTTGCGGAGGAGCTCGACGCCGACTGGTCGAAGGTTCGCCCGGAGGCGGCGGCGTACGACCCGCAGCTCGGGAGTCAGGGCACGGGTGGAAGTGGATCCGTCCTCGATACGCACTCGCGACTTCGCGTTGCGGGCGCGACGATGCGTCAGATGCTCGTCGCGGCCGCCGCACAGCAGCTCGGCGTCCCGGCGTCGGAGCTCACGACGAAAGACTCGTGCGTCTATCACACCGCGTCGAACCGCAGCCTCGGCTACGGCGCGCTGGCGGATGCGGCCGCGAAGGTCCCCATCCCGACAAACGTTAGGCTGCGCAAGCCGGCCGAATGGCGTCTCCTCGGCCGCGATGGGATCAAGGCGTTGGACGTACAGGACATCGTGCACGGGCGAGCGAAGTACGGGATCGACACCCGTCGCGACGGCATGCTGTTCGCGTCGGTCGAGCGCGCGACGATCTTCGGCGCGACGGTCAAGTCGTTCGACTCGAGCGATGCGTTGAAGGTCCCCGGCGTGAAGCAGATCGTCGAGGTGAAGGGCGATCGAGAGCTTGGCGTCCACGCGGGCGTCGCGGTGATCGCGACGAACACCTGGGCTGCCATGCAGGGTCGCAAGGCGCTCAAGGTGACATGGGACCCGGGTCCCCACGCGCAGGAGAATAGCGCGAGCTACACCGCGTTCATGCGCGACGCGGTGTCGAAGCCTGGCAAAGAGGTCGTCAATCGC
>Ga0070670_100003358_pt1 | contig 13256 bp, 10 predicted proteins | sample KBSS63metaG_FD_64665 | JGI IMG/M metagenome (GOLD analysis project Ga0070670, IMG submission 64665) | Switchgrass rhizosphere microbial communities from Kellogg Biological Station, Michigan, USA - KBS S6-3 metaG | ecosystem: Host-associated > Plants > Roots > Rhizosphere > Soil ... | reverse complement strand
GGCCTCTCAACCACTACTTCATCACGGCCGACGCGAACGAAGCCGCAGCAATCGACGCGGGGACCGCCGGTCCCGGCTGGGCGCGCACGGGGCAGGTCTTCAAATCCGGCGGTCCGAACCGCGTCTGCCGGTTCTACGGCTCGCCGGAAACCGATTCCTCGACCGGCCAGCGCCGCGGCCCGAACTCGCACTTCTATACGATCGAGGCCGGCGAATGCGCAACGGTCAAGCAGGACGCCGGCTGGAAATTCGAGAGCTACGACTTCAACGGGTGGCCTGTCGCGACCGGCGCCTGCCCGGCGGGCACCGCCGCCATCAAGCGCGTATACAACAATCGCTTCGCGCAAAACGACTCGAACCACCGCTACGCTACCTCGGACGCCGTCTATCAGGCGATGATTTCGGCTGGCTGGTCGGGAGAGGGCGTGGTCTTCTGCGCGCCGCTGTGACCGCGGTGCCGGAAGGACGGGATGGCCGCTCCCGAGCGGCATTGAATCAACTGCATCATCACCAAGGGAAGGAAACCATGATTGGCTTCAAACAACGTTGCGGCGGCCGGTCGCGTCGCGCCGCCATGTTCTCCGCAGTCATCTTTTTCGGAACTCTCCTCGCGAGTCTCGCGGCGAGCGCCGCATTCAACTTCGGGGTCCCGTTCGACAGCGCGACGGCCCTCACGCAGAAAGGCGCTCTCGAACGCGGCCCGAACGTGAATCTGTGCGACGGCGACGCCGAGCTCGCCAAGAACGAGCCGTTCAAGTATTTCGACAACGACACCAACACCGGGCACCCGTACCAGGTGTACGACATCTACAACCCGGGTGGGGCTGCTTGTCGCGATATCACGATGTCCTGGAAGAACGGCGACTGCGGCGATCTCGAGCTGGGGGTGTTCGTCTACAACGGAACGTTCAATCCGAACGACATCACGCAGAACCTGTTGGCGGCCGGCTTCAACGACAACCGCGGCAAGGGAAAGATCGACGCGCCGGGAACCGACGCCTCGGCCTATCGCTACAGCCCGGGATTCGATCGCTACGGTGGATTCCTTGGCCAGGACTACCACACGGACTTCATGCGGTTCTTCTTCAATGTTCCGGCGTTCGCGCATCTCCAGGTCGCGGTGGTCGCGAAGCGGAAGTCGAGCGACACGCCGCTTTCCTGCTCCACCCCGCGGATCTATTCGGATTCGCTGGCGGTCTCGCCGGCGGGCTTCACCGTCGAGGACACGCAGAGCTTCGAATTCCAGCTGGGCGGCGGCGCGAAGCTGAGTTTCCCGGTCCGCCTCCAGTCGATCGCCGCGCAGACGCTGACGGTGCAGTATGCGACCCTGGACGGCACGGGAGCGAACCCCGGTATCGCCAACGTCGACTACGTACCGGTGTCCGGGCAACTGACGTTCCTGCCGGGACAGGACGTCCAGTACGTCGACGTGCCGATCATCGGCAACTCGACGCCGCAGCCGAATCGTAACGTGCGGCTGCAACTGTCGAATCCGGGACCCGCCGGCGTGCAGATCGTCAGGTCGACCGCGACCGGAACGATCATCGACGACGACGCCGCAGTCTGTCGCTTCACGGCACCGACGACCCTCCCCAACGGCACGGTCGGGACTCCGTATGGTCCGGTGAACTTCCTGCCGACCGGAGGCGATGCCATCAACGATTTCCAGATCAGCGTGCAATCCGGGACGCTGCCCGGCGGCCTGAACTTCACCGTCACCGATCCGCCCGGGATCATCAATGCATTCGGGGTGCTCGCGGGTACGCCGACGACCGCCGGCGCCTTCACCTTTACGCTCCAGTTGTTGTGTCCCCTGGGCGAAGGCGGGACGGAGTCATACACCCAGAACTACACGCTGGTGATCGACAATGGCGTGCCCGAGGTGTTCGTGACGCTGCCGGACGTGCAGCACCTGGAGGGCAACGCGGGGCTGACACCCGTCACGATGACGGTGTCGCTCTCGGCTACCCGGCAGGTCGCCACGGTCTTCAACATCGTGACGCAGGATGCGACGGCGACGGTCGCGGAGAACGACTACGTGCCGATCACGAACCAGCAGGTTACCGTTCCCGCGGGCCAGCTTTCGGCGACGTTCACCGTCAACTTCAAGGGTGACACCGTCCCTGAGGGCGACGAGCAGTTCCTGGTCCAGTTGTTCCATACCGTCGGTTCGCAGGAGCTCGCGGCGTCGGCGGTCGTGACGATCGTGAACGACGATGCCCTGCCGGTACCCGAGGCACCGCACGCGATTCCGAGCCTCTCGCAGGAAGCGCTGGGCGCGCTCGTCGTGCTGCTCGGACTCGCAGCCGTCGCGGCGCTGCGGCGAGCGACGCATGGCGAATTGCGGCGGGCGGCACCGTTGCGTCGTCGCAGCCGCTGAAGGGTGGTCATGCGACCGCGCGGCAAGGCCGTCGCGGTCGCAACTGGCGGATGAAGGCGCGCCGACGCTCACGCAGTCCAATCGATGCGAGCGCCTCAGCGCCCTGCAACGATGTCGTCGGCGATCTTCTCCGCGGCCATCAGCACGGTGAGGTGGATGTTCGCGCTGGGAATCACGGGGAACAGTGACGCGTCAGCGATGCGCAAGCCCTCGACGCCGTAGACGCGGCCCGCGGGATCGGCCACCGCGAGCGGATCCGACGGCGCGCCCATCCGGCACGAGCAGCACGCGTGCCACACACCAACGGCGGCGCGACGGATGAACGCTTCGAGTGCGACATCGTCGGCGAGCAGCGCGTCGAGCGGCGGCGCTTCCATGATGACGTTGCGAAAGAGGAAGCGGCGCAGCGCCGGAGGGCCGTCGAGCAGCTTCGCGAGGAGCTGCGTCTTCAGCGCGTTCGAACGATTGATCGTCCCGACCTGGCGCACGCGCTCGCTGAAGCTCGCGGCGAACGGCGTCTCGACCGCCTCGCGCATCTCGGGCGCGTCGAATGCGCCGCGCAGGTGGCGCATCGCCGCCATCAGCCGCTCGAGGTCGCGGCGGTCGTGCAGCAGCCGGAAGTCGACCTGCGGCGCGGCGAGCGGATCCGTCGAGCGCAGCGTAACCGTTCCCGCTTCGGAGTACGTCTTGTTGACCCACATCGTCAACGACGCGATCTGCTCGCCGACCGCGTGCCACGCGGCTTTCGTCGAGACCGAAACCGCCATGTCGCCCTGCGTCGTGCCGGGAAAGCCCGACGAAAAGCGCAACCCGACGAGCAGATGGCGTCGCGTCTTGCCATTCAGCCGCGCGTGTGGCCGGACGAACGCGCCGATGGCGACCGACGGGTGGTCCATCAGCCGTGTGCCGACGCCGCGCGCAGCATGGCGCACACGGATGCCCATTGCCTCGAGGTCCGCCGCCGGACCGATTCCCGCGCGCAGCAGGTGCGGCGGCGTGAAGATCGCTCCGGACGCGAGGATCACTTCGCCCGCGCGGTAGCGTTGCTCGACACCATTCGCGACGGCGGTGATGCCGACGCAGCGATTGCCTTCGAACACGAGGCCCGTGACGACGCTGCCCGTTTCCACGCGCAGATTGGGCCGCTGGCGGACGCCCGGACCGAGATAGGCAATCGGCGCGGGCACGCGACGGTCGTAGAGATTGTTGATCGCGAACGGGAAGTAACCGTCCTCGAACGGGCCGTTCTGATCCTCGACATAACGATAGCCCAGGCTCGCGAAGCCTTTCGCCATCGCATGCGCGTGCGGTGCCCAGACGTGCGGAAACAGGCGGCGGATCGGAACGGGGCCGGAGTCGCCGTGCAGCGGCCCGCCGAAGTCGACATCACGCTCGAGCTTCCGGAAATAGGGCAGCACCGTGTCCCAGCGCCAGCCGGTCGCGCCGCGCGCTTCCCACTCGTCGTAGTCGTGCGGCGCGCCCCGATTCGCGAGCTGGCCGTTGATCGAAGAGCCGCCGCCGAGCACGCGCCCCTGCTCGTACTTGCGCCGACGCGCGGGATTCGCCGGGTCGGCGCCCGCGTCGGCGGCCGTCGTCACTTCGAGGTCGTTCCACAGGAAGCGCGAATCGAGGAAGGCATGCGCGGCGAAGCTGTCGAGAATCTGCTCGGGCGTCTCGCCGTCGCGGACATCGGGACCCGCTTCACAGACCAGCACGCGGGTCGTGCGATCGGCCGACAACCGGTTGGCGAGCACGCAACCGGCGGCGCCGCCGCCGACGATGATGTAGTCGAAGCTGATGGGGTCGGCGCTCATGCGTGGCAAATGCTCCGACAGCTTCAGATCGCCGCGCCGCCGTCGAGGATCAGCGCCGCGCCGGTCATGAAGCCGCTCTCGTCCGACGCGAGGTAGGCCGCGAGTGCCGCCACCTCGTCGGCGGTCCCGAGCCGGCCGATGGGGTGGCGCGACACGAACAGGTTGCGTGTCGCAACCGGGTCGGGCGTCGCAGCGATGCGCGCGGCAAGCGAGGGCGTGTCGACCATCGCCGGACAGATCGCGTTGCAGCGGACGCCGCGGCTCGAGTAGTCGGCGGCGACGGACTTCGTGAGCCCGACGATCGCCGCCTTCGTCGCTGAATACGCGGCGCGGTTCGTTGCGCCGCGCTGTCCCGCGACCGACGCGATGTTGACGAAACAGCCGCGCCCGCGCTCGAGCATCCCGGGGAGTGCCAGTCGCGTGACGGTGTACACGCTGTCGACGTTGATCGCGAACGAGCGCCGCCAGTCGTCGGGCGAGCAATCGAGCAGTGTTCCCTGATGTACCCAGCCGACGCAGTTCGCGACGATATCGGCACCACCGTCGATCGCGAGCACCTGTTCCATCATCCGGGCATCGGTCGCATCCGCACAAGCGACGCGGATGCAATCCGACTCGAGCGACACGAGCGCCGCTTCGTCGATGTCGACCGCGACGACCCGGGCGCCTTCGGCTGCGAAGCGGAGGGCGATCGCGCGTCCGATGCCTTGGCCGGCCGCGGTGACCAGCGCACGTTGTCCGGCCAGCCGGTTCATGCCGCGCTGTGCCATTTGGCTGCGGTGTCGTCGAGCGCGATCGTGCCGCCGGACGCGGCGCTGCGCTCGGCCGCCGCGAGGATGCGCGTCGTCTCGACGCCCAGACGCAGGTCGCAGCGGTGGTCGTCCCGGCCGGAGAGCACCGCCGCCCCCAGCTCGTCGACCGCGGCGGCGAACAGCGCGGGATACGTCGTGTCGAGCTGCGGCAGCACGGCCGAGGCGTCGGGCGCTTCGAAGCGGTACTCGGTCACGGCGAAGCGAGGGTCCGCATGCAGCGTCAGGCTCGCTTCGCTCGCGCTGCCTGGCGCATGCCGGAGGAACAGCGACACCGTCGCCGGATCGCCACCGCATTCGCAGCGCACGGCCGTCACCGGCCCCATCGTTGCGAGCACGATCGAGAGCACGTGCGGTCCGATGTCCCAGAGCGCAGCGCCGTAAGCCTGGCGCCACTGCGAATCGCGGTAGGGGGTGGCGCTGCTCATCGCCGCCGAGTGCACGGTCGCCCGGGCGCGTGTCCACCGCCGCGTCGCGATGTCGCGGATGGCGGCTTCGACGGCAACGGCATAGCGGCGCGTGAAGAACACGTGGCAGGCGACGCCGTTCGCGGCGACCACGCGGGCAACGCTCGCCGCGTCGCTTTCGTGGAGCGCAACCGGCTTCTCGAGCAGCAGATGCTTGCCCGCCTGAGCCGCCGCCGTTGCGAACGCCGGCTGCGCCGCCGGAGGCACCGCGACCGTCACGGCATCGCAATCGTCGAGCAGGGCTTCGAACGTCGGGTAGTGCGCGACGCCGTAGCGCGCAGCGATCGCCCGCGCGGCATCGACGGAGCGTCCGTAGACACCGGCGCAGTCGGCGCCGGTGCTCGCGAGGACGCCGGGCACATGGACTTCGCGCGCCCAGTGTCCGGTGCCGACGACGCCGACGCGCAGCTTGTTCGGAGTGTTGACTTTCAAGATCTCGTTGAAGGCTCGCGAGGCTCGCGTCGAAGATCGAATGCGGGATTGGCGATTGAAAATGTAAGCGGTATCATTTGAAAACGCAAGGTTGCTCCCTCCATTCATGTCCACCCCGCAGCCGACCATCGTCTCCCCCGGCGACCGCATCGCCCGATTCGCCGCCCAGGCCGCGAACGCCGAGCTTTCGGACGCGGTACTCACGAAGACGCGCGACCACTTGCTCGACTCCCTCGCGGCGATCGTCTCCGGCGCCGCGCTCGAAGCTGGAATCGCCGGCAGGCGGTACGCGGAAACCGTCGGCGGCACTCCTGCGGCGTCGATCCTCGGCACCACGGCCACCGCGCCTCTCGTCGAAGCCGCGCTCGCGAACGGGATGTCCGCACATGCCGACGAGTCAGACGACTCGCACGAGACGAGTCAGACGCATCCCGGCTGCGGCGTCGTGCCGGCGGCGATGGTCGTCGCGGAGCGCGAGGGTGCGTCGGGCCGCCGCTTGCTGTCGGCCGTCGCGTTGGGCTATGAGATGACGATCCGGATCGCAGAGGCGATCGGCGCCGGGATGACATTCAAGCAGTCATCGCTCTCGAGCCACGCGTACGGTCCGCTGTTCGGCGCCGGTTACGCAGCCGGGAGCCTGCTGGGGTTCGATGCCGCCGGCTTTCGTGCCCTGCTCAACTACCTCGCCCAGGAAGCGTCAGGCCTCACGACATGGCGCCTCGACGAGCGGCACACGCTGAAGAGCTACGTGTTCGGCGGCATGCCCGCGAGCAACGGCGTGAAGGCGGCGGCGCTCGTCGCGAGCGGATTCACGGGCGGAGGCGACGTTCTCGACCTCTCGAATCGCAACATGCTCGACGCGATCTCGCCACAGCCGAATCCACAGGCACTGACCGACGGCCTCGGCGAGCGTTACCGGCTGCTCGAGACGGACATCAAGCTGTATCCGGTGGGCTTCCCGATCGCCTCGCCGCTCGCCGCGCTCGAGCGGCTGATCGGCGAGCAGCGGCTCGACGCCGGCGACGTGACCGAAATCCGCGTGCGTTACCACGAGGATTGGTACAAGGTCGTCGGCGACGAGACGCGGCTGCCCGACGTCAACCTGCGGTACTGCCTCGCGGTGACGCTGCTCGATGGCCGCCTCTCGTTCGCCGCCGCCCACGATGCGGAGCGAATGGGCTCGGCCGACGTGCAGGCGGTCGGCCGCCGCATCCGGCTCGTCGGGCCGCCGCCGGGGCAGGATCGTTTCGCGGCGACGGTCGAGGTCGATGCGCGGGGCACGACCGCACGCGCGACGCAGGACCGCAACGTCCGCGGCCGCTACGAGAATCCGATGACGGGTGACGAGATCCGCGACAAGGCGCGCGAGCTGATGGCGCCGGTGCTAGGCGCGCAACAGACGAAGCGCGCCATCGCACTCGTCGATACGCTCGAATCGCTGCCCGACGTGCGCGCGCTGTCCGCGGCGTTGCGACCGGCGCGATAGGCCCGCCCGGATGCGTTCAGCGGCGCTTCGGCGGCGCCGTGCTCTCGCGCACGACGAGCTCGGCTTCGAGCGGATGCGGCAGCGGCGCCGAGCCCTTTGCCAGCGCGTTGATGACGTAGCGCGCGATCTCCTCGCCCATCGCGCGCGCCGGCACGCGAATCGTGGTGAGCGGTGGCGAGAGATGCGCCGACAGGTCGACATCGTCGAAGCCGGCCACGCTCAGGTCGCCGGGGACCGCGACACCCAGCGCAGCCGCCTCGATCAGCGCGCCCGTCGCGATGTAGTCGTTCGAGCAGACGATCGCTGTCGGCCGGTCGCCTGCGTCGCGCAGGACGTCGCGCAGTGCGGCGCGGCCGCTTGCGATGCGCCGGCTGCTGTCGATCTCGGCGAAGTGCTGCGGCTTGATGCCGAGGCCCGCTTCGGCGAGCGTGTCCTTGACGCCGGCGACGCGCTGCTGGATACGATCGTTGCTGACGCTCGACGACGCGATCATCCCGAACTTGCGATGACCGAGATCGAGCAGGTGGCGCGTCACGCGCGCGGCGGCCGCGTAGTTGTCGAAGCCGATACACGTGTTGGCCGGGTTGCGCCCGCTGGTGTAGGTGTAGACGACCGGGATCTTCTGCAGCTTGACGAGCTCGAGCAGTTGCGCCGGCTGTGCCTCGCCGACGATCACGAGGAAGTCGATGCCGCGCTCGACCATCTTGCGGGCCTGCTGGACGCGCAGCTCGAACGACGATTCGACGCACCCGAGGATCAGCGTGTAGCCGGCCTTCGCGAGCTCGTGCTGCAGCGACTCGATCAGGACGGCGAAGTTGAGGTGGCCGAGCGTCGGGATCAGCGCACCGATCGTCTTCGAATGCAGCGATGCGAGCGCCTTCGCGGCGCCGTTCGGCACCCAGTTGAGCACTTGCGCGGCACGCGTCACGCGATCGCGCAGCTCGACGGAGACGAGGTCGGGAGAGTTGATCGCGCGCGATACCGACGCGGTCGACACACCCGCATAGCGCGCCACGTCGCGCAGGCGAACGGGGGCGCGGCTCGAGCGGCGCGCGCGCACTTGCGGCTCCGACTCGGTGGCCGCTCCGCCGCGTGCCGCACTGACGGCGCGCGATCTTGGTTTCCTGTTCTTGCCAGCGCTCATCCGTACCCCGCTCGTTGCGACGGTCGCTGCTTCGCCGGCGCCGATTCGCAGACGATTGTAAGCGATTCCACCGCGGCATTGCCCCGCGCATCGCCGACGTGCCGGCGCGTCGCTGCGATCGTAAAGATTGTAAAGGGAGAAACGCCATGAACGACCCAATCGGCCATACGGGTAACGCGCTCGCCGCATTGCTCGCCGCGGACGCGCCCGTCGTTGCGCCGCTGGTGCTGAATCCGTTGATGGCGCGGCTCGCGTCGGCGGCCGGCTTCGGGGCCGGCTATGTCGGTGGCGGCGCGCTGGGCTTCGTCGGAGCCTGCAGCGAGGCGAACCTGGGACTGACCGACGTCGCGCGCTGCGGCTTCGAGATCCGCTCGCAGTGCGCGTTGCCGCTCGTGATGGACGGCACGTGCGGCTGGGGCGATCCGGTGCACGTGCGCAACACGGTGCGCACCGCGCTCGCCGCGGGGTTCGCGGCGATCGAGATCGAAGACCAGATCCTGCCGAAGCGAGTCCATCATCACGTCGGGCGCGAGCATCTCGTCGATCGCGAGCTCGCCGTCGCCAAGATCGAGGAAGCCGTGCGTGCGGCGCGCGACGGCGGCATGCTCGTGATCGCGCGGACCAACGCCGCGCGCGTCACCGGCTTCGATGAGGCGATGCGACGCGCCGATGCGTTTCTCCTAGCCGGCGCCGATCTGCTGCTCGTGATGCCGGGCGAGCCAGGCGATCTCGAGCGGATCGCGACGCGTCTGCCGCCCCGGCTCGTGACGATGCTTCCGACCGGCGGCATCGCGACGCTCGGCGCGACGATCGACGAGCTCGGGGCGATGGGATATCGCCTGGTGCTCGACCCGGCGACGCCGTTATTCGCGATGGCGCGCGCGCTGCGTCTGTCGTACGCGGCGCTGCGCGCCGGCGAGATCGACCCGACGGTCGGCTCCGACGGCGCCGCGGAAGAGAAGGAAGTCTTCGCCGCGATCGGGCTCGAGCAGATGCTCGAGATCGAGCGACGCACGGTGGAGCGGTGATCCCGGTCCGTCGCCGTCACGTCGGCGACCTCGGCGATAGCGGCGACATCGACGACTCGCCCAAGCACCGGCCGGGTGCACTGCTTGACGTTGCCGTGTAAGCGGTTTCATAATCGCCGCGACAGGAGATGAACGGATGACGTCGACGCAAGCAGCTTCGCCCGCACCGCAGGCACCGCGAGTGCCCGATCGGGCCAGGGACTTCAGCGCTCTGGTCGGCGATCGCTTCGTCACGGCCGGGGAGCGCGACACGTTGCTGCGCAACAGCCCTGCGCACGGCGTCCCCGTCAGCCGCTATCCCCGAGCGACGGCGGTCGACGTCGACGCAGCAGTAACCGCCGCCCGCCGTGCCTTCGACGAAGGGCCCTGGCCGAAGATGTCGGGTGCGGAGCGCGCGAAGGTGCTCCTGCGCGTGGCCGATGCGATCGAGCGCAATCGAGAGGAGCTGGCCCTCATCGAGAGTCTCGAGGTCGGCAAGCCGCTGTCGGCGGCGATGCGCGAGATGGGCGGCAGCGTGGGACTCTGGGAGTTCGCGGCGACGCTCGCGCGGCACGCATACGGCGACCTGCACGACAAGATCGGCGCCGGCATGCTGGGACTTGTGTTCCGCGAGCCGGTCGGCGTGGTCGGCATGATCACGCCCTGGAACTACCCGCTGCTCATCGTCAGCCAGAAGCTGCCGTATGCGCTCGCCGTCGGCTGTACCGCCGTCGTGAAGCCGAGCGAGCTCACGTCCGGCACATGCCTGCGTCTCGGCGAACTGATGATGGAATGCGGAGTGCCGCCGGGCGTCGTCAACCTGCTCGTCGGTGAGGGCCCGGATGTCGGCGAAGCGATCTGTCGCGCGCCCGGCGTCGACATGATCTCGTTCACCGGCTCCACGCGCGTCGGGCGGGCCGTCGGCCGCATCTGCGGCGAGTCGATCAAGCGCGTATCGCTCGAGCTCGGCGGCAAATCGGCGCAGATCGTCTGCGCGGATGCCGACCTGGAGCTCGCCGCCGAGAAAGTGACGATGGGCGCGACGCGAAATGCGGGCCAGGCGTGCGTCAGCGGTTCGCGTCTGCTCGTCGAGCGCTCGATCGCGGAATCGTTCACCGCCCGGGTCACCGCGAAGATGCACGCGATCCGGGTCGGCGACCCGCTGGACGCTGCGACCGAGATGGGCCCGCTCGTCAGCCAGGCGCAGTACGACCGCGTCGCGAGCTATATCGCATCAGGCGAGCGCGACGGCGCGGTGCTGCACCGGCCGGCGGACGCGGTCGTCATGCACCGGCCAGGGGAGGCGGCCGCCGTCCCTCAGCCGGCGGGCGCAGCCGTCTCGAGCGCTGCGTCGCTCACCGGCGGCAACTGGTTCATGCGCCCCGGCGTCTTCACCGGCGTCACGCCGACGATGACGATCGCCCGCGAGGAGATCTTCGGCCCGATCCTCTCCGTCATTCCGTTCGATACCGTGGACGAGGCGATCGCGGTCGCGAACGGCACCGACTACGGCCTCGCTGCCGGCGTCTGGTCGCGCGACATCAACAAGGCGTTGTCGATCGGACGCGCGATGCGCGCGGGAACGGTCGAGGTCAACACGTACATGGCCGGCGTTCCCGAGCTGCCGCTGTCCGGTCACAAGCAGAGCGGCGTCGGTCACGAGAAGGGCCGCTACGCCATCGAGGAATTCACGACGCTGAAGACGATTCACGTCCAGCTCGCCAACCCGTAACGCGCGAGGCCGACCCGCGCCCGCATACCCGAGGAGATTTCATGTCACATCCGCTCGCCCACGGCATCGTCGTCGCCGCCGTCCTTCCGTTCCGCGAGGACGGCGCCATCGACTGGCCGGCGCTGGAGCGCTACATGGCCCAGCTCGCCGCCGGCAAGCCGCAGGCGATCGCCGTCAACATGGCCGTCGCGGAAGTGAGCTCGCTCGACGTCGACGAGCAGCTGGAAGTCATCCGCCGCTGCAAGGCGGCATTGCGCGGCGCGTGCACGCTGCTGTCGGGGGTGAACGTCACGCACACGCGGGCGGCGCGCGAGCTGTCGCCGCGCCTGGTCGACGCCGGCGCCGAGGGCATCGTCGTGTTCCCGCCGGTGCCCGCGTTCCTGAGCGCGCCGACGATCGCGATGATCGAGGATTTCCACAACGCGGTCGCCGAGTCGGTCGACGTTCCGCTGCTCGCGTTCCAGACCAACTTCTGTCCGTATCCGCGCGGCGCGATCGCCGCGCTGTCGAAGATTCCGTCGATCGTGTCGATCAAGGACGCATCGTTCAGCGTCGACAACACGCTCGCGAACGTGAAGGAAGCCGCGGAGGCGCCGCGCCGCATCGGCGTTCTGACGGGCAGCGACACGTTCATCCTCGAGGCGATGCTGATGGGTTGCGACGGCGCGTTGATCGGCTTCGCGGCGAGCATGACGGCGGCGCTCGTGCAGATGCACGCGCATGCGGCCGCGGGCGAGGTGACCGAAGCCTACGCGCTCTGGAACCGTCTCGGGCCGATCGCGCGCATCTGCTGGCGCGCCCCGATCCGCGATTACCGCGTGCGCATGAAGTACGTGCTGATGAAGCAGGGCGTGCTGTCGAACTGCGTCGTGCGCGCGCCGTTCCCGGCGCTCGATCCGCAGGACAGGCGCGACATCGATGCAGCCTTCGAGCAGTTCCGGCTGGACGATCCGGCGTTCCTGCCCGCCGGACGCGCCGCTCCGGGCTCGAGCGGCGGGAAGGCCGCGTCCCGCGAAGCCGCCGTGGCGGGGCAATGAGTGCAGCGCGCCGCATAACGCGGTGTCGCGGACGCAGGCTGTCATGAGCGCGCCCGCCCCGCCGCTCTTCGACCGCACCGAGATGGATGCGGTATCGGCGGCCGATGCCGCGCTCGTCGCTCACGAGCGGCCATCGCCGCACGTCGTGCTCGTCCGCTTCAATCGCCCGCAGAAGCGCAACGCACTGACGAACGGCATGGTGATCGAGCTCGCGCGCATCCTCGACGCCGCGCGCGCCGACGTGGACACACGCTGCGTCGTCGTCACCGGCGACGACATCGCGTTCAGCGCCGGCGCCGACCTGAAGAACATGCAGCGCTGGGGCGTCACGAACGTCGTCAACGACCCGCGCCGTGTCGAGGCGTGGAACGCGATCCAGATGTTTCCGAAGCCGCTCATCGCCGCGGTCAACGGCATCGCGTTCGGCGCGGGCAACGAGCTCGCGATGTGCTGCGACTTCGTGGTCGCCGGCCGCAACGCGCGCTTCGGTCAGCCGGAAGTGAAGACCGGCGGCATGGCCGGCGACGGCGGCACGCAGCGACTACCGCGCAAGGTGGGGCCTAATCTCGCGTCGTACATGTTGCTGACCGGCGAGCCGATCGACGCCGAGACCGCATTTCGCGTCGGCTACGCCGTCGAGCTGACGGACGTCGAGCGCACCGTCGCGCGGGCGCTCGAGATCGCCGACAGCGTCGCCAGCCGGGCCCCGCTGACGGTGCAGGCGACGAAGGCCTGCATCCACGCCGCCGTGGGCGCGACGGTCGAGAACGGTCTTGCCGTCGAGCGGATGTACGTGGTCCGCAACCACGGTACGCCGGATCGGCTCGAAGGCCTTGCCGCCTTCGCCGAAAAGCGACCGCCGCGGTTCACCGGGCGCCGCTGGTGAGTACCCGTCAGATGTCCCGATTTTTTCTTCAGCGCGAAAATGTAAGCGCTTCCGCGAAGTAC
>Ga0070670_100003356_pt1 | contig 13262 bp, 11 predicted proteins | sample KBSS63metaG_FD_64665 | JGI IMG/M metagenome (GOLD analysis project Ga0070670, IMG submission 64665) | Switchgrass rhizosphere microbial communities from Kellogg Biological Station, Michigan, USA - KBS S6-3 metaG | ecosystem: Host-associated > Plants > Roots > Rhizosphere > Soil ... | reverse complement strand
TGGGGCGCGCGCAACCCGCGCAGCTTCATCACGCAAAACATCGGCGGTGTGTTTACCCCCGTCGCCTTTAAACCGGAAGACGTTCGTCACCAGTTTGGCGGCACCGTGGGCGGCCCAATCGTGAAGGACAAGGCGTTCTTCTTCTTCAGCTACGACGAGCAGCGCCGCAACTTCCCGGGCGTTTCGACTTACACAGCGCTCGACTTTCTGAACCGCGCTGACACCTGTGCTCTTACCGCCGCCGCCGGCGCAGCCATCAACCTGACAACCTGCCCGGCATATCCAGGCACGACCGGCGCAACTCGCACCGGATCGCTGGCCACCGGCAAAGGCTTGACTTCGGCCCAGGTAACCAACGCCCTGAACTTCCTCAACAGCATTTCCGGCGAAGTTCCGCGCACCGGCAATCAGCGGTTGTTCCTGCCGAAACTCGACTGGAACCTGAACGACAAGAACACGTTCACTGCTACTTACAATCGTCTGCGTTGGAATTCACCCGCAGGCATTCAGACCCAGGCCATCAACACTCGCGCACGCGACAACTTTGGCGATGACGGCGTAAACATCGATTCGCTCAACCTGCGTCTGGCTTCGACGATCAATAACCAGCTCATTAACGAGTTCCGCTTCCAGTGGGGCCGTGACAATGAGTTCCAGATCAGCCAGCCACCGCTTCCTGGTGAACCGACCACCTCGCTTAACGGTCGTTCGCCGCAAACGTTCATCACCAACGGTTTCTCTTTCGGTATTCCGGAGTTCCTCGAGCGCCCGGCATTTCCCGACGAGCGCCGCTGGCAGTTTGCCGACACGGTAACCCTGACTTCAGGTAACCACACCTTCAAGTATGGTGGCGACTTGAACCTCGTTAAAGACATCATCAGCAACCTGCGTTTTTCAGGTGGTGAGTTCAACTACACCGGTGGCGTTAACGCGGCCGGCTACTACGGCGGCTTGAACGACTTCATCATCGACTACACCAACTTCCTTAGTGCGCTGCCGGCGAATTCGCCCTGCTACAGCAGCACCAGGACGCGTGGAAAATGCTACGGCGGTAACTTCAACCAGGGCCTGGGCGTCTTGGGTCTGAATATGAAGACGACCGACCTGAACTTCTTCCTGCAGGACGACTGGCGCGTTAATCCGCGTCTGACCCTGAACCTCGGCGTTCGTTATGAGTATCAGCGGAATCCGGAAGCGATTAACGCCAACCCGATTCTGCCGCAGACGCGAAATACCGTGAACGACCGCAACAACATCGGTCCGCGTATCGGTTTTGCCTACGACCTGAATGGCGATGGCAAAACGAGCATTCGCGGTGGCTGGGGCATCTATTATGGCCGGGTTATCAATTCCACGGTTTACAACGCCCTGGTTAACACCGGCGTCGGCATCGATCGCGCACAGCGTCAGGTAACTCTCGCTGCGACCGCCGCAGCCGCGCCCATCTATCCGAATCTGTTGTCGACCGGAGCGCTTGTAACTCCGGCGGTGCAGTTCTTCTCGCCAGACTTCCAGTTGCCACAGATTCATCAGTGGGACTTCATCTTTGAGCGTGAGATTGCCCGTAACACCGTGGTCTCTGCTTCGTATCTCGGCAGCTTCGGAAATTCGCTGCCCAACTTCGTAGATACGAATCTGAACCCGCCATCAGCGACTGGAACGTTCATCGCGGTCGGCGGTCCTTATGACGGACGGCAGTGGCGGATACCCCTATTCCTCGGTGCGCGCCCCGTCTCGGCTTTCGCGCAGATGACGGAGATTCGCAGCGATGTCTTTTCGAAGTATCACGCACTGGTCCTGCAGGCGAATCGTCGCTTGACGGATGGTCTGCAATTCCAAACCAGCTACACGCTGTCGCGCTCCTATGACAACGGTCAAAGCTCGGTGACCTTCACTTCCAACAACCTGCCCTTCAATGCTTTCGACCAGGCAGGCGAGCAGGGTTTGTCAGCTTTCGACCGCAGACAGAAGTTTGTTACCAGCATCGTCTACAACACAAACTTCAAGGGCGGCAGCCATGCCAGCCGCGCCATCCTGAACGGCTGGACGTTTGCGCCGATCCTGAATGCATTTTCAGGACAGCGTTTCACGCCGACCGTCTCGGGTAACGTCAGCCCAGCCAATAACTTTGGTATTGCCGGCGCCGTCACCCAGGCTGGCGGGCTCAATGGTTCGCTCGGCTCAAGCCGCTTCGCGCTGCTGCCGCGCAACGCTTATAAGCAACCGAACATTTGGTATCTGGACATGCGCATTTCGCGCCGGTTCAGCATTACCGAAGGAACCAAGCTGGAGTTGTTGGCTGAAGGATTCAACCTCTTCAATCGCACCCAGGTCACTGGCGTAAGCGCCGGCATCTATTCGATAGATACCACCGGCAGCGCCGTTTCCCCGCGACCGTTCCTGAATTACAGCAGCGGTCCCAGCGGCTTCAACAGTGTCACTGGTGCTGACAGCACGCTCTTCCGCGAGCGCCAGGTGCAGTTGGCGGCCCGGTTCCAGTTCTAACAAAAAGCAGGTAAACCCGCGTGTTTCGGGCGTGTTCCTTCACAGGGACACGCCCGAATACCTTTGTGGGACAAACAATTTTCTGGCAGCGGCCCGCCGGAATTTGCTACTATCCAACCTGCCGCCCGCTTCAGGCGGCATCCCCAAGCGACAATCTCTGCGGGTCCTCCGCGCCCAGATTCAATGCCCATGTCACATTCAAATAGCCTGCTTGAAGATTCACCCGAGCTCCTTTCGCACACCGGTGACGAAACTATCGAGCGGCTGATCTCGGCAGCTTTCGAGTTCCTGCCTAACGCGGTCTACCTTTTTGGCAGTGATCGCCGGCTGCTGAAAATCAACACTGCCGCAGCTCGACTGCCTGGAGGTAATGCGCCGCCCGGCACGGCCTGTTGCGAAATGTTCTGGCGCGCCGACGGCGCCGACGGTTGCGTAGTGGATCGCGCGCTTCAGGCGAGGGAAAGAGTAGAAGTCGAGATTCAGACCGGACCCGAAGCACAAAACTCGATCTCCATCATCGTCGAGCCACTGAGCGACGGCGACGCGCAGCCGTCCGCATTGGTGATCGCCAAAGACATTTCCGATCTGCGGCGCGCGGAAGCGGAAGCCATCGCACACAAGTCGTTCCTTGCCAGCATCGCCGATCGCACGCCTGACGAGATTTATGCGCTCGACAGAAACGGTTGCATCACCTGGATGAACGAGCGAGCCCAGGCTTACAAGCTGGTGGTAGCGGGCGGCGGCAGTTTTGTTGATCTCGTCTCTTCAGATTGTCTGGGGGTAACGGAAGAAAACTTGCGCCGCACTCTCGCCGGTGAAGACACCGAATATGAAGTTCGCTTCAGCCGGCCAGACGGCTCAACGCGTTATGCCGAAGCGCACACTTCGCCACTTTGGAAGGACGGAGAGATCGACGGCGTCCTGGTGTTCCTGCGCGATGTCACTGACCGCAAACGCGAACATGAGTTGATGGCCCAGTCTGACAAGTTAAGGGCAGTGGGCGAACTTGCAGCCGGCGTGGCCCACAATCTGAACAACTCTCTAACGGTCATTCAGGGGCGCGCCCAACTGTTGCTTCGCAACGCGACGGATGAGGTGTCGTCGAAAAGTTTGCAGGTAATCACGAATGCGGTGGAAGACGGAACTAAAACGCTACGCCGGATTCTTGAGTTTGCCCGTCGCGATTCAGCCAGCGAATTCAGCGCCGTGGAATTGAACTACTTGATCAGTTCAAGTCTGGATATCGCCCGGCCCAAGTGGCAGAGCAAGTCTCGCAAGGGTCAAATCGAAGTTAGAGTCGAAGGCAGCGGCGCGGTGTATGTCATGGGTGAACAGGCCGAGTTGCGCGAGGTCATCCTCAATCTGATCTTCAACGCCGTAGACGCGATGCCCGAGGGCGGCATCATGGAAGTGGGAACGCGCGCGGAGATTGAAAGCGGCTGTTTCTGGGTAGCCGACACCGGCTGCGGCATGCCGCCTGAAACTGCGTCAAGAATTTTTGAGCCGTTCTTCACGACCAAAGGAAAACTGGGCAGTGGCCTCGGGCTCTCCGCTTCGCACGGCATCATCACGCGACACAAGGGCGAAATACTGGTTGTCAGCGAGCCCGGTGAAGGAACTCGTTTCGAAGTTCGCCTGCCGATCTGCGAGAAGAACGATCGCTTCGTCAAGAACAGTAGTAGTTCAAAAGAACCCGTCGACTGATGTCTTGGCTCAACCTCGCGACCTAAGCTCCTATCCTTAATCCGTGGGTTTAAAAAGCGGACTTGTCCGCCTGTCGCGCGGGGCACAGGTGCCCTATCTAAACGAACGAAGCCAAAAGTTTCCCCCTAAAACGGAGCCCCATTGCTAGCTGTCCCAAGATCAACCGCGACAGTCTGCGAAGCGTACATTCGTATTGACGATTCTTTGGGACTTTCTGTCGCCTGGGCTTCGTTCTCGTCAGCCCAGCGATAGGAACGAAGGTTGCACTTCGTGTCTGTTGCGTGGACAGAAAAGTATCTTTGGGCGACAGCAAAGGAGGATTCATGGGTTTACCAAACAAAGACGAGATTGAAGGAAAATGGGACCAGGCGAAAGGTGCTACCAAGGAAACGGTGGGGCGCGCGATAAATGATCGCGACCTTGAAACCGAAGGCAGCGCCGATCGAGCCGGCGGCAAAGTTCAGGAGGGCTTTGGCACGGTGAAACGGAAAGTTGGAGAAACGATCGAAGACATCGGAGACTCAATCAAAAAATAAATTGCCCGGGCCCATGGCCCGCAACCAACACCAAAGGGCTTACGCCAACTCAGTTGTCGTAAGCCCTTTTTGTAATTCGGCCACTCGTTCGGTTGAGCTACTCGGTTCTCACGTGTTCTCCACCGAGCGCTTCGAGCAGCTCTTCCAGTTTGTCGACTTCCTCATCTGATTTAGCTTCGACGCCCAACAAGATGCCGCCGCCGACCAGACCCGCCTCGTAAACCTTCGCGCGATATTCGGGAATGCCCGCGCCGATTAGTGCACCAATCACTCCGCCCGTGGCAGCGCCTGCGCCGGCGCCCGCGAGCGCGGCGGCGATTGGACCAGCAATCACGAGATTCAATCCCGGCAGAACAATCGTGCTGCCGACGGCCACGATCGCGGCCAACACCGCCCCGACGACCCCGCCCAAAGCGCCGCCAACGCCGGCGCCGTCAGCGGCATGCGTACGAGACTGTAATGCGAATTCCTTGCTCCTGGTCGCGTCAGACATCAACACGCTGATGTCGTCGCGGGTGTAACCTCGCTTCATGATTGAATCGACCGCGGCCTCCGCAGCCACGCGATTCTTAAAAAGACCTGTTATCAATTTTGCCTTGTCCATGCGATGAACCTCCTTAGTTTTCCGTCTACCTCATCTTAAGCAAGAAATAATTGGCAACATGCGTGCCGTCTCCCGGCAGGCACTTTTCGCCGTATTCATCGGTCAAGAGTAGACAGGCCAACCGCTAAGCAAACACGAGACTACCGCTGATGTTTGGCTTCGGTACGGACAACCAACTTGGCGTCTTCTCACTTCCGTTTAAAAAGGGCACTTGTGCCGCGCGCGCGTGGGCGCACAAGTGCGCTTTCTAAACGGCTGGTTGAATTAGTTCACGCAGCGCCTTTCTGCTTTCGAGAGGGGGAGAAGATTTGCTTTTGTCTGGCTGCGAAACGAATTGTTGTGTACATTCAGTCGCTTTTAGACGTTCAGGTTACAAATCCCAATCGTATTGAGAATCCTTCAGATAAGTTCGGCCTCGTCACTCGGAGGTGGCGAGCGCCATCTCGCGGACCTGGCCCATGGCCTACTCAAACGGGGCCATGACGTTCACCTTGCGTTACGGCCGCGGTCACCTTTGTTAGACGAACTGAAAGAATTGCGCAAAGGAAATGTGGCTACGCTTTCACTGCGAAACTCTTTGGATGCAAAGAGCGCTCGCGATCTCGCGACGCTGGTGCACAAGAACGACATTCAGATCGTCCACGCACATATGGCGCGCGATTATCCTTTGGCGGCTTACGCTGTACGACGTAATCCGCGCGCCAAACTGATCGTTACCCGGCACGTTTTGTTCACCTTGAACCGGTTGCATCGTGTGACCCTCGCCCACGCAGCTCGTGTCATCGCAGTTTCAGAAGCGGTCGCCCAACAGCTTCGTAAGGATAACGTTGTGCCAGCGGAGAAAATCAGCGTAGTGCTAAACGGCATCGACACCGCGAAATTCGCCCGAGCAAAAGCGGAATTTGACCGCGAACAATTTCTCGAAGCCTGGAATTTTCCTCGGGATAGCCTGCTGGTTGGCACAGTGGGAGAGCTGTCGCCGCTCAAGGGTCAGGAGGAGTTCATACGAGCCACTGCGCAGGTATTGAGAGGTTTTCCAGGAGCCTATTTCGTAGTTTGCGGCGTCGATCATTCAGAAGATGGCCGGCACCAAAAGCGACTCGAACAGCTGATCGCTGAAGCAGGCCTGAAGGATCGCGTCAGGCTTGTCGGTTGGTTGGAAGACCTGCCAAAACTCTATTCAGCCCTCGACGTCTTTGTTTCGGCGTCTCACACGGAGTCGTTTGGTCTCGCGATCGCCGAGGCGATGGCGAGCGGCGCGGCTGTGGTTGCTACCAGAACCGAAGGTGCGCGCGAGTTGATAACCGAAGGCAACACTGGTCTGCTGGTTTCCATTGGAGATGTAGACGCGTTAGCGTCAAACATCTTGCGATTGCTGACGTACGCGGATGAGCGGATACGCCTGGGGCAGATGGCTCAGCAATACGCCGCCGCGAATTTCAGTTTGGAAAGAATGGTTGATGAAACGGAAAGAATTTATGAGACTGAAGGCGGTAGACAGAAGGCAGAAGGCAGTAAGCACTAGGCAGAAGGCCGTAGGCAGAAAGCAGAAGGCAGTAAGCGGTCGAACGACAACTGCAATGAGCTAAAAAGGGCTTGACAGCGCCGTGCTTAGAAAAATCTTTTCTGCCTTCTGCCTTCTGCCTTCTGCCTTCAAGGCTGATGCTCGCCAGCCGTCGGTCGGCCGAGCAGTCGCAGCATGTCGGGCTTATCTTTCACCAGAAGATAGACAACGCTCCGTAAACGGCTGACGTCGGTTTCGATCTGGCCCATGCGGTTGTCAACCCGCCCATCGAGTGAATCGAGACGAATGTGCACCTGCTCGAATTCGCCATGCATTGTGGTCTCAAGCCGCCGCAGATCATTCTTGCTCGCCATCTCGCTTCTTACCGACGCGAACTCGGTCGCCATCTCATCTCTGAGGGCAGCGAGATCATCTTTGGTCGCCAGCTCGCTTCTAACGGCCGCAAACTCCGTCGCCATCTCGTCTCTAAGATTCGCAATGTCGACCTTCGTGGCCATTTGCTCACTGATCACATCGATTCGCTGGCGCAGGGTCTCCACCGTGGTGGCGATGAAGTTGAAGAGGTTATCGTTTTCTCCGGTCATGGCCGCATCGTAGCACGGTAGCATTCTCGAATTCTCCCTCCGCCTTCAACAGCCGGTTTGCAATCGTTACAAAGAATCTGGCATCGTCGCGCAGCCTTCGAAACCTATCCGAGCGCATCAATCTTCGCAGCCAGAATGAAGTCGCTTTCAGTCAAGCCGTCGATTTTGTGCGTCCAGATTGTAATTTCCGCACGCCCCCAGCCGAAACAAATATCTGGATGGCGCCACTGCTCTTCCGCCAGCTCACCCACGCGCACCACGAAAGCCTCGGTTTGTTTGAAATCCTCAAACTTGTATTCCTTCCGCAGGTGATGCTCGTTTACAACCTCCCAACCCTCGAGCTGCGATTGCAGCGCGGTAATTTCTTCACCACGCAAAGCGGGAACACCGCCGCGACAAGGAACACACTGCCGTTCTGCTAGTTCATTCATGTTGCTACGCCTTTCCCTGCGCCTTCTTCAATATTGCCATCTGACCCGCGTGATAAAGACTGTGTTGGATCACTCCATGGAGTGTGATGTACACGGAACTCATCCCCGCAATGATCGGCTGTTCGAGCCGTGAATCGTCAAGTGAAGAGATTACAGCGCGCAATTCATCAAGCGCTTGCTTCATTGCGGTCAACACTTCTCGCCAGGCTTCGTCAGTTGTGTGGATTACCGCCGGCCAATCTTCTGAGTCACTCAGCTCCGCGCGGTCTCCCTCAAGCCGGCGACGGCAAGCTCGCAGCCACGCCGTAATATGAAGTGCCGTTTCCCAAATTGTATGGGCGCCGTCGATTGGCCGCGTCGTCGCTTGTCGCGCACTGGTTTCATTGAGAATTTCCAGCACCGCGGATCCATGCCAGGCTTCGCCCTCGAACGCGCGAGTGAGCTGGTCGACGATTCTGTCTACTTCGGACATGTTTGCAAATCCCTAGGCCTCGTTGCTTGCTAAAACATTCTACACTCTTACCCGCGCGGCGTTCACGCTCACCCACGCCAAGGTTCGCGATTTCCGCGCTTGCTAAGACTGTACGCCAACAGATAGTCTTACGATTCAGATCCACACTATTACGTTCAAGATAGCGCAGCGAAGTGCTCGCCGAGGAGTGTCTGCCCCTGCGCCGGGAGGAAATTGGTGGCTGTCATTCGTCCGTTTAGTGCATTGCGCCCGGAAGCCGCTGGGGCAAATCAGGTAGCTAGTGTTCCTTACGACGTCGTCAACACTGAGGAAGCGCGCGCCCTCGCTGCCGCAAACCCGTTAAGTTTTTTGCACGTGTCGCGTCCGGAGATCGACTTGCCCGACGGCACCGATCCCTACGGCGATTCGGTTTACCGAAAAGCGCTCGAGAATTTCGAGCAACTGATTGCCAATGCGCCGCTTGTAACCGAGGACGTTCCCAGCCTGTATCTCTACCGCCTCATCATGGGCGACCACGAGCAGATCGGCGTCGTCGCCTGCTGCTCGATTGATGAGTATGACCAGGATCTAATTCGCAAGCATGAGCGCACGCGACGCGACAAGGAAGATGATCGCACTCGCCACATGACCGTCCTGCGCGCGCAAACCGGCCCGGTGTTTCTCACTTACCGCGCTAATGCGGACATCGATACGATGGTTCTTGAGTCGACTATGGCCAACGCTCTTTTCGATTTCACCGCCGAAGATGGAATACAGCATACGATTTGGCGGGTGCCGGATCCCGTGCGCTTCGTTCACAGTTTTCGCGAAGTACCGTTTTTATATATTGCCGATGGTCATCACCGTGCCGCCAGCGCCGCCCGTACCCGCGCCGAATTGAAAGAGCAGAGCTTTGGACACACCGGTGACGAGGAGTACAACTTTTTCCTCGCCGTAATTTTTCCGGATGATCAAGTGCAGATACTGGCCTACAACCGGGCGATTCGAGATCTGAACGGACTTTCCACCAGCGAGTTCCTTGAGCGGCTAAAAAAAGAGTTTGAGATCAGCGAAGATGGCAGCGACACGCCGCAGCGGCGCGGTCAGTGGTCAATGTACCTCGATGGACGTTGGTATACTTTGACTCTGCGAGCGGACGCGTCACGATCCGAAGGCGTGGTCGAATCGCTCGACGTCAGCGTCTTGCAGGATCGCGCGCTCGATCCAATACTCGGAATAAAGGACGTGCGCACTGATAAACGGATTGATTTCATCGGCGGAATTCGCGGCAGCGAAGAGTTGAAGCGTTTAGTCGACGAAGGAAAAGCTGCGGTAGCGTTCTCGCTGTTTCCAACTACGATGGACGATTTGCTGCAGGTGTCTGACGCGGGCGAAATCATGCCGCCTAAGTCCACCTGGTTTGAACCGAAGCTGCGCGATGGATTGTTGATTCATAAAATCTAGGAACGTCCAAAGTCCAAGGTCCAATGTCCAAGGTCCGCCGGTGGTCTTGACCTTGGACATTGGACTTCGATTAACTGGACATTGGACTTTGGACTAAGAAATGCGCGTTTTAATTGCGGACAAATTTGAACAATCGGGACGCGATGGTCTACAGACCCTCGGCTGCGAGGTTTCGTTTCAACCGGACCTGAAGGACGAGGCGCTGGCTGAAGCTATCCGGCAGCAAAATCCTGATGTCCTCGTGGTGCGTGGAACGAAAGTCACCGAGCCGATGCTGGCCGCGGGTCAGATCAAACTCGTCGTCAGAGCCGGCGCCGGGTTCAATACGATTGACGTGGCGGCAGCTTCGCGACGCGGTATCTACGTTTCAAATTGTCCGGGGAAAAACTCGATTGCCGTCGCCGAGCTTGCGTTCGCGTTGATTCTTGCGCTCGACCGTCGGGTCGCCGATAACGTTATCGCCCTGCGTCGCGGCGAATGGAACAAGAGAGAGTTTTCGAAGGCGCGTGGTTTGTTTGGCCGGACGCTTGGCCTGGTTGGCGTGGGGAAGATTGGCGCGGAGATGATTCCGCGCGCGCAGGCTTTTGGGATGCGCGTTATTGCCTGGAGCCGAAGTCTTACGCCCGAACGCGCCGCCGAGCTTGGCATCGAATATAAAGCGTTACCCGTAGACGTCGCCCGCGAGGCTGACGTTGTCAGTGTTCACGTCGCGCTGAATCCGGATACCAAAGGTTTCCTGAGCACGGAATTTTTCGGAGCGATGCGGGAAGGCGCGTACTTCATCAATACCGCGCGTGGTGAAGTGGTGGACCAAAACGCCCTGATCGATGCAATGCGAGGGCGGGGCATTCGTGCCGGGCTCGACGTCTTTGCCGGCGAACCAACTTCCGCTACCGCTGCCTTCTCCGACGAAATTGGGCAAGAACCGAACCTGTACGGCACGCACCACACCGGCGCCTCGACGGACCAGGCACAGGAAGCGATTGCCGCGGAAACAGTAAGAATCGTGCGCGAGTTTAAGGAGACGGGGAACGTGCCGAACGTCGTAAATCTCGCGCGACAAACTCCGGCGACACATCGCCTGGTCGTGCGTCATCTGGATCGACCGGGGGTGCTGGCCGCAGTGCTTGATGCAATCAAGAGCGAACACATCAACGTGCAGGAAATGGAAAACATCGTGTTCGAGGGAGCCGAGGCGGCGGTGGCGCGCATCAATCTCGACAACGCGCCGTCAACGGATATCCTGGATCAACTGCGGTCAGGCAATACCGACATTCTTGAGTTAGATGTCCTTAAGATAGGGTAACGGAGTCTCTGTGATGCTAACCAAGTCGTTGTTTGGAAGGAAGCTCGTCGGAGTTTTGTTCATACTCCTGTTGCTTAGTTCGGCGGTGGATGCGCAGTTGGCGGATGATGCTAAGGTGTATGTGGTCGGAAATGTTTTGAACCCCGCGGCACTACCCCTTAAAAAGCCTTTAACCGTGACGCAGGCAATATCAATCGCCGGCGGAGCTTTGACGGATAAGAAAAACGACAACGTAAGAATCGTTCGCGTTTCAGACAAAGGCCAGATTACTACCTGCGTATCCCTAAGGGCGATTAAGAAGCGTCGTGTTGCAGATTTGCAACTTCAGGATAGCGACATTCTTGATGTTACAGGCGGCAAGTGTGCGCGCCCGATGTATTGGGAGGCTTGGGCAGTACAAGGGCCACGCCTTCGTTTAATCAAATGAACACCGCCCTCATCACCGGAGCATCTTCCGGAATTGGCGAAGTCTTCGCGCGTAAGCTCGCCGCGCGCGGCCGCAATGTTTTGCTGGTCGCTCGCTCCGAAGACAAACTGATCACGCTCTGCAATGAACTGGGCCGCTCAAACAGCATCCGCGCGCAATACGTGGCGCTCGATTTGAGTAAACCGGACGCGGCCAAGACCTTGTTTGATGAGGCAGCGCAGCGCGGTTTGACCGTCGACATGTTAATTAATAACGCCGGCTTCGGTTCCATGGGCGAGTTTTCCAAACTCGATCTCGAGCGCGAGCTAAACATGATCGATCTCAACGTCAAGTCCCTCGTGGAACTAACGCATCGCTTTCTGCAGCCGATGCTCGAACGCAAACAAGGGACGATCATCAACGTCGCTTCTACCGCCTCGTTTCAAGCCGTGCCGTTCATGGCAACCTATGCGGCTACCAAAGCTTTTGTGCTTTCGTTTTCAGAAGCGCTGTGGGAAGAGAACCGTGCATACGGGATAAAAGTGATGGCGCTCTGTCCCGGCGTTACGGAAACAAATTTCTTTGAAGCGGCACGCGGTCATAAACCGCCGGCGCGCGTTTCGCAAACTCCGGAAGAAGTAGTGGACACGGCACTGCGCGGACTGGCGCGCGGTCGAAGCCACATCATCTCCGGTTGGACAAATTTTCTGATGACGCAAAGCGAACGCCTCGCGCCGCGATCGCTAATCACGCGCGTTGCCGGACGCATGATGCGCGGACAAAACAAGTAGTAAATCGTGAATCGTGAATCGTAAATCGTGAATAGTAAGAACAAGCGCACGCTTCGCTTGCAACCGAGAGGCTTTGGAACGAGAACTATTTACTATTTACTATTCACCGCTTTCGAGCGATTTACCATTTACTTCTTCGGAGAGATTGATGACGCAACGAATACATAACTTCAGCGCCGGTCCGGCGATTCTGCCGGTCTCAGTGTTGGAAGAAGCGCAGCGCGACATGTTGAGCCTTCCGGGCGTTGGCATGTCGGTGATGGAAATCAGCCATCGCTCGAAGACGTTTGATGAGATCATGGCCCGCGCTGATTCCGGCTTAAGGCAGCTGCTGGGAATTCCCGACAACTACCACGTGCTTTTTCTGCAAGGCGGCGCGAGTCTGCAGTTTTCGATGATCCCGATGAACTTCCTGCCGGGTGACCTCAGCGCTGACTACGTCATCACCGGAAGTTGGGGGAAGAAGGCGCTGAAGGAGGCTAAGCGCAGCGGTACGGTTACCGTTGCCGCCAACATGGCGGACGGCGGTTTTACGCGCGTTCCGGGTAACGATGAAGTCAAACTCGATCCGCGCGCCGCTTACGTTCACATCACTACCAACGAAACGATCGAGGGGGTTGAATGGAAACACGAACCCGAAGTCGGAGACGTGCCGCTATTTGCCGATGCGTCGTCTGATATCCTGTCGCATCCGATTCCGGTTGATAAGTACGCGCTCATTTACGCCGGCGCGCAAAAGAACATGGGGCCGAGCGGTGTAACCCTGGTAATTATTCGTGACGACCTGCTGCAACGAATACCGGAAGGCCTGCACACGATGCTCGACTACCGGACGCACGTCGAGAACAAGTCTCTTTACAACACGCCCAACACCTGGGGCATTTACATCATCAGTCTGGTCTGCAAGTGGTTAATCGAAAAGGGCGGTCTGCCGGCGATGCAGCGTGAGAACGAA
>Ga0070670_100003354_pt1 | contig 13262 bp, 14 predicted proteins | sample KBSS63metaG_FD_64665 | JGI IMG/M metagenome (GOLD analysis project Ga0070670, IMG submission 64665) | Switchgrass rhizosphere microbial communities from Kellogg Biological Station, Michigan, USA - KBS S6-3 metaG | ecosystem: Host-associated > Plants > Roots > Rhizosphere > Soil ... | reverse complement strand
ATCATCACGCCGACAGCGATAACAAGGATAAGTGCTCGTCCCATCGCCGCGGCGTAGCTCGACAGGGGTTAGCAAAGCCTTATTCAGCGGCGTCGCGGATGCGCCGGATTCGGCCAATCTCCAACTCGTCGACGCGGAGCCTGCGGATATGGGCCTTGCCGATCCACAAGCGGCCGATTGCCAGTGCTCCTAGTGCGAACGCACCCATTGCGACCGCACCAAGCGCGGCGGCCCCAAGCAGCTGGGATCCGGTTGCGGACGCGCCAGTCGCCGCGGCGCCGGTTGCGGACGAACGCACGCCGTTACTCACTCGGCGGCCTCCGATGCTCCGACGCCAGCCGCTTCAATTTCAGCGGCCTTCTGCTCGACCAGCCGGACGATATGGTCGATCATCTCCTCGTCGCGGACATGATGGTCGGTGATGCCGGACAGATAGACCATATGCTTGCCCTGGCCGCCGCCGGTGATGCCGATGTCGGTCTCGCGCGCCTCGCCAGGGCCATTGACGACGCAGCCCAGCACACTCAGCGACATTGGGGTCCGGATGTGCTGCAGCCGTTCCTCGAGCTTCTCGACGGTACGGATGACGTCGAAGCCCTGCCGCGCGCAGCTTGGGCATGAAACCACCCTGACGCCGCGGTTGCGGATGCCGAGGCTCTTGAGGATCTCGTAGCCGACCCGCACTTCTTCTTCAGGCTCGGCCGAAAGCGAGACGCGGATCGTGTCGCCGATGCCGGCCCACAGCAGCGAGCCGATGCCGATCGCCGATTTGACGGTCCCGCCGGTGAGGCCGCCAGCCTCGGTGATGCCGAGGTGCAGCGGGCAGTCGACCGCGTCGGCCAGCTGTTGGTAGGCGGCGACGGCGAGGAATATGTCGCTGGCCTTCACCGCCACCTTATATTCGCGAAAATCATGGTCCTCGAGAATGCGAATATGGTCGAGCGCGCTTTCGACCAGCGCTTCTGGGCAAGGCTCGCCATATTTCTCGAGCAGGTCTTTCTCAAGGCTGCCGGCGTTGACGCCGATGCGGATCGCGCAGCCGTTGGCCTTGGCCGCGCTGATCACTTCCTTGACCCGCTCTTCGGACCCGATGTTGCCCGGATTGATGCGCAGGCAGGCGGCGCCGGCGTCGGCCGCTTCGAGCGCTCGCTGGTAGTGGAAATGGATGTCGGCGACGATCGGAACACTGGCCGCACGGACGATTTCCTTGAGCGCGGCAGTCGATTCCACGTCCGGGCATGACACCCGGACGATGTCCGCCCCCGCCTCCTCGCAGCGGCGGATCTGGTCGATCGTCGCCCTGGCGTCGGAGGTCGGCGTATTGGTCATGGTCTGGACAGTGACCGGCGCATCGCCGCCCACGGCGACGTTGCCGACCATGATCTGGCGGGACTGGCGGCGGGAGATATCGCGCCACGGACGGATTGAGGACATGCGGGCCATATAGGCGCGTGCTGCGCCCCGGCCAAGGAAAACGGCTGATTCGCGGTTGCCAACGGCCCATGTTATGGGGCTTCGAAGGGTAAACAGGCGGGGTGGCCGATGGCCGAGCTTGCCCAACTAGCGCGTACCATACGCGGGGCAGCGTCCCGCGCTCGCCGACCTGCGTCGGACCGGCGCTACATGGCCTTTCTCAGCTATAGCCACCAGGATGCGGCCATCGCCGACTGGCTGCACGAGGAGCTGGAGGAATTCCGGGTTCCGCCGCGGCTGATCGGCAAGCTCACCGATCATGGGCCGGTGCCCAAGCGGCTGGCGCCGATCTTCCGCGACCGCCAGGAACTGGCCGCGGCATCCGACCTTAGCGAGGAAATTGAGGAAGCGATCGCGGGGTCGCGCTTCATGATCGTGCTGTGCTCGCCGGCGGCTGCCCGCTCGCACTGGATCGACAAGGAAATCGCCTGCTTCAAGCGGCTGCATCGCGAAGACCGCATCCTGGCGGCGATCATCAATGGCGAGCCTTTTGCAAGCGACGATGCGGACCGGGCGGGGGAGGAATGTTTCCCGTCTGCGCTGAGGGTCCATTTCGACCGGCGGGGGCGGCCCACGGCGCAACGGTGCGAGCCGATCGCCGCCGACCTCCGCGAGCAGGGCGACGGGCGCAAGATGGGCCTGCTCAAGATCGCCGCCGGGATGATCGGCGTCGGGCTCGACGATCTTGCCCAGCGTGAGGCGCAGCGCAGGCATCGCCGGCTTTACGCGATTACCGCGGGCTCGGTAGCGGGGATGCTGTTCACCACGGGACTGGCCTACACCGCGCTCTCCGCGCGCGACGAGGCGCGCGACCAGCGGCGAGAGGCCGAGGGGCTGATCGGCTTCATGCTCGGCGATCTCCGGAGCAAGCTGGAACCCGTCGGCCGGCTTGACGTGCTCGACGCGGTCGGTGCGCGGGCGCTCGCTTATTATGAAAAGCAGGACAAGCGCAGCCTCAGCGACGAGTCGTTGGCTCAGCGGTCGAAGGCGCTGACCCTGATGGGCCAGATCTCGGCGTCGCGCGGCGATCTCGACGGAGCGCTTCGCCGCTATCGGGAGGCCCTAGCCGGTACGGCGGAAGCGCTGCGGCGCGAACCGGGCGATCCGCAGCGGATGTTCAACCACGCGCAAAGCGTGTTCTTTGTCGGCGAAACCGCCCGCCTGCGCGGCGACCTCAACGAGGCCGGGACTCGATTCCGGGAGTATCGCCGCCTTGCCGACCGGATGGTCGCCAAAGAACCCGAAAATGAGAAGTACCAACTCGAAGTTCTCTATGCTTCCACCAACCTGGGTCGCGTCGAATATGCCCAAGCCCATTATGCGGAAGCCGCTGCGACCTTTCAGGCGTCGGTCGCTGCCATCGAGCCATTCATCGCGGCCCAGCCGGGTAACCCCGAGTACCTTAGCCTGATGCTCGAAGCCTTAGGCGACCGCGCCGATGCACTGGCCGGAGCAGGCGAGATCGACGACGCCATCGGCCAGCGCGAGGAACAGCTGCGATTGCTCCGTCCTTATCTGGCGCTCGATCGGCCCGACGCGCAGCTTCGCCAAAAGGCAATGATTGCCCATATGGGGTTGTCGTGGATGCGCTTCGTGAAAGGCGAGACGAAGGTCGCGCTGGACCAGGCGGCCACGGCGGTCGACATCGGCAATCAACTGATCGCGTTGGAGCCGGCCAATAAGGATTGGTTGAGCCGTAGCGCCAACACGCAGATCAACCAAGCGATGCTACTCCTTCGCTCCGGCAGGGCGGTGGAAGCTGGGGCGGTCGCGGTCGAAGGTTGTGCCAGGATGGATTCGCTCATGGTACGCGACCCGACGGTGATCGCATGGCGCGATCAGGCCAGGCTTTGTTTGCAGCTGCGCGCCGAATTGGCGCTGGGCGATGGCGGAGGTGCCGATGCGGTCAGACTTGCCCGCCAACTGCTCGACGACATCCGCTCCGACAGGATCCTGATCGCCAAGGACCGGTTCGCGTTGAGCCAGGGATATAAGCTGGTTGGCGACATGATGTGGCGCAGCGGCGACCGGGCCGGAGCAAAAGCCGCATGGCAAGCCGGGCTTGCCGCCTGGCCGAAGGGCGTCACCGAAACGCCCCGCCAGATGGCGGAGCGCGGCGAAATGTTGCGGGGAATTGGTCAGCGTACTGAAGGGATGGGGATCGGATCGCAGCTGGCGGTAATGGGTTACCGCCAATCGCTCAGCAATCGAGCGAGAGTGTAAAAGAAGAAGGGGGCAAATCATGGCAAAACCGCGGACTAAGAACGTCAACGTTGTCTATAACCCGGGCACAGTCCCTCCCTTTGGGTTGCAAGACAGCGCCAATCATCCACTCAAGCATGAGATTAGCTTCCATAACGGCGGCTGCCCCGGCGTCATGGTCTATTTCAACCTCCTGGATCCTACTAACACCGGCATCGAGTTCAAGGAGGCGCCGAATGACGCACTGTGGGTACAAGCGGCCGCACAGGGCATGCCGCCGCCGCCATGTCCAATCCCATGCTCAACATGGGAAGGATTTGTGCCCTTAAGCGTCGAAGAGGACCAAACTGGGAGGCGAACGCAACTCATTGTCTACTGCCGCAATCGGCTGCAGCAGCAGAAGTTCAGATTTACGCTTTGGTTCCGGCAGCCGGCTGCTGGCGGAGGGTGGCAAGACATCGACTACGATCCGATCGGCGACGGAAATAACGGTCTAAGACTTTAGGTGCTGACGGTTCGGCGTCCGGCTGGATTGGCAACAGCCGCTAACCGGACACCCCGGGGTTCGGACATAGCCAACCAAGTGGATTAAACAGGGAGGGCGAAATGGGAAACAAACTGACCGTAAACATCTACGCGGAGCCAAAGCTCGGTGGCGGCTACTCATTTACGATGCATGATGGGAAGGGCAGTACCAACGAACTGACCTTCAACAAGACCAAGGATAATATGAAACGATGGGAAGACTATGAAATCTCGTTCGAACTCAACAACCTGGACGGTGCCAACCTCAAGTTCTCGCATGACATAAACAAGGTGTTATGGGCGGAGCCCACTGAGGATCCCAATCCGCCCTGCCCAACCAGCCAGCAGATGGACGGCATTTTTTACGTGGCATCACCAAATGACATCAAGGATCTGAAGCTGAGGGTCACCAACACTGATCCGGACCACCAGCGGTTTGTGTTCGGCTTCAATTTCCTGCCGGCGACCGAGAATGACGGGCCGAATGCCAACTATGTGCTCTACGACCCGATCGGCAACAATCAGAACGGCGGCTATCCGCGCAGCTACGCGATGCTCGAACCCGCCACGATCGGCGGGGCGGCCGCCGGAGCGGTGGTCGGGGGACTGGCAACTATGCTGCTTATGTCCCAAGCGACGACCATGGCCATCATCTGGGGAGCGGTGATCGGGGCAGCGGTTGGCTTTGCCGTTGGACTATTTTTCGGCAAGCCCGGTGGAGGGTCGGTGCGAAGCGCACCGCCCGCCTGAGCCACGTGACCGCGCCGCAGCAGCTTGATGTCGCCGGCTCGGCTGCCGCTGTCCCGCCACGCCCGCCGTTCGCATTCCGGCTGGGCGTGACGGGTCATCGGTCGGGGTCGCTCGGACCGGGGGCACAAACCGTCACGGACCGTATTGCGGACGCGGTCCGCGACATCACCAGCGCGGCGCTGGACCAATATTCTTCGAACCGCGGCTGGTACTCCCAGTCGCCGCCGCAACTGCTGATGGTGTCGCCTCTTGCCGACGGAGCCGATCAGATTGCCGCGAATGCAGCCCTCGCCAATGGCTATGCCCTGCACGTGGTGCTGCCATTCACTCGGAAACAGACTTGCGCCGAGGTGGCGGAGCCGTTCCGCGGCGAGTTCGACCGGCTGGCCGATGCCGCCGGATGCCTGCTCGAACTGCCCGGAAATCCTGCCGACCCGCTTGAGGCCTATGTCATGGCAGGCCGCGCCACGCTGGCGCATTGCGACGTGCTGATTGCGGTTTGGGACGGCCAGGTGCCGCGCGGGCGTGGCGGCACCGGCGAGGTGGTCGAGCTGGCCATGGCCCGGGGAATTCCGATCATCCACATCCCGGTCGACCCGGACAAGCCGGTGACCCTGCTGTGGAGCGCCTACGACCCCGCGGTTCTGACGCTGCATAGCGACGACATCGATCGCCGTCCGTTCGACGGCAAGCACCTGGCCGAGTTGGTCAGCCTGTTGCTTTCGCCCCCGGTCGATGAGCGCGAGCGGGGCTATCTGACCACCTATTTCAGCGAGCGGCCGCGCCGGTTCCGGGCACGGGTCGAGTATCCGCTGCTGTTGGCCACCGCCGGGATCAGCCGCTTCGGCGCCAAGGATTTCCAGGCGACCAGCGCCGCAGCCACTCGCGAGGAAGAGTGGCGCCGCTATCGGGAGAGCTGTGCGGAGCGCCACGGAGTCAGCTTGCACCTCGACCTGCTGGGCGAGGCGCATCGCTGGAGCGGCGGCCTGGCGACCTATTTCGCGCAAAATTACCGCAGCGGGCATGTGCTGAATTTCGTCCTCGCGGCGCTAGCGGTCATCATGGGGCTCGCAGGCTTCCTGCTGCCGGCGTCGAAGCTTGAGCTGGCGGCGCTCGAGTTTGTGCTGGCGCTGATCATCATCCTCAACACCCGGTTCGGCGTGCGCCATGAATGGCACCGCCGCTGGCTCGACTATCGCCAGCTGGCCGAGCGGCTGCGGCCGCTGAGGAGCCTGAAGTTGCTGGGGCTCGCCTCGCCCGACCCGCCGGGGAGCGCCGCAAACCCCACCCCGCGGCGCTGGGTCGAATGGTATGCTGCATCAATCTGGCGAGCGAGCGGATGCCTGTCCGGCAAGATCATTGCCGATGCGGTGCCGGCATTGGCTCAATCGATCGCCGCCCATGAGGTCGATCCGCAGGTCGCCTATCACCGTGCCCACAGCCGCCAGATCATGCTCTTGGACCATCGGCTCGAAATGATCAGCGCGGGCGCGTTCTGGACGACGCTGCTCGCCTCGGCGGGGACCATTGCCGCGTTGGTGTGGGCGCCGGACCTGGTCGACCGGTGGGGCCATTGGCTGACGCTAGTGTCGGCCGGCCTGCCGACTATCGGCGCGGCGGTTTTCGGAATCCGCTTCCAGGGCGACTTCGGCGGAAGCGCGCTTCGCTCCGACGCGACGGCCGCTTCGCTCGGCAGGCTGGGCGAGGAGCTTCGCGCCGAAGGAATTTCGCTGATGCGGGCGGCGGACCTTGGCGAGCAGGCGGCCCGGGCAATGCTTGCCGACCTCGCCGAATGGCGGCTGGTCAACCAGCAGCACGATCTTTCGATCACCGGCTAAAGTTAGCGCGATTTTCCGCTAAGGAACGCGCATGTCGAATCGTTTTCTTGCCGCCATCTGCGGATTTCTTGCCCTTTTCTCCTTCGCTGCCCCCGCCCAGGCCTATTGGGAATATGGGCATGAAAGCGTTGCCCGGGTCGCCTGGCTGCAGATGCGGCCCGACACGCGCGCCAAGGTCGCGGCGCTGCTTCGCCAGGGCCGCTTGCTCGAAACGCCCGAATGCCCGGTGGCGACCATCGAACAGGCCAGCGTCTGGGCGGACTGCATCAAGCCGTTGGGCGACCGCTTCACCTATGCCTACAGCTGGCATTACCAGAACGTCGACGTGTGCAAGCCGTTCGATTTGAAGGCCGCCTGCAAGGACGGCAATTGCGTGTCGGCGCAGATCGAGCGGAATGCGCGGCTGCTGGCCGACAAGAGCGTGCCGGTGCGCGAGAAGTTGATGGCGCTGGCCTTCCTCACCCATTTCGTCGGCGACCTCCACCAGCCGATGCATGCCGGCGACCATGCCGACCTTGGCGGCAACAAGGTTGCGGCGACCTATGGGATCATTGCCGGCCGCACCAACCTCCACAGCATCTGGGACGGCTGGCTGGCCGAGCGGGCCATTTCCACACCTCCCGCCGGTCCCGCGGCGCTGCTCGCCCAGGTTTCACCGGCCGATCGCCAGCGGATTGCAAGCGGCAGCGTCGAGGACTGGAGCCGGGAGATGTGGGCCAAGGCCCGCGACCTCGCCTATCAAACGCTGGTCGGCGATCCGTGCGGCGCGGCGCCGGTCGAACGGCCGGTCATGGACGAGGCAAGGGTCCGCTCGCTGATTCCGGCGGTGCGGCAGGACGTGGTCGAAGGCGGGATCAGGCTGGCGAAGCTGCTCGACGATGCGCTTGGACCGGAGGCCAGGGCACCCGGCCAGAAACGCGTCTAGCCTTTCACGAACCGGGCAATTGCTTCGACCACCGCCGGAGCGATCGGAAGCGCCGGGTCGGCGTAGGCCCGGAGGTTGGCGGCGCGATCGTCGCCTGCGGGCATTTTCAGGACATGATTGACCCCCGGCAGCAGGGCCAGGCTGGCCTTGGGCTGGGCCGCGGCCAGCGCCTTTGCGTCATCGACCGTCACCTGGATGTCCTGGTCGCCCTGGACAATCAGCAGCGGCAGCTTGAGTCCTGCCGCGAGCCCGGCGGGATCCTCGGCGAAAAGGTTGATGATGAAGGGCTGGACGTCGTCGGCGAACAGGGTTCGCAGTGCAACCGGCAAGGTGGCGGCAGCGACCTTCTTGCCGGCTTCCAGCGAATCGATCGTCTTGAGGGCGGCATCGAGGATCGGCGCGTTGGCCGGGTTGGCCCGCAATTGCTCGCGCATCACGGCGCCGAATTTTCGGCCGACCGCTGCGATTGTGATCACGCCGCAAATGCCGTTCGGATGCTGGGCGGCGCTGAGGGCGACCAGCCCGCCCTCGCTATGGCCGATCAGCCAGACGCATTTGGCGCCCGTCGCCTTGCGAATGCTGGAAACCCAGGATGCGGTGTCCGCGGCATAGTCGGCGATGGTTACCTTGTTGGCGTCGGCAACTGCCGCCTTGCTGCCGAACATGCCGCGCTTGTCGATGCGGACGCTCGACACGCCTTGCGCCGCGAGGCCTTCCGCCAACAGCCGATAGGTCGACGCCTTGACTCCGAGCGGGCTGTTGCCGTCGCGGTCCGTCGGGCCGGATCCGGGAATGATCAGCACGACGGGCGATTTCGGGCCGGCGTCGGTCAGCGTACCGGAAAGCGCCGCCGAGGGCCCCGGCGCGGTGATCGTTCGTTCCACTGGCTGCACTGCGAGCATCCCCGAGAGAAGGATTATCATTCCTCACCACCCCATCGCCAGCGCATGCCGCCCTTGGTCGTTTTGGCGGCAACCACCAGGAGTATGACCGTCGCCGGGAAGATGATGGACAGCAGGATCAGCGGACGCTTGGCGAACAGGAAGGCGCTGCCGATCGCGATGAAGAAATAGACGGCCGTCACCAGCCAGCCCTGCCAGCTGATCGGCAGGGCGGTGCCATGGCCGTAGCGCTTGGCGGAAAACCATTCGGGCCGATCATCCATCAGCTTGTCCCTTTGGCGGCCGGCCGCGGCGGGCGGGCGTCGGCGCGCTGAGTTTCACGCCCCTGGTCTTCAATGCTTCGCGCAGCAGGCATTCGACCTGGGCGTTCACCGAGCGAAGGTCGGCCGCGGCAGCGCGCTCGACCGCCGCCCACAGGGCGGGATCGACCCTCAGCGGGTAGGCCTTGCGTTCGCCGCCGGCCACGCCGCGCCTACGAGTACAAGGTTCCGGTGTTGACGACCGGCTGGGTATCGCGCTCGCCGCACAGCACCACCATCAGGTTGGACACCATTGCCGCGCGGCGCTCATCGTCGAGATGGACGACATTCTTCTCGCTCAGCGCTGCAAGCGCCATTTCGACCATGCCGACCGCGCCATCGACCAGGGTACGGCGGGCGGCGACGATCGCCTGGGCCTGCTGCCGGCGAAGCATCGCGCCGGCGATTTCCGTGGCGTAGGCGAGGTGGGTGAAGCCGCACTCGTCGATGGTGATGCCGGCCACCGAAAGCCGGGCGATCAGCTCCTTGCGAAGTTCGGCGCCAACCTCGTCATGATGGCCGCGCAGCGTGACCTCAAGATGCTCGAAATCGTCGTACGGATAGCGCGAGCCGATGGTGCGGATTGCCGCCTCGACCTGGACCCGGACGAATTCCTTATAATCGTCGACGTCGAACAGGGCCTGGGCGGTATCGACCACCCGCCAGACGATCTGCGCCGCCATTTCGATCGGGTTGCCGCGCAAGTCGTTGACCTTGATCTTGTCGGAAATGAAGTTGTTGGCGCGGACCGACACTTTCTTGCGCGTCAACCACGGCAGCACCCAGCGAAGGCCGGTGGTGCGGTCGGTGCCCTGGTAGTCGCCGAACAAGGTGATCGCGGCGGCCTGGTTCGGCTGGAGCATATAGAAGCCGCAAGCGATGAAGATCAGCACCAGCGGCGCGCCGATGACGGTGGTGAACGCCAGCACGCCGGGCCGGTCGTTGGCCAGCTGGACGATCGCCCACACCTGGGCGAGGATCGCCGCCAGCAGCAGGAGCAGCATCACATAGCCGCTGGCCGTCGAGGCTGTCCGCTCGCGGCTCATGTTCAAGGCAATGACATTCGACTCGGTCATTTATCCCTCCCGTTAATTGATATCATATTTATATCGTCTTCCATTTCCGTCAACTGGAATCGAACAGCACGGCGCGCTAGGGCGGGGCCATGAGCTGGAAACTGGTGATCCACGGCGGATCGGGATCGATGAAGCGCGGCGGCCTGGCGGCCGAACTGGACGAGGCCGGCCGCGCAGGACTCAACGCCGCATTGGATGCAGGCGAAGCGATCCTCGCCGGCGGCGGAAGCGCGCTCGATGCGGTCGAGGCGGCGACGCGGGTGCTGGAGGAAGATCCTTGCTTCAATGCCGGGCGCGGAAGCGTGCTTGCTTACGACGGCCATGTCGAACTGGACGCGTCGATCATGGCCGGCCGCGACCGCCGCTGCGGCGCGGTTGCCGGGTTGCGCTCGACCCGTGCCCCGATCAGCGCCGCCCGGGCCGTGATGGAGCAAAGCCCGCATGTGCTGATGAGCTATGAGGGGGCCGACGACTTCGCCTGCGAGGCCGGGCTGGAGCAGGTTCCCAATCGCTGGTTCGTAACTCCAGAACGGCGGCGGCAGCTCGACGAGCTTCTCGCGCAGGGCGGCGCGGCGTTCGATGCCGACATCAAATATGGCACGGTCGGCGCGGTGGCGTTCGATAGTCACGGGCATGTTGCGGCTGCGACCTCGACCGGCGGGCTGACCGCCAAGCGCTGGGGACGGATCGGCGATTCTCCGTTAATCGGCGCGGGCACTTATGCCGATGACCGGGCGGCCGCGGTCAGCGCGACGGGGCTTGGCGAGGTCTTTATCAGGGCCGCTGCCGCGCATGAGCTATGCGCGCGTGTTCGCCTCGGCGGGGCCGGCATCCAGGATGCGCTCGATGGCGTGCTGGCCGAGGTCAAGGAGTTGGGCGGCAATGGCGGCCTGATCGCTGTGTCGCCGACCGGCGAGGCGGCCTGGGGCTTTACGACGCCGGGCATGTACCGCGGACTTGCCGGTCCGAACGGCCGCATGGTGGGGATTTACGACGACGAGGAATCCGAGCGGTAGGGCAGCGCTGCCTTGGCCCATTCCAGTTCGAGCCGGATTGCCTCGCGTTCCTGCACCAGGAAATGGGCCACGGCGCGGCGGAAACCCGTGTCGGGCAGGAAGTGGACCGAGGGCGTGACGACCGGCTCATAGCCCCGGGCCAGCTTGTGCTCACCCTGCGCCCCTGCCTGGATTGTCTTCAGACGCTGCTCGATCACCCAGTCGATCGCGCGGTAATAGCTGAGCTCAAAATGGAGGAACGGCCGTTCCTCGATCGCACCCCAGTAGCGCCCGTAAAGCGTATCCTCGCCGATAAAGTTGAGCGCCCCGGCGATCGGACGGCCGCCCTCCAGGGCAAGGAACATCAGTGCCGCTTCGCCCATCGCCGCTCCTGCACCGTCGAACCAGGCGCGGGTCAGATAGGACCGGCCCCATTTGCGCGCGCCGGTGTGCTGGTAGAAATTCCACATCGCTTCCCAATGGACCGGTTCGATCTCCTCGCCACGTAACGTCACGATCTCCAGCCCCTCGACCGCAGCAGCCCGTTCCTTGCGGATCGACTTGCGCTTGCGGCTCGATAGGGCGCCAAGGAACTCGTCGAAGGTTGAATAGCCGCGGTTGAACCAATGGAATTGCAGGCCGTCCCGGCGCAGCCAGCCGCGGGCTTCGGCAGCCTTGGCTTCGTCATCGGTGAGGAACGTAATGTGGGCCGATGACAGGACGTTCTGAACGGTGACCGTTTCGAGCGCCGCGAGCAGCGCGTTGCGATCCTGCCCAAGCAGGCGGGCCCCGACACAGGGCGTGAACGGTACCGCTACCTGGAGCTTGGGGTAATAGGCCCCGCCGGCCCGCTCCCAGGCGTCTGCCCAGCCATGGTCGAACACATATTCGCCCTGGCTGTGGCTCTTGAGATAGGCCGGAGCCGCCGCAGTGACGCGTCCTTCGCGCTCGACCATGATCGGCAGCGGCGTCCAGCCGCTCGCTTCGCCGACGCTGTTGGACTGTTCGAGCAGGGTCATGAAGGCATGGCTGAGGAAGGGATCCCTCGTTCCGGCCAATGCATTCCACTGTCCCGCGGGCAGGTCAGCCACGCCTCGGGCGATCCGCGCGACAATTTCAGCTTCCCGGTCGGCCATCGCCTTCCCAGATAAGCGCGTCGGCGTGAATTTCAGCTGTCTGGCGATCGGCTTCCGACCGGATCGTCCAGCTATAGACCCATTTCGTCTTCCGCTCCCTGGCGACCCATGGCCGCGCAAGCGCGCCGAAGTCGATCGCCAGGAACTGCGCCGAACTGGCCCTAAGGCAGCGCCAGCGGTCCAAGGCCGACGCATTGCGCGAAATGACCAGGCCGCGGCGGATATGCGGTGCGTGTCGCGCCAGCCATTTGCCGGCGGCGGGCTCGAAGCTCATCACTCCGGCCGGTCCGCTGTAAGCCGCGAGGTTCGTCGCCACGGCCTCGGCGAGCTTCGCGGCGTTACCTCCTCGGCATTTCAACTCGATCAACAAGGGCACCTTGCCGCGCTCCAAGTCCAGCAACATGTGCAGGGACGGGATGTGCTCGTTAGTGCCGAGCAGTCTTTGACCGGTCAGCAGCGCGGCAGACGTCGCCTCGATCGTCAGGGCGGAAGCGCAAAGCCGCTGGAGATCATGGTCATGGAAGACCACGACCTCGCCGTCGGCGGAGAGGCGCACGTCGCACTCGATGCCCGCGCCCGCGTCGATCGCGGCGCGGAAGGCCGCGAGGCTATTTTCGGGAACGCCCGAACCATGGAGCCCGCGATGCGCGAACCCCATCGGGCCGGGATCTAGCGGATCAGGATTTGACCTGGACGACCGCATCCACCTCGACCGCGCAGCCGAGCGGGAGGACCGGCACACCGACCGCCGAGCGGGCATGGCGCCCGGCTTCGCCGAACACGTCCTGCATCAATTCGGACGCGCCATTGGCGACCTTCGGCTGGTCAGTGAAATCGCCATTGCTGTTGACGAACACCCCGAGCTTGACGACGCGCTCGACCCGGTCGAGCGAGCCGAGCGCCGCCTTGAGCTGGGCGAGCAGCATGATGCCACAGCGGCGCGCCGCCGCCTGCCCAGCTTCGAGGTCCATATTCTCCCCGAGCCGGCCTTTGATTAGGTTGCCATCCTCGCCGAAGCTGACCTGGCCCGAGACGTGCATCAGGCCGTTGGCCTCGACGGTCGGGACATAGGCCGCCACCGGGGCGGCGGGTGCGGGAAGGGTGATGCCGAGTTCGGCGAGGCGCTGTTCGATGCTCATGG
>Ga0070670_100003353_pt1 | contig 13264 bp, 11 predicted proteins | sample KBSS63metaG_FD_64665 | JGI IMG/M metagenome (GOLD analysis project Ga0070670, IMG submission 64665) | Switchgrass rhizosphere microbial communities from Kellogg Biological Station, Michigan, USA - KBS S6-3 metaG | ecosystem: Host-associated > Plants > Roots > Rhizosphere > Soil ... | reverse complement strand
CGCTTCCTGCACTAGACGCTCGCTTTCAGCATCTAGTGCCGAGGTCGCTTCGTCGAGCAGGAGCAAAGGTGCATTGCGTAGCAGCGCACGCGCAATGGCGAGGCGTTGCCGTTGCCCACCGGACAAGCGAGCTCCGCCTTCACCCATGTACGTATCCAGGCCGTCCGGAAGGGCGCGAAGGAATTCCTCGGCATGGGCGTCGCGCGCGGCCTGCCAGATCTCATCTTCGCTCGCGTCCCAGTTGCCGTAGCGAAGGTTGTCGCGCGCGGTCGCGGCGAACATGACCGTTTCCTGCGGCACCAGGGCGATGCGTTGCCGGATGTCAGCCGGATCGGCGTCTTTGAGATCGACGCCGTCCAGCAGCAGGCGGCCTTGCTGCGGATCGTAGAAGCGCTCGGCGAGCTGGAAGATGGTCGTCTTGCCGGCACCCGATGGGCCGACGAGGGCCAAGCGCTCACGGGGCTTCACCGTGAGGCTGAAATCCTCGAGCGCAGAAACCTCACGCCGCGTCGGATAATGGAAGGTGACGTTGTCGAACGTCAGTTCGCCGCGTGGCGGCTCGGGAAGCTGCACGGGCTTGGCCGGCGGCCGGATGTCCGGCTCAGCCTCGAGAAGTTCGGTCAATCGCTCGGAGGCTCCGGCCGCGCGAAGGAAATCGCCATAGACTTCGGACAGCGCTCCGAACGCGCCGGCGAGCAGCCCGCCATAGAGCACGAACGCTGCAATGGTGCCGCCGGTCATCTGGCCCGCGGCAACGTCGACGGCACCCTGCCAGATGATCATCGTGATGGCCGCGCTGAACAGGAACATCGCGGTCGCAGTCAGCAAGGCGCGAATGAGGATGCGGCGCTTGGCCGTCGCGAATACCCGTTCCACAGCTTCGCCGAACCGGCCGCTTTCGCGGGCTTGCTGTCCGAAGGCCTGCACGATCTTCATCGCGCCCAGCACTTCGCTGGTGACCGCTCCGACATCGGCGATGCGGTCCTGGCTTCGCGTGGAGATCTGCCGGACCTTGCGTCCGAGCAGCGTAATCGGTCCCACGACGAACGGGATGCCGAGAAGCATCATCCCCGCGAGCTTCGGCGACAGCACGAACAGGATGATGATGCAGACGACGGCAAGCACGATGTTGCGCAAGGCAATCGAGACGGTCGTGCCGACGACCTGCTCGATGATCGTCGTGTCGACGGTGATTCGCGATGTGATCTCCGCCGGCCGATTCTCCTCGAAGAAGCCGGGTGAAAGACGAAGCAAGTTGCGATGCACGGCCAGCCGGATGTCGGCGACCGTCCGTTCGCCGAGCCACGACACGAAATAATATCTGACGGCCGTGGCGATCGCCATGATCCCGACAAGCAGCAGGAGGTATTCGAACCAGCGAGCGATATCCCGCGTGGTGCCCGCGCCGCTTCCGAAGCCTTTGTCGATGATCAGTTTGAACGCGAAGGGAACCCCGGACGTCGCCGCCGCCGCAAGGAAGAGGGCCAATGCGGCACAGGCGAGCTGGAGGCGGTACTGGGCCGCGAAGCTCCACACCATGCGCAGGTTCTTGACCGACCGGCCAGGCGGACGAGTGGGGGCGAGGGCCATACGCAAGCGCTAGCAGCCGTTGTCTCTTCCCTCAATTATGTCCCGTCACTTACGCTGCATCGCAACAACAGTGCTTGCGGCCGGAGCCTTTGGCGTCCACATCTGTTCGGTCCGGTGGTGGAAGGTGACCTGAATGCTTTATGACGCCTATGAAGTTCAGCGCTCTTTTCTTGCGGGCGCGAGCAAATTGGCGGGCATGGGCGCGGGATGGCTGAATAATCCAGCAAACCCATTCGCTTACGTCTCCGGCAGCCCGCTCGTAGCGGCAGCGCTCGACGTTTTCGCTCATGCAGCATCGCCGCGCGGGAAGCCCGAGTTTGGACTGAAGCGCACGACCGTCAACGGCAAGAAGGTCGCCGTGCACGAGGAAATCGTCCTTCGCGAGGCGTTTGGCCAGCTCAAGCATTTCGTTCGTGAAGGAGCGCCCGAGAACGATCCCAAACTGCTCATCGTGGCGCCCATGTCCGGGCACTACGCGACGCTGCTGCGGGGCACCGTCGAGCGGATGCTTCCGAACCACGACGTTTACATCACCGACTGGCGGGACGCGAAAGCCGTCCCGTTGAGCGAAGGGACCTTCGATCTCGATGACTACATCGATTATTTGATCGAGTTCATCGACGCGATCGGCGAGCGCGGCGGACAGCGGCCGCACGTCCTCGCCGTGTGCCAGCCCGCGGTCCCTGCTTATGCCGCGACGGCATTGATGAATGCCTCAAAGAATCGATGGCGACCGAAGAGCCTGACAATGATGGGCGGACCCATCGACACGCGCAAGGCGCCTACCGCGGTCAATACGCTGGCGACCGAGCGGCCGCTCGGCTGGTTCCAGAATAATGCAATCGCGACGGTGCCGCTTTATTACGCCGGCGGCGGCCGCAAGGTTTACCCAGGTTTCCTGCAGCTGGCCGGCTTCATGACGATGAACCTCGGCAGCCACCTCGTCAGCCATTGGGAGATGTTCAAGCATCTCGTCGAGGGTGACGAGGAGGGTGCCTCTGCCACTCAGAAATTCTACGACGAATATCGTGCAGTCTGCGACATGACGGCCGAATTCTACCTTCAGACCGTCGAAGTCGTCTTCCAGGAGCATTCGTTGCCGGACGGCAAGTTGGTGCATCGCGGGCACAAGGTCGATCCGAAGGCGATCAAGGATACGGCCCTCCTGGCAATCGAGGGCGAGCGCGACGACATTTCGGGAATCGGGCAGACCAAAGCGGCGCTCGACATTTCGAGCGGCCTCTCCGCGGCTAAGAAGCGATATTTCCTTGCCAAGGACGTTGGGCACTACGGCATCTTCAATGGCCGCAAGTGGCGCGACCGGATTGCGCCCGTCGTTGAGGATTTCATCCAAGCCAATAGTTGATCGCGAAGGCTCGTTCGCCCTAGGCAATCGCTCCACTCCGGGAGGGCGACATGCTTCGTGATTTTGCAAGACGTGAGTTTTTGGGCGCCGCGGGCGCTGCTGCGCTGCTTGCTGGTTGCAAAGTCCAGAATAAGTCCGGCGGATCGGCAACAAGCGGAGATCTGGACAAGACGCTCCAAGACATGGCGGAGCAAATTCTCGCCGAATATCCAGAGAACTCAACCATCCTCGGGATTGCCACCGGCAAGAACGAACCGCTCAACCATCGACTGACCGACCGGACGCCGCAGGGGGTCGCTGCTCGAGCCGGCGCTGCGGCGAAGCGCCTGGCAAATCTCAAGTCGCTCGATTTGTCAGACCTGAGCGTGCCTGCCAATTTGGACGCCGCGGTAGCGCTTGCGGGTCACGAACTTGCCGATGCGGGTTTCAAGTTCCCATTCGGCGACGCCGTCGTCCTCGATCCCAACATCGGCTACCGCAACACGCCCTATGTCGTGAATCAGCTCGGCGGAGCGTTCATCGACCACCCCGACTTTCTCGACAGCCGTCAGACCGTCGCGACGAATGAGGATGCCCTTGCTTACGCCGATCGCGTCGATGCCTACGCTCGAAACCTGGACGGAGAGACGGAGCGCCTGGCGCACGACCGCGGGCTCGGAGTCATCGCGCCCGACTTCACGCTGGACAGCACGCTCAAGATTATCAGCGGCGGCGTAGCGGAGAAACCTGATCAGTCGATCGTCGTGACTTCGCTCGAAAAGCGCGTGGAGAAGGCCGGTCTCGACGGGAGAGTCGTCGATCGCGTCAAACAATCAATGACGGAGAAAGTGCTTCCGGCACTTCAGCGGCAACTGGAGGAGTTGCAGAAGCATCGCGCTGCGGCAACGTCGGACGCCGGCGTCTGGCACTTCAAGGACGGTGAGGCCTATTATCAATGGGCACTGAAGGCCGGCACGACGACCACCCGCTCACCGAGTGAGATCCATCAGCTCGGGCTCGAACAGGTGAAGGCGATCCAGTCGCGCATGGACGAGATCATGCGCAAGAATGGCATGACCGGAGGTACCGTCGGTGAGCGCATGGGGGCGCTGGGCAAGGATCCGAAGCAGCTTTATCCGAATACTGCTGCAGGTCGCGAGCAGCTTCTCGCATACCTTAACGGAAGGGTCGCGGACGTTCGCGGTCGCCTGCCGAAAGCCTTCGCAACGCTCGTTCCCGGCAATCTCATCATCAAGCGCGTTCCACCTGCGATCGAGGCTGGAGCGCCCGGCGGCTATGCGGCCGCCGGCTCGATCGACGGAAAAGTGCCGGGCCAATATTACATCAATCTGCGGGACACGTCGGAGTGGCCCCGGTTCACGCTCCCGACACTCACCTATCACGAGGGTATTCCGGGTCACGTCTGGCAGGGCGAATATGCGAACAGGATGCCGCTCATCCGTTCGATGCTGGCCTTCAATGCCTATAGCGAGGGCTGGGCGCTCTACGCGGAGCAATTGGCCGACGAGCTTGGCGTCTATGCTGACGATCCGATGGGCCAACTCGGCTACCTGCAATCGAGCAGCTTCCGTGCATGCCGCCTCGTCGTCGACACCGGCTTGCACGCAATGCAGTGGACCCGAGACAAAGCCATCGACTGGTTTGTGTCGACCAACGGCGACTCCCGCTCGTCGGTTACGGGCGAAGTGGACCGCTATTGCTCGATGCCCGGGCAGGCTTGCGGATATAAGATCGGGCACCTCGAGATCGTTCGCTTGCGGGACAAGGCGCGGGGCGAGCTTGGCGGTAAGTACGATCTCCGTCAGTTCGACGATGCAATTGTCAAGGGCGGCAACGTGCCGATGACCCTTCTTTCGGCGGTGATCGATCGGTTCATCAAGGGCGGCGGGAAAGGCTGATCAGCTTTTCCGCATCCTAACTCCGCCGAGCATCACAAGCGCGACGACGCCGGCTGCCGCTGAGACCGCGGCCGAGACGAACATTGCACCGTGGAAGCTTGCGAAGAGAGCGCTGCCTTCTTGTCCAAGCACCGATCCAAGAAGTGCGGTAGCGATCAGGCCGCCCAGCCGAGCGACTGCGCTGTTGAAGCCCGACGCCATGGCGACATGCTGCTCCTCGACGGATCCCAGTACGGACGATGTCAGCGGCGCCACCGCGATCGTCATTCCCAACGCCATGAAGAGGATCGTTGGGAAAGTGCCGGTCCAGTAGCCGGCATCGGGTCGCATCAAGCGCGAAATGAGCATTCCCAGGGCAACAACCAAGGGGCCGACCGTTAGCGGGATCCGCGGCCCCAGGCGCGCCGCGATGCTGCCCATCGTCGGCGACACGCTCGTCATCAGGATCGGCAGTGGCAGCATCGCCAGGCCCGCCTGCACCGGCGAATAGCCGCCGCTCGTGATCAGGACATAGGGGATCAGCAGCATGGCCGCAGCGAAAGCTCCATAGAGCAGGAAGGTCAGGAGGTTGAGGCCCGAGAAACAGCGGTCCGCAAATAAGGTAAGCGGCATCATCGCCCGCTGTTGTCGGCGCAGTTCGACCGTCAGGAACGCGCCGAGCAACGCCAATCCGGCTACGAGCGAGGCGATAGCCGTGGTGGTGACACTCCCCGACGCGGACCACAAAGTCAGGGCGTAGGTCACGCCGCCCAGGCCCGCCGTTACGAGCAGCGCGCCTGCATAATCCGTGCGTCCCGCTCCGGTTTCCCGGCTATCGGTCACGAACCTAAGCGCAAGCAGGATCGCGCCAACGGCGAGCGGAAGATTGATATAGAAGATCGCCGGCCAGCCGACCGTGTCGACCAGCCAGCCGCCGATAAGGGGCGCCACCGCCGCGGCAGCGGCTCCTGCGGCGGCCCAGATGCCGACGGCACGTCCTCGCTTCTCGCCTTCGAACGCGGCATTGAGCAAAGCGAGGCTGTTGGGAAGAAGCAGCGCCGCTCCGATCCCTTGTGCCCCGCGTGCTGCGAGAAGCACCGGCAAGGACGGTGCAAGTGCGCAAAGCAGCGATGTGACGGCGAATATGCTGGTTCCGACGACAAGCAGGAGCCGCCGCCCATAGCGGTCGCCGAGGGCTCCGCCGAGAAGCAGTAATGCAGACAACGGCAGTAGGTAAGCGTTGACTACCCACTGCACCTGCTGTGCGCCGGCACCGTAAGTCTCGCGAATGGCGGGAAGGGCAACGCTGAGCACCGAGCCTTCGACGAAGGACAGGCTCGAGGCGAGGACGCAAGCTACGAGCGTCCAGTTGGGATGATTAGCCTGGGTAGGCGGCCGCTCACATGCCCGGCCGCTCACGCGGTCACATCTGCCTCGCTGATCGCGACCTCGACCATGCGCGCCCAGGCTTCCGGATCGCCGGCCGCCGCCATCTTGCTATCCGCTTCGCGCATCGTGTGAAGAACTGCGACGGCCTGATTCAAATGCTCGCGCCAGACTTTGTCGACTTTCTCACCGGCCGACGGGTCGCTGCCTTCTGCATTGCTGCTGTGAGCGGAACCGGCGAGCACCCGCGCCATGCGTTCGACCATCGGCTGTTCGGAAACGGGCATCTCATTCCTCCTGTGGAATGCTCAACCCGCTTGCCGCCGTTTGGGTTCAAGGAGGCGGCGAAGTGCCCGGCGCGCAGCAACGACGAACCAGATGGACAATGCCACCAGCAACGCTGCGATTACCGCTGCCGCGACCGGATAGGCGATGGCGAGCGCAAGCAAACCGCCGGTCGTAACGTCCTCAGCTGTCGAAACGATCACATTCGACACCGGCTCTGGACTTGTGTTCACGAGCGTTCGCGCGCCCGCCTTTCCGGCATGAGCGACGAACGCCGCGCCACCGCCGAGCAGGAAGCTGACGACCTGCCAGGCAGGGTCGGCGGAATCGATGATCGCCGCAGAGAGCAATGCTCCGCCGACAGGACGGATCACGGAATGGATTGCGTCCCACGCGCTATCGACCCAGGCGATCTTGTCCGCGAAGAACTCGGCAAGAGCGCCAATCCCCGCGATACCGATGATCCAGTTGCTGGCGAGAACGTCCAAAGCGCGCAGCTGATCCGGCAAAGCGATCCAGCCGAACTTCATGGCAATGCCGGTTACGAACGTGACAAGGTAGAGACGCCAGCCTGACAGGAGACTGACGCTAGCCGCCAAGGCGACAAGCTCAACCGCGGTCAATCAGAATACCTCGAACAGGCCCGCAGCTCCCATGCCGCCGCCGACACACATGGTGACGACAACATATTTCGCACCGCGGCGCTTGCCTTCGATCAGCGCATGCCCGGTCAGCCGGGCACCTGACATGCCGTACGGATGGCCGACAGAGATCGCGCCACCGTTCACGTTGAGCAGCTCATCGGGGATGCCCAGCTTGTCCTGACAATAGAGCACCTGGACCGCAAAGGCCTCATTGAGCTCCCAAAGGCCGATGTCGTCCATCTTGAGCCCGAAGCGGTTGAGAAGCTTCGGAACGGCGAAGACGGGTCCGATGCCCATTTCATCCGGCTCCGTGCCGGCGACCGCCATGCCTATGTAGCGGCCGAGCGGCTCCAAGCCGCGCTTCTCCGCCACCGTCGAATCCATCAGCAGGCTGACCGAGGCGCCGTCGGACAGCTGGCTCGCGTTGCCTGCTGTGATGATCTTCTCCGGCCCGCGCACAGGCTCCAGCTTGGCGAGGCCTTCGAGCGTCGTCTCCGGCCTGTTGCCTTCGTCCTTGTCCAGCGTGACCTCATGCATGGAGACTTCGCCGGTCTCCTTGTTCTTCACCTGCATGCGAGCTGTCACCGGGATGATCTCGTCGGCGAACTTGCCTGCGGCCTGGGCCGCGGCTGTGCGCTGCTGCGAGCGCAAGGCATATTCGTCACAGCGTTCGCGGCTGATCGAATAGCGGGAGCCGACCACCTCTGCCGTGTCGATCATCGGCATGTAGACGGCGTTGTGCATCGCCAGCAGCTCCATGTCCGGACCGAGCCGCATTTCGGGCGTTTGGACGAGGCTGATGCTTTCGACACCGCCGGCGAGGACCACGTCCATCCGGTCGACGATCACCTGCTTTGCGGCCGTAGCGATGGCCATGAGGCCGGAAGCACATTGCCGGTCGAGCGACATCCCCGCGACCGTCACGGGAAGGCCCGCGCGCAACGCCGCCGTGCGGCCAATCGTCGTCTGGACACCCTGTTGGAGCGCTGCGCCCATGATGACGTCGTCGACCTCGGCGGGATCGATCTTCGCGCGCTCAACAGCTGCGCGGATCGGATGAGCTGCAAGGGTGGGCGAGGGCGTGGCATTGAACGCCCCGCGATAGGCCCTGCCGATGCCGGTTCGGGCGGTCGAGACGATGACGGCATCGCGGACGGACATTTCTATCTCCTCAAATGAATATCAAACCGAGCCATTCGGCGGTCAAAGCGGGCTTGTCCTCGCCTTCGATCTCTACCGTCACGGTATGGCGCAACAGCAGTTGGCCGGGCGCTTTCTCGTCGATCGAGTCAAGCCGAAAGCGGCCGCGGATCCGCTTGCCGCTCTTAACCGGCGCAATGAAGCGCACGCGGTCGAGCCCGTAATTCACGGCCATTTTGACATGCTCGGGAACGAGCATGCCGTCTGAAGCCATGTGCGAGAGCATTGAAAGGGAGAGGAACCCATGGGCGATTGTCTGGCCGAACGGAGTGTCGGCCGCTTTCTCAGGGTCTGTATGGATGAACTGGCGATCCTCGGTCGCCTCGGCAAACTCGTCGATGCGCTTTTGGTCGATGGTCAGCCAGTTTGAGACGCCGACTTCATCGCCGATGCGGGAACGAATTTCCGCGAGCGGAGCGGTCGCCATCAGCGTCGGCCTTCCAGTGTGGCGTACGGCATGACCAGCGCGCCGTCGGGAGCAGCGGTGAAGGTCGTCTGCGTCGGATAGGCGAAGGCGATGCCCTCCCGCTCGAACGTCCGCTTCACGCCGACGATGATCTCGGACTTGTGCTTCGCCAGGGTGTCCGGATCTCGGCTTCGGTCGTCGTAGACGATTTCGCAGTCGATTGAGCTCGGTCCGAACGCGATGGCCGTGCAGCGAACGAGCTTGCAATTCTTTACGCTCTCGACCGCCTCAACAAGGATTTCAGGCAGCTTTTCGATTGTTCCCGAGGGTGTTTGGTACGTGAGGCCGAACGGAAGCCAGGTTCTGCGCACGCGAGCATCAGTGACGTTGTGAAGCTCCTGCTCGAGCAGCTTCGTATTGGCCATGATCACCTGTTCGCCGCCAATCCCGCGAAGTCGCGTAGTCTTGAGGCCAATGCGCTCGACGGTTCCGGTAGTGGTTCCGTAACGCACGATATCCCCCCTGCGAAACGGCTTGTCGAACAGGATTGCGAGGGCCGCGAACAAATCGGAGAAGATCCCTTGCGCGGCGAGGCCGATTGCGATGCCGCCGATACCGAGGCCGGCGACGAGCGCGGTTACATTCACTCCGAGATTGTCGAGAATGACCACGATCGCGAGCGCGAACAGGGTCACGCTCACGAGCACGCGGATGATCGCCGTGGCGTTACCAAGCGGGGATTCGGTCGGTCCGTCGCCGACGCGCCGAGCGATAAGCGCCAGTATCAGCTCGCGAGCCCAGATTGCTCCCTGCAAAGCGAAAGCGATGGTGAAACCGATGTCGACCAGACGCTGGAAGCGGGCGGGAGGCTGTGAATAGGTGGCGACGATATCGATCGCCGCCATGACCATGAAGAAGACGCTCGTCTTGGCCAGCACTCGGCCAAGAACCGTCCGCCAGCCAAGATGCTCGGCTTCGGTCTCACGAGTGATCATCAGGTTCCCGGCGAAGCGCGCTACCAACATCAGCCCGACGATTGTCGCTGCAACCAGCGCGCCGACAATCACGCCCTCGCGATTGACGATGAACCAGGAGATCACGCTTTGGGTGGGCCGGATCGGGTTGATGCTTGTCCCCATCGGCAAGCTTGTGGCGGGGCGTGAACGGCTGATCAAGCCGTGGCGTCGCGTGCGCTTCGCTTGCGGCCGGCGAGGAATTTCAGAAGACCGACTTCTTGGGCGGAGAGCCACTTGCGGTCTCGCGGTCGTTCCAGGCCGTTCAACGGATTTCGGGGCCGGTCGCGTGCCGCTTCGATGAGCTTGGGATGGACATAGGACTTGCGGCTGATCGCGGGCGTGTTGCCGAGAGCTTCGGCGACCGGCTCAAGGACCGTCTTGAGACTGATTCGCGCCTTTTCGTGCTCCGATGCCGTCAGCATCTGATCGAATGCGATGACACTGGCGCCCCACGTGCGGAAGTTTTTCGCTGTGAAATCGCCGCCGGTGGCCTCCCGAATATAATCATTCACGTCTGACGAGGTGACCGCGCACGGCTCGCCGTCACCATTGAGGTACTGAAACAGGTGTTGCCCCGGCAGGTCGTCGCATTTGGTCACGACGCGCTTGAGCTTCGAATCCGTGATTGGCACTTCGTGGATGATTCCGTGCTTCCCCTTGAAGCGCATCATCAGGCGGTTGCCCCTGCGCTGAAGATGGCGCGAACGAAGTGTTGTTGCGCCGAAACTCTTGTTATCCCTTGCATATTCTTCGTTGCCGACGCGCAAATAGCCGACGTCGAGAAGGCGAACGACAGCGGCAAGGACGGCCTCACGGGAGTGCGCCGACTTCTTGAGGTCGGCTGCGACCTTCCGCCGGAGCTTTGGGAGCGCCGCTCCAAACTCAAGCGTGCCGGTATATTTCTTCTTGTCACGGCGGGCGCGATAGTCAGGGTGATACCGGTATTGCTTGCGGCCGCGGGCATCGACTCCTGTCGCCTGAAGGTGCCCGTTGGCGTCCTTGCAAAACCACGCGTCTGTATAAGCAGGCGGAAGTGCAAGGCCGTTCAGCCGGTCGATGATCTCGCGGTCGGTGACGCGTTCGCCATCCTCATCGAAATATTGCCAGTAGCGGCCCTTCTTCCTGCGTGTGTAGCCCGGCTCGCCGTCGCTGCTATGGCGCAGCCTGCCGCCATTCTGCTTCTCTTCGCTCATCGGCAGCACTAAGCGCACGGTTGAGCGGGCGGGTTCCTGATTGTGGAGATTAGACTCGCGATGACGAATATTGCAGACGCAAAAGTATTGATTATCGCCACTGATGGCTTCGAAGAATCGGAGCTTTTCGGTCCGCGCGAAATCCTTCTCGGCCGCGGAGCCGAGATCGTTCTCGCCTCGCCGGACACAAAGCCGATTCAGGCCACGGTGCACGACGACCCGGGAAAGACGATCCGTCCGGACATCACTCTCGATCAAGTCCGCGCCGAGGACTTCGATGCGCTCGTCCTTCCGGGCGGTGTGCGCAATCCGGATCACCTGCGTACGAACGAAACCGCAGTCTCGCTCGTTCGAGCCTTCGCCGAGCAGGGCAAGCCGGTGGCGGCCATCTGTCATGGGCCTTGGCTACTGGTGGAAGCCGATGTCCTTCGGGGCCGCACGGCCACGAGCTGGCCGTCCATCCGCACCGATCTTAGGAATGCCGGGGCAAACGTGATCGACGAGCCCGCGGTTACGGACGGTAATATCGTCACGAGCCGAAAGCCGGACGACGTGCCTGCGTTCACCGAGGCGCTGATCAGCTTGATTGAGCGCGCGCCGGAACGGACGGGATCCCGTCAGACGAGCGAAGCGACGGCCTAACCGGCTGGAAAGGATTTTCCCATACTAGCCGTTTCATGAGGGGAAGCGGCGAAAGCATTATCTGGACGCTGGCATTCGAGCTTGTGCCGGCCGCTATTTTCGGGAGCGCAGCGGCCTGTGCTAGCGCGATCGCGCTAGCATTGCCACGCTTCGACGCCGTTCCGATTTCGGCGGGCGCAGGTGCTTTCGCATTGTCTTTCCTGGCCCTTCATCGCCTCGGATCCGGCTCGAAAGAGCTCCCGCTTGCCCAGTTCGATCAGTCGGAGCTGGAGCGCGAACTCGCAATCATAGCTGAGGAAATTCAACAGGCTGAGCTCCTCATGGAGCGCGAAGGTGAAGAAGAGCTGATCCTTGACAGCGAGCTGCATTCTCCCTTCGAGGAGGAACTCCTTCTTGAAGACCAACTCTCTCCGGCGAGAGCGGATTCTCGAGTTGTGAGACTGTTCGATCCACGATCGGTGACTGCCGGCGAGATGCACGAACGCATTCAGCGTCATCTTGAAAATGGCCAGCGTCCGCCCCTGTCGGACGCCACCCAGGAGTTGCACGAAGCGCTCTCGGCGCTGCGCCAGTCGCTTCGTTAGGTCGGATCATTCGTCGATGGTCAGGGCCTCGATGGTGAACCTGATCGATCCATCAGGTTCGCGCGTCGGGGTTCCGAAAATTGCAATGTCCGCCAAGATTCTTCTTGGAATGGAGAATTCGGCTTCCGACAAATCTCCTGTGACCCTGTCGTACAAGGCCTCTGCCTTTGGGCCGGCAATGCGAAAGCGGAGCTCGTGCCGTTCCCCGGCGAACGTCAACGATTGCCAATCTGTCGAGCGATAGTCAGTAAGCAAAATCCTATTTCTGCGCTCGGCTGCTCTCGACAGCAACGCGCGCAAAAGCGATGCTGCCGCAGATGACATCGGCAGCCGGGTCATTGAACTGTCTCCAGGAAGGCGCGAACTCGGTCCACAGTGGCGGGACGCGGCTCGCGCCCCCTCCGTAGATCGAACACGAACCTTGGATCGCCAACCGCGTCCCGGCCGAATCGGGTTGGTGCAGTTTGGCTCCGATTCAGGAACTTCTCGACTTCACGTAGTAAATGCACTTGCTACTTTCCCTTGCCACGGGTTCGACTCGGCTAAATGCTCATTCCCAATGCAATTCCTACTTGTCTAGGCACTTACCTATAATTATGAGGAAACCATGTTGAACGAACCTCGCGAGGTGCTCGAACGGCTATGCGCCGAGCGCGGGGAAGACTTTGCTGGCCTGTCGCGCATGCTCGGTCGCAATCCGGCCTACATTCAGCAGTTTGTGAGGCGTGGAGTGCCGAGAAAGCTGGGGGAGGCGGAGCGGCGGAAGCTCGCGCGATACTTTGCAATTCCGGAATCACTGCTCGGGGGACCGGCTGACGACGAGCCCGTCGGCGGTTTGGTCCCCGTAAAGCGCACGCCTGTGCGAGCATCGGCGGGCCCCGGAGCAATTCCCTACGAGCAGGCAGCGAAGCCCTATCTCGCTTTTCATGAGAGCTGGCTGAAGAACCTGACATCCTCTCCACCGGCTCGCTTGTCCGTTATCCGGGTCGAGGGCGATTCGATGGCTCCGACGCTCAATGCGGGTGACGATATTCTCGTCGATCTCGGTGATGCGGCTGGGCGGCTACGCGACGGG
>Ga0070670_100003352_pt1 | contig 13266 bp, 14 predicted proteins | sample KBSS63metaG_FD_64665 | JGI IMG/M metagenome (GOLD analysis project Ga0070670, IMG submission 64665) | Switchgrass rhizosphere microbial communities from Kellogg Biological Station, Michigan, USA - KBS S6-3 metaG | ecosystem: Host-associated > Plants > Roots > Rhizosphere > Soil ... | reverse complement strand
CGAACGGATGCGGCACGCGTGAACGCGTGCAGGTGCAGCACGTCGGCGTTTACGTCGTCAAGGATGTCGGCCAGTGATCGAGCCGCTCCTTCGTCGCCTTCACCGTACAGGTCCGCGACGCTCGAGGCAGCACTCACGGCGAAGCGAAAAACGGGTACGCCGTCATACTCGTACCGCCGCGACACGGATGCGTCTGCCGGTGCGGCAATGACGCTGTCCACACCGTGCGCGCGAAGGTCCTGCGCGAGCTGCGCGACATACACCTCCGTGCCGCCCACGGTGTCGGGAAAGTAGCCGAACGGGACGTGCACGACTCTCACGGGGTCTCCGCCGAGGTTTTCGGTCGTCTCGTTCGCCGCCGAACCCGGCGCCATTTGGACGCGATCGATTCCGCCCTCGTGTAACCCACGAGCCGGGAGAGCCAACGAAGCTTCGCCGGGAGATGTCGTGTGAACTCCGGACCGAACTTCTGGCCGCGGGACGCGGCCAGCTCGAACGACTCGCGGTCGATCGACGCAAGCTGACGAGCGGCGAACGCATAGGCTTCGCTGAGCGCTGCACGTCGAGGCGGCGTTAGGCCGCCGTGGTGCTCCCAGTATTCCTGCGCCCACATCGCATTCTCGGCGCAGCCCCGCGCGAACGACGCCATCGGTCGCGTGGAATAGCGCACTCCCGCATGCTGGCGGTAGAGGAGCCCGAGCTCCTCGGATTCGCTCGAGACGAACCGCGCACCGGCCATGGCAAGCGACACGCTATACCGGATGTCCTCCACCACTTCACGACCCGGCTCGAACCAGATCGCGTCCGTTCGCGGGGACCGACGCACCAGCATCGCGCCCAGCTGCACGAACCCGTGCGCTGATAGCAGCGATGCCGCGAGATCGGCGCCCAGCTCGGGTGTGATCCTTCGGCCGACGGTGAATACCGCGTTAGGCGGCGAGGTCGCGGGAACGAGGTCGTGAAACGGCTCCCACGCGACGTCGGCGCCCGAGGCCCGGAGAACCGCAACCTGCCGCGCGATCTTGCCGGTCGCCAGCAGGTCATCCGCGTCGAGGAACTGGATGAATTCTCCTCTCGCCCGCGCCAATCCGGCATTGCGAGCGCCGCCTGGTCCCGCGCCCTGCGTGCGCACGACCATTGCGCCCGACGCGGTCGCGATCGATGCGGTGGCGTCGCGGGACCCGTCGTCCACGACGATCGTCTCCACGGGCTCGTAGGTCTGCGCGCGGATACTCGTCAGCGTCTCCGCGATCCATCGTTCGGCGTTGAACGCCGGCACGATCACCGACACCAGGCCGCGCACGACGTCGTCGCGACGCAGTCCCGCGTGGTGTGGGTCATGCGTCCCGGGGCACACGAGTCGAGCTCAGGACAGTGGTGCGGATCGATGGCGGAACCCGCCGGGCGATGTGCGCGGGGATCGATTGACGCCAGCGTCGCCCTTCCCTCCGGCGCCAAGATCCTTCTCGATCGCCAACGTGGCGCGCTCGGACGCCCGCGCTAACAACACCTGGTGCTCGGTTCCGCGTCGTTTATCGCCGGCGGCCGCCATCGCGACCGCGGCGTCGGGATCCTCATGCGACGGTTCCCAGAGCGCCAACAGCTTCTGTTCGACTACACCGCGAAGGTCGTGAGCGATCGCGTGCATGTCAGTGAGGCTCACATCGTCGGCCCTACCGTCCTGCCATAACACGAGCGACCCGATGCGCTCGCCGGACGGCGCAAGGAACGGCAGACGAATTTCCCAGCACGCGGCGAGCGTGACGTTCGATCGATGCCATGCCCAGACCGGCAGATCGTCGTCGAGTCTCCGGTAGCTATCCACGCTCGCTCCGGCTCCAGCGCCTGCGAACGACCGCCGGAGTCGCACTTCCGCGCATTCGAACTCGTCCTGCGCGAACATCGCTTCGAGCGCGTCGAACACGTGGTCGAGATCCGTGAGATCCGACACGCGCATACTGGCCTCGCGGATCCGCACGTTGCGGCCAATCACCTTGCGCTGTCGGACGCCGCGCTTGACGAGACGCGCGAGCTCCTCGAACTCGTAGTAGCGGAGACGCTGGATCGCGAGCCCGACGCCAAGGCCGATGACGAGCAACACGACCGCCACGTACGCGGAGTCGTTGACCAGCAGCATACCGCTCAGTCCGAGCAGCGCGCAGGCACAATAGAGCAGCAGCGCGACGCGACGCGGAGAATGCCCCAGCGACAGCAGCCGATGGTGGATGTGGGCGCGATCGGCGCTGAAGATCGGCTGCCCGCGCAGGAATCGCCGGGCCACCGCGAGCGTCGTGTCGAGCACGGGCAGACCTAACGAGACGATCGGAATCGCGACCGCGATCACCGTCGGCGACTTCTGAGAGCCCAACAGCCCGATGCCCGCGAGCATGAAGCCGAGGAACAGACTTCCCGAGTCTCCGAGGAAGATCGAGGCGGGGTGGAAGTTGAAGCACAGGAAGCCGACCGTTGCGCCCGCGAGGATGATCGTCACGGTCGCGGCGCCGACGAGTCCATTCAGGCTCGCCACGACGAACATGGTGGTCAGGGCAAAGAGCGCCGCACCCGCCGCCAGGCCATCGAGGCCATCGATCAGGTTGAAGGCGTTCGTGATCCCGACGAACCACGCGACCGTGAAGACCATCCCGATGGCGTGTCCGAGATCGACGATGCCGACGAACGGCAGCGAGAGCGTCGTGACACGCAAGCCGGCGGTGTAGACCCCGCACGCGATCACGACCTGAGCGAGGAACTTCCAACGGGCGTGCATCGGGCGCACGTCGTCGACGAGGCCGAGGAGATGCACTGCCAGCGCTCCGCCGATGACCGTGGCCAGCCCGCGCGCGTTCGTCGCGAGCATGTGCTGCCCAAACAGGCCGATGATGGCCGTCATCGAGACGGCGACGGCGAGAACGATCGCGACACCGCCGATTCGCGGCACCGGATTGACGTGAACTTTTCGCTCGCCACACGGGTCGACGAGACCAGCGCGGCGCGCGAATTCGCGCACCACGAACGTCAGTGCCGTCGAGGAGCAAACGGCGATGACGAGTCCGATGAGGTACAACGGAATCTCAGGCTTCTGCGACAACAAGAGTCCCGATGCTCCCGACGCGCCTCGAGACGCGCGCCCCCACAGAGTGCGCAGTACGGTGCCTGAGTCTTCACCTGATGGACCCAGAGCCCGCCACCAACCTCAGCCGCTTGCTTCAATCACTCGCAAAGCGCAAGACTGGTGCCGAGCACGCTGAAAATCGGAGCCGCGTTCTCCGCGACGCGATCAGTGGGCTGTCGGCGCGCCCTCGACAAGCGCGCCAGCGCGGCGGAGGCGTCCGGCGAGTGCCTCATCGATCCGCGCGCGGAGGACGAGCTCCGCGCCGTCCGTTCGCTGCTCCATCACCTCACCCAACCGGTGAATCTCGGCCAGCAGGCGCCCTTCGCTCGCACCGAGTCGAATCTCGGAGACTGGTCGCAGCGCACGGGTTTTCGTGAGCAACGCCCGCCGCAGCGGCTCGAGGCCACTCTCCGTTTCCGCCGACACGAACACCGAATTCGGCAGCAGATTCGTTATGCGCTCCTCGAGGGGTAAGAGCGTCTCGGAGGCGATGCGGTCGATCTTGTTGAAGACATTGAGCACCGGCTTCTCCTGGACGCCGAGCTCGTCGAGCACCGAGTTCACGACACGGCGCTGTTCCTCCCAACCCGGGTGGCTCGCGTCAATGACGTGAAGCAGGAGGTCGGCATCGGTCACCTCCTCGAGCGTCGCGCGGAATGACGCTACCAGGTGATGCGGCAGTTTGCGAATGAATCCAACGGTGTCCGTGAGGAGCACGCGATTGTTCTCGCCGAGGTCGACCTCGCGCGTGAGCGGGTCGAGCGTGGCGAACAATCGGTCTTCAACGAAAACATCACGCGCGCCAGACAAGCCACGAAGGATAGAGGACTTGCCAGCGTTCGTGTAACCAACGAGTGAAGCCCGGAAGACGCCGCGCCGCCCCTGACGCTGAACCTCTCGCCCACGCGTCACATCGGCAAGCTTCTCCCTGAGCTGCCTGATGCGATGGTTGATGAGGCGCCGATCCGTCTCGAGCTGGGTCTCACCCGGTCCCCGCATCCCGATACCGCCGCGGGTCTTCTCGAGGTGCGTCCACATTCGCGTGAGGCGCGGCAGCATATACTCGAGCTGGGCGAGCTCGACCTGAAGCCTCGCTTCGCTGGTCCTCGCGCGCGTCGCGAAGATATCGAGGATCAACTCGGCGCGGTCCATGACGCGCTTGCCGGTGGCGTCCTCGACGTTCTTCCCCTGGGCGGGCGTCAGCTCATCGTCGAAGATGATGAGCGTCGCATTCTTCTCGTCGATGAGTGTCCCGAGCTCCTCGATCTTCCCCTTGCCCAGATACGTCGCGGGATTGGGCCGATCGATCTGCTGTGTAATGCTGCCGACCACGACGGCGCCCGCAGTGTCGACGAGCTCCTCGAGCTCCTCGAGATGCTCATCGAGGTTATGGCGCGCCGCCGTTCCCTTCCGCGGCGCACCAACGAGCAGCGCGCGCTCGATCGGCGGCGTGAGTGTTATCAGATCGCGGGCTATGAGGGCTCCTTTTGGGAGGGCGGCGTAAGATAGCCGAAAGTGGGATGAGGGATGGGGGATGAGGGACGAGGGATGAGGTGTGAGAGCGGAAACCCTCGGGAGGCTTGTCTCGAATCGAGAGGCCTCGCGAGGGTTCACGCTTTCTCCCTCATCCCTCATCCCTCAACGCGTTCCACTAAACGTCGAGAACCGCCCCGTCTGATCGTACGGCCGCGTGAAATTGCCCAGCGGCGTACCCACCGTCACGTCGCCCATCACGCGGTAGTTCACCGAGCCCGTGCTCATGAGCTGGCGACCTGCCGCACCAATACCGGCGTACGAGAATGACAGCGGGAGCGTCACGATCGTCGAGTCCTTCTCCTGCACTGCGAACCGGTCCGCCAGCGCCCCCGTACCAAGCGTCGTGGAGTCGACCATGACCTTATACGTTAGGCGCTCGCCATCGAGCTTGAACCCATTCGGGTTGTAGAGGGCCAACTTCACTTCGACCGATCCACCGGTGACCCCGAGGCCCGTGATCTTCGCGTCCTGAAAGTGAACCACGGGTTCCTTGAACTTCGCCATGCCGAGGGTCGCGCAACCGGCGGCGGCGACTCCCATGAGCCCGGCGAACATGAGCTTCGCGTTACGAGCGTTACGCATCTCTTCGATTCCTCTTGGATGACAAGGATGAGGCACCACGCTTCATCTTACCCCGACTCCTGACCCGGTTCCTTCGTTTCGTCTTTTGCAGGATCTGGTCTCGCAGAATCCGCGCGAGCGGTTGGGTCAACGGGCGTACCCATGTCGCGCGCCGCGGCGCGGTCGCGCAGAGACTGCCACCACGCCAGTCGCTTGGAGATCTCCTTCTCGAACCCGAACGGTCCCGGCTCGTAGAGCTGTGTGCCGCGCAGCTCGTCGGGGAGGTATTCCTGCGGGATGAACGCGTCGGGCGAATCGTGGGCGTACTGGTAGCCGCGGTTATATCCGAGCTCCTTCATCAGCCGCGTCGGCGCGTTGCGAATGTGCATGGGCACGCCGGCCGCCGGCGATTCTCGCGCCGCCTCGAGTGCCGCTGACAGTGCGGCCTTCGCGCTGTTGGATTTCGGCGCAGTCGCGAGGTAGATCGTCATCTCTGCGAGCGGCAGATAACCCTCGGGCGCTCCCAACATGTGATAGGCATCACGCGCCGCAACGGCGAGCTTGAGCGCTTCCGGATCCGCGAGCCCGACGTCTTCCGCCGCCATCGCGATCGCGCGCCGGAAAATCGTCATCGGATCCTCGCCGCCCTCGATCATGCGCGCCATCCAGTACAGGGCGCCCTGCGGATCGCTCCCACGCAGCGACTTGTGATAGGCGCTCAGGAGATTGAAATGCTCCTCGCCGCTCTTGTCGTGCCGAGCGAACCGCAGCTGCATCGCTTCGCGAGCGACAGCTGTCGTTATGTGACCTCCATCACCAACGTAGTCCGCCGCTGCCTCTATGACGGTCAGGCCTCGGCGTGCGTCGCCGTCGGCTTCCGCGGCGACGAGCGCGAGCGCGTCATCGTCCGCGACGAGTTGGCGGCTCGCGATGCCACGCTCGGTGTCCGAGAGTGCGCGATGCAGCAGCGTTAGGATGTCGGCGGTCGTCAGCGCCTTGAGGACGAACACTCGCGTGCGTGACAGTAGCGCGCCGTTTATCTCGAAGCTCGGGTTCTCCGTGGTCGCTCCGATGAGCGTCACGGTGCCCTCTTCGACGCCGGGAAGCAGGCTGTCCTGCTGCGCCTTGTTCAGCCGATGGATCTCGTCGATGAAGAGGATCGTGCGCATGCCGCCATCGTCGAGACGCTGGCGCGCTTCGCCAAGGATCTGTCGGATACGCGGCACGCCCTCGCTCACCGCGCTGAACGGGACGAAGACGCGGTTCGTCGTGCTCGCGATCAGGCGGCCGAGCGTCGTCTTTCCGGAGCCCGGCGGCCCCCAGAAGATGACCGAGCCTACCGAGCCATTCTCGATCGCCTGACGAAGCGCCTTTCCCGGCGCGAGGATGTGTGACTGGCCCACGTACTCGTCGAGCGACCGAGGACGGAGGCGAGCGGCGAGCGGCTGGGCTTCTTCGGCGCGGGAGAAGAGCGACGCTTCGCCGCTTCCGCGTGATTGTCGCGGACTCACAACCCAGTCACCATGCGCGCCGCGAAGAACAATCCGCAACCCGCGAAAAAGCTGATCGGCATCCGCCAGCCATGCTTCGTCTGAAACTCTGGTACGAGGTTGGATGCCGCCACGTACAGCGTGACGCCCGCAGAAAGCGCGAGACCCAGCGATCGCAGGCCACCGATGTACTGCGTCATGAGCACACCAACGACAGTGGCGACGCCGAGTGCCGCCGCCGCTCCGAGCGCTGCGCGTCGACCCGCACCCGCCGCGAGGAACAAGCTGGATATGGCGAGACCCTCAGGAAGCTTGTGCAGGAGAATGGCCATGAAAACGAGGAACCCGAGCGCGGCACTCACGTCGAAGCCGCTCGCGATGGCCACGCCATCGAAGAACGTATGCAGCAACAACCCGACCAGCGCCGACCCGCTCACCGTGGTGTTCACCTCGTGCGTCTCTTCGCCGAAATGGAAATGGCGCGCGAACGTGTGCTGCGTCAGGTGAACGAGCAGGTAGCCGGCGAGCGCGGCAAGCGCGGCATTGCGGCCGTTCCGCTCGATCGCCTCCGGCAGCAGCTCGCCGACCGATACCGCGATCATGAAACCCGCGGACAGCGCGACCATCACATCGAGTGCCCGCACGCTCCAGCGCGCGCGCGATGTCACCGCAGCGGCACCAAGGACGTTCGCCAGCCCCGCCACGAGCGCGTACGCGAGCGGTGGCAGATTCACGCAGGTGTCAGGGCAAGGCGCTCCGCTGCTGTCGCAACGGCTTGTACGAGATCGGGAGCCGGCGCGAACTCCGACCGCTTGAGTCGCCAGCTCCGCGTGCGAACCATCCGCCGTTCCTCGAGCCCCTTGCCCTGCAGGATGTAGAACCACTGGTCGGTGCGCGCGTAGATGAACAGCTCGAGATGCGGATTCAGCGTGAGCTGATCCTCGCTGGTGTAGACGGCGAACTCCACTCCGCCGAACGTGGAGAGTGGCGACTTCATTCGCGCGATCACCTCGCGCACATCGGGGAGTGCGATATTCTCGCCCTTCCACGAGAGGCCGGATCGCACGTCCTCGAGCGCGACGTCGACCGCCGGCGGAAGATGCTCGGTCAGCGCGTGAAAAAGATCCACCACACGCTCGGCGTTCGCCGCCACGTGCGCCGCGTAGTAGTCGTCCTCGCGAATGAAGGAGAAGCCGTCGGTGCCGGCACGGAATCGCCGCCACACCGACCCCTCGGGTTGTCTCCCTCGAAAGAACATGCTAGCCCTGTCTTGTTGCGTCGCCCGTCCCGCGCTCGACGTTCGGCGCGAGGTTCTTGGCTCGATCGATCAATTGATCCCGCGTATTCCGCGCGGGTTCCTCGACGACCGATTCGAGCAGCAATCGTAGAATCTTACCAAGCGCCGGCCCGCGCGCGATTCCCTCGCGCTGAAGGTCTTCGCCATCGACCGCGAGGTCCGCGAGCTCGATCGGGTCGCGATACGCGATCCGCAATGCCCGCCTGTACACGCTGTGTGTGCGAGCGGGCGTCGGTGCATCGAGGCCCCGCGCGCGGCGCGCGTCCCATCGGGCTTCGGCTAATCGCAGGAACGCCGCGAGCTGTGTGCGTCCCGTCGTGGCTGCCCAGCGCCGAATGGTGGCGTCGTCAGGCACCGATTCCGTGAGCGCCGTGGATACGGACTCGAACAACGCCGTCCAGTGCTCCGCGAGCTTTGCCATCGTTCGCACGTCGGCGTTGGAGAACCGGAGATCGTGAAGCGTCGTGCGGACGCGCGCTGCGTCGAGTCCGAGGAAGAGCGAGAGGATGCGACGCAGACGCCGGGCGTCGACGCGCTCGGGTCGCCGCGTTCGTCCAGGTGAAGGTATGTGATCGGCTGACGCGAACGCCACGTCGTCCTGGCTTTCGAGCAGCGGGACGAGTGATCCGAGCGCCCCACTCTCGCGCCACAAAACGAGCGCGCGGCTCGGACACGCCACCTGCTCCACGGTCTTCTCCATCTCCTGCTTCACGCGTTCTCGCGAGAGCCGCGGCAGGTGTGGCGCGCTCCGCTCGATTGCCCGCCACGTCTCCTCCTCGATCGCGAATCCCAGGCGCCCCGCGAATCGAATCGCGCGAAGCGCGCGCAGGCGATCCTCGCGCATTCGCTCGTCAGGCACCCCGACCGCCCGCACGAGCTTTCTCTCGAGATCCGCTCGACCGCCGAAAGGGTCCCTGATCTCCCCGGTGCTCGGCGATACCGCGATCGCATTGATCGTGAAGTCGCGTCTCGCGAGGTCGTCATCCAGCGACGCGCCGAACTCCACCACCGCATGCCGGCCATCGGTCTGCACGTCGCGCCGGAACGTCGTTACCTCATGCATGACGCCGTGGTCGTCCAGCACACCGACCGTACCGAAGTCCAGGCCGACCGGAATGGTGCGCCGAAAGAGCTTCTGGACCTGATCCGGCGTGGCTGCGGTCGCCAGGTCCCAGTCGAGGTGCGGGTGCCCGAGCAGCGCGTCACGTACCGCGCCACCCACGCACCAGGTCTCGAACCCCGCCGCTTCGAGCCGTTCCGCGATCGCCCGAACGGCCCTCGGTGGATTTACCACTGCCGCAAACCGCCTCTGCGCTCCGGTGCCGACTTGGCGGTCAGTTTCGTCTGTTTCGAAGGGGCCGACGCACCCAGCCAGCAGCGATCTCCTGATATATTCCGCCCGTGCCAATCGACACGAAAATCCTCACGCGCTCCTGCGCGACCGATCGCTTCAAGAGCGATGTCATTGCCTTCGCGTCCCGCGCCGATGTGCCGTCCATCACGCTCGTGCGTGCCGTCCCGCGGATCAAGGTCGTCCGTTTGATCACGCACCTGCTCCATGCCCATCCGGAATGGGTGGTCGATCGAGTGCAGGTGGACGCCCGTTCGGGCTGCTCCGACTTCGTCGGGACGGCGGTGGTCGAGGGCGGTGGACAGTCCCGCGTGATCCACTTCGCGTGGGACTGCCGGTGGCGGGCGGAACAGGAAGGCTGGCTCGACGCGTTCGGCTTTCCCGACCAGATTCGCGCCGCCGACGAGTTCGGCTGGAATTGCTTCCACCGCTGGCAACTGCAGCCGATGTCCGTCGCACACGAGCATGCCTAACGTCGCTCGTTCGCCCCTGACTTCGCGCGTCAGCCGCAAAGGACGCTGCCGCCGTTGACGTTCAGAATCTCTCCCGTAATGTGCCGGGCGAGGTCCGAACACAAGAACGCGATGGGCCCGGCGATGTCCCGCGCCGTCGCGACCCGGCCGATCGGAATGGCCTTCGCGATCCGGTCGCGCCCTTCGGCGTCGAGCGCCTCCGCGACCATCTCGGTGTCCACCCATCCCGGCGCGACGGCGTTCACGGTGACTCCGCGCGGCGCGAGCTCCACCGCGAGCGATTTCACGAACGAGATCATCGCGCCCTTCGACGCCGCGTAGTCGGCGTGGTAGGCCTCACCGCGCTGCCCGGCGGTGCTCGCGACCAACACGATTCGGCCGCCGCGCTCGAGGCGGCGCGCAGCCGCACGCGTCGAGTAGAACATGGCGTCGGTGTTCTCGTTCATCGTGCGCCGCCACTGCTCGTCCGTCATGTCCTGCAGCGCGACATCCTGGGCCGGCCAGATCCCGGCGTTGCCAACGAAGATGTCGAGCCCATCGAACTCCCGCTCGGCGCGCTCGAACAGCGACGTGGTTCCGCTGAGTGACGCGAGATCCGCGGCGTGTGCGAAGGCGCGCACTCCAAGCCCGGCGAGCCGTTGCACGACATCAGCGGCTTCAGTTTGCCGCGAGCGATAGCCAATCCCCACATCGGCACCGCATTCCGCGAGCAGCAGCGCCGTCGCCGCGCCGATGCCGCGCGAGCCGCCGGTCACCAGCGCGCGCTTGCCTCGAAGCGAGATCATGCCGAGAGCTCCGTCTCGATGATCTCGCAGATCGCGTGCTCGATGCAGAGATGAATCTCCTGTGCGCGATCCGTGCGGTCCGTCGGGACAATGACCGAGTGGTCGGCGACGGAGCGAAGCCGACCGCCGTCCCGCGACGAGAACGCAATCACCTGCGCACCCTTTCCTCTCGCTGCCTCGGCGGCCTTGATCACGTTAGGCGAGCTGCCGCTCGTGGAGTGAATGACGAGAACATCCCGCGCCGTCACGAGCGCTTCGACCTGCCGCGCGAAGATCTCGTCGAAGCCAAAGTCGTTACCGGTGGCGGTGATCAGTGACGTGTCGGTCGTGAGAGCGATTGCCGGCAGCGCTCGACGGTTCTTCATGTACCGCACGACATACTCTGTCGCGAGGTGCTGTGCATCCGCCGCGCTCCCGCCGTTGCCGCAGAAGAACAACGTGCCGCCGTGGCGCAGGACGTCGCGCATCATCACGGCCGCACGCTCGACATCAGGCCCGAGACGCTCCGCCGCGGTCGTCGCGGTGGCGGCGAGGTCGCGCAGGCGCTGCGTGATTTGTGCTTTCATCGGTGTGCCTGTGCTGTTCCCTGTGCTCATCGACGTCCGAACAGTAGCTCCCCCAGTCGCTGGAAGACGCCACGGCCCAACGGCAGCGGCGGTACCGGCAGCATCGGCTCGTCCGCCAACAACCGCGATGCGTTTCCGTGCGTCAGTACTTGCGCGTGTTCGGTGGCCCCCAATTCCTCCAGCCAGACGCGAGCCGCCGAGAGCGAGCGTCGATCTCCGTGGTTGTCGCTCGCGAGGCAGTCGACGAGTCCTGCGCCGAGCAAGGACTTCGCAAGCTCGGTCATCGGCCCCCGGGCCAGCAGCATCGTGGCATCGGTCTGAATCACCGCTCCCGCGTCACGCCAGGCGCGGACGGTGTCCAGCGTGCAGCCGTAGTAGCGCTCGGGATGTGCGACGACGGGAACGACGCCGCTGCGTCGAATGCGATCGAGCTCGTCGGTCGTTCCTACGGGGAGGTAGGCGCGAGGAAACTCGACGAGCACCGCTTTCGCGCCGCCGAGTGACAGCGTGGGCGAGCTGAGATCACATCCGGGCCGGTCGAGCATGATCTCCCATCCGAGCCGGAGCTCGGGCTTCGCTGGCGCTGCCGCCACGAGATCCGAAAGGATCGCCTGGTGCCGCTCGTACGGCGCGAGGTGCGCGCCCGACGCCTGGAGGTGTGGTGTGCAGACGAGCACCTCCAGTCCCTCGCGGGCAAAGCGCTCGAGCACCGCCACCGACGTCTCGATGTTCGCGGAGCCGTCGTCCACACCGGGGAGGACGTGTGAATGGATGTCGATCACGAGCGGGCGGCCGCGACCAACTGCCGAACGTCAGCGGTGGGATCACGCTCGAACAGCGAGCCAACCACGACGTAGTCCGCGCCCGCGTCCCTGGTTTCCCGCGCTCGTGCAGCCGTGACGATGCCGCCGCCGACGATCAGCGGGCGATGTGTCGCCTCGCGTGCTGCGCTGATCACACGGGCGCTCACGGGCTGCACGGCTCCACTGCCGGCCTCGAGATAGGTCGCATGCATGCCCATGAGCTGTCCGGCTTTGACGTGTGCAGCGATAACGCTCGGGTTTTCCATTGGGAGCGGCGCGGTACCGGAGACGCGCTCCACCGCGCTTTGACGACCGCCATCGATCAAGAGATACGCGGTCGATACGGCGCGCACGTCGGGATACCGATCGAAAAACGCTGTCGCGCGGACCTGCTCGTCGATCAGATACCGCGGATTTCTGCCCGACACGAGCACCAGAAACAGGATGGCGTCTACGTCAGGCGTTAGGTCATCCGCGGAGGAAGGAAACTGCACGATCGGGACGTCGGGCGCGGCCGTCCGGATTGCAGCCACGTGGTGGGCCACCGTCTCATGAGCTCCAAGGCTGTCGCCCACGAGAAAGCCACACGCGCCACTCGCCGCCGCACGCTCCGCCAGGGCGCGGGCGTCGTCCGGCGTCGACCGGCCGGGGTCCACGAGAACGACGAGTCCACCGCGCTCGTCGAACGGGAGCGTAACCGGTCCCGCGGTCGTGGAGTGCATCGTCAACCGTCGTGTGGCTCGGCGAGCGCCGCGATCCTCGCCAGGGCAGTCCCGCTGCGCTCGTCCAGTTGCTGCGCGTCGTCCGCGGCGGCCTCGAAGGCGTAGGTGACGAGCGCGTCGATGGTGAGGAGATCCAGGCCGGCGCTGCGCGTTAGGCATCCGTCGCGCAGCACGTCGGCCATGGCGGCGGCAGCGGCGTCGAGGAGCGCGTCGGCCGGCGTGGCCGCGCGCGGTGCGTTCGCAGCCATCGCCTCGATGCGCGACAGCAGGTGAGGCGGCGGCGCCGGGCTTCGCCCACGAATCCAGGCGGACAGCGGCGCGGGCGCAGTCACGTGCCCACGCTCATGCCGCGCCAAGCAGACCGCGCACGATGTCCGGCAATCGGCCTAACGCCTCCGGGATCTTCGTCGCATCCGGGATCCCTGCCTGTGCCATGTGCGGCTTGCCGCCGCCGCGCCCACCCGCCGCGGCCGCGAGCTCCTTGATCACGGCGTCGGCCCGCACGCCGCGATCCCGTGCGTCGTCCGTCACCACAGCGAGCAAGGTGCTCTTTCCGTCCTCGAACGTCGC
>Ga0070670_100003349_pt1 | contig 13269 bp, 12 predicted proteins | sample KBSS63metaG_FD_64665 | JGI IMG/M metagenome (GOLD analysis project Ga0070670, IMG submission 64665) | Switchgrass rhizosphere microbial communities from Kellogg Biological Station, Michigan, USA - KBS S6-3 metaG | ecosystem: Host-associated > Plants > Roots > Rhizosphere > Soil ... | reverse complement strand
GCCTCGCGTTTGCGGTACGAGATGTAGCGTTGCCCGAGACCGACGTTGTCGGCGTCCGAGTGCGCTCCGGCGCCGATGTGCAAGCTGGCGAACGGCAGCGCTGCCAGCGCCGGAATGGTCTTGTAGTGGTTGGCGATCGTGATGTCGATCGACTCGTTGTCGGTGTACGCGTAGTACGAGTCGTTCTTCGAGTAGTGATAGCTGTTGCCGGTCACGCAGCCGATGAGACCAGCGGCGTGCTCCTCCTTGTAGCCGTCGGTCTTGGGCGAGCCGCCGTGGATGCTCATGTTCTTGAACAGGATGATGTCCTGCGCATGCGGCCCGAGCGGCGCGATGGGCGTGCCCGCCAGATCGGTGATCGACGTCGGGTTGGTCGACGCCGGGTGAAACGACCCGCCCTTGAAGAACATGACGAACCTGGGCGCGCCGACGAACGTGCCGCCCGCGATGTAGCCCATCGCGCGCGCGACCGGCGTCAGCATGAAGGCCAGGAAGCCGAAACGCTTGATGAGATCGCGGCGCGTGATGCCGCCCTTGAGATCGCGGCGGGTCATGGTGCCTCCGTGCGTTGAGAGAACGCGGACGACGTCGCGAGCACGCGCAGCAACTGAACGATGTCCTGGGCGTCGTTGGTCGCGAAGCCGAAGAACATCTGTCGCAGCACGGGATCGTCGGCCGGCAGCTCGTCGCGGCCCATGTAGAACCGGAACAGTTGCCGGACGAAACATTGCTTGAAGCGCATCGAGCCGGTGAACCCCTTGAGCGCGTCGACGGGGGTGCTGGTGGTCAGCGGCCCCTCGTCGAGGAAGCTGACGGAGATGCTCGCGTCGATGGGCAGCCCCTGGTCGGTGGTCCGCCAGCGGCCGATGGCGTCGTAGTTCTCCTGCATGAACCCGAACGGGTTGATGAACGCGTGGCAAGCGGCGCACGTGCCGGTCTGCGTGACGCCCTCGACCTTTTGCCGCTCCGTCCCCGTGGCGGTGGCCGGGATCGACGTGTCGACGTTCGCGGGCGGCTGACCGAGCGGCAGGCACATCACCTTGCGGGTGAAGAACACGCCACGCTTGACGAGGCGGGTGGTGGTCGGCCCCGAGTGCGACGCGATCACGGCCGGCAAGGTGAAGATGCCCAGCCGCTGCGTCGGATCCACATCGACGAGCTTCAGCCCCCCCGCGTCGGAGACGAACGACTGCGTCGACTGCGTCACGTCCTTCAGCGTCGGCGCCGCCTTGGACAGGTGGTGGTTCAGGAACGCCCGCGTCTCGTCGACGACGGCCGCCGCCACCGCCGGCGTGAACTCGGGGAAGGCGCTGGGCGCGATCGTGAACTCGTCGGCCTCCTTGACCTCCAGCCACGACGTGAAGAACCGCAGCAGCTTCGCGCGCGCCTCCGGCGTGTCTAGGATGCGGTTCGCCGTCGCCTGGACGTCATCGGACGTCAGCAGGGTGGCGGCCGGCATCGCCGACGATAGCCCGACGGTCTCGGGGGGCGCGTCAGCCAGCGTGTAGGTCATGTTCTGCAGGCGCTCCGCCGGTAGCAGGAACCCGGTGATGTCCGTCAGCACCTCGTCGCGGAACACGAAGCTCGGCGACGTCAGGGCGACGGCGACCAGATCCGCCGTCGCGTCGGCGATCCCGACCGCGGCGACGCTGGCCGTGAAGAAGTCGGCATGACGCGCGAGCGTGGCGTCGGACGCCGTGCCGCGAAACGCCCGCGACACGAAGCGCTTCGCTTCGGCCTGCAGGCACGCCGGCGAGTTGCCGCTCGACGCGCAGTTGATGACGCTCGCCGGATTGGCGCGAACGCCAGCGACGATGTCGTCGACCCACTTCGTGTAGGGCGTGAAGTTGGCGGCGTTGAAGCTGAGGTTGGCCGCGTATTCATAGTTGGTCTGCAATGGGTCGGGGGGCACGGCCGCGACGGCGCTCGCGGTCGGCTGGGCCGGCAGCAACGCCTTTGCGGTCGCGTCGAGCTGTGTCCTGGTCAGACGAGACACCCGCTTGGGCGCGCCCGCGGCAGCATCGCCCGGGAAATACTTCGCGGCGATCGTGAACAGCTCGGGGTTCGCCGTCTTCATCTGGCCGTCGGTGGGCAACTTGTCGCCACCGGCAGGACCACCCACGGCGCCCGTGCCGGTGCCTGTGCTCGCGCCGCCACCCGCCGCAGCGCCGGTGGGAGCGCCGATGTTTCCCACGCACCCGATGCTCACAACGGCCGCGAAGACACCAAACAGGCGTGCTTGCGTCATGCCGGCTCAGTGGCAGGCAGGTGGCCGAATGTGGTCACACGAACGGCAGTTTTTTTCTGCCTTGCGTCGGCTGGCCGCTCGGGAAGAGTCTCGATCCGGGATGATCGCTGGGCTGCGAACGGGCGAACGGGTAACGGCAACCGTTGCGATCGCCGTAGCCGCCGCCGTCGTCGGATGCGGCGAGACGCGCGGAACCCTGGTGACCACCGACGCGTCCGTGTCCGGCCCGTGGCGGCCGGCGGTCGCCGCCTCCTGGCAGATTCAACTGGTGGGAACCGTCGACACGTCGCTCGACGTGTCGGTCTACGAGGTCGATCTGTTCGACACGGCGCAGGCTGACATCGACGCGCTGCACGCGGCCGGCCGGCGTGTGATCTGCTACGTCAGCACCGGGACGTTCGAGCCCTGGCGCAGCGACGTGGCCGCGTTCCCGACCGCGGCCGTCGGCAATGCCGTCGTCCAGTACCCGCAGGAGCGTTGGCTGGACACGCGCGACGCCACGGTCCGCACCGCCATGACCGCGCGCCTGGACCGCGCGCGCGACAAGCGCTGCGACGGCGTCGACTTGTCGACCGTGTCCTCCGGGGCCGCCGACACGGGGTTTTCGCTGACCGCCGCCGACGCGCTCGCATACGCCAGGTTTATGGCGGCGGCGGCTCACGGCCGCGGCCTGTCTGCCGGCCTCGGCGGCGCAGAAGACATCGCCGCCCAGCTGGTGCCGTCGTTCGAATGGGCGCTGACGCAGTCGTGTCTGGACGCTGGCACGTGCGCCTCACTCGCGGCGTTCGTGGCCGCGCAAAAGGTGGTGTTCGCGGTGGAGTTCGGCACCGCCGCCGACGCGGCGACCATCTGCCCGCGCGTGCGCCAGCAGGGCTTCAACCCGCTGATCAAGAACCGGTCCTTCGACGCGTTTCGCGTCGCCTGCCCCTGACGCGGGCAGTCGAGCGGGGCTTGCCCGGATGCGGGGCTTGCCCGGATGCGCAGATAGCGAAGATCGCGTGACTACTTTCGCGCCCTCGCGTCCACTAGGGGACGAGGGTTCATTGGGCTCGCGCGCACGCTTCTCCTTGCCCGTCGACACCTCGTCGGCCGTGGCGGATCACGGCCGCGACAGCCTGCCGCTGGGCCTCGACGATCTGTTCCAGCGCTATGCCCCGTATGTGGCCACCATCGGCTTCCGGCTTCTCGGCCGCGACGACGAGCTGGACGACCTGGTCCAGGACGTGTTCATCGAGGCCCACCGCGGCTTGCACCAGATCCGCGACGCGGCCGCCGCCAAGGGCTGGCTGGCACGCATCGCCGTCCGCGGCGCCATTCGCCGGCTGCGGCGACGGCGGCTGCGCGCGTTCTTCAGCCTCGACGCCGTGCCGGAGCACGCCGCCCTGGTCGATGCGGCGGCGACGCCGGAGGAACGGGCCCACGTCGCGTCGACCTACCGGTTGCTGGCGCGGCTGCCGATCGCGCAGCGGGTCGCCTGGATCCTGCACCACATCGAGGGCGAGACGCTCGATGGCATCGCTGCCCTGTGCGGATGTTCCAAGGCCACCGTGCAGCGCCGCATACGCGCCGCGCAACAGACACTCGAAGAAGCTGCGCACAGCGCAGTCGAAGAAAGGCAACGGTGATGCGAGAACCCAACGATCAGGCAGCGCCCGACGCTGCGCTCCGCCGCGTGGCGCCGCGCTGGACCGCCGCGCGCAGCCGGCGCAACCTGCTCGCGATCCGCGGGCGGATCGTGCGCGCCCCCCGGCGCGGCTACGCGCTGACGCTGGCACTGGCGGGCGTGGCGCTGTTCGCCGGGACCGTGGCGGTCGCCGCCGTGATGCGCCTGCGCGCCCCCGCCGTCGACATCGCGCCCGACGCTGCGCCGGCACGCGACCGCGCGCAGCATCGTGTCGCCTCGCTTCCGGCGGAGCCGCCGGCGATCGAGCCCGTCGAGCCGAGCCCGGTCGCCGTCGCCGCCCCCGTGCCGGTCCCGCGCGCCGCTCTCACGCCCGTGGCCCCGGACATCGAGGTCCTGATGCGCTCGGCGGACGCAGCCCGACGCGCCGGCCATCCCGCACAGGCGATCCCGTACCTGCGGCGGCTGCTGCGTGAGCACCCCGGCGATGCGCGTGCGCCCCTGGCTGCCTTCACGCTGGGCAGGATCTTCCTCGCCGAGCTCGGCCAGCCCACCGACGCCGCCGACGCTTTCGCGCTGGCTCGCCGGCTCGCGCCGCGAGGACCGATGGCGTCGCACGCTCTCGCGCGCGAGGTCGAAGCGGCGGCGCGCGGCGGCGATGTCGCCCGGGCGCGGCGGCTGGCGGAGACGTACGCTGCCCACTACCCTGCCGGACCCCAGCTCGCGGCCGTGAGGCGCCACGGCGGCATCGAGTGAACCTGGCCGCCCTGCGGCGAACGCGTTTGCTGCTGGCTGTCTCCGCGGCATTCCCGCTCCACGCGCACGCCCAGTCGCAGGCGGATCCGCAGCGCCGCGGACCGGATCCGGCAATCGTCGATGTGACCTTGGACGGTTGTCCCGACATCGACGGCACGCGCCTGCGGGAACTGGTCGCCATCGAGATCGCCACCATCCGCGCCGGCGGCCAGCCCGGCCCGACAGCGGCGCGCCTGACGTGCGACGGTCCGCATGTCCGGATCGATCTTCTTGGGCAGGCCCCGTCGGGTGCTGATGTCGACCTCGCTGGCACACCGGCGCTAGCGCGCCCACGACTGCTGGCGCTGACGATCACGGAGCTCGCGGCCGCCAGCTGGGTCGACCCGCGCAAGCAGATCGTCGCGCAGCCGACGCCACAGCCCCCGCCTGCTGCGGCCGTCGTGGTCGCGGCGGCCGCTCCGCCGCTCGCGCCGCCGCGCGCGCGCGTGTTCGTCGCAACGTCGTTCAGACGGATCGGCGCGCCGGCCACCTGGCTCGGCGGCGCCGGCGTGGGCGCCGAATACAGCGTTCGCTCCTGGCTCGCGGCGGCGATCGACGTTCGCCTCGAGGCCGGCGAGACGCCGACCGCCACGGCGCCCATCGGCTGGCGCGCGGTCTCGGGCATGGCCGGCGTCGCCATCGGCGGCGGCCGCGGCCGGCTCGCCTGGGCCGCCGTGCCAGGGTTGAGCGCGGGCATGGTGCGCCTGACCGCGGCGCCCGTCCCCGCCGGCGCCGTGTCCACGTCCCTCGACGCGATGTGGGCGGGCCCATCCCTGATGACGCGATTGCGCGTCGCCGTCGCGCGCGGCGCATTCGTTCACGTCGAGCTCGGCGGCGGCTTCGTCACGCACAAAGTCGTGGGCCTGCTCAACAGCGACACCACGCTGTTGAGCATCGACGGCCCGTGGGCCACCGCCGGCCTCGGCGCGGGTCTGGCGTTTCACTAGCTCGGTCTGGGCTAAACTTGGCATCGGATGCCGACCCCGAGCACGCTGCTGGACGGCAGCCGCAGCCGCGCTGGGGGCAGACGCCCACTGCAGCTGCTCGTCATCGGCAACGGGCTCCTCGGCAGCTACCCGCTGGCCACGGGCAGCACGCTGATCATCGGGCGCGGCGACGACGCGGACGTCAACCTCCCCGACACGAAGGCTTCGCGCCGCCATGCCCGCCTGCGTGTCGACGCGAGCGGCGACGTCGAGATCGAGGAGCTCGGCAGCGCCAACGGAACGTACGTGCTCGACCGCCGCCTGGGTCCGGCGGAGAAGGTCCAGATCAACGCGGGCGAAGCGATCCGGATCGGCGCGCTGCTGCTGATGATCGATTTCGATCGACCCGCGGGCGGGCGGCCAGCGCTGGCGCGCACCGAGCTGGAGGCGCGCATCGAATGGGAGCGCGCCCGCGCCGAGGCGATGGCGGGCGTGTTTTCGGTGGCGTGTGTGCTCGCCGACGCCGGCGCGGGCACGGCTGCCGCGGCGCTGCGGTCGATTGACGTCGTCGGACGCTACGGTCCCGTCGGGCAGGCCATCCTGCTGCCTGGGCTGACGCGCGACGCGGCGGCGGTCCTCGTGCGGGCCTTCGCCGGCTCGGACACCGTGCGCACCGGCGTCGCGAGCTATCCCGCCGATGGTTCGAGCGCGTCGGCGTTGCTGGCGCGCGCGGCGGCCCGCGCGCGCGGCGAAGAGCGCGCTGTCGGCGACCTTGCCGACGGCGGCATGCGCCACGTGGAGACGCTCGCGGCCCGCGCCGCCGGCACCGACATTCCCGTGCTCATCCTCGGCGAGTCCGGCTCGGGCAAGGAAGTGCTGGCGCGAACCATCCACGGCTGGTCGCAACGCGCGGATCGCCCGCTCGTGGCCATCAACTGCGCGGCGCTGTCCGAGTCGCTGCTGGCGAGCGAGCTGTTCGGCCACGAGCGCGGGGCGTTCACCGGCGCGACCGCCGTCAAGCCAGGCCTGCTCGAGACCGCGCCGGGGGGCACGATCCTCCTCGACGAGATCGGCGAGCTGCAGCTGCCATTGCAAGCGACGCTGCTGCGCGTGATCGAGACCCGCGAGGTCACGCGTGTCGGCGGCGTGCGGCCACGACAGATCGACGTTCGCTTCATCGCCGCCACCAACCGCGACCTGCCCGCCCAGGTCGCGAGCCGCGCGTTTCGCGAAGATCTCTACTATCGGCTCAACGGCATCACGCTGACCGTGCCGCCGCTGCGTGAGCGCCGCGGCGACATACGGCGCCTGGCGCGAGCGTTCGCCGCCGAGCAGGCGCGCGCGATGGGCCGCCCGGCGCCCGAGCTTTCGGCGGCGGCCATGGACTTGCTGGAAGCCGACGGCTGGCCGGGAAACATTCGCGAGCTGCGCAACGTCGTCCAGCGGGCGGTGCTGCTGTGCGACGGAACCATCTTGCCCGAGCACCTCCCGCCGGCGTTCCCGCGCGCCGTGGTCGCTCCGGCGTCGCCGCCCCCCGCCGGCGAGCCACGTGACGAGCGCGCGCGCATCCTCGCAGCGCTCGCCGCGTGTGGCGGCAACCAGAGCCGCGCCGCGCGCCAGCTCGGCATCTCACGCAAGGTGCTAATCGCGCGCCTCGACAGCTACGGCGTCGCCCGCCCGCGCAAGCAAGACAATCAGGACGAATGATGGTGGACGACGCAACGCCCGTCACCACGCCGCAGACCGACGCCGGCCCGACGGCCGCCGACGCGCCGGCCGCCGCCGGCAACGCCCGCTACGTGCTCGACCGCGAGATCGCGCGCGGCGGCATGGGGCGGGTGTTCGTGGGACGCGATCTGCGCCTGCAGCGCACGGTGGCGATCAAGATGCTGCGCGCGCAGGACACGTCGCTGGCGATCCGCTTCGAACGCGAGGTGAAGCTGGCGGCGCGGCTGCAGCATCCGGGCATCGTGCCCGTCTATGACGCCGGCTTCTGGCCCAGCGGCGAGCCGTTCCTGGTCATGAAGCTGGTGCTGGGCCAATCGCTCGCGCGCGTCATCCGCGACGCCGATACGCGCGCCGATCGGCTGGCGCTGCTGCCGCACGTCATCGCCGCCGCCGAGGCGATCGCCTACGCGCACGATCAGGGGATCGTGCACCGCGATCTCAAGCCGTCGAACATCCTGGTCGGCGCGTTCGGCGAGACCGTCGTCGTCGACTGGGGGCTGGCCAAGGATCTGCGCGCAGGTGCGGCCGCCGCCGACACTGCCCTGCCCGACGCCGGCAGCGCCGGCACCACGTTCACGGGCGACACTGCCGCCGGCGCTGTCGTCGGCACGCCGTCGTACATGCCGCCCGAACAGGCGGCGGGCCACCCGGTTGATCCGCGCGCCGACGTCTACGCGCTGGGCGCGATCCTCTATTACGTGCTCGCCGGCACCTCGCCGCAGGCCGCGTCCCCCGCGGGGCCCGTGGCCGAACGCAGCGCCGTCGCGCGCCCGGTGCCGCTCGCGGAGCTCGAGCCCGGGTTGCCGCCGGACCTGCTCGCCGTCGTGGACAAGGCGCTGACCGCCGACGCCGCCGGCCGCTACCCGTCGGCGTTCGAGCTGGCCGACGATCTGAAACGTTTCGCCGGCGGTCAGCTCGTTGGCGCGCGCGACTATTCTCCCGGCGCCCACGTCATGCGCTTCGTCACGCGCCACCCGCTCGCCGTCGGCGCCGCGCTCGCCGCCGCCGGCGCCGCCGCGCTGTTGCTCCTGCTTTAGGGAGCAACCTGGCCGGGCCGGGAGCAACTTGCTCCCTCGCAGCCCACGGGCGGGCTGATCCTCCGCGGCCGACGCGCGGTCCGTCGCCTGCAATGCGTTGTGGGCATGCCTGCAAACAACGCCCACGAACCATCTCCGTCCCGCCGCCGGCTGCTGCGCGTCGGCATCATCCACAGCAAGCGTATCGTCGAGGAACGGCTGGTCAGCGGCACGTCGGCGATCACCATCGGCACGTCGCCGCGCGCGACGTTCATCGTGCCGTGGGACGACGTCCCGCAACGCTGGCGCCTGTTCGAGGAGCGCGGCGGCCGCCGCTTCCTGCGCCTCGGTCCGCGGATGTCGGCGCGCATCGCCAAGGCGTCGGGCGGCAACGTCGCCGACTTCGACAGCGATGCCGGTCAGGCGATCCCCCTGCCCGACGACGCGCGCGGCAAGATCACGGTCGGCGACACGACCGTGCTGTTCCAGCTGCTGCTGCCGCCGCCGCCGCGACCGCGCCCGCGGCTGCCGTTCTCGCTGCAGCGGCGCGCGATCGACAGCATCGAACGCGGCTTCCTCGCCGTCCTGGTGGCGACGCTGGCGCTGCACGTCGCAGTCGTCGTCTATCTGCGCCACGTCGAGTGGCCGCGCCGCCCGCCGATCGAAGACGTGCCGGACCGCTTCGTCAGCCACATCGTTCGCGCGCCCCGCCCTGCCCCGCCGGCGGCCGCCACGACGACGGCCGTCGCGACCGCGCGCGCGCCATCGCCGACGCCGCGTCCACGCCCCACGCCATCGCCGTCACGCCCCCCCACCGCACCCGCCGACAACCACCGCGACATCCTCGAGGCGCAGGTCCGGGACAGCGCCCTCATCAAGCTCATCACCGCGCGCGCCGCCGACGGCACGTCACCGATCGCCGACGTGCTGGCATCGGGCGGCGTCGATCGACCGATGGACGAAGCGTTCAAGAACATCGGCGGCGTCGGCGTCGCCGGCCTCGATGCTCTCCCCGGCCTGACGCCGAGCGCTGGTCACGGCAAGGTCGCAACCGTCGACACCCTGCGCGTCGGCGCCAGGGTCGCCGCGCCGACGACCACCGGCCCCGCGGGCGCCGAGCGCAGCGTCGCGGCGCGCGTCGTCATCGCGCCGCCAGTGCTCGAATCGGGGACGGCGGATGTCGACGCCATCGTCCGCGACATACGCGGCCGACGGAAGGCCATCGCCGCCTGCTACGAACGCGCGCTGAAGTCGAATCCCGCGCTGGCCGGCAAGCTGGTCGTCCGGTTGTCGATCGCCTCAGCAGGCACCGTCGTCGCCGTCACCGTCGACGAGGACACGATGGGCGCCCCGGACGTCGCCGGCTGCGTGCGCGGGCTGATCGCGCGCTGGCGATTTCCACCGTCCATCGACGCCGGCGTGCCCGTGGAGGTCAGCTTCCCGTTCGTGTTCCAGGCCGGATCCTGACCAACAGGCGCATCGACGTCGATCGCGAACGCATCTTCCAGCGCGCCCACGTCGTCGAACACCCGCGCCGCGTCTTCCATCGCCTCTGGTGACAGATCGCCGTCGACGTAGCCGAGGCGCAGGAACTGAACGCGGGTCACCTTCGCCGGCAGCGCCTCGAGCGTGCCGACCATGTAATCCAGCTTGGCCGCCAGCCGATCTTTTTCGGCCTCCAGCGCCGCGAGCGCCTGGATGTGACCCTCGGTCCGACGGACGACGCGCGCGTACGTCTGCCGCGCGTCGGCGGCCAGCGCCCCGCGCTCGCGCGCGCGGACGCGTTCCAGCTCGTTGCGGAGCTCGGCGGCCGACACGCTGGCGAGGAAGCTGCCCAGGTACTCCGCGCGCGCCGCGAGCACCAGCACGCGCCGCTCGAGCTGCGACGCGCCCTTCACGACGCTGGCGAGCTCGAACGCGTCGCCGCGCGGGCTATCGACGATCGCCCGTTCGAGATTTTCGCGCGCCTGCGTCATGCGGCGCACCGCCGTCTGCGCCGCAGCGTCACAGAAGATCAAGGGGTCGGGCAGAGAGATTGGCCGCTCCGGGCGGCCACGCATCGCGCGCGAACGCAGCGCCAGCAGCCGGCCGGCCAGGCCGACCATGAACACCGCCGGCACGGCGAGGAACGCCGCCAGCCCCCACGACAATGCCAGGACCAACGCGATCGCCGTCGCGACCAGGCTGGCCCGACTCAGGAGCGCGGCCTTCGCCGCCCGCCCGACCGCCGTGAGCGCTCCCGCCTCGTGCGCCGACGTGTCCCCAACGAGATCCTTTCTCAGCTCGCCCCTCATTGTGCTCCTCACTTTCCGCCAGACCGGACGCTGTCGGCGCGGCCTGCTGGATCGATTGTGCGACCGCACCTGACGACGGCAAGCCTGAGGCCCCCCGCGAATACGCGGCGCGGCGAACCGTCACCCCCACTCCCACACGCGCACACTCGCCCCGCACCACGGCGCCGAAATCACGTGGCGATTTTGAAACATTGCTTGCCTCGCTGGCCGGAGTCGTAGGGTAATTGAGATCTTGGCGCGCGTCTCAGTCCACGCCTCCACAGCCGCTCTAGCAGTTCTTTTCGCGCTCGGCTTCGCCGCCTGTGGCAGCAGCGGCCGCCCGCGCGCGGACGCTGGAGCCGATTCGATCGGGGCCGGCGATGCCGATGTCCTGGACGGCGCCCCCGGTGACGCCGCCTCCGACCCGGACGCGGCCACGCAAGACGCGGATGACGACGGCGCAATTGATGCGGGCGAACCAGACGCTGAGGCCGGCGCGGCAGACGCCGCCGACAGCGATGTCGCCCCGCCGATGTGCGGCGGTTGTGGCACCGGCGACTGGGCGGCTCCGAGCCCGCTCGGGACAATCCCCGCCGGACAGCTGCCCGAGCTATCGGGGCTGGCGAGTAGCCGGCTGCATCCGCACACGCTCTATGCGCACAACGACTCGGGCGACTCTGCGCGCTTCTTCGCCATCGACGAATCGGCGCGCCTGCTTGGTGAGATCGACTTGCCGGGCGCAACCGCGACCGACTGGGAAGACGTCGCGGTCGGACGTTGCCCAGCGGGCTGGTGCGTGTTCATCGCCGACATCGGCGACAACGATCTGAACCGTACCGAGTGCGCCATCTACCGCGTGCCCGAGCCCGAAACTCTGCCTGCCGGTGGCAGCAAAATCACCGCGACGTTCGAGCGGCTGCCCTTCGTCTACCCCGATGGCTGGCACAACGCCGAGACGCTGCTGGTCGATCCGCAATCGCAACGAATTTTCGTCGTCACCAAGGAGACGGCGGTGCCATCGCGGGTCTACGAGATGCCCACCCCGGTGACCCCGAACGTGCGGGCAACGCTGGTGTTCGTCGCCACGCTGTCCGTCCCGGTGACAGCGGGCCCGATCACGGGCGGCGACCTCAACGGGTGTGGCGATCGCATTCTGATCCGGTCGCGCTCGGCGATGTACGAGCTGGCGCGGGCTCCGGCCGGCGAGCTGGTGTCGATCTTCAGCGCCACGCCGGTGGCGGTGCCGCTCGCCGTCGAGCCACAGGGCGAAGCGGTCGCCTACGCGGCCGACGGGCGGCGCTATTTCACCGCCAGCGAGCAGGACGAAACCCCGTCTGTGTCGCTCAACGCCGTCGACTGCCGCAACCCGCTCCGTTAGCGATTTCCGGACAAGATGTGCAACGTGGGATCACGCCAAAACACCCGCGTTGTGCCACCGGGCCGTAAACATCACACGTAACACATTGTATTTATTCAATATTTAGACACGGCTCTGGTTTAAACTAGGATCGCATTTTCTGTTTTCTGGCGTACAGAGAATGGATAAGATGCGGTCATGTTGAACATTCAGTCCCTCGTGTCCGAGTTTGCGGACAAACTGACGCGCGTCATTGAGAGCGAGATCATCAACCGCGCGCGGGCGTCTGTGTCGGATGCACTTGAAGGTACGGTCGGTCGGCGTCGCGGGGAAAAGGCGCGCAATATGTCGTTCGCCGCGGCACTGGCCAGTCGGCGAAAAGCGCCCCCTCAGCTTTGCCCGGTGCCCGGTTGCAAGAACCGCGCGGCGCCGATCTTCGGGATGGTCTGCTCGGACCACAAGAACCTCCCGAAGGCGAAGGTCAAGAAGTACCGCATCGCGCGCCGCATCGCCAAAGCCAAGCAGGCGGCGTAACCCGGCTGCGCGACTTGGGCAGATCGCTCGCGCGATTTGCGCAAGCGCGGGGTTTGGCGCCGCGCGCCAAGTGCCAGAATGCCGGTCCCAGCTCGACCCTAGGGGGTAGGAACGGCGCTTGCACATGGGATGGCGTCGAAAGGACGCCAAAAAATGCGGTTGTTCGGGGAACATGATTTTCGCGGCGGTGGGTCGGGCGGGCCATCGGGTGAATCGAGCGCGCCGAGGTCGGAGCCGGCTCGGACGGCGCCGACGGCGCCGACGGCGATCGATGCGATGCTCGGTGAGGATCACGCGCGTCTGGAACGCGCGTTCGACGCGATGCTGGCCGGGGCGGAGCGCGGCGCCTGGGACGATCTGCGATTGCGGTGGCCGGCCTTCGGGCGTGAGCTGACCCGACACATGGATGCCGAGGAGATCCGCATCATCTCCGGTTTCGGGCGCGAGCACCCGCGCGAGGCGCGCAGCCTGCTCGACGAACACGCCCGCATCCGCGCGCAGTTGACCGAGCTGGAGGTGGAGCTGGAGACGGGGAACGTGACGGTGGAGCGAGCGCGCGCGTTCTTGATCGATCTGCGCGAGCACGCCGCGCGTGAAGACGCGGTGCTGTATCCGTGGGCGGCGCGAGGCCTCGACGACCTCGCGTGGGAACGTTTCCGTTTTGCCCTTTCGGGCGAACAGCGCTGCGAATGTCCGTAGCGCAGCGGTAACTGGGCGCTCGCTGCGCTCGCTGCGTGGGAGGGGCTGTGCCCCTCCCACGGACCCACCCCG
>Ga0070670_100003347_pt1 | contig 13269 bp, 13 predicted proteins | sample KBSS63metaG_FD_64665 | JGI IMG/M metagenome (GOLD analysis project Ga0070670, IMG submission 64665) | Switchgrass rhizosphere microbial communities from Kellogg Biological Station, Michigan, USA - KBS S6-3 metaG | ecosystem: Host-associated > Plants > Roots > Rhizosphere > Soil ... | reverse complement strand
GGGTCGGTCCAATGCGCATCCTCGAAGATCATCAGAACCGGATTCCTGCGGGTGAGCGCCTGCAGTTGCGCGGCGAGCGCTTCCAACATCCCTTGCCGACGCTGCTCAGGGGTGAGCTGAAGCGACGGATAACGGCCGTCGTTCGGCAGCGACAGCATTTCGGCGAAGAGGGAGACATCCTTCGTGGAGGTCGAGGTCAGCGCGAGCAACGCATCGAGCTTGTCGAGCTTCGCCTTTGGGGTGTCGGCGTACGCCAGCCCGGCCGCGCGCTCCATCTGCCCGATGACCGGATAAAAGGCGCTGTCGGTATGATGCGGTGAGCAGAAATAGCGTAAACGCGTGTGCGGCTCGCGGGCGATGCGCTCGAGGAGCGCGGCGGTGAGCCGCGATTTGCCGATGCCGGCTTCGCCTGCGAGCAGCACCACCTGGCCTGCACCACTTTTGACCCTCGACCAGCGCCGCAGCAGCAGTTCGTGTTCTTCCTCGCGGCCGACTAGGTCAATTAGGCCACTCGCGTGCAGCGCCTCGAAGCGGCTCGCTACCGAGCTCGCTCGCAATACCGCCCACGCGCGCACGAGTCGCGCGAGGCCCTTTCGCCCGCTCGTGGTCGCGACTTCCTCAAAGTCGAACAACTTGCCGAGAAGGCTGCGCGTGCTCTCGGCAATGAGAACCATGCTCGGCCCGGCCATGCCCTGCAGCCGCGAGGCGAGGTTCGGGGTCTCGCCGACGATGCTGCGCTCCTGCGCCTCGCCCGATCCGATCAAATCACCGACGACCACAAGGCCGGTCGCTATTCCGACCCGGACCTGCAATGACACGCGCGTCTTTACGGCGACCACAGCCGAGACGAGCTCTAGCCCTGCACGCACCGCCCGCTCGGCGTCGTCCTCATGGGCCTGCGGATAGCCGAAATAGACGAGAACGCCGTCGCCCATGTATTTCGCCACGAACCCGCCGAAGCGGCGAACGGTCTCGGCGACGCACCTTTGGTAAGCGGAAATGACCTCGCGCAAGTCCTCCGGGTCCATGCACGCGGAGAGCTCGGTCGAACCGACCAGATCAGCAAACATGACGGTAACTTGCCGACGCTCGGCGGCATCGGCCGACGGCTCCGCCGGTGCGCCGTCTGTGGCAACGCCGGTCGGCGGTTCGCTTACACCCAGCGCCGCAATGGCCTTGAAGAGCTTGATTCTGGCGCCGAGCGGAAGTCCGAGCTCACGAAGGTGACTCTCCGTGAGATCCGGCAGGATCGTCTCGTCGATAGCGTTGTTGCGAAATGTCGCCTCATACTCTTCGAGGCCGAGATTCCGCAGCCAGCCCGCGAAATCCATAATGGCGCCTAAGCTTCGGATTTCGCATGATTGTCCACCCACCGATTTATGTCCAGGGCGGCCGCAAACCTTGACAAAATCAATCGATGCTAGGCGGCAGAGCGTCGTCTCAACTCAAAGACGCGCCTTTAACCTTGCGCTTAGTTTGTCGGGTCTTCGTGCGGCCCTTTGACCGCTAGCTGAGTAGAAGCGCCGCTAACCGCGGGTGCCGGACCCGATGCACCGGGCCGCGCATGCGACCCGGTGCATCGTTGCGGCAAGCGCTACTTCGACATCTTGTCCTTGGACATTGTGTCTTTCGACATTCCGTCCTTGGACATGTTGTCCTTCGACATGGTTTCCTTTTTCATACCCGTATTCTTCGACATGCTGTCCTTGCTCATGTCATCGGCCAAAGCGGCCGGCACGGCAACGGCAAAGGCCAGCGCGAAGGCCACGGGCCAAAGCAGACGCGAACGGACGATCATTCTGGTTCTCCATGAGGCAGCGATGGTACCGATCCATCACTGCTAGTTCGAACCATCCGGTGGTACGGTTACAGGCACCGCAAAAGAATTTTGCAGGGTCCGGCTGCCGACCGCGCGGACCGCAACGACCACAATCAATACGGCAATCCCATGCACGAAAAGGTCGGCCGCGGCGACGGCGAAGGGATGGAAGAGATTCAACAGCGTCGCCGCCGCCGCGGCCGAGGCCAAGCCAGCCATTGCGGCCGTCAGCGGGGGCGCGAGCGAATAGCCGCGCCGCAGCATCAACATCATGGCTGCCGCCAGTGGTGCCGACAGACCAACGATGAACAGCAGGCAGTCCAGCGTTTCACCGGTCGCGGCCACATGGGTGCCCGGCAATAGAACGCCGCCCATGCAGCCAAGGCCGCTGGCTCCGACCCACAGCACGGCTGCCGGCAGCGGCAGCAGAGCCCAGGCCCGGGACCGATCCGGCAAACTGAGCTCGAACGCGGCCAACGCCGCCGCAGCCATGGTCGCTATGCAGCCGAGCGCGGCAAGCCACGTATCGGAGACCGCGGACAAGCGATGCCAGGTCGCCGACACGTCCGCGAACATGGCCAGCACGGCGGCGACAATAGCGACGAGGATGAGCCAGAGCAGCGTGCGCAGCGCCGGCGGAAGGAGCGGCCGGACCGGCTGAAGATCTGCCGCCAGCGCGCCGATCAGGCGATCGCGGGAGCCGTCCATCTCAAGCTCCGCGATCGATCTTCAGGCGCAGGGCCTTGAGCGCCCGGTGCAAGTTCACCTTGAGCGATCCTTTGCTGCGGCCGGTCAACACCACGGCCTCGTCCAGCGATTTCTCTCCAAGCATCAGGTAGTGCACGGCCTCGCGCTGTCGGCGCGGCAACTCAGCCATTGCCGCGCCGATCCGCTTGATGTTTTCGTTGCGCTCGATCCCGGCCGAAAGATCGACGGTTTGATCGGCATAGCCGTCTGACACCAGGGGCGCATGCACTTCCCGCCCGGCATGCCGGCGCACTTGGCGCAGGACATCGATGGCGCGCCGTTCGACGATAATACGCAGCCACGCTTCAAAGGAGCGCCGGGGATCGTAGGCCGCTCGCGCGCGGTGGACCGTCAACAGCACTTCCTGCACGACGTCATCGATGCGGTCGGGCGGCACCCCCTGACGGCGAGACAGGCCGACAATGAACGACATGCAGTCGCGCAACAGCGTCTCATAGGCTATGCGATCCCCAGCCTGGGCAGCGGACATCAATGCCGATCGGCGTGCGTCCGACTCCGTTCGCCTCCCCGCCGCGTGCTTCATTGCAGGCCCGATCAGCCGCGCCGGCATGGACTCCGTAACCGGCGAACGCGCAATCGAGCATGGGAACGGAAGGCGGCACAACCGATCAGGGAGTGCCGCCGAGATCACATTTGCTTGTACCATTTGCCCGACAGCCACGAATGAAAGCTCTGCGAGTGACCGCTCCTCGAAGAGCCTTTCGAACTGAGGCTTGCGAAAGTTACATGGCTGTCACCGTTGGCCGGGAAGGGTGAAAGGCCTTTAGGGCGGTTCTGATAAATCCACCCGTCGTCAAAAGCGCGCCTTCGGATCACCATGCGTCCGTGGTTTACCCCGACGCGGCGGCCCGCTAGCGATCGCGCTTGTTCAGAAACTCGATCAACAGCTCGGAGACCCTTTGCGGCTGCTCCTGCTGCACCCAGTGCCCCGCGCCCTCCACCAAAATACACGACCGCATCCGCGTGCACGCGCTGTCCCGCATGCGCTCGATGCTGCCAGGCACCTGATAGATGCCCCAGTCCTTCCTGCCGGCGATGAAGAGCGAAGGCACCTCGATCTGCCGGCCGGAAAACATTTCGAGCTCGGCGGTGTCGACGTTTTGCGTACGGCACCGATACCAGTTCAGGCCGCCTTGAAAGCCGGTCCTGAGGTACTCGGTGCTGTAGACCTTGAGCTCCTGTTCGGTGAGCCATTGGCATGACGCAATTTCAGCCGGCGACGGCATCTCGGGCGCGACGGTCGCCGCCATCCCTTTATGCAATTCCATGATGTAGTAGGTCGGCAGCTTCGCCAATTCGCCGGCCGTGAAGGATTTCAGCGGCACCGGATTGTTCCGGGCCCAGTCGGCGCTTTTGTAGTGATAGTAGGCGCGCAGGAAGTCATGGATGCCTTGCGGGGCGTCATGCATGTCGGCATTCGCCTCTCGCGTCGAATAGTACCATTGATAGTGCTTCCGCGGCGGATCGAGCCGCGCGAGCTGTTCATGCACGCCCACGCCTGAAGAAGCCGACTTCACCCTGCTGTCAGTCGCCCCGGACGCAGTATTGAACGGCAGACTTGGCGGGCCGGGGAACGGCGCGCTCATGAGCACAACGGATTGAAACACGTCGGGCCGCACCAGGGCGCACCAAGCTGCGACGGGTGAACCAAAATCGTGCCCCACGATCGCAGCAACCGAGCGATAACCAAGCGCAGCAACAAGCCCGAGCGCATCCCTGGCAATATTGAGCAGGCGGAAGGACCTGAGATCGCCATCGTACGCGGCGTCCCAGCCTATTGTGCGTCCGTAACCTCTCTGGTCGGGGGCGATGACATGAAAGCCCGCGGAGGCGAGCGGGAGCATCACCTTTCGCCACGAGAATGCCAGCTCGGGGAAGCCGTGGAGAAGCACGACGCAAGGCCGTCCCTCCTGCTCAAAGCCGGCCTCGAGGATGTGCATCCGCAGGCCGTTGATGCCGTCCACAAAACGCGAGCGTATCCCAGCCGGAAGAGCGGCATCCGCCAGCGGCGCCAGTTGCGTCATCATCATTCCCCCGGTTTCGGCACCACTTGAGCTCGCGCCGAAGAAGCACCCGCACTCCACCAAATGGAAGCACCCTGCTTCGCCGCGTCAAGAACCTCGTTGGCAATTGCCAACGTCCACCGACAACCCGACAGGAAGGCGCCCCCTGAAATCCCAGGTGGGGGCCAAGGTGGGCGGAGCCCGGGCGGCCTCGCGCGCCGCTGCTTATCGATTTGGCAAAGCTGAAGGCTTGTCGGCCTTAGCCGGTCCAGAGGCGCAAATCAATTTGGGCCGCGTCTCTTCAAACATCAGCGGCAGATGCTGATGGCGGCTTCACTACCGAACGGCCGGCAGTTGTCCGCTCACTGCTGTTACGTGGCCGGCTTTGACGAGCGGCGCCGTACCCAGATCGAGCTCGGTGACATGGGCGGAAACGCCGATGATCGCCACGACCGCCGCGCACAAGAGGCCAAGGACCACGATCTTGAGATGGGTTCTGCCATCCGCACTGTACATGGAGTGGTTCATAGCGAGCCTCGTCGCTGGCCAGGTTGGGGCGGCATCACCGACCGGCGGACAATTCACCGGCGGCGCCGTCTCCATGCGTCGATTGGTGACGCGCAGGTAACCTAGGAGGCTCCGATTCGACGCTCTACTGGGCGAAAGTGTAGCCACAATTCGCAGAAGATCAGGACGTTAATACGAAGGTTTACTGCCCAAATTGATGAACGTTTAGAACGGCGCAGACGCCCTATACCAACAGATAGGGTATCCGACTCATTGCCGATAGAAAGCATTTACCATCGTGCAATGGAGGCGCTGACGCCGCCCTCCTAGTCTGCCCGGGCGTTAAGCACGGGGAGACGGTCATGAACAAGCACATCCCAAACCGGAGTTTGGCTCACGGCAGGCGTGCAGGCTACTGCGCCGGAATGCTGGTCGTGGCCGCAGCGGCTTTGTGGAGCGGCAGTGCGGGCGCGCAGGCCCTGGCCATGTCGGAGCAGACCGGGGGATCCACCGGTTACGAGACTTTCGCAAATCGATCGTTTCGCGCTGACCCCGACGCCAACGTGCCCGCCAGACTGCACCGGCAGATCGTAAACTATTCGACCTCGGAGGCGCCCGGGACGATCATCGTCGATACCCCGAACACGTATCTCTATTTTGTTCTCGGCGGCGGCAAGGCCGTCCGTTACGGCATCGGCGTCGGACGCGATGGCTTCACGTGGTCGGGGACGAAGACGATCGAGCGCAAATCGGAGTGGCCGGACTGGTTGCCGCCGGCCGAAATGCTGCAGCGGCAGCCTTACCTGCCCCGGTTCATGGCTGGCGGCCCGGGCAATCCGCTGGGCGCGCGCGCAATGTATCTCAGCGGGTCCGTGTATCGGATTCACGGCACCAACAAACCGTCGTCCATCGGCACGCATGTGTCGAGCGGCTGCATCCGGATGCTCAATGACGACGTCATTGACCTCTACGGACGCGCTCAGATCGGCACCAAGGTCGTGGTCTTCCCGATGACTGGCCGGAAGGTCGCGCAGTCAGTCCAGAAGCCGGTGTCCATTGCGGCAAACCACCCCGCCCTCGCCTCGAACCTCTACTGACTTTCTCCATCGAACCGACCGGCCGAACGGGGGCAACCATGCTGAAAACCACGATCGCGATTGCTGCCACTGCGGCGTGTGCCGGGGTTCTTACCGGGTTCGCTCCCGCGACCCTGCCGGCTGACGCGGCTGCGGCGCGGGTCACCGGAAGCGGGGACGCGAGCTGCAGCCAGCCTTGGCCCTATTACGAGCGGTCCTGTCTGCGCAGCAGCCAGCAATCCAGTCGGAATGTCCGTTTGGTGCGTGTCATCGCCGTCGACAAGCCGGGTGCCGTCAAGGCCCCGCGCCCACGGCATTGAGCGTAGTCCAGGAGAAGGCAATGCGCCGGCGTTTCTTCTTCCGAGTCAAAGCCACGACGGCCGCAGTGCTTGCGAGCTGCCTTCTGGCGGGAGGCTTCTGCGCCGCGAGCGCTCCGGGCGCCGCTCAAAGCGAGCAGAGGATCCTCGTCTCTGTTGACCGCACCAAAAAGGGCGATCGGCTGCGAGCAGACGCGGCGCCCGCCGCCACATCGACCGTGAAGCGAAAGAGGCCGCTCGGATGCGACGCCGCGTTCAGCCCGGTCGTCGATCCGCAATACGCCCATGTTTTCGGGCGTTGCATTTCCTAAGCCCGGTTTTCTTTAGCCGCCGCGCGGCTCGGTGCCTCCCTGACTGGTCAGGCCCCCATAGCGTCAGCTCTGGCTAGCGGCAGCGCCGGCGCTGAACGCAGGTCCGGCAAAATCGCGGGAACAGGAGGGAAAAGCGGCGGTCAGCAGCCGATCTACACCGCAGCGCTTGGCGTTGAGCCCAAGCGAGCGAAACGATCTATGAGGAATGTCGCTCCGTTGCGGCGAGCGCCTTGTTCAGGCACGTTATCAGATTCTCGTCGCTGAACGGCTTGTCGAGGAAACCCACGGCGCCGGCCTCAAGGGCCCTGACCTTCGCTCTCACCTCCGGAAAGGCGGTGACGAAAATGACGGGCATGCCGTTGCCCTGGGCAATCAGCTCGCTTTGCAGTTCTATCCCGCTCATGCCGGGCATCTGAATATCGGTGATCAGGCAATCGGCATCACCCAGGCGCTCAGATCGCAAGAACGCTTCAGCCGACGGGAATGGTGCCACGTTGTACCCGAGAGATCGAACGAAGCTCGTGGTCGCGCGGCGGAAGGAGTCATCGTCGTCGACAATTGCGATCACGGCCATCGACCATTTTCTTCCTGGTTCCGGTTGCATCGAATATAGAGCATCGGGCGGCGAGGTTCAGGTGTCCATATGGTGACATTCGCGTGTCGGATGAGACAATGAAATTAAACCATGGTATAATTTGCACTACGACTTTGTGCGTCTGATTCCCAACATATCCGCCATCCTCACCAGATCGGCGAGGGATTTCGCCCCCATTTTGCGGGTGACGTTGCCGCGATGGACCTTTACCGTAATTTCGGTGACCCCGATTTCCGCCGCGACCTGTTTGTTCAAAAGACCGCTGGTCACCCAGGCCATGACCTCCTTTTCGCGAGGCGTGAGGCTCTCGAATTTTGCCCTCAGCTCCGACACCGCCTGCTCGCTCTCGTGCCTCGAGCGTGCGCGCTCGAGCGCCACCTGGATGGCATCCAGCAGGTCCTGATCGCGGAACGGCTTGGTTAGAAACTCGACGGCGCCGGCCTTCATTGCCTTCACCGACATCGGGATATCGCCGTGACCGGTGATGAAGATGATGGGTATCACGTTATTGGCGCTCGCCAGTTCTCTCTGAAAATCCAGACCGCTCAGGCCCGGCAGGCGCACATCGAGGATCAAACAGCTCTGCACCTCAGTGGGCCTGGCGGTCAGAAATTCGGACGCGGACGAAAACACCTCTACCCGCAAGCCGACCGAACGGATCAAGCTGCTGAGGGCCGTGCGCACGGACGCATCGTCATCGATGACGAAGACGACCGGCTGCGGCTTTGCGTCTTGCATCGTCGCCTTCATTGGCTGCCTGGCAAATGCACATGGAATGCCGAACCGTGCGCCACACCGGGCGACATCGACAGCCTTCCCCCGTGCGCCTCAACTATCGAGCGGCAAATCGCCAGACCCATGCCCATACCATGGGCCTTGGTCGTGAAGAATGGCTCAAATACACGATCGACGTATTGCGCTTCAACGCCCATTCCCGTGTCTTCAATTGTTACTACAATATCGTCCGATTTGCTCGCCGATTTCACTGCCAGCACCCTGGCGCGATCGGTAACGGGTCGCATCGCATCGATGGCATTGCTGACGATATTCAGCACAACCTGCTGCAACTGTACCTTGTTGCCCGAGAGCGGGGTTAGCTGGGGCGAAAGGTCAAAGCGGACCGCTACCCCGGCGGCCTCCAAGTCGCTCCGCAGTACCCCGATGGTCTCGCGCACGAGCGCGTTTATGTCGATCGGCGCCCCTGCCTGCTCATTCTTTGAGAACATCGCGCGCACCGACAGGATCAACTCGCTGGCGCGGTGGCAATCGGCGGCGATATTCGTGAGCGTGTCGCGGACCTCGGTGAGATCCGGCGGCGACCTGGCGAGCCAGCGCAGCCCGGCGTTGGCATTCGTCACGGCCGCCCCCAGCGGCTGCTTGATCTCGTGCGCAATCGTGGCGGTCATTGCGGCGAGGGTAGTACGCCGGGCAACCTGTCCGAGTTCACGCCGCGCTTCCCGGAACTCATTCTCCGCTGCCTTGATTTCGGTAACATCGCGGCCAAGGGCGTAAATTCTCCCCTGCTCCGGCACGGCCTTCCACGATACCCAGCGATACGAGCCGTTCTTGTGACGCAAGCGGCTTTCAAACCGTCGGGTCTTCCGGCCGATGGCAAGATGACCGATCTCGCCGAGCGTAGTTTCCTGATCATCGGGGTGCAAAAGCCACTGCGACGACTTGCCGAGCAAGTCCGAAGCGGACCAGCCGAGAATCGCCGTCCATGCTGGATTGACGCTGAGGTATTTGCCTTCCATGTCGGCAACGACCAGCAAATCCTGTGAGACATTCCAGATGTGGAGACGTTCTCGCGTCTCGGTTTCAACCCGTTGCTCCAAGGTATCGTTAAGGTCTCGCAACGCCTTCTCTGCTGCGATCTGCTCGGTAACGTCGGTGTGAGTGCCGAACCAGCGGATGATCTTGCCGGAAGCATTGCGGATCGGCAGCGCGCGCGACAGGAACCAGCGGTAGCCGCCATCTCGGCTGCGAAGCGGAAACGTGTCCTCCCAGGCCTTGCCGTTCTGGAAGCTTTGTCTGATGTGCTCCTCGACGCGCCGGCGATGACCCGGGTGATGTATCCGCTGCCAGCCGTGCTCCTGCATTTGTTTGATAGTCGTCCCAGTGTAGTCATACCAGCGCTTGTTGTACCAGTATCTCGACCCTGCCTGGTCGGCCATCCAGACGAGCTGGCTGATATTGTCGGCGAGTTCGCGAAACCGGTTTTCACTCTCGCGCAGCGCCGTTTCGCTGGCCGTCAGCATCGCCTTGGCGCGCGACCGTTCCGTTATGTCCTCGGCGACGACGTTGACGCCGACAATGGCGCCTGCGGGGTTTTTCAACGGATACCAATTCGTCATCCAAACATGGTCGGCGTTGAGCTTGTCGGCCCGTTGGCCGTGAACCTGCACTCCCATGATGGGCTCTCCGCTGCGGATCACGGTTGCGACAATATTTTCCACCTGATCGGCAACTTGCGGGACCGTGTCGCGAACCGACCGTCCGATGTGGTCGGCGACGGGAATGCCGCAGATTTCGGTCAAGCGCTGATTGATGTGCACGTAGCGACAATCGGGACTTAGGAACGCTAGCCCCACCGGCGCCGTCTCGTAGATCAATTGGAGTTCTGGAAGCCGCTCGTGCCCGAGCGTCCGCTTCGGTCTTGCTTTAGCGGAAGCCGACCTGCGTTTGGCCGGGCCAGCCCTAGTTGCCCGACCTGTTCTCTTCCCCGGCCCTCGCGTCATGCGCCACGCCTCTTTCACGCCTCGAAGCCACCCGCGGCGATCTTGAAATTTGCGGCTACAGCCGGCAGACCACCATTTTCAGGGAAGGAAACATGGACGCCCCTTCACGTAATGAACCCCAAGCCGGGGGGGACCGGCTTGGGGTTCGCTCAGGTTTCTCAACTTAGGCTCTTGTGATCGCGGCGGCGGGGGTGTGGGGGGATGAGGGGCACCGCCGAGGTCGGCCTAACGGAATTGAACATAGACGGCCCGCATTGCCTGACGCTATTGTACGTCGGTAATTGTCGAGTGGCTTAAACGTTAAGAAAACCTGTACGTTGGTATATGTGCGACGGGCTTCGAGGCAAAATCCAAGTCGCGCCCTGACCACGTCAAGAAACTGAAAATCCAGGCCGTTTTTCATGAAAGCCCGAAAAGCTCGGGCCGAAGGATGAACGTCAAGCCGCCCGGTGGCACTGGGCTCGCTTGGTGCGAGGCCAAATGCCACAATCCGTGACTGAGGGGCCAGTCATGCTGCACGATCTGCGTCGGCAGGCTTTGCGTCAATTCTACGCCCTGCCCAAGCGCTCGCGTCGCTTTGCGCGGTCAGTCGCGCTGGCCGCCGCCGTCGCCATTGCCTACTTTCTTGCGGCGCGGCTGAGCCTTGGCCTCCTCACCAAGCCGGATGGCGTAGCGGTATTCTGGCCGGCGGCCGGCGTCGCCGCGGGGACGCTGATCGCTCTGGGACCAAGCGCCCGATGGCCGGTGGTCTGCGGGACGATAGCCGCCACCATCGCCGCGAACCTGTTGGGAGACCGGAATATCCTAAGCACGGTCATTTTCGCGCTGTGCAACGCCGGCGAAGCCATGATTGTGGCAAGCTTGATTGAGCGCGCGTTCGGCGCGACCTTCAGCTTGGGCATGCTTCGCCATGTGCTCGGTCTGCTCGGGGCGGCTATCGTCGCCACCGCAATCTCAGGCGTCGGGGGCACGATCGGCTTTCAGTTTCACGCTTCGGCCACGCCCGCCCTGACGATCTGGTACCATTGGTTCGCATCCGACGCGCTCGGGATCATAACGACAGCGCCCGTTTTGATCGGGTTGATTTCGTGTGCGCGCGATCCTCCGCCGCGCCGGGAGGTTGTTGAAGGGCTCGCGGCGCTTGGCGCCCTCGCCGTGTTGAGCGGAATAGTTATTTTCTTGCCGCGGCAGTCCTGGGTAACTGTCGTACCCGTAGCATCGCTTTTTCCCTTGCTGTTATGGCTTGCGGCCCGGTGCCGGCCATTGTTTGCCTCCGCTGCGGCCTTCATCGTAGCCCTTACGATCGTTTGGACGACGACTTTCGGCCTCGGCATTTTCGGCGACCCGCGCTTCCCCATAGCGGAACGCGTCCTGTCGGCGCAGGCGGCAATCGTGGCCGTGTCGCTCTGCGCGTTTGTGCTGGCGGCGCTGTTCGCCGAACGGCGTCAGCACGAGCGTGAGTTGATGGACAGCGAGGCGCGGATGCAGGAAGCGCTGACGGCAGGCGGCGTGACGGCGTTCGATTGGGACGTCCGCTCGGGGTTGTCCCGGCGCAGTGAAAACGCCACGCAAATTCTGGGCTTCGATCCGAAACAGCCCTTTGGGGCACAATGCTTTCTTGAACGGGTCCATCCGGAGGATCGGGCGGCATTCAAAGAACTCGTGCACAGTGTGAGCACAAGCAAACCCTCCTATGCCGCCACGTTCCGTTTTCTGCACCCAGACGGGCGGGAGGTCTGGCTGGAGGAAACGGCGAAGGCCGAGTTCAACTCCGCGGGGCGCTTCGTGCGATTGAAGGGCCTGACGCTCGATATAACCGATCGCAAGCATGCGGAAGCCCGCCAAGACCTGCTGATTGCCGAGCTCGATCATCGCGTCAAGAACGTGCTTGCCCGGGTTGCCGTCGTAGCGACGCGGACCCGGGAACGCAGCAGTTCAATGGCGGAGTTTGTCAAAGCGCTTGACGGGCGCCTGCATTCAATGGCGGCGGCCCACTCTCTCCTGAGCCAAACGCGCTGGAACGGAGTGGGCCTGGCTGATCTTGTCCGCGACCAGCTTGCGCCGTATGCGTCAGGCGCGAACGCAATCTCCAGCGGTCCAAACATTATGCTGAGCGCCGCCACTACCCAGTCTGTCGCGATGGTGCTTCACGAACTCGTCACAAATGCCGCAAAGTACGGGGCTCTATCGACACCCGAGGGCAAAGTATCGGTCGACTGGAGCGAGCCGTCCGGGGAGGCAGGCGCGGCGAAGCTGACCATGGTGTGGCGGGAAACGGGAGGCCCGCCTGCGGCCGCTCCGCACGAATCTGGATTTGGCACAAACCTTATTCGCGATCTGGTCCCCCATGAACTCGGGGGGAAGGTGGACCTCTCCTTCGGGCACGAAGGAGTGACCTGTACCATCGAGGTCCCGATCGAACGCCTGTGAAACGTCTGTCGCTCGCCGGCGCAAAGAGAGCGCCTCCCGTCACGACGACTGCAACGCTGCCAGCAGCTCTGACTCAACGACCGGCTTCTGCAGGATCGCTGCTGCTTTCCCTGGGGCGAGCGGGACAGTTGCATAACCTGACATAACGATGACGCGGATCGCACGTTCGCTCAATTTGTCGATCAGGTCGCCCGCCAACTCGCCGCCTCTGAGATTGAAATCAACAATGGCTGCATCCGGAAGCTGATCAGCGACAAGACTCTCGGCCTCGGCGACGCTGGCTGCCGGCCCGATAACATCGGCACCCAAGGCCCGGAGCAGACTCTTCAGGGCCGCCCCGATATGCCAGGAATCCTCGACAATGAGGATTCGCATACCTGAAAGGTCGGCCGATCCGCCCTCAAGCGTGTCCTGGCTGTTCGAAGAAGACATCCCACGTCCCACCGGCCCGAGAACAGGCCCACGATCCTGCCCGCTGATCCTGCCACTATCAGGCTAACCAGACAACCCCAAGATTCCCCCCTTCGCTGACTAGCACCTGCCAGGAAATTTGATGGTGCGGCCAACGTGAAAAGCAGTGGAAGTTTGAGGCAACATTGCTCGTGCGTTGCAGATCGTTGCGAAGCTGGTTGCGCCGTAGCGCCTTGGCAAGAAACGACCGCCAGGCGCTGCGGTTGTCCCAGCCGGCTGTTCGAGCCGCGGCTC
>Ga0070670_100003346_pt1 | contig 13272 bp, 10 predicted proteins | sample KBSS63metaG_FD_64665 | JGI IMG/M metagenome (GOLD analysis project Ga0070670, IMG submission 64665) | Switchgrass rhizosphere microbial communities from Kellogg Biological Station, Michigan, USA - KBS S6-3 metaG | ecosystem: Host-associated > Plants > Roots > Rhizosphere > Soil ... | reverse complement strand
CCGACCAGATCGCGCTCCCGCTCGACTGGCCGCAAAGCGACGGAGACGCCCGCTTCATCGTTTCTGATGCGAATCGCGAAGCGTTCGATCATTTTCGCAAGTTCAGCATGTGGCCGGTCAAGGCGACGGTACTGACCGGTCCGAGGCGGTCCGGGCGGACGCTGCTGGCGCGGAGTTTCGTCGAGCGGGTCGGCGGGCGCCTGTTCGACGACGCCGACCAACGCGACGAGGAAGAGCTCTTCCACGCCTGGAACCAGGCGCAGGACAGTGGGCGGCCGCTGATAATGGTCGCCGACGAAGCTCCGCCGGGCTGGACGCCTCGGCTGCCGGATCTCAAGACGCGGCTTGCGATCACACCCGTGGCCCGGATCGGCCATCCGGACGATGCCTTGTTCTCGGCGCTCATCCAGCTGCACTTCGCGGACCGTGGGCTGCACATTCCTGCAGATGCGCTGCGGTTCATGGCAGAACGGCTGCACCGCGATTACTGGACCGCCGAAAGGGCGGTGGAGGCGATCGACCGTTATGCGATCGCCGAGCGCGCGCGACTGTCGCTGCCGACGATACGGCGGGCCTTGATTGATTCGCGGATGATCGGCGAGGCGGCCTAGCCGCAGTTAATCGCGGTGACCTTGCCGTCGGAACCGAGACGGACCGTCACCCGGCTTGGGCTGAAGTCCATCGTAAGCATCACTCCGGGCGGCGCCCAGCGCAGGACGGACGAATTGGTGGCACGCAGAATGGCGGCGCCCGTCTCGCTGGTGCCGGGCTGACCGACGAATTGCTGGGCACCGGAGCTCTCGCAGGTAAGGCTTTGCGGCGTTGTGGTCGCGCAGGCGGCGAGCAGCGCCGGGGTTGCGAGCAGCAGCCTACGCATCGACCTTTTCCTCGGTGACAACCCGGCTCATCTTCAGCTTGCCATTCTCGATCGCGAAGGCGAGCCGGCCTTCGACCAGGTCCAGGGCGTCCTTGCCGAACTGGTCGTAACGCCAGCCCGCGAGGATGTTGAGGTTCTTACGTACTCCGGCCGCGAGCGCCTCAAGGTCGTCGGACCGGGCGATCAGGCGCGCTGCGACGCCGGTCTCCTTGGCGCGGATCTTGAGCAATAGCTTCAAGAGGTCGCTGACGAGGACGCCATCCTTGGTGAGGCCGGGCCTTCGCGGCTCGCGATCCGGCATTTCGTCGGCGTCGAGGGGTTTCGCGTTCTGGATTGCCGACATGAGCCGTGCTCCGATGTCGTTTGTGCGCCAGCCCGCCGACAGCCCGCGTACCCGGCCAAGATCGTCCTGCGTCTTTGGCGGATGCAGCACGATTTCGTTCAGAGTGTCGTCCTTGATGATCCGGCCACGCGGCAGATTCTTCGAGCGGGATTCGGTTTCACGCCAGCCGGCGAGCGCCTTCAGCCTGCCGAGCACAGCCGGGTTGCGGCTTGGGAGCTTCAGCCGCTTCCATGCGTCTTCCGGTGGAAAGGCGAAGCTTGAAGGATCGGCTAGCCGCTCCATTTCTTCATCGAGCCAGGCACCCCGCCCGGTCTTCTTCAACTTTTCGACCATGCGCGGGAATACTGTCGCGAGATGGGTTACGTCGGCGATCGCATAGTCGATCTGCCTCTTGTCGAGCGGGCGGCGGCTCCAGTCAGTGAAGCGCGCGCCCTTGTCGAGGCTGTGACCGAGCAGGCTCTCGATCAGGTTCGAATAGCCGATCTGCTCGCCGTGGCCGAGCGCCATCGCCGCGATCTGCGTGTCGAACAGGGGATGAGGGACCTTGCCGGTAAGATTGTGGATGATCTCCAGGTCCTGGCCGCCGGCGTGGAAGACCTTCAGCACGTCCTCGTCCTTCACGAACAGGTCGAGCAGGGGCTTAAGGTCGATGTCCGCCTTGGGATCGACAGCTGCGGCTTCTTCCGTACTGGCCACCTGGATCAGGCACAGGTCAGGCCAATAGGTATTCTCGCGCATGAACTCCGTGTCCACGGCGATGAAGGGCTGCTTCGAGAGGCGGTCAACGAGGGCCTTAAGGTCTTCGGACTTTGTAATCAGAGGATGGATACGCATGAGTCTTGCGGGGCTTTAGCGGTGGCCTCGCGGGTTGACAAAAATGTTTCGGCCAGTGAAGCGCGGCGCGGGTTTTTTCTCCACAATTTTCCGCTTCAGCAGGCCATTTGATCATGCACGCCTATCGTTCCCACACCTGTGTCGCGCTTCGCCTTAGCGATGTCGGGCAAACGGTCCGCCTTTCGGGATGGGTCCACCGCAAGCGTGATCACGGGCACCTGCTCTTCGTCGACCTGCGCGATCATTACGGAATCACCCAGATCGTCACCGATACCGATTCGCCGGCGTTCCAGACGCTCGATCGGATCCGGGTCGAATCCGTGGTTACAATCGAAGGCGAGGTCGTCGCGCGCTCGAAGGAAACCGTCAACCCGAGCCTTCCGACCGGCGAAATCGAGGTCCGGGCCGGGAATGTGACGGTGCAGTCCGCGGCAGCCGAGCTGCCGATGCCGGTGTTCGGCGAGCAGGAATATCCCGAGGAGATACGCCTCAAGTACCGCTATCTCGACCTCCGGCGCGAGCAGGTGCACGCCAACATCATGCTGCGCGGCGCGGTGATCGCCTCGATCCGCCGCCGGATGATCGAGCAGGGTTTCGCCGAGTTCCAGACGCCCATCCTGACCGCGAGCTCACCCGAGGGCGCCCGCGATTATCTGGTCCCGAGCCGAGTTCACCCCGGCAAATTCTACGCGCTCCCGCAGGCGCCTCAGATGTTCAAACAGCTGATCATGGTCGCGGGCTTCGACCGCTATTTCCAGATCGCGCCCTGTTTTCGCGACGAGGACGCGCGCGCCGATCGCTCGCCGGGCGAATTCTACCAGCTCGACTTTGAGATGAGCTTCGTCACGCAGGACGATGTTTTCAATGCAATCGAGCCTGTGCTTTCGGGCGTCTTCCAGGAATTTGCGAATGGCCGGACGGTCACGCCCGCCGGCGAATATCCTCGCATTCCCTACAAGGAAGCGCTTCTAAAGTACGGAAGCGACAAGCCTGACCTGCGCAACCCGCTGCTCATCAGCGACGTCGGGGAGCATTTCAAGGGTTCCGGCTTCGGCCTGTTCGCCGGCCTCGTCGAGAAAGGCGCGGTCGTGCGTGCCATTCCGGCGCCCGCCACCGCCGAGAAGAGCCGCAAATTCTTCGACGACGCGAACGAATGGGCGCGAAGCGAGGGCTTTGCCGGGCTCGGCTATGCCACCCGCAAGGGGGGCGAGTGGGGCGGCCCGATCGCCAAGAACCACGGCGAGGAAGGCATGAATCGCCTAGCGGACGAGATGGGCCTCGGTCCTGACGACGGCATCTTCTTCGCCGCCGGCAAGGAAGAGGAGGCGGCCCGGCTCGCCGGCCTCGCACGGACTCGCGTGGGTGAGCAGCTCGACCTGATCGAGCAGGGTGCATTCCGCTTCTGCTGGATCGTCGACTTTCCGATGTTCGAGTTCAATGAAGACCAGCGGAAGATCGACTTCAGCCACAATCCCTTCTCGATGCCGCAGGGCGAGATGGAGGCCCTGGAATCCAAGGACCCGCTCGATATCCTCGCCTGGCAGTATGACATCGTCTGCAACGGCGTGGAGCTGAGCTCCGGAGCGATCCGGAACCACCGCCCGGATATCATGTACAAGGCGTTCGAGATCGCTGGCTATACGAAGGAAGAAGTCGACACGAACTTCGCCGGAATGATCAATGCCTTCAAGTTCGGCGCGCCGCCGCACGGAGGATCTGCTCCCGGCATCGACCGAATCGTCATGCTGCTCGCCGACGAGCCGAACATCCGCGAGGTCATCCTCTTCCCGATGAACCAGAAGGCGGAAGATCTCATGATGAACGCGCCCGCCGCGGTCATGCCGAAACAGCTCAAGGAGCTGAGCATCAAGGTCGTTGTCGACAGCTGAAGCGGTCGGACGTTGTGCGTCTGAATTAATGCGTTAACCTCGGCGCATGGATCCGGCCCTGAATTCCGCGCTTGGCGCGCTTCGCGACCATCTCGCAGAGCTGCAACTGCCTCAGATCGCGCATGGCCGTCGCGCCATCATCCTTTTCGAAGGCCCGGAGGGCGCAGGAAAGAAGCTGGCCCTGAAGCAACTCGCCGCCGCGTTCGATCCTTGTCATTTCTTCGTCTATTCGACTGCCTTCGATCGGCGTGAGGCCAATGAAGGACATTGGCTCGCCCGCTTCTGGCGTCAGCTGCCGACGGCAGGGCACACGTCGATCTTCTTTCGAAGCTGGTACCGGCGCGTGCTCGACGATCGCGTGCTCGGGCGGACAGCGGAGGATTCCGTTTCGCGGGTGTTCGACGAGATCAACGAGTTCGAGGTCCAGCAGCGGGATTACGGCACCCTGCTCGTGAAGCTCTATTTCGACGTCAGTGCCGACGTTCAGGAACAGCGCCTGGCGCAGCGGCGGCAGAATCCATGGCGGGGCAGGGTTGCCGTTGAAGATTTCATCCGCGCCGACGATCCTGCCTATCAGCATGCGCTGGACGAGCTCAGGGCGAACACCGACACGCGGTGGTCGCCATGGCGCACGATCGACGGCGACGATGAGCAGCGGGCTACCCTGGCTGCGTTGGAAGCGATTGCCGAAGCCTGGTCGAAGGCGATGCCTGCCGAGCCGCCGCAATTGGTGTCCGCTCCGCGCGTCGCCTAGCCCGGGTATCGGATCGACAGCACTTCGTAGCTTTTCTCGCCGGCGGGCAAGCGGACGATGCGCTCATCGCCAACCCGCGCCCCGATCAGCGCGCGCGCAACCGGAGCGCTCCAGCCGATCCGGCCTGATCCGGCATCGGTCTCGTCATCGCCAACGAGCGTGAGCGTGCGGCGGTTGTCGTCCTCGTCGGCAAGCTCGACGGTCGCGCCGAACCGAACCTGGTCGCGGGCCTGCTGCCTCGATGGGTCGACGACCTTCGCGTCCTTCATGATCCGCGCAAGGTGCGCCAGCCTGCGGTCGATCTCGCGGAGCCGGCGTTTGCCGTAGATGTAGTCGGCATTTTCGGACCGGTCGCCAAGCGACGCGGCCCATGACACCGTCTCGACGATCTTCGGCCGTTCGGTCCCGAAGAGCTCGTCATATTCGGCGCGGATGCGTGCCAGTCCTTCTGGCGTGATGTAACGGTCGGCCACAGCCGCCGACCTATCAGCCCGGGCGGTCCTTCCCAAGATAGCGCGACACGTGGAACGAGGTCTGCTGCGGCTGCGACGTGCGCATCGAATCGTAAACCACTGTGTTTTCGATCACCCGCTGAACGTAAGCGCGCGTCTCCGTATAGGGGATCGCCTCGATCCATTTCAGCACGTCCACCCGGCCGCGCGGATCGCCATATTGCCGCACCCATTTGCCCGCATTGCCTGAGCCAGCATTGTAGCTCGCCACCGCCAGCGGAACATTTCCGCCCCAGATGTTTAGCATCCGCTGAAGGTAGGAAGAGCCGATCGATACGTTGTAGCTGGGATCGCTGATCAATCGGTAGCTGTCGAAGCCGACGCCCATCTTGCCGGCCTGCTCGCGCGCCGTTCCGACCATCAACTGCATCATGCCGCGAGCGCCGGCGTGACTGACGGCATAAGGATCGAAAGAACTCTCCTGGCGGCTGATGCCATGAGCGAGGGACCAGAGGTTTCCGGATACGGATGCTGGGAGGGTCGGGTAGGCTTGGCGCACGTAGAACATCGACCCTTTGATCCGAGCCATGCGCGAGGTCCACACGGCCATGTCCTGTCGGCCAATTTGCTGGCCGAGGTCCACGGCCAGATTGCGGTCGGAGTCGTTGTCGAGGGATTCGGCAAGCGCCTTCACGAACAAGGCCTGCTCGTTCGACCGGCCCTGCTGTCCAAGCAGCCGGATCGCCTGCACCACCCGCCGGCTGTTGAAGGCGGTGCGCTGCAGCTGGGTGGTTGTATATTGGGGGAGCGCTGCAGGAGGTGCCGGCACGGATCGGCCGAGCCTTTCCAGCGCGAGCTGGCCGTAAAAGAGCTCGGGGTAAGCGGCCGCGCGCTGGAAATAGGCGTTGGCGTCCTGGAAGCGGCCGGCCGAAAGCGCTGCTCGCCCTGCCCAATAACTGCCCTTCGTCTGCACCTGCAACGAACGGCCGCCACGAGCGTAGCGGTCGAACATCGCAATGGCGGTGCTGGGCCTGTTCATGCGGTCAAGCGCGACGGTTCCGGCAAGCCAGGCGAGAGTCGTATAATCGTCGCGAATCCCGATCGACTGATCGGCCACGTTCGTGCCCGCCGGAAGGACGTCATCGGCCTGGCTCGCGATATTGTAGGCAGTCTGCCAGTTGCGGTCCTGCACGGCATCGCCGGCAAGCAGGATGAGCATTTCTAGGAACCGATCCGGATCGGTGGGCTTGTAAGCAAACTGATGGTCGCGCGCGGCCAGCTGTTGTGCGGCCTGCGAGTAGTTGTTGGCCCGGAGCCAGCGCGCTCGATCCATCATCAATCCGGCATCGCGCGTGACATTCGCGATCACTGCCGCGTAGCGGCTATCGGCATCGGGGGCGTTCTGCTGCAAGGCGATCCGCGCTCCGAATGCAGCCTGTCGTTCCGGACTGGTCGTCGACCACAAGCGCGCAGCGTCGTCCGCTCTCTTGGCGAACAACAGGGAATCGACGCGATCGTCGGCATCCGTGCGCGTGAAGCTTCCGCCATAGCGGGCCCAAATTGCCTGCTCGTCACTCGGGCTCAGGTCGGCCGACCGCCAGGCCTGCCGTGCGGCATCGAGAGCGAGCGCGTTCTGTCCATTGGCGCTATATGCGTCCGCCAGCCGCGCCCAACCATTGCCGGTCTTTGGCTTGTCGGCAGCGAAGAAGGCGCGGACGGTCGCCGCATTCTCCCCGGGCTGCATCGCTTTCTCCGCCCAGGTCCGCATGCGCGTCTCGTCAGGCCAGTCGGGGTTAGCGATCAGGAACGATGCGTAATTGCCGAATCGATAGCCGTTGCTCTGCCGCAGGCTACGCCACTGATCCAGCGACGCTGCGACGCTCGAGGAGTAAGCAGCTGTGGGGGCATAGTTGCCGGGCGCGGCATATTGAGCCCAGCTCGCTACGGCGGTGGCAAGAAACACCGGGATCATCACAGCGGCACGCCACATGCTGGACATCTTGCCTCCCCCCTCCTTATCAGGCCGTGAACGCCGGCCCCCAATCCACAATATTACCTAGCCAGCCTAACTCTCCTTGGAGGAGGTAAGTTCATGTTTTTCGGCTCGATTCCTGCGCTCGTGACGCCATTTTCCGGCGGTCGTGTCGCGGAAGACACATTCGCCGAATTCGTCGAATGGCAGATTGCCGAAGGATCGAACGCGCTCGTTCCGTGCGGAACGACGGGAGAAAGCGCGACGCTCAGCCGGGACGAGCACCGGGAGGTGATCGCTCACGCCGTCGGGGTCGCCAGGGGCAGGGTCCCGGTGATCGCCGGCTGCGGAAGCTACTCGACGGCCGCGGCGATCGAGATGGTGCGGGCGGCCTCTGACGTCGGCGCCGACGCGGTCCTGGTCGTCGTGCCCTATTACAACAAGCCGAGCCAAGCGGGGCTCGCGGCGCATTTTACGTCGATTGCCGAGGCCTCACCCTTGCCGATCGTGGTCTACAACGTGCCTTCCCGTACGGTCGCCGACATTTCGGTCGAAACGCTTGCCGAGGTCGCCAAGCATCCGAAGATCGTTGCCGTGAAGGATGCCACCGGGAACCTCGCCCGCGTCTCCGGTCAGCGACTCGCTTGTGGCACGGACTTCGTGCAACTGTCGGGCAATGACGACATGGCGCTTGGCTTTAATGCGATGGGCGGTGTCGGCTGCATTTCGGTGACGGCCAACGTCGCCCCGAAGCTCTGCTCAGACTTCCAGCGTGCGATGCGTGAAGGTCGCTGGGAAGATGCGGTCGACCTGCAGGACCGGTTGTACCCTCTTCACGCGGCGCTTTTCTCTGACGCGTCGCCTGGGCCCACCAAATATGCCCTGACACGCGTTCGGCCGGGATTCCCTGCCGAACTGCGCTTGCCCTTGGTGGAAGCCTCCGACGCTGCGAAGCGTGCCGTCGACGCGGCACTCGAACATGCGGGGCTGGCCTGACAGCCCATGGCCAAGCCGCTTCCGCAGTCCTTCGACAAGCAAAAGGTCGTGGCCGAGAACCGCCGCGCGCGCTTCGACTATTTTGTCGAGGAGCGGTTCGAGGCAGGAATCCAGCTGACCGGCACCGAGGTGAAGTCCCTGCGCCACGGCGAGGGGTCGATCGCGGAAAGCTATGCGACGGTCGAGGGGGAGGAAGTCTGGCTGATCAACAGCCATGTTCCGGAATATAGCCACGGCAACCGCCAGAACCATGAGCCAAAGCGCCCACGCAAATTACTGCTCAAGAACCGCGAAATCGCGAAATTGCACGGCGCCATCACGCGCCAGGGGCTGACGCTCGTACCGCTGTCCATCTATTTCAACAGCAGTGGCAGGGCCAAGGTCGAGGTAGCGCTGGCGCGCGGCAAGAAAGTGCACGACAAGCGCGAGACAATGAAGGAACGGGACTGGAAGCGCGAGCAGCAGCGCCTGCTGAAATCCAATGGCTGACGCACCGCCGCCCGCCGGCCGCTTCGATTGGCTGACGCGGCATATCCCGACGCGTGAGAACGTCCACCGGCACCCGATCCTTCGGCCGTTTGCGCCGCATCTTTCCCATTCCTCCCTGTGGAGGATGACAAGGCGTTCGGTTCCTCGGGGCGTGGCGGTCGGCCTGTTCGTGGGCGTCATGATCCCGATCATGCACACGGCCATCGCAGCCATCATCGCGATCCCGCTGCGTGCCAATGTTGCCATTGCGGCGGCCTTCACGCTGCTGGTGAACCCGCTGACGATCCCGCCGCTCTATTACGCAGCCTATCGCATCGGCTCCTGGGAGCTCCACAATGACGGAAGGCTGGTGAACCCCGCCGCGGCCGAAAGATTTTCGGGCGAGCTCAGTCGCCTGCTCTTCTGGATCCATCAGGCATCGGGGCCGATCGCGGTCGGAGTACTGACGATTGCCGTTGCTGCCGCGGTGCTGGGTTATCTGGGGGCGGCGCTATCGTGGCGCTTCTGGTCGCATAGCCGATGGCAGCAGCGCCGGGAGACGAGAGGCTGACCGCTTCGACCGTTCGCAGCCGCGCGGCGCGCGATCGTCGATTGGGATTCGCGTGGGGAGGCGCTAGCCTGTCCAACGCGCGGAACTGGGATGGAGGGTTAGAAATGTTTCGAGTGATTGCGTTCGCTCTTGCGACGACGAGCCTGGCTGCGTGCGCGACGCAGGCGCCGCCACCGCCGGCAGCGGTGGACACTCCGGCCGTAGCCGAGGCTCCGGCGCCTGCTGCGCCAAAGCCGCAATATGGGACGTTCGGGTTCGACCTTGCCGGCATGGATCGCGGCGTCCAGCCCGGCGACAATTTCTACCAGTTCGCGAATGGTACCTGGGCGAAGAACACGCCAATCCCGGCGGACAAGCCGAACTACGGCGCCTTCAGCTTCCTCGACGATTTGTCGCACACCCGCACGCAGGAACTTCTGGAGCAGGCGAAGGCGGACCCGAATTCCAAGATCGGCGCGGCTTACGCGACCTATCTCGACACCGCCGCGATCGAGGCCAAGGGCCTTGCGCCGATAGAGCCCTGGCTCAAGGAGATCCGTGGCCTCAAGTCGAAGGCGGGCTATGCTGCGCTCGCGGCAGCCGCGACGCAGAACGGCGTCGGAACGCCATTCGCCGCGCTGGTCACGCAGGATCGCAAGGACCCCGATGTCTATGCGATGAACCTGTTCCAGTCGGGCCTCGGCCTGCCGGACCGCGACTATTATCTGTCGGCCGATCCCAAGCTCGCGGAAGCCAAAGCGGCCTATGAGAAGCATCTCGCCACGATGCTGACCCTCGCGGGCGAGCAAAATGCGGCCGCCCGCGCGAAGGCGATCATGGATTTCGAGACGGGCATCGCCAAGGCCAGCTGGACCCGCGTCCAGAGCCGCGACGCCAACAAGACGTACAACAAGATGAGCCTGGCTGCGCTTCAGAAGTCGGCGCCGGGCTTCGACTTCGGCGCCTATTTCAAGGCGCGCGGCGTCTCGATCAACGACGTGATCGTCGGCCAGCCCTCGGCGATCTCCGGAATCGCGAAGGCCGTCCGTCAGGCGCCGCTTGGAGTCCTGAAGGACCAGTTGCTGGTTCGGTCGCTCGACGGCTTCTCCGACGTGCTCCCAAGCGCGTTCGACAAGGAAAGCTTCGCTTTCTTCGGCACGGTACTCTCCGGAACGCCCGAACAGCAGGAGCGCTGGAAGCGGGCAGTCGATTATACGGTCGGCAGCCTGACCGATGAGGTCAGCAAGATCTACGTCGCCAAATATTTCCCGCCGGAAACCAAGGCGGCTGCCGACGAGATGGTGCGCAACATCATCTCCGCCATGAACCGGCGTATCGATGCGCTGGACTGGATGACGCCCGAGACCAAAGCCAAGGCGCACCAGAAGCTCGCCGCCTTCACTCCGCGCATTGGCTATCCGGATCAATGGCACGATTACTCGGCAATGAAGGTCGTGCCCGGCGACGCGTTCGGCAACGAGCTGCGGTCGAACCAGTGGGCTACGGCCGACAATATTGCGAAGCTCGGCCAGCAGGTTCGGCGCTGGGAGTGGGGCATGACCCCCATGACGGTGAACGCGCAGGCCAATCCGACCCTTGTCGCAATCACTTTCCCCGCGGCGATCCTCCAGCCACCTTTCTTCGATCCGAAGGCCGACCCGGCGGTCAATTACGGCGGGATCGGCGCCGTGATCGGCCACGAGATGAGCCACCATTTCGACGATCAGGGGTCGAAATACGACATCGCCGGCAAGCTCACCGACTGGTGGACCGCGGCGGACGTCCAGGCCTTCAACTCACGGCTCGACAAGCTCGAGGCCGAATATAATGCCTATGAACCGCTGCCAGGGTTCCACGTCATCGGGAAGCTTACGATGGGCGAGAATGTCGCGGACCTTGCCGGTCTTACGACAGCGCACGATGCCTATATCGCCTCGCTCGGCGGGAAGGCGCCTCCGGTCATCGACGGATTCACCGCCGACCAGCGTTTCTATCTGGGTTGGGCGCAGGTCTGGCGCCGCAACTACCGTGAGGCGGATCTCCGCCGCCGGTTGCTGACGGACCCGCATTCGCCGTCGGAGCAGAGAGCGAACATCGTCCGCAACATGGACCCCTGGTACAACGCCTTCGGCGTCCAGCCGGGCCAAAAACTCTATCTGTCGCCGGCCGAACGCGTGCGCATCTGGTAGGACCGCATACAGCTGCTAACATGCGGGGCAGCTAGATGCTGTACCAGGAGCTGCCTCGCATCGAATCGACGCCCCTCGACGGGTGGGGCCGCTGGCTTGCTCCTGCACTGATCTTCGCGGCCGCGCTCACCGCGGCCGTGATGCTTCTTCTGGCAGGTCAGGCCTGGATTGCCGGATTAGCGCTGTTGATCGGGCTCACGGGTGCGGCTTTCGGCCTACGCAAGACCGCTGCCCCTGACATCTCGCCGGGGCAGCTAGGCGATGGCCCTGATTATTCCCTCGTCGGGTCGGCGCTCGGTCTCGGCAACGACCCTGTCGCGCTCACCGACAGCGACGGCTCCTTGCTGGTGGTCAACAGCGCCTATCGAGACCGGTTTGGCGCAAAGCCGCCGCTCCACCTCGGTGCCGGCACCGAAGCCGAGCAAGGGCTGAAGCTTGCTCAATCCATGGCGTGGCGGGACGGCGGAGGCTGTGTCGCGGGAATCGAAACCGCGGCGGGGCCAAGCCCCGTCGAGGTCGAGCGCGTGGGCGCGCGGGCGGACCTCCTGCTGTGGCGATTTCCTTCGGCTGCAGCGCCGGATCCGCTGTCGATGGCGGTTCGGCGGACAGAGGGCGTCACCGGCGATCGCCTGGCATCAGCAGGAGTGGCCGTCGCCGTCGTCAGCGCCAACGGCGCAGTGCTTGCTGCGAACAGCCTTTTTGCGGAGCGTGCGCTCGGTCCCGACCGGCATCTCCAGGATGCTCGCTTCGCGGATCTCGTCGAAATCGGCGAGGATGAGCAGGTTCGGCTCGTTGCCGAAGGGGAAGGCGCCCAGCCTGTTCGGGTGGTGCATGTGCCGGTCGATCCGACGGGTGAAGGCAGTGCCGGGACGGTCCTCCTGTTCGATCGGAACGAACAGGGCTCTGCTGGTCAGTCTACCAACCTTCAGGCCCTGCTCGACGTCATGCCGATCGGCCTGGCGCTCGTCGACAGGGACGGGCGCTTCCTGACCATGAATGGAGCGTTCCGCCAGGCCGCAGCGATCAAGGGCTCGACAATGCCGGTCTATCCGGGCGACCTGGTCGTCAAGGAAGACAAGGCCGCGGTCGCGGACGGCGTTCGTCGCAATGCGAGGGGCCCCGCAATGTCGGGAGACCTTGCGGTCCGGTTGGCTAATCAATCGTCGGAGCCTGTGGCCCTGACGATCGCCGGTCTGCGTGGGTTGGGCGACGCGGCAGTCTTGCTCCTCCTCAAGGACAATAGCGAAGAGGCCAAGCTCAAGCGGCAGGTGGCCCAGGCGACGAAGATGCAGGTTGTCGGACAATTGGCCGGCGGTGTCGCGCACGACTTCAACAATATCCTGACGGCGATCATCGGTCATTGTGACCTGATGCTGATGCGGCACACGCCGGGGGACAGCGACTATGACGATATCCAGCAGATCAAATCGAACTCGAACCGCGCTGCGGGCCTTACTCGACAGCTTCTTGCCTTCTCGCGCCAACAAACCCTGCGCCCGCAGGTGCTCCAGCTTCCCGATGTTGTGTCGGAGGTGTCCCATCTGCTGAAGCGCCTGCTGGGCGAAACGGTCGAACTGGTGGTGAAGCACGGCCGAAGCCTGGGTCCCATCCGCGCGGATCCGGGCCAGCTTGAGCAGGTCATCATCAATCTTGCCGTAAACGCCCGCGACGCAATGGCCGGGAAGGGACGCGGCACGCTCACCATCCAGACCTATTCGGTGAAATCGGACCAGGTCGCCGAGCTCGGTTCCGATATCCTTCCGATCGCGGATTACAGTGCATTGTCTGTGACCGACACGGGTACGGGGATTGCGCCGAGCGTGCTCGGCAAGATTTTCGAGCCGTTCTTCACCACCAAGGAAGTCGGCAAGGGTACGGGGCTGGGTCTCTCGACGGTCTACGGCATCGTCAAGCAGTCCGGCGGCTTCATCTTCGCGGATTCGAAGGT
>Ga0070670_100003344_pt1 | contig 13275 bp, 12 predicted proteins | sample KBSS63metaG_FD_64665 | JGI IMG/M metagenome (GOLD analysis project Ga0070670, IMG submission 64665) | Switchgrass rhizosphere microbial communities from Kellogg Biological Station, Michigan, USA - KBS S6-3 metaG | ecosystem: Host-associated > Plants > Roots > Rhizosphere > Soil ... | reverse complement strand
ACGTCGTGTTCAGCCGGCAGTCCGTCGATCGACACGACCACAGAAAGGCGGGGGATTGAGGCCCAGGCGATTGGAATTGGCCGCACGGCGCTCGTGACGACCTGCACGTGCAGGCCGCGCGCGGACAACTGCGGCAGCAACGCGTCCAGCTCGCGGAAGCGCACGAGCGGTTCGCCGCCGACGATCGACACGTGAAGGGGGCGATGCTCGTCGATGAGCTGGAAGAAGCGCTCCACGAGCTCCGCACCCTTGAAGTCACTGACTTGTCGCAGAGTAATGTCGCCACCAAGATGCTCGTCGCCGTAGGCGTAGCACCCCGGGCAGCGCAACGGGCATTCGCGGGTGATCTCAACCGAAAGGGCAGGCCGGTAACCGCGAAGGATTTTCCCCCAGGCGGGGATAATGCCTTCCATCCTTGAGACTATAACAAAGTCCGTGTGTCACAATGTGTCCTCCGGAGGATCCTCGCGTCGGACATGATCGAAAAACGCCATTCAAAAATCCAGGGCTGGGGCGTGTTCGCCACACAGTCCATCCCCAAGAACAAGCGCATCGTCACCTACGACGGTGAAAAGATTACCAACAAGGTCAGCCTGAAGCGCGAGGCCAGGTACCTGAAGAAGGGACACATCTGGTGCTTCAAGCTCAATCGGCTGTTCGTCCGCGATGCGGCCGTGGGCGGCAACATCGCCCGCTACATCAATCACGCCTGCGAGCCGAACTGCTACACGCGGGTGATCGGCGATACGATCTGGATCATCGCCGCACGGAACATCAGGAAGGGCGAAGAGCTCACCTACGACTACTCGACTGATGGCGAGGGGTCAATCCCCTGCCGCTGCACGCCGGGGTGCAAGGTCATGATCTGATGCGGGTGGTTTACCTGCACGGGTTCGGTTCTTCCCCGACGTCGTCCAAGGCGACCTTCTTCGCGTCCAAGCTGGCGCCGTACGGAATTGTCCTGGAAGCACCCGATCTGAACGCCCCGGACTTCTCGACGCTGACGGTGACACGGATGTTGTCGCAGGTCGGTGACGTCATCGGTCCCGGCTCCGAACCGGTTGCGCTGATTGGATCGAGCCTTGGCGGGTTCGTGGCCATCCAGGCGGCGCTTCAGCACGCGCGGCGGGTGACGCATCTCATCCTCCTCGCGCCCGCGGTCGACTTCAGTCGAAACCGGATGCGCGAGCTGGGCGTCGAGCTCGAACAGTGGAAAGCGTCGAACCGGGTGGAGGTCTTTCACTACGGGTACGGGCGCATGATGTCGCTGCATTACGACCTGTACGAAGACGCGCGCCGATACGACGCCTTCGGTACACAGCTCGCGCAGCCAGTGCAGGTATTTCAGGGAAAACGCGACGAGGCGGTCGAGCCGGCGAGCGTTGAGCGGTGGTGCGCTGGCCGTCCCACCGTGGAATTGCGCCTGCTCGACGACGATCACCAGTTGCTGGCCAGCCTCGACGCGATCTGGGGCGAGGCCAGGCGTTTCCTCGGCCTCAGCTGATCCTGCCTACGTCACGACGGTGCGCGGTTCGGTCTCCGGCCCGGGAGCTCCAAGGCGAAACACGTTCGGGTGCGGCTTCTTGATGGCGTTCCGCGTGTCCACGATGATGTTGGCTTCGGCGACGATCGCATCGTAATCGAAGGCCCGGTGATCGGTGACGATGACGACGCAATCGTACTTCCCGATCGAGCCGCGCGTGAGATCGACCGCCTTGATGTCGTAGCGCCCCGACCAGTCCGATCCGCGCAGATCGGGCACATAGGGATCCGCGTAGGCGATGCGCGCTCCCTTGGAATGCAGCAGCCCCATCACGTCGAGCGCCGGGGATTCGCGCATATCGTCGATGTCGCGTTTGTAGGCGATGCCGGCGATCAGGATCGTCGATCCGTTGATGGCCTTGCGCTTGGTGTTGAGCGCGTCGGCGATTTTCTCCACCACGTAGTGCGGCATGGCCGCGTTGATGTGTCCCGCCAGCTCGATGAAGCGCGGGTCGAAACCGGTCTGCTTGGCCTTCCAGGAGAGATAGAACGGATCAATGGGGATGCAGTGGCCGCCGAGGCCCGGCCCCGGATAGAACGCCATGAACCCGAACGGCTTCGTTTTCGCCGCGTCGACGACTTCCCAGACGTCGATGTCCATCCTGTCGCACATGAGCGCCAGCTCGTTGACGAGCCCGATGTTCACGGCGCGAAACGTGTTCTCGAGGAGCTTCACCATTTCGGCGACGCGCGTCGAGCTGACCGGCACGATCGTCTCGATCGCGGTGCCGTAGAGCGCGGCGGCGAGTTTCACGCAGTCAGGCGTCAGCCCGCCGACCACCTTCGGGACGTTGTGGGTCTGAAACGTGGGGTTGCCCGGATCGACGCGTTCGGGCGAAAACGCAAGGAAGAAGTCCACTCCCGCCTTGAGTCCCGTGGCTTCGAGCAGCGGCTGCACCACTTCCTCAGTCGTGCCGGGATAGGTCGTCGATTCGAGCACGATCAGCATGCCTTCGTGGAGATACTTCGAGATCGCTTCGACCGCCGAGACGATGTAGGACATGTCAGGGTCCTTCGTCTTGCGGAGGGGCGTCGGCACGCAGATGTTAATCGTGTCGAGCTGTGCGACAACGGCAAAATCGGTCGTCGTATCCAGCTTGCCCGCCCGCTTCAATGCGAGCACGTCGGCGGTGGACACGTCGGGAATATAGGAGCGGCCGTCCTGGATTGCCTGGATCTTGCGCGCGTCGAGGTCGATCCCGGTGGAATGAAACCCCGCCTTGGCGAGCTCGACGAGCAGCGGAAGGCCGACATAGCCGAGGCCGACGACCCCGGTGCGGGCACGGCGCGATTCAATCTTGGCGAGCAGGGCAGCAGCGGGCGCAGGCATTCGACAAAACTCCTGTCTCTATTCTCCATCGCTGCCGCCGGTCCGCCTACAGGGAATCTTCGTCGGCCCGCTGAGCGCCGGGCTTCCCCCGGCCGAGCGCCGCGATTGCCGCCGCGATTCCTTCAGGGTGATGGCGGATCTTGCCCGGCGGGTGTTCCGACACGAGCGGCACGCCGATGGGGCGGACGTTCAACCTGTCGCGCGCGTTCAGCTCGAAGCTGCGGGTAACGATCGGCAGGCCTCCCGTGCACCCGATACGCCTCAGAGAGATGATCGGGCATCGGACTCGTGTTGTAGATGACGACGTCGAACAGTTGGGCGCCAAGATGCCGCTCGATGGTCAACAGGTGCTCGAGAACGCTGTAATCGTCGGTCTCGCCGGGTTCCGTCATCAGGTTCGCGATCAGCACGCACGTGGCGGAGGTGTCCCGGCGGGCGCTCGTATAGAGACTCCCAGGGCATCCCCGTGCCGCCCCGGATGGCGATGATCCGCGGCAGGGTGTCAGCGCGACGGTCTGACCGGCCCAGCACGCTTGGGTGAGGGTGCGGCGTCGGCGTCACAACGGGTCGCCGTTCTCAAAGTCGATCAAGTTGATTGCGTGTCGGCGGTGCGGCGCAGCGAGTCGATGTCGGCGCCGTGAGTGGGGCAGGTCGCCGCGCCGATCTCGACGGTCACCGGCGTCGGGAACCCGTATGCGTCCAGCCGTCTGCGCAGGCGCTGGATGACGTTCATCGAGTTCTGCAGGTCGACGTCCAGGAGTGCGAGCCAGAGGCGGCCGGTATCCTCCTCCGCGACGAGATCGGTTTCACGCAGTTCGCGGCTGATCAGATGTGCGATCTGCTTCTGCGTCGCGCTCGGGTCGCTCTGCCCGGCATCGACCGGGTCGGCGATCTGAGGCTTGACGCTGACGAGCGTCAGGAAGTTCTGCGAACGCACCGCCCGCTTGAGCTCTTTGTTCAACACGAACTCGAACGCCGCGGTGGTCAGCACGCGGTGGTTGTCGTCGAGAAACAGATCGGTGGTCATCAGGAAGCCTTGTCGAGTTCTGCTTCCTTGATTTTGTAGAGGAGTGCCTTGTAGCTGACGCCAAGGATTTCCGCTGCCTCGCGCCGGTTCCATCTGGTTTGCTGCAGCGTGCGGTAAATCAGCTCGCGCTCGGCCTCCCGCGCCGCGCTGCGGGCAATCGCTTTCAGCGAACCGGTGGCGACCGGCACCTCGGTCGGCGGCAGGCTCGTGATCGGCGGCGGGAACGTGGTTGCAGGCGTTGCGGCGTCCTGCGGCCCGGCGCGTCGCGGCTGGAGCGCGGGAATCGGGCTGGCCGACACTCTGCCGTCGGACAGCGCGTTCCGCAGCTCCTCGCGTATCGAATCGTCGGATCCCGACACCACTGCGCGCTTCATGAGCTCTTTGAGCTCGCGGACGTTCCCCGGCCATGAGTATTCATCGAAGAGCCGGAGCGTTTCTTCCGAGAGTCCGACGCACGGCCGGTTATAACGAACCGTGTAGTGCTTGAGGAAGCGGTCGGCCAGAAGCGGAATTTCATCGCGACGCTGGCGAAGGGGGGGCAGCGTAATACTGACGATGTTCAAGCGGAAGTACAAATCCTCCCGGAACTGCCCTTCGGCCACTGCGCACTCGAGGTCGCAGGTGGTCGCTGCGATGATCCGCACGTTCACCTGCAGTTCGCGCCGGCCGCCAAGCCGCGCGAACCCCCCGTCCTGTAGTAGCTGCAGCAGTTTCGCCTGCAGGCGCGGGTCGACGTCGCTGATCGCGTCGAGGAACATCGTGCCTTCGTGCGCGAATTCGAGTTTTCCGGGCTTCTGCTGGATCGCGCCGGGGAAGGCGCCACGTTCGCACCCAAAGAGCTCTGACTCGAGAAGCTCAGCGGGCAAGGCTGCGCAATTGACCTTCACAAAGGTCTTGTGACGCCGCGCGGAAGACTCGTGAATTGCGCGTGCCACGAGATCTTTCCCGGTGCCACATTCCCCACGGATCAGGACCGTGACGTCCGTGTCCGACACGGCCTCGATGAGGTGGTGGACGTTGCGCATCGTGCCGCTCCAGCCCAGCAGCTGGGGAGCCTGTGGTCCGCTCGAGGTAGGCCCGTTACCCGTGCGGTCGGCGATCTCCGCGCTCATCGGGGACTCCTCCGGACGGTCAGATCCGTGTGGAGAACCTGCACATCCTCCAGTTCAGCAAGCGAGATGCCACGGAAGAAGACTTTTCGCCTTGTTGTGCAAAACCGGCGAGTACCCGCGCGATACACCCGCGGCGCTCTGACCGAACCGTGCGGTAAGTGGAACTTGCCTGCAGAAAATCAGATTTCAGCTTCCGTGGCCACCCGGCGACAAGCTGATCAGTCGCGGCTGATTCTGCACTCTTTGATCTTGTTGAGAAGCGTCTTGTAGCTCACGCCGAGAATCTGGGCCGCCTTCCGTCGATTCCAATGCACCTGAGTCAGAGTTTGCTCGATGGCGGCGCGCTCGGCCTTCAGCGCGGCGGCCTTTGCCACCGCCGCCAGCGAGCCCCCGGACTCGTCCTCAGAATCTGCGCTGTGGCGGTCGTCCTCGGGGCTCACCTCGGGTTCCGGCGCGACCGGGAACGACCCAGGCAGCACGCCGCCAACGCCCGCCCCGATGGGCATGGCCGCTGCGGCCGCGACGGCTGACAGGGCATGAACGGGTGCCGGCGCCGCCGCCGCCCGGCGCTGCATGCTCGCCTGGATCTCCCGAACGACGAGGTGCTCGTCTTGGAGGATCACGACCCGCTTGATCATGTTTTCCAGCTCGCGAATATTGCCCGGCCACTCGTACTGCAGGAACAGTTCGCGCAGCGGCTCGGAGATCGGCTTCAGCGGCCGGTTGTACTTCCGCGAGTAGCGCGCGACGAAGAAGTCCGTCAGCGTCGGCACTTCGTCGCGCCGCTCACGCAGCGCCGGCACGGTGAGCTCGATCACCTTCAAGCGGTAGTAGAGATCCTCGCGGAACTCGCCGTTCGACAACATCTTCTCGAGATCGCGGTTCGTCGCCGCCACGATGCGGACGTCCACCTGGACGCGCTTGTTGCTGCCAAGTTTCGTGAACTCGCCGTCCTGCAGCACGTGCAACAGCTTCGCCTGGAGGGCCGGCGTCATTTCGCCGATTTCGTCGAGCATGAGGGTGCCCGTGTCGGCCTGCTCGAACTTGCCGATCCGGGTCGTCGCCGCGCCCGTGAAGGCGCCTCGCTCATGCCCGAATAGTTCGCTTTCGAGGAGTTCGGCCGGGAGCGCCGCGCAATTGACCTTCACGAACGGACGGTTCCGGCGGGTGGACCGCTGATGGATCGCGCGCGCGACGAGCTCCTTGCCGACACCGCTCTCCCCACGGATGAGCACGCTGACATCGCTGTCCGACACCTGCTCAATCACCTGGGCGATTCCGCGCATGTTGTCGCTATTGCCCCACACCGCGCGATCTTCGTCGTCGCTCAGTTGTTGCCGCAGCTCGCTCAGCTCGGAGACGAGCCGGTTCTTCTCGATCGCGTTCTTGATCGCGACGTCGAGGGCAATTTCTCCCAGCCCTTCCGGGTCATCCGGTTTCACGACGTAATCTGCGGCGCCGAGACGCACGGCTTCGACGATCGTCGAGGCCTGGTTGCGTCCCGAGAGCATGATGACCTGCGCCGCCGGCCTGGACGCCTTCAGCGCGCGCAACGTGGCCAGGCCATCGAGGCCCGGCATCATCACGTCGAGCAGCACCACGGCGGGCGCCTCGGTCTGATTCATCGAGGCGAGGAGCTCGTCGCCGCGGGTGTAGCAGCGCGCTTCATAGCCCCGAAGCGAAAGAAACGTTTTGAGGTAGGCGGCAAACGACGAGTCATCGTCCACGATAGCGACGTAGGGAGTCTTCATCTATTTCTCTGTAAGGCTTTTCGACCTGAAAAAGTTCCGCCAGTGGGTAAATCACGGGCACATGTGGTAATCACGTACCCCCTCGGACATTCAAGACTCGTACCTCAACAGGGCGGGAAGCTCAACGGTGGCGAGAGAAGAAGGGAAAATCTTTACGCTCGCGGCAGCACGACGACCGCGCCCGCCTTGGTGCCCTCCCCGGGCGACCACATCGCGCCGCCATGCCCGTCGATGACTCGCCGCGCGACCGCGAGGCTCAACCCGCACCCCCCTCGCCATTCGTCGAAGGCGGTCAGCGATTCCGACGTCGCGGTCTCGAGGCCGCCAATGTGCTCCGCGTCGCCAATCGCAATCCACGAGGCGGGTTTTCCGCGGAGCTCACCGCCGCGTTCCCGGACGAACAGCTCGTTGCTCGACACGAGCTCCCGGCGCAATGCGTAGAGTACAGAGCTGAAGGCGCTCTTCAGGCGGACCGGATCGCCGTGCACGGCGGCACTGCCGTCGCTCGTCGTCAGTCGTATCTCCACGGGGTGATCGCTCGACGGCGGCAACGATTCAATCGCGTCGGCGAGGACGCTCCGGAGATCGACTGCGCTCTTGTTGAACGGGGCGGTGCCCGCTTCCAGGGTGGCGAGGTCGCTCATCTCGACGAGGAGCGCCGACAATCGCGCGCAGGACTTCTCGGCTTCCTCGAGCAACCGCCGCTGCTGATCGCTCAAGGGTCCCGCACGGTCCTTCAGCAGCATCCTGATGTACCCCGCGACCACGGTCATCGGCGTGCGGAATTCATGGACGGACAAGGAGAGGAGCCGCGGCCATTTGGCCTGTTCGGTCGGGGGAATCGGCATCAGGCGCATTCTCCAACAGCGGCGACCCCGCTGTCGAGCGACGTGACAAATTGGTGGCGCTGGAATAATTGGCGGAATTGCGGTGATTATAGGAATGGAAGAGGAGCCAGATGCTAATCAAGGCCGTCCCGGCTATTCCGTCACGCGAAATCACTGACGAGCAGATTTACCTGCGGCGTCGCGAGTTCCTGCGCCTCGCCGGCGGGGCCGCCTTTGCGGCCGCCGCGTCGCCGCTGCTGGCGTGCGCCAGCGAGCCGTCGGCGGCCGAGCCGCAGCCATCGGGTCCGTTTTCGAAGGCCCAGCTTCCGCTCGCCGGGTACAAGGAAAAGGCCGTCTCGACCGACGAGAAGCTGAACACGTTCGACGAGATCACCAGCTACAACAACTTTTACGAGTTCGGGACTAACAAGAACGACCCGAAGCGCTATTCAGCATCGCTCAAGACGAGTCCGTGGACGGTCAAAATTGACGGAGCGTGCAGCAAGCCGGCGGACTACCACATCGAGGACCTGATCAAGCCGATCCAGCTCGAGGAACGCATCTACAGGCTGCGTTGCGTCGAAGCCTGGTCGATGGTGATCCCGTGGATTGGCGTCCCGCTCCGCGACGTGATCAAGCGGGCGGAGCCGACCTCGAAGGCGGCGTTCGTCGAATTCACCACGCTGCTGCGTCCGTCCGAGATGCCCGGGCAACACACCGATGCCCTGAACTGGCCCTATGTCGAAGGACTTCGTCTGGACGAGGCCATGCATCCGTTGACGATTCTCGCGGTGGGCCTGTATGGAAAAACGCTGATGAATCAGAACGGGGCGCCGATCCGCCTGGTGGTGCCCTGGAAGTACGGATTCAAGAGCGCGAAATCCATCGTGCGAATCCGGTTCGTCGAGAAGGAGCCAAAGACCGCGTGGAGTGTCGCGAATCCGCCCGAATACGGGTTCTACTCGAACGTGAATCCCGAGGTTGACCACCCGCGGTGGAGCCAGGCGAAGGAACGCCGGCTGCCGCGCTTCTTCCAGGACCATCCCACGCAGATGTTCAACGGCTACACCGAGGTCGCGTCGCTGTACGCCGGCATGGATCTCCGCAAGAACTACTGATTGATGCGGAAGCTGCTGAAGCCGCTCGTCTTCCTGCTGGCGCTCCTGCCCGCGGGTTACCTCGGCTACCGCACCTACGCCAACGACCTGGGGGTGAACCCGGCGGAGACCCTGCAGCTCGAAACCGGCGAATGGGCGCTGAAGTTCCTGATCATCACGCTGGCGGTCACGCCTGTGCGCCGTCTGACCGGTTGGAACCGCCTCATCCAGTTCCGGCGCATGCTGGGATTGTTTGCGTTCTTCTACGCCTGTCTCCACTTTCTCACCTACATCGTTCTCGACAAATATTTCGCCTTCGGCGAGATGATGGCGGACGTCATCAAACGTCCGTTCATCACCGCGGGCTTCGTGGCGTTCGTGGCGATGGTGCCGCTCGCGGTCACATCGACCAAGGGGTGGATACGGAGGCTGGGGCGCCGTTGGCAGGTGTTGCACCGCCTCATTTATGTCAGCGGCGTCGCGGCTGCCGTCCACTTCGTCTGGAAGGTCAAGGTCGCGATCGGGGAGCCCGTCTACTACGCGGTTGTCATCGCCGCGCTACTGGGCTTCCGGCTCGTGTGGCAGCTCAGATCGGCTAGATCCGTGCGCCCGCATCGGGTCAGCGCCTGAGGGGAGGGCCGCAGGCGCTTTTCCTGTTCCAATTCACCCCCGAATCCTGCCAGTTGGCCGGAATTTCCCCATTTTTGTTACGTCCGGCAAGTAACCTGACCATGGGTGCGCCTGCCCGTGTGCGCGTTCGGGATACGGCCAGGGAGGCGGACATTTCGGAGGCATATGCATAAGCCGGTGAAGTACGCGGAGAAGGGGCTGACACTCGCTGCGCGGGGCGCCTGGACCGTGTTCAACTCGCTCAACAGCGTGGCGCGGGCGCGGCCGTTCACGCCCAAGTGGTCCGAGAAGCCGTTGCTGAAGTCCTGGCAGAAGGTGAAGCCGCCGCTCGGCTGGCCGCGCGAGACCGACTCGCTGTGCCCCGTCTGCGTGCGTGAAGCGCGCCAGGAGATTCTCGACGGCAAGCGCGACTACAAGATTCTCTTGAACGAAAAGATCGGCGAGATCAAGGCCCAGATCATCGAGCGTGACGGAAAGATCCTGATGGTCAAGGACTGTCCGCTCCATGGGCACTTCGAAGACGTCATGGCGATCGACCCGGCATTCTTCAAGCACCTCGAGGAGTCGTTCCCGGGCAGCGACATCCGCGCGCACAACGACGAAAAACTGCACAACCACGGCTCGAGCACCATCAAATACGGACGCGGCGCGGTCCTCACGATCGATCTGACAAACCGCTGCAACATGATGTGCGACCCGTGCTTCATGGACGCGAACCAGGTCGGGTTCGTCCACGAGCTGTCGTGGGAGGACATCAAGACGCTGCTCGACAACGCGATCTCGATCAAGCCGAAGCGGCAGATGTCGGTGCAGTTCTCCGGCGGCGAACCGACGATGTCGCCGTATTTCCTGGATGCGGTGCGCTACGCGAAGAAAGTCGGCTACAGCAGCGTGCAGGCGGCCACTAACGGCATCGAGTTCGCGAAGAGTTTCGAGTTCGCGAAAGCGGCGTCCGAAGCGGGCCTGCGCTACGCGTATCTGCAGTTCGACGGGATCGGCAACGCGGCGAACTCGCACCGCCTGGTCGGCAACCTCTTCGACGTCAAGCTGCGCGCCATCGAGAACCTGCACCGCGCCGGTGTCGACATCGTCCCGGTGACGACGATTGTCAACGGCGTCAACAACGAGCAGGTGGGCCGGATCGTCCAGTTCGCCCTGGATAATCCGAAGAAGATCAACTTCCTGTCGTTCCAGCCGGTCTCCTTTACCGGCCGCGACGAAGAGGTGACCGACGAGCGCCGCGCTGCGCAGCGCTACACGCTGTCGCACCTCGCGCACGATGTGAAGAACCAGGTCGGGATCGGCGAGCCGATCCGCGACTGGTTCCCGATCTCGTTCATCGGCACGTTCACCGACTGGGCCGACCTCGTGCACGGCCCGAGCGCGGAGTGGGGCAACCTCACCTGCGGCTGCCATCCGAACTGCGGCGTCGGGATGGCAATCATGATCGACAAGGAAACGAAAGAAGCCGTGCCGGTGACCGCGTTCCTCGATGCCCAGCAGATGGCGAACGATCTGAAGCACGTCAACGACGCCGGCCGCGGCAAGTTCCTGTCGTCGGTGGGCATGGCGCTGGCGCTGATGAAGAACTACGATCCGTTCAAGGCGCCGACCCACTTCAAGATCGTCGACCTGATGAAGAAGTTCGACAAGACGTTCGGCGCGAGCGGCCGCAATTACGGCAGCGTCGGCGCCAACCGGACGCACGCGGATATCGAGAAGCGGCGCGCCGACCGCTGGAACTTCCTGTTCATTGCCGGCATGTGGTTCCAGGACCTCTTCAACTACGACTTCCGGCGCACGGAACGCTGCATCATCCCGTACGCGACGCAGGAGGGGGAGATCTCGTTCTGCGCCTACAACACCGGCATCGGCTGGCGGAACATCATCGAGAAGATGCACATGACCGCCACGCTGACGAAGTGGTACGAAGAGCACGGCCGTCACGAGATCATCGCGGGCGGCAAGAACGTGGCGATGGGGTCAAAGGAGCACAGCCTGGTGCTCGACCCGGAGGCGGTCGCAGCCGGGATCCAGCACGATCTCGACGAAGCCGGCATCGCGAAGACCGCGCGCGAAGAGAAGCTGCGTGCGAAGGCCGACGCGAAGAAGAAGGCCGAGGAGAACGCGCGGATGGCGGCGCTCTACAGAGAGCATGTCCTGAAGGAAGAGCCGGCGGGGCCGGTGCTGCAGATCCAGGGTCTTGGCGGCAAGAAGAAGCCGCCGGTCCAGGAAGTGCTGCACAAGGAACAGGAGTAGGGCTCAAGGCTCAGGGCTCAAGGCTCAAGGCTCAAGGCTCAAGGCTCAGGGCGCAGGGCTCAGGGTAAGATCACACGGCCGCGCGGCTTCCGCGCGGCCGTTTTTTATTGATGTCGATTCTCTCCGTCAGCAACCTCCGCAAGACCTACGGCGATACCGTGGCGGTGGACGGAGTCTCGTTCAGCGTGGCCCCACACGAAATCGTCGGCCTGCTCGGTCCGAACGGCGCCGGCAAGACGACGACGATCAACATGATTCTCGGCGTGCTCGAGCCGACCGCCGGCGCGATCACGATCGACGGGCGGCCGCTGGCGTCGGACCGGCGTGCCGCACTGGCGCGGACGAATTTTGCCGCTGTCTACGCGCCGCTGCCCGGCAACCTGACGGTCGAGCAGAATCTGCGGATCTTCGCGATGCTGTATGGCGTCCGGCACCTGGCCACCAGGATTGACCGGGTCATTCAACAGTTCGACCTCGAGCGTTTCCGTCACGTGAAGTGCGGGGTGCTGTCGTCGGGCGAGCAGACGAGGGTCTCCGTCGCGAAGGCAATGGTCAATCAGCCCCGGCTGCTGCTGCTCGACGAACCCACCGCGTCGCTCGATCCCGCGACCGCCGATGACGTCCGGCGGCGGATCAAGGGCTTCACCGACAGCGGTGACGGCGGCGTGTTGTGGACGTCGCACAACATGTACGAAGTGGAGAGCGTGTGCGACCGCGTGCTGTTCCTGTCGCATGGACGGGTGCTGCTCGAAGGCAACCCGAAGACGCTGCCGAACGAGCACGGCAAGGACACGCTGGAGGAGCTGTTCATCGCCGTCGCGCGGGAACCGCTCACGCTGGGGACGTAGCGTGGACAGCAGGCGCGTGCTCGCGCTCGTTCTGCGGCAGATCTACCTGATTCGCGGCAGCATTTCGCGCCTCGTCCCGCTCTTCATCTGGGTGGCGATTGACATCGTGCTGTGGGGCTTCATGACGAAGTACCTCAACACCGTCACCGCCGCGGGATTCAACTTCGTGCCGGTGCTCCTCGGCGCGGTGCTGATGTGGGATTTCTTCACACGCGTCATGCACGGCGTCACGATGGCGTTCTTCGAAGACGTCTGGTCCCGTAATTTCTTGAACGTCTTCGCCAGTCCCCTGTCGATCGGTGAATACCTGAGCGGCCTCGTGGTATCGAGCATCATGACCAGCGCGGTCGGGTTGGTGATTATGCTCGCCTTGGCGATGGCGGTGTTCGGCCTGTCGTTTTTCGCCTACGGCACGGCGCTCATCGCGTTTCTGCTCATCCTGTTCATATTCGGGATCGCTCTGGGGATCGTCGGGTGCGCCGTGGTCCTGCGGCTCGGGCCTTCGGCGGAGTGGTTCATCTGGCCGATCCCCGCGCTGCTGTCTCCGTTTGCCGGAGTCTTCTATCCCATTGCGACACTGCCCGCGTGGATGCAGGTCATTGCCCGGCTCCTCCCACCGTCCTACGTGTTCGAAGGCATGCGCGCGATTGTCCTCGGGCAGCCCTTCCAGCTCTCGTCGCTCATCGGCGGCGCCGTTCTGTCCGTCGCCGGCCTGCTGATCGCGTGCGCCGTCTTCACGCGCGTCTACCGGCACGCCGTCCGCAGCGGGTTGATTGCGCGCTACAGCGCGGAAAGCGTGAGCTGAGGTTAGTTGTAAGATACCGCGCATGAAACGAGTGGCATCGGCGATCG
>Ga0070670_100003343_pt1 | contig 13278 bp, 12 predicted proteins | sample KBSS63metaG_FD_64665 | JGI IMG/M metagenome (GOLD analysis project Ga0070670, IMG submission 64665) | Switchgrass rhizosphere microbial communities from Kellogg Biological Station, Michigan, USA - KBS S6-3 metaG | ecosystem: Host-associated > Plants > Roots > Rhizosphere > Soil ... | reverse complement strand
CGAGCGCCCCGCCGACGACCACCAGCGGGCCCCCGGCCCCTGCCGTCAAGCTCGATCAGACCGGCACCCGGCGCGCGGAGCGTCACGTCGTGAACAAGAGTATCGAGGTCCTGATCGACGGCAACCCCGCCACACTCGTCAACATCTCGCTGGTCGGCGCCCAGGTGCTGTCCGCTTCATTGTTGCGCCCGAATCAGCGCATCCGCATGTCGCTCGTCGATGCGACACGACCGATGCGCTTTAACGGAGTGGTGGCGTGGGCCAACTTCGAGATGCCGAAGGAGGGTCCGCGCTATCGCGCCGGCGTGAACTTCTACGACGCGGCGCCCGACATGGTGGCACGCTTCATCGAGACCATCACGGCGTCGTAGCGCTCATCCAGTTTTCGACCAGCGATCCGTTCTTGACGATCGTTTCGCCGCGGTCCGAGCCGGTGGAAATGATCGCGCACGCCACCCCGGTCAGTTCCTCGAGCTTGTGCACGTAACGCTGCGCCTCCGCAGGGAGGCTGTCGAACTCCGTCACACCTTTTGTTGGTGTGGACCATCCGGGCACGCGCACATACACCGGTTCAGCGCCGACGAGCGACCTCAAATCCGCCGGGAAGTCGCTGATGGTCCCCTGAGTGGTGCGATAGCCGGTGCAGATCAGCACCTCGTCGAGGCCGTCCAGCACGTCCAGCTTCGTGAGCGCGAGGGCATCGAGCCCGTTCACGCGCACCGAGTAGCGGACAACCACGGCGTCGAACCACCCACACCGGCGCGGACGTCCGGTTGACGCGCCGTACTCCTGACCCGTTTCGCGCAACCGATCGGCCAGCGCTCCTGACAACTCGGTGGGAAGCGGCCCCTCACCCACTCGCGTCGTGTACGCCTTGGCGACCCCCAACACGCCGCCGATGCACCGCGGCGGAATACCCAGCCCGGTACAGACGCCGCCGACCGACGCGTTCGACGAGGTTACATACGGGTAGGTGCCGTGATCGATATCGAGCAGCGTCGCCTGTGCGCCTTCGAACATCACCGGCTCGCCGCGCTTCATCAGGTCGTGGAGCACGAGCGAGCAGTCGCCGACCCAGGGCCGCATGCGCTCACCGTCGCGGACAATCTGATCGAAGACCGGCTTCCAGTCGAGCGTCGACTCCTTGATCATCCGGTTGCGGGCGCTGACGTTCTCCCGCACTTCCTCCGCGAGCGCATCGCGGTCGCCCATCAGGTCGCAGACCCGGATCCCGCGCCGGCCGATCTTGTCCTCGTACGCCGGACCGATCCCGCGCGAGGTCGTGCCGATCTTCCGCTCGCCGCGGCGGGCTTCGGAGAGCACGTCGAGCTCACGATGGTACGGCAGGATGATGTGCGCCTTCTCGCTGATCAGCAGGCGGCCGTCAACCGCAATCCCCATCCGCCCGAGCTCGTCGACTTCCTTGAACAGCGCCTGCGGGTCGATGACGACGCCGTTACCGATGACGCAGGTGACGCCGGGATGCAGGATGCCGGAGGGGATCAGGTGGAGGACGAACTTCTGCCCGTCGACGTAGACGGTGTGACCCGCGTTGTGGCCGCCCTGATAGCGTGCGACGGCCGCAAAGTGCGGCGTCAGCATGTCGACGATCTTGCCCTTGCCTTCGTCGCCCCACTGCGCGCCAAGAACTGCGATGTTGGTCTTTGGCATCCGGCTACTATTCAATCATGGAAGGGCGAACTGAGATGATCTCTCTGGACGGCAACTCCCTCACGCTCGATCAGCTCGTCGCGATTGCGCATGAACACGCGCCTGTGGCGATTAGCGCAGCGGCGCGTTCGCGTGTGCTCGCGTCTCGCGCCGTCGTCGACGAGTGTGCCGACCACGAGACGCCGACCTACGGCATCAACACCGGCTTCGGCAGCTTTGCGGACGTCAAGATCCCGCACGAGCAGTTGTCTCAGCTCCAGATCAATCTGCTGCGCAGCCACGCGGCCGGTGTCGGCGAGCCGCTCGCCGTTCCCGTGGTGCGGGCGGCGATGGCGCTGCGCGCGAACGTGCTCGCCAAGGGCTATTCGGGCATCAGGCCCGGCACGCTCGACCTGCTGGTGGAACTGTTGAACAAGCGGATCCACCCGCTGGTGCCGTCGCGCGGATCGGTCGGTGCCAGCGGCGATCTCGCGCCGCTGGCGCATGTTGCGCTGGTGCTGATCGGTGAAGGACGCGTCATCGACGGCGAGACCGCCATCGACGGCCGTTCGGCGCTGGCGAACGCCGGCGTGACCCCGATCACCCTCGGTCCGAAGGAAGGCCTGGCACTGATCAACGGCACGCAGCCGTCCACGGCGCTGCTTGGCCTGGCGGTCGCCGCGGCGCAACGGCTGGCGCGGGCCGCGGATATCACCGCCGCGCTGAGCATCGATGGCCTCCAGGGATCGACGAAGCCGTTCGATCCACGCATTCACGCCGCGCGCGGGTTTCCGGCCCAGTCCACAGCCGCGGCCAACCTCCGTCTGCTGCTCGAGGAGAGCGGGATCAACGCCGCCCACGCCAATTGCGGCCGGGTCCAGGACGCCTACTCGATGCGATGCGCGCCGCAGGTGCACGGCGCGGCCCGTTCGGCCTGTCACTTCGCGCACGAGGTGTTCGCGGCCGAAGCCAACGCGGCCACCGATAACCCGATGGTCTTCGCCGACACGCGCGAGATCGTCTCCGGAGGCAATTTTCACGGCGCGCCGGTGTCGGTGGCGTGCGATCTGCTCTGCATCGGCATCGCGCAGCTGGCCACGATCAGCGAACGACGCTCGGATCGGCTCGTCAATCCTGCATCGAGCGGCCTGCCGGCCTTCCTGACACGGCATGGAGGCCTGCACTCCGGCCTGATGATGGCGCAGGTGACGGCGGCGGCACTGACATCGGAGCTCAAGACGCTTGCACACCCGGCAAGCGTCGATACCATTCCGACATCGGGGAACAAAGAAGACCACGTCAGCATGAGCATGGGCGCTGCGCTGAAGGCCGCGCGTGCCGTCGAGCTCGCCACACGCGTGCTGGCGATCGAACTGCTCTGCGCCTGTCAGGCGATCGATCTGCTGAAGCCACTCAGTACGTCACCACCGCTCGCGCGCGTACACGATTTCGTTCGCACACGCGTACCGATGCTTGATGATGACCGTCCACCATCAACTGACATCGACACAATCACATCGATGATCGACGGCGGCGAACTTGAACGCGCATGCACAGTGAAAGTCAACTGAAACTTTTTTTGGAAATTCGTTGACAACCGCGCGCACGCTTCTTACCTTCTGATCTTTCCGCAAACCGGCGATCACCTTCGACGTTCAACGAGCGAGTTGTCATGACGGTGGGCACGCGCATCATCCGGGCGCCGCGCGGTCCGGCGATCAGCTGCAAAGGCTGGCCGCAGGAAGCCGCTCTCCGCATGCTCATGAACAATCTCGATCCCGACGTCGCCGAACGGCCGGACGATCTGGTGGTCTACGGCGGATCGGGAAAGGCGGCACGCAACTGGGAATCGTTCGACGCCATCGTCGCCTCATTGCTCGCGCTCGAACATGATGAAACGCTGCTCGTGCAATCCGGCAAGCCGGTCGGCGTGTTCCGCACGCATGCTGGCGCGCCGCGCGTGCTGATCGCCAACTCGCTGCTCGTCCCGGCCTGGGCCACCTGGGAGACCTTCCGGGACCTCGAGGACCGCGGCCTCACGATGTATGGCCAGATGACGGCCGGTAGCTGGATTTACATAGGCACGCAGGGGATTTTGCAGGGAACCTACGAGACCTTCGCCGCGGCAGCGAAGCGCCACTTTGGCGGCTCGCTGAGCGGCCGGCTGGTGGTGACGGCCGGTCTCGGCGGCATGGGCGGCGCCCAGCCGCTCGCCGCCACGATGAACGGTGCTGCCGCGTTGATTGTCGAAGTCGACCCGTCGCGGATCACGCGCCGCCTCGAGACGCGCTACCTGGATGAGGCGACCAACAATCTGGACGAGGCGTTGACGCGCGTTGATGACTGGCGGCGCAACCACGTTGCTCGATCGATTGCGCTGGAAGGCAACGCGTCGGATGTGCTGCCCGAACTTGTGCGTCGCAACGTCATTCCTGATGTGGTGACCGATCAGACGTCCGCGCACGACGCGCTCAACGGCTATGTTCCCGGCGGCATGTCACTTGCTGACGCGATTCATCTACGCGAGCGTGATTCGAAGTCTTACATCGAGCATGCAATGGCATCGATGGCGCGCCACGTTGGCGCTATGCTGACATTACAGAAACGCGGCGCGGTCACATTCGATTACGGCAACAACATTCGCGCGCAGGCCGTGCGCGCAGGACGTACAGATGCGTTTGACATTCCCGGCTTCGTGCCGGAATATGTGCGGCCTCTGTTCTGCGAAGGCAAGGGTCCGTTCAGGTGGGCCGCACTGTCGGGAGATCCCGACGACATACGCGTGACCGACGATGCGGCGATGGAGATGTTTGCCGATGATCCTGCACTCTGTCGGTGGATCCGCATGGCGCAGGAGCGTGTCGCGTTTCAGGGATTGCCAGCGCGGATCTGCTGGCTCGGCTACGGCGACCGCGCGAAGTTTGGATTACGGATCAACGAATTGGTACGCGCTGGTGCGATTTCCGCACCGATCGTGATCGGGCGCGACCATCTCGATACCGGATCGGTGGCGTCACCGAACCGGGAGACAGAAGGCATGCGTGACGGCAGCGATGCGATCGCCGACTGGCCGATCCTGAACGCGCTGCTCAACGCCTCGGCCGGCGCCACCTGGGTGTCGGTGCATCACGGCGGCGGGGTCGGCATCGGCTACTCGCTGCACGCGGGAATGGTCATCGTGGCCGACGGCAGTGTTGATGCGGATGAACGGCTCGAGCGCGTGTTGACGTGCGACCCGGGTATCGGGGTCGCCCGGCATGCTGACGCCGGCTATCCGACCGCGATCGCGACCGCAGAATCGCGCGGCGTGAGGATCCCCATGCGATCCACGCGCGCGCATTGAGATAGGGCACCCTTTTCAAGGGCGTAGGGCACCCTTTGAAGGGTGCCAGTAGGAGAGGCAGAACAGATGACGGGTCCACAGGCGGGATTCGAGCGACGTATCCACGGGGCGCTCGACGCCGCCCCTTCGCGCATCCCGGTCATTCTCGGCGGCTGCGGTACCGGCCGAACCTGGCTGCTGCAGCATGTCCGCGAGCGCGCCGGACGTCAGGCGTCGCAGTACATAGATGTCGAGCGTAGCGCCACGACGCCCGAACGGTTCCTGCAGGCGGTCATCTCATCCTCGCCGTTCGCGTGGCACGGGGCCGAACGCACACCGGTGAACGCCCGGGACGCCTTCGACGCGCTCCTCGCCTTCTTCGATACCGCGCGCGCGCCCGGCGGTGAGCCGTGCACCTTCCTGCTCGACGAGGTGCTCGAACTGCGGACGTTCGAGAGTTTCCCTGGTCTCCGTCACGTGCTTCGCGACCTGCTCGAAGCGCTGGCTGGAAGCCCAAACCGGTTCGTGCTGACCACGCGCTACGTCGCGCGCGCGCACCGGCTGCTCCGCGACGCCACGGCGCGCTTCGAAGTGATGCATGTGCCGGCACTTGCGCCAGCGGACGTGGCCGACCTCCTCGCGCCGGCATTCAACGGGTACGAGCAGATGGCCACGGACGACCGCGACTATCTGTCTCGCGCGGTGCAGGTGCTGACGGACGGCCGCGCCGCGTACGTGCGCGCGATCGGCGAGGCGATGGCCCACATGGGCGGCACCGCGGATCCCGTCGGTGCGCTCACCGGCCTGATGTCGGCGGATGGCGCGCTCAACCACTGGTGCTGCTTCTGCTATGAGCTGCGGCTGCACCGCGCGCGCGGCTACGGGGCGCTGAAGGCGATCCTCGACATCCTCGCCCACGAAGAGCCGATGACGCTGACCGAGATCTCGCAGCGGCTCCACCGCACGCCAGGATCCACCAAGGACTATCTGTCGTGGCTCGAGGACGTGGACCTGGTGACGTCGCGCCAGAAGCGCTACAGCTTCACCGATCCACTGCTTAGGCTCTGGGTCCGGCTGCACTGCCGTCCGGTGCCGCCGTCGGCCGACGACGTCGCGCGTGAAGTGCAGCGCTACGCGGTGGGACGCCTGCCGCACGCCGATCCCGTGCCCGCACTCGCGTACGCCGGCGTCGAGGTGTCGGCGGACGAGCGAAAGAGCTGGGGGATCATAGAGATTGATTAAAGCGCTTAGGGCGAAGGGCTAAGGCCTAAGGCCTAAGGGCTGGTCCAGGAATAAGGAACAAGGGCAGAGGTACGCACTTTCTGCCAGGTGGGATGCGATTTCACCTGGCAGAACTTGCCACGTTTCACGTCGCTCATACTGATAAGCAAAGAGAATCCGCATGGCATCGCGCGTGCTCGACATCGCGCCATGTCGAAGATTGAATCCTTCCGCGATCTCCTGGTCTGGCAGAAGTCGGTGGACCTCGCTGTCCGATGTCACCGACTGGCCAGACGATTTCCCAGAGACGAGCAGCCTGCCCTCGGGTATCAAACGCGCAAGTCTTCCTTGTCCATTCCGTCGAACATCGCCGAAGGATTCGCGCGACACTCGACGGCCTCGTACATCCAGCACCTGTGGACTGCACACGCCTCGGGCGCGGAGTTACAGACACAATTGCTCGTCGGAGAGCGAATCGACGTTATCAGCGAGACCGACGCGGCCGCGTTGCGCGCGGATGCGGAGGAAGTCGGGCGCATGCTCTACGGTCTCGTCGCACAGCCCTTAGGCCTTCGCCCTTAGCCCTTAGGCCTGTTGATCATAAACGTGGCAACTCCCGCGAAGAACTCACGCAGCAGCTCCGTCGCGTCGTCCGGCAACTTCGTCTCGTCCAGCGCGCGGTTCATCAGCGTCACCCACTGATTTCGAGCGGCGGTATCGATCGCAAACGGCATGTGGCGCATCCGCAGCCGCGGGTGTCCGCGCCGCTCGACGTAGCGCTGCGGCCCGCCGAACCGGCCGATCAGAAAATCTCGAAGCCGTTCTTCCGCGCCGGCGAGATCCTCCTTCGGATACATCGGACCAAGAATCGGATCGTCCGGAACCTGTGCGTAGAACGCGCGAATCAGACGGACGAATCCGTCCTCGCCGATGGTGTCGTACAACTCTTCTTCGTTCATCGGTGACGGGCTACCCCTGTGTGTCGAGTCGCCCGAGCGCCAGGCGAGCGGCTTCCTGCTCGGCTTCCTTCTTCGCGCGCCCGGTCGCGGCGCCAAGCACCTCGCCGTTGACCACCACCTCGATCGTGAAAGTCTTGCGATGGTCGGGCCCCTCCGCCCCGGACACCCGGTACTCGGGTAGCGGCAGGCCGCTCGCCTGCACTCGCTCCTGCAGCGCGGACTTGTAGTCCGGCGCAATCGTCTGAGCGCTGCCGGCGTCGATCGCTTCTTTCAGCTCGCGGCGGAGGAACGTCGTCGCCGCCTCGATCCCGCCGTCCAGATAGATCGCGGCAATCAACGCCTCGTAGGCATCGGCGAGCAGCGCCTGCTTGAAGCGGCCGCCGGTCTTCTCTTCGCCGCGCCCGAGAATCAGGTGGTCGCCAAGCTGAATCATCTCTGCACGGCGCGCCAGCGACTGCGTGGAGACGACGGCCGCCTTCACCTTCGACTTCTGCCCTTCGCTGTATCCGGGGTACTGGTGAAACAGCGTATCGACGACCACCAGGCCCAGCACGGCGTCGCCGAGGAACTCGAGCGACTCGTTGTCGGCCACGCCGCCGGTCGCATCCTCCGCCGCGCGCGACTTGTGCGTCAGCGCGTGCTCGAGCAGGCCTCGATCGCGGAAGCGGTATCCGATCCGTGTCTGCAGCTCGTCGAACTCGTCGCGCAGACGCACGACGCGCGCCCCGACATCCTCGCGATGGCTGGCAATGACGCGCAGCGCCTCGTCGGCCTCACCCTGCGGCACGACGACGCGGATCTGGCCGCCCAGCGGATTGACCGCCATCGGCAGGATCGCGTTGACGTTGCCGCTGGCGCGAAACGCCTGGATACCATGGCTGTCGAGCAGCGCGATGACGACGCTGGCTTCGATGTCGGAGGAGGTCGTGAAAACGACGATCGGCTCGTTCATGCGTCCGCGTGCGCCAGCGCAGGTGCGGTCAGAGCCGCGCCGACCTCTTCCACGCGCAGCACCACCATCGTCATATCGTCCTGTTGCGGGGCGGATTCGGTGAACGCGTCGATCTCGCGCAGGATCCGCTCACGGAGCTCATCGGCCGGGAGATCGGCGTGCTGGCCAACAAGACTGGCGAGGCGCGCGTCGCCGAAGCAGTCGCCATCATGATTCATCGCCTCGGTGATGCCGTCGGTGTAGAGGACGAACAGATCGCCGCGGCCGAGCGGAATCGTCACTTCCTCCAGCAGCCGGTTGAACGTGCGTCCCTGATCCAGTGTCAGGCCGAGAACGAGACCGTCCGGCGTGATCAACTGTGGCTTGCGCCGCTGCGAGTACGGACCCGGAACGTAGATCAGGGGGCAATGACCCGCGCGTGCGTACTTCAGCGCGCTGGCACGGAGATCCAGGATCAGATACGTGACCGTGATGAAGCTGCGGCTGTCGAGATGGCGGGAGATGATCCGATCCGCCTCGATCAGCAGCTCGCGCGGCGAGCTATGCCGCTGGCTGAGCGAGAGGACGATGCCCTTCAACTCCGCCATGTACAACGCCGCCGATGTCCCCTTTCCCGAGACGTCGGCGACGAGAATGCCGAGCGTGTGTTCGTCGATCGGCAGGAAGTCGTAGTAGTCCCCGCCTACCTCTCGTGCCGGTTCGCAATGCGCGGTGAGCGACACGCCGGGCATGATGAGCGGGCCCTGCGGCAACAACGACATCTGGATGCTCCGCGCGATCCGCAGCTCCTGCTCCATCCGCTCCTTCTCGGCCTTCTGCTGCAGCAGATCCTCGATGCTCGTCGTCATCGAGTTGAACGACTGGGACAGCTCGCCCAGCTGATCACGGGACTTGATCGAGACGCGGCCGGCGAAATCGCCGCGCCGCACGCGCTCGGTTCCGGCGAACAGCTCGTGGACCGACCCGGTAATCGATCGCGCCAGCGCGAGGCCCATGGAAAATGCGACGACCTGAATGATCAGGAAGAGGATGCCGACCACGGCGAGCACGGCATACAGAAATCTACCGGCATCGAAATTCTTGAAACGGGATAAATCTGTGAGCGCCAGGCGGTTGTAGACGTCTCGCAGCGACAGGCCGAATGTCGCCACCAGGTCCGTCGTCTCACCCTTATCCCATTTAAACGCGTCCAACCCGGCGATCCAGTTGAGGCGTCCATCCCTGGCGTTTCCAATACCGAGAGTCTTCGGATCCTCGCGGACCTCTTCCAGCACGACACCGGACCGCTGCACCATCTCGCGCTCGAACGCCTCGTCGATCGGCACGTCGAGGATGACCGCCCGCTGCCCGCCGTTCGGCCAGGCCACGGCGCGCGCGACCAGCCGCAGCACGCCGCCATCGTCGTACACGATCAACCCCGCGAATCCGGTGCAGGGAACCCACGCCGGAATCACGGTTGGCGCCGCGCGATGCTTCCAGGGACCGATGGCCGCACGTTCGTCAGGAACCAACGGGCCGCCCTGCTCGCGACCGCATCGCCCGGCAGCGGGAACGAGCGTGACGGACGTGCCTGGGTACCGTGATGCGAGAACGGCGCGGCGCACCTGCAGCGACTCGCGGATGCCGGCCGGACTGCTTTCACGCGCCACACCAAGCGCCGCCGATTCGGAGGCGAAGTGCGCTGAATCGACGACCCGATTGAGGTCCGTCCGCATCATGTAGCCGCCGACGTTGAAGAACAGCAGCAGGACCGCGACCATGAAGAACACGATGATCAGCAGCGCCGGCACGAAACCCATGAAGATGTAGGAGAGCGTCAGCTTGCTCCGGACGCGCCAGAGCATCTGCGCCTTCATCGTGACGAACAGTCGGAGCGCCACGATCAGGGCGCCGATGATGATGGCGAGGTCGCCGCCCGTATCGATCAGCTCGAACCAGGACGAGGCGCCGAAGACCGCGGCCAACAGGAAGGCGACGACCTTCGCCACCGTGCCGTAGACAACCGCCCGCCCGCTGAACGTACGTGTGGCCCAGTAGCGGATTCGTACCGCTCTCGAAGTCGTAGCGCGTCTGGGCGCGTCGGCCACCTGGTGATCCTCTGGTCTCGAGTGTCTAGTCTAGGGTAACCTTCGAAACTACCTTGAAGTTACGAGATACCGCACGGTTCGGAACTATTTGTGTGCACGCGGGCCAGGAGCCCGACCCCTCGACCGGCGCCATCATCATCCCCATTTATCAAACGTCCACCTACGTGCAGGAGGCGCTCGGCAGCCACAAAGGCTACGAGTACGCACGCACGCAGAATCCGACGCGGGCTGCGCTCGAGGCCAACATCGCCGCCATTGAAGGCGGCAAGGCCGGTTTCGCGTTTGCCTCCGGGATGGCCGCCGAAGGGGCCGTCATGACGCTGCTCCAATCGGGCGACCACGTGGTGGTGACGGACAACACCTACGGCGGCACCTACCGGCTGTTCGAGCAGGTGCTCCGGAAGTACCAGCTCGACTTCACCTACGTCGATACCTCAGACACGGCGCAGATCGAGCGGGCCATCCGTCCGGCGACGAAGATGCTGTTCCTCGAGACGCCGACCAATCCCGTGCTGCGTATAACGGACTTGCGCGCCGCGTGTGACATCGCACACGCGCACGGGGTGTTTGTCGTCGTCGACAACACGTTCGCCAGCCCGTACATTCAGCGCCCGATCGAATTCGGCGCGGATATCGTCGTCCATAGCAGCACCAAGTTTCTCAACGGCCACAGCGACAGCATCGGCGGCGTGGCGGTGGCGGTACGCGACGATCACGTCGACTGGCTGCGGTTCGTGCAGAATGCCGAGGGCGCGATTCTCGGCCCGATGGACGCGTGGCTGGTTCTGCGCGGCACCAAGACGCTGCCGATCCGCATGGAGCGGCACAACCAGAACGGCCTGGCGCTCGCGAACTTCCTCGCCGCGCATCCGAAGGTCCAGCAAGTGCACTACCCCGGGCTTCCCGATCACCCGCATCACGAACTGGCCAAACGGCAGATGCGCGGCTTCGGCGGCGTGATCTCGTTCCGTCTCGGTTCGCTCGACAAGGCGCGGACGCTCCTCAATGCCGTGCAGTTGATGGCGCTGGCCGAGAGCCTCGGCGGCGTGGAAACGCTGATCAGCCATCCCGCCACGATGACGCATGCCTCCGTGCCGGCCGACCAGCGCCAGCGGATCGGCATTACAGACGATCTCGTGCGCGTCTCGGTTGGCATCGAAGACATCGAAGACCTGCGGGAAGACCTCGCCCAGGCCCTGCATCGAGTCTAGGGAGATCCGTGGATTTCGTCGATCTCCTGCTCCATAGCGACAAATACCTCCTCGACCTGGTCCAGACCTACGGCGCCTGGATCCACGGCATCCTGTTTCTGATCGTGTTTGCGGAAACGGGCCTGGTCGTAACGCCGTTTCTTCCCGGCGATTCGCTGCTCTTTGCCGCCGGTGCGCTGGGCGCGAGTGGCGCGCTCGACGCTCGAGTGGCCGCCGCCGTGCTCATCACGGCGGCCGTCGTCGGCAACTCTGTGAACTACGCGGTCGGACGCTCGGTGGGAGCGCGGCTCATTCACCTCGCGCAGACCGATCCGCGGTGGCGCCGCTGGATCAATCCCGACTACGTCACGCGTGCGCACGCGTTCTTCGAGAAGCACGGTGGCAAGGCGATCGTGCTGACGCGCTTCATGCCGATCATCCGGACGTTCGTGCCGTTCGTCGCCGGCGTCGCGGAGATGCCGCCCGCGACGTTCGCGTTCTACAACATCACCGGTGGTGTTGCGTGGGTGGCGGTCTGCCTCGGGGCCGGCTACCTGTTCGGGAACGTGCCGGTCGTCAAGAACAATTTCTCGCTGGTCGCGATCGGGATCGTGCTCGTCTCGCTGCTCCCGATGCTGGTGGAATTCGTTCGCTATCGGCGCGAGCCGCGAACGTAGGGCACCTCTGCGCTGAGCGGACGTAGTGTCCGGCTTCAGCCGGACCCGACCGCCTCTTCCACCCACTTCAGGTACGCGTCGGACCCACCGCCGGCGGCAATCACCACAAACTCCGGAAGCTCGTAGCTGTGCAGCTCCCGAACTCTGGCCTCCAGGGCCGGAAGCTTGTCCCTCGTCGTTTTGATGATCACCTGCTGCTCGCGATCCTGTTCGACCTGCCCTTTCCAGCGATAGACCGACGTCATGGGCGGCAGGACGTTGACGCAGGCCGCCAGCCGCTCGTCGACCAGGGTGCGGGCCAGCACGGCGCCGTCGGCTTCAGCCGCAATGCTGGTCAGCACGAGGACGACATCAGGGACGGATGAGCTCACGTTTTCTCTTGTACTCGCCGACAAACTCTGGTACTTAGGGTTGTACTCGCGATCAAAACGCGGTATTCTCCCACGATCAAGCCGTGAAAAAGGACGCTGACAGAAGACTGGGCGGGTTGATTCCGCGGCGCCGTGGGCGTCAGGTGATGCAGTACGGGCTCGTCTTCATCGGGTGTGTGCTCGTCATCGACGCGCTGGTTGGCGACAAGGGCGTCCTGCAGATGCTGAAGACGCGTCAGAAAGCGCAGTCGCTCTACCAGGCAGTGGCCGTCGCACAGACCAAGAACGCCCGGTTGCGTGACCAGATCAAGCGGTTCAAAGAGGATCCCGCAGCGCTCGAAGATGCGGCGCGGCGCGATCTCGGATTGATCAAGCCTGGCGAGAAGCTGTTCATCATCCGCGATGCACCGCCAGCCGACGAGCGTCCCGGCGGCACACCTCCCGACAGCAAGTAGAGAGTCCTGCCCTTTACGGTCGTCCGACGGCCGTGTTACATTGAAGGACTCGGGCGCTTGTGAACGGCCCGAACGTTTCGAACGGCTCGACCAATCCGACCCAATCGAACGATTCCTGTGCCGCGGGGTGGAGCAGTCCGGTAGCTCGTTGGGCTCATAACCCAAAGGTCGGGGGTTCAAATCCCCCCCCCGCAACCAAAAATTTGAGCGGGCCACTTGCCTTACGCAGGTGGCCCGCAACCAACCTTCGCTCATGATCCAGTGCGAAGGCTTTTCCGCCGTAGCGACGCCAGTCGCGGAGGAACTCCTTTCTGGCTTCGAACCAGCTATGAGCTTCGGCTAGACAGGCCCCGAGCAATGCGTACTGCGTCCGCTACATCTCGTGCGGCTTACG
>Ga0070670_100003341_pt1 | contig 13281 bp, 13 predicted proteins | sample KBSS63metaG_FD_64665 | JGI IMG/M metagenome (GOLD analysis project Ga0070670, IMG submission 64665) | Switchgrass rhizosphere microbial communities from Kellogg Biological Station, Michigan, USA - KBS S6-3 metaG | ecosystem: Host-associated > Plants > Roots > Rhizosphere > Soil ... | reverse complement strand
CGAGCGCGCGCTCGAAGGCGTCGAGGGCGAGGGCGTACTCGCCCGCCTCGTAGTGCTCCCAGCCGAGATTGTTGAGAAGCGGTCCGAGCCAGTACGACGCGTCCTCCTGCGTGTCGGCGAGCGCGATCCCGCGATTCGTCCAGTCGACGAAGCCGTCGTGATCGGGTGCGACGAGCGCCACCATGTGGGCGGCGTCCGCAGCCATGAAGAATTGCCCGGCCGCAAGCGCGCCCGTGTACGCGGACTCGAAGAGCGGCCGCGCTGCGTCGCGATCGCCGCTCGAGCGTCGGATTCGGCCCCGTTCGACGTCGACGCGTGCTCTCGCGACGTCGCTCTCTGCGTGCGCGGCGGCATCGTCTACCAGGGCGTCTGCGCGCTCGAAGTCGCCACGCAGCCCCTCGACGCGCGCGAGTTGGGTCACGACCTCTGCGCGACCGTCCTCGGACTCCTCCGCCTCGAGTTGAGCGCGGAGTCGGCGTTCCGTTTCGTCGAGGTCGTCGAAGTCCCAGAGCGGGCGCAGGCGATCGTCCATCGCGGAGGGCTATGCGCCCTCGCCGCGCAGCACGCGGGGCGCCACGCGTGCGTAGTCGAGCCCCGACACCCACGTGGCGACGAGGGCGATCAGCAGAGCCCACCAGGCGACGTCGTCGCTCCATGCTCCGGCGGCGGCGAGCCCGGCGATTGCCGCGGCAAGTGCCTGAGCCCAGGTCTTGGCCCGACCGAGGTCTCGAGCCCCGAGCACCACACCTCGCTCGACGGCCGCGAGGCGGAGGCCCGAGACGAGGATCTCGCGGACGACGATGAGGGCGATCATCCAGGCGGGCGCGACGCCCTCCCCGATCAGCATGACGAGCGCGGCGAGGACGAGAACCTTGTCGGCCACCGGATCGAGGAGCGTGCCGAGCGCCGAGCTGGTTCCGCGGCGGCGCGCGAGCCAGCCGTCGATCTGATCGGTCGCCATCGCGACGACGAACACGGCCGTTGCCCAGTAGGCGTGGTTCGGGAAGTCCCAGGCGAAGAGGACCACGACGATCGGGACCGCGGCGATGCGGGCGACCGTGAGCTGGTCGGGAAGGCTCACCGTTGAGGAGAATACGCGTCACGTGGCGGCCTTCCGGAAGATCCTCGTTGCCAATCGCGGCGAGATTGCGATCCGTGTGTTCCGCACGCTGCGCGAGCTCGGGATCGAGACCGTCGCGGTCTACTCCGAGGCCGACCGCGGCCGTCTGCACGTCGCCCTGGCCGACGAGGCCTACGTCCTCGGCCCCGGCCCGGCGAGCGAGTCGTATCTCCGGGCCGACACGATCGTGGAGGTCGCCCTGCGCTCCGGGGCCGAGGCCGTCCACCCGGGCTACGGCTTCCTCGCGGAGAACGCGGACTTCGCGAGTCGCGTCGAGGAGGCGGGGCTCGTCTGGATCGGGCCTCCGCCCGAGGCGATCGAGGCGATGGGGTCGAAGATCGCCGCGCGCGAGCGCATGCGCGCAGCCGGAGTGCCGGTCGTGCCGGGGACGACGACCCCTGCCACCTCCGTCGACGACGTCTTCTCCGCGGCGGACGAGGTGGGCTACCCGATCGTGGTCAAGGCGTCGGCTGGTGGCGGGGGGAAGGGGATGCGCGTCGCGCGCTCCGCCGACGAGGTCGAACGCGCCTTCGAGGTTTCTCGGCGCGAGGGCGAGGCGTACTTCGCGGACGCGGCCGTGTACGTCGAGCGGTACCTCGAGGATCCGCGGCACGTCGAGGTGCAGGTCCTGGCGGACTCCCACGGCAACGTGATCCACCTCGGCGAGCGGGACTGCACGATCCAGCGGCGCCACCAGAAGCTCGTCGAAGAGACCCCGTCCCCGGCCGTCGACGACGAGCTCCGGGCTCGGATCGGTTCGATCGCGATCGACGTGGCCCGCGCAGTCGGCTACCGCTCGGCCGGGACGATCGAGGGCCTCCTCGACGCCGACGGCTCCTACTACTTCCTCGAGATGAACACGCGTGTGCAGGTCGAGCACACGGTCACGGAGGCGGTCACCGGGATCGACATCGTGCGCGAGCAGATCCGCGTTGCCGCGGGCGAGCCGCTGTCCGTGACGCAGGCGGACGTCGCGCTTCGCGGCCACGCGATCGAGTGCCGAATCAACGCCGAGGACGTCACACGCTCCTTCCTGCCTTCTCCGGGCCGGATCACGGCCTACCGCGAGCCTGCGGGCATCGGCGTGCGGGTCGACTCCGGCGTGCGCGCCGGTGACGAGATCTCCGAGCTGTACGACCCGTTGATCGCGAAGCTGATCGTCCACGATGTCGATCGCGAGCACGCCCGCCGACGGATGCTGCGTGCGCTCGAGGAGTTCGTGATCGAGGGCCCGAAGACACTGCTCGGCTTCCATCGCGCGCTGCTCGCGACGCCCTGCTTCGTGGGCGGTGAGACGTGTCACGGAGTCGTCGAGTCGGCAGAGCTCGCTGCTCACGCTCGGGAGCTCGAGGACGCCTCGCCGACAGCGCTGAGTGCCGTCGCCGCGATCGACGGACGCGGATCGGGTGTCGGCCAGGTCGTCGCCGTCGAGATCGACGGCCGTCGGCACGAGATTCGGCTCGAGCCCGCGGAGCCGCCGTGGGTAGAGCTCGCACGCCGTCACCGAGAGCGAAGCACGGGGCTCTCGGGCGACGCGGCCGGCACGATCACGAGCCCGATGCAGGGGACAGTGCTGTCCGTGGCGGTGACCGAGGGCGCATCCGTCGCGGCAGGAGATCTCATCTGCGTCGTCGAGGCCATGAAGATGGAGAACGAGATCGTCTCGGCGGCGGACGGCGTGGTCTCTGAGCTCGCGGTCGCCCCCGGTGACCAGGTCTCGAACGGTCAGGTCATCTGCGTGCTTGCGACCGAGTGAGTACTCCGGCGCGTTGCGCTGACCTCTCCGAGCTGGCGGGCGAGCCGCTCGGCGCAACGGCGACGACAGCCGAGAACTGGCTTCTCGTCGAGGTGCCGGGAACGTGGCAGCGCGACGTTGGCGGAGGCGCCGGGCTTCCGGATGCGGCGGGCGACGTTGCCCGCGCCTGGCTCGAGGCGACGCCCTCGTCGCGCCTCCTGTTCCTGCGCCGTCCCGGGCGGACGCGCACGGGCACGAGGCTCGCGTTCGTCGTTCGCGCCGGAGAGTCGGAAGCCGAGGTGCGACGTTTCGAGCTCGCGTCTCCGGGGGCGCTCGCCGAGGTCGACCTCGTACACGGCGGCGAACCGACCTCGGCGCCGCTCGTCCTCGTGTGCGGCCACGGAACGCGCGACGCGTGCTGTGCGCTCCGGGGAACGGCCGTCTACGGCGCGCTCGGCAACGAGCTCGCCGAGGATCAGCTCTGGCTCTCGTCGCATCAGGGCGGTCACCGGTTCGCCGCGAACGTGCTCGTGCTCCCGGCGGGCATCCACCTCGGCCGCGTCACTCCTGCCGAGTCTGCGGTTGTCGTCGGCCGGGCGCTCTCTGGGCGGATCGACCTCACGCGCTACCGCGGGCGCTCGGCGTATCCGGCACGCGTCCAGGCCGTAGAGCTGGCGCTACGAACCGAGCTCGAGCTCGACGCGATCGGCGACCTCGCGCTCGTCGACGACGGCGAGACCGTTCGCTTCAGAGGCACGGATGGGCGCGAGCATGCAGCCATCGTCGAGGAACGCGTCGGGCCTTCCGTGCCGGCGAGCTGCGGTGCGGAGCCGGAGCCACAGGTCGCCTTCAGCGCGCGCGTCCTGTGACCCGCCCGTCAGGGCTTGAGGTGGTACGCCTGGTCCGTGATCCAGATGACGAGCTCCCCCAGGCCCTCCGGCGGGTTCCCGACGGCGACGAGGGTGCCGAAGACCACGCGCGCCCAGCTCCCGGCGACGAGCGCGCCGTGTGCCGACATCGTTCCCTCCCACGACGCCCCGGGCTCGAGGATGCGCGGTAGCTCCGGGTCGTAGCCCGTCGCGGCGCGCACAGCAGGGAGGGTGCCGCGGCGGTTGCGCTCGTCCAGCTCCTGTTCGTCACCCGTCTCGAACAGCTGGAGCCCGAACGACCCCTCGGGCGTCGCACCCGGTGCGAGCTCCCAGCCGACCTCGGTGCGATTGTCGATGCCGATCCGCGCCTTCCAGCCCGTCTCGGTCACCTCGAGCCTGTCGACGGTGAACACGACCTCTTGGCCGCTCGGGCCGTATGTCTCGGTCCAGTCGAGTGGCGCCGTCTGCGGGCCGGCGGCCACGCTCGGCGCGACGTCGGAGTCGTCGTCCCGCAGTCGTTGAGCGTTCGAGGCGAGCACGAAGCCTGCGAACGTCGCGCCGAGCGCAAGGAGGACGATGAGCGAGGAGCGGCTCAAACCGCGCAGATGCTCGCACACCTGCGCGGACGGTCTTCACGGGTCGAGCGGTAGACTCGCGCGCGCTTTGGACCTCCACGAGTACCAGGGGAAGGAGCTCTTCCGGCAGCACGGGATCCCGGTCTCCGAGGGGCGTCTCGCTCTCGGCCCCTCCGAGGCGCGCGCCGCCGCCGACGAGCTCGGCTATCCGGTCGTCGTGAAGGCGCAGGTGCTCACGGGCGGGCGGGGGAAGGCGGGCGGCATCAAGCTCGCCGCGACCGCCGACGAGGTCGAAGCCCGGGCCGGCGAGATCCTCGGCATGGACATTCGCGGCCATGTCGTGACGAGGCTGTGGATCGAGCGCGCCTCGGACATCGAGCGCGAGTACTACCTCTCGCTGACGTTCGACCGCAGCGGCAAGAAGCCGCTCTTCATGTTCACGACGCAGGGCGGGATGGAGATCGAGGAAGTGGCAGCCACGAACGCCGACGCGCTCGTACGGCTTCACGTCGACCCGCTCGAAGGCTGCCATCCCTGGCACGCGCGCCGGCTCGTCTACGACGGCGGCGTGACCGATCCGAGCGAGCAGAAGCAGATCGCGGCGATCGTCCAGAAGCTCTACGACGCGTTCGTCGCGACCGAGGCGATGCTCTGCGAGATCAACCCGTTGATCGTCACACCCGACGGCAATGTGCGCGCGCTCGACTCGAAGTTCTCCGTGGACGACAATGCGCTCTTCCGTCACCCGAACCTCGCCGAGCTGCGTGACGTCGCGGCCTCCGACCCGCTCGAGGTGCTCGCCCGTGAGAAGGGCGTGACCTACGTCAAGCTCGATGGCGAGGTGGGTGTCCTCGGGAACGGGGCGGGGCTGACCATGGCGAGCGTCGACGTCGTGACCTTCGCCGGCGGACGTCCCGCGAACTTCTGCGACCTCGGCGGCGGGGGCGACGCGCAGGGGGTCGTCGACGCGCTCGAGGTCATCACGCGCGACCCGCAGGTCCGTGCGATCTTCTTCAACATCTTCGGCGGGATCACGCGCTGCGACGAGGTCGCGCGCGGCATCCTGCAGGCGGTGGGCCAGATGGGGCTCGAGCTTCCGATCGTCGTGCGGCTCGACGGCACGAATGCCGACGAGGGAAGGCGCATTCTCGGCGAGGCTGCGCTCCCGAACCTCTCGACCGAAGCGACGATGCTCGACGGGGCACGACGCGCGGTGGAGCTGGCGGCCTGATGGCGATCCTCGTCGATACGGAGACCCGCCTCGTCGTCCAGGGCCTGACCGGCTCCGAGGGTCGCTTCCACGGCCTGCGCAACCGGTCGCACGGGACGAACGTCGTCGCCGGGGTGACACCCGGCAAGGGCGGGCAGGACGTCGAGGGCATCCCGGTGTTCGACTCCGTCGCCGCCGCCGTCGCGGAGACGGACGCGAACACGGCCATGGTCTTCGTTCCCGCGCCCTTCGCCGCCGACGCGATGTACGAGGCGATCGGCGCGGGCATCGGAACCGTGATCTGCATCACCGAGGGTGTCCCGGCGCACGAGATGTTGCGCCTGCACGCGTTCGTCCAGGGCGGTGACGTCCGCATCGTCGGGCCGAACTGTCCGGGGGCGCTGTCGCCGGGGAAGGCGAACGTCGGGATCATCCCCGCCGAGATCTTCCGCGAGGGTTCCATCGGCCTCGTGTCCCGGTCGGGCACGCTGACGTACCAGATCGGGCACGAGCTCGCGCAGCTCGGGCTCGGCTGCTCGACGATCGTCGGGATCGGCGGCGATCCGATCGTCGGCTCGTCGTTCATCGACGTCCTCGGGCTGTTCGAGGCCGACGAGCAGACGAAGCAGGTCGTGATGGTCGGCGAGATCGGCGGCGACGAGGAGGAGAAGGCGGCCGCGTTCATCGAGTCCGAGATGTCGACGCCGGTCGTCGGCTACATCGCAGGCTTCACCGCGCCTCCCGGAAAGACGATGGGTCATGCCGGTGCGATCATCTCCGGCTCCGCAGGAACGGCCGAGGCGAAGAAGGAGGCGCTCGAGGCGCGCGGCGTCCGCGTCGGGACGACCCCGACCGAGGCCGCGCAGCTCGTCGCAGAGCTCGCCCGCGCGTAGGGAGCACGTCGGGCCATGGAGATCCGCAACCGCGATGCGCCACCGTTCACGACGAAGGACGGCTCGACGATCCGCGAGTACCTCCACACGGAGGTGCAGAGCCTCGCCGAGGCGACCCTCGAGCCGGGCCAGGCGACGCTGCGGCACTACCACGGGCGGAGCGAGGAGATCTACCTCATCCTCGACGGAGGCGGCGAGCTGGAGGTCGACGGCGACGTCCGGACCGTCGGGCCGGGGGATGCGATCCTCATCCCGCCGGGCGCGTGGCATCGGCTGACCGCCGTGGGCCGCGGCGCGACCCTCCTCTGCTGCTGCGTCCCGCCGTACTCCGACGACGACACGTTCTTCGCGTAACCTCGAAGGCGTGCCTCAGCCCCCCATTTCCTTCGCTCGAGGCGCGCCCGCGCCGGAGTTGGTGCCTGCCCAGGAGCTCGCCGACTGCGCCCATGCGGTCGCGCAGCGGGATGGCGACAGGGTCTTCGCATACGGCCCCGGCGGCGGCTACGGGCCGCTGCGGGAGTGGGTCGCCGGAAGGCATGGCGTCGCGCCGGAACGCGTGGTGCTCACCGTCGGCGGTCTCCAGGGCTTCGTCTTCTATGCGGCCGAGCAGCTCGCACGCGCACCTGGTCGCGTTCTGGTCGAGGCGCCGAGCTACGACCGGCCGCTCAAGATCCTGGCCCGGGACGGCGTCGAGATCGTCGCGCTCGAGATGGACGACCAGGGCATCGACCCCGACGCACTCGCCGCTGAGCTGCGCAGTCGCAGCGACCGGCCGTCGTTCCTGTACACGATCCCGACGTTCCAGAACCCGAGCGGGAGGACGCTCTCTGCCGACCGCCGCGCGCGGCTGGTCGAGGTCGTCCTCGAGCACGAGCTCGCGGTCCTCGAGGACGATCCGTACGGCCTCGTTCGCTTCGAGGGGACTCCGGAGGCGAGACTGCTCGAGCTCGAGGGCGGGAGCCTGGTCACGTACACGTCGTCGTTCTCGAAGACGGTCGCGCCGGGGGTCCGCAGCGGCTACTTCGTCCTCCCCGAGGCGCAGGCGGCGGCGTTCGAAGAGCGCGCGGTCTCCACCTACATCTCACCGCCGTTCCTGCCGCAGGCGGTCGTACACGAGTTCATCTCTCGCGGTCGCTTCGAGCCGAACCTGGCCCACGTCAGCGGCGAGTTGCGTGCTCGTCGCGACGCGATGCTCACGGCGCTCGCCGAGCACGCGCCGAACGGCGTCTCCTGGAGCCGTCCCGCCGGCGGGTACTTCGTCTGGGTGGACCTCGACGGCGCCGACTCCACGCAGCTGGGGGCGGCGGCGGAACGCGAGGGCGTCGCTTTCGTGCCGGGGCCTGGGTTCTTCGCGAGTGGATCGGGCTGGGGGACGACGAGCGCGCGCTTCGCCTACAGCTACGAGACGCCCGACCGGATCGCCGAGGGCGTCGAGCGCGTCATGCGCCTCCTAGGCTGACGCGCTGCGCTTGCGGCGCTCGCGAAGCTGCTCGAACAGGTAGCCCGCGGCAAAGCCGATGCCGACGCACAGGAGGATGAGGACGAGGAGCGAGATCTCGGCCGAGAAGAAGACGAAGCTCACCTCGACCTGCTTGCGGTTCAGGAAGATGATCAGCAGGGCATAGACGGCAAGCACGCCGAACACGATCAGCTTCCAGGGGGTGTCCCTCTCCGGCGTCGGAGGGGGCGCGCTGCCCTGCGTGCTCACGTCCGCAGTCTAGGCGGCTTGGACGACCTGAACCGCCTGCAGCACCCGCGGCACGAGGCGCGGCTGCTGCGGTGGTTCGAGCGCGCCGCGGGTGGACGCGCGGAAGGTCGGGCACGGGACGTTGCCGGCGAGCGCACAGAGCGCCTCCTGCCGGAAATAGCAGTCGGCGCAGGTCACAGGTGTTCGCTTCTTCTGAGCCATTCCCTCGGTCGGCCGCCCCTCAACGACCGCCCCGCATTCTGGCGGGCAGGTCCTGAGCGAACAACCCCCTCCCGGACGAATTGGCCGCAAATTGCGCGTGTTGTCAGCGACGACGAAATCCCTGCAAATTCAGCATTTTACAGGCCTCGTTGTCAGCGTCCGCAACGCCTGTTGAAAACTTTCAACAGGGATGATGCGAAGGCCGTCCGCGTACTTGCGGGCGATCTGCGCGTTCTCGCCGACGGGGACGAGGAACGTGTCCACACCTGCTCGTCGCACGCCGATCGTCTTCTGCTTGACGCCTCCGATGGGAATGACCGAGCCGTTGAGCGCAAGGGCGCCGGTCGCGGCGATCCGGCAGCCGTGGGTGACGTTACGGCCGAGCTGGCGGGCGATCTCGAGGGCGAACGGAAGCCCGGCCGAGGGACCGCCGACGCGGCCGAGGTCGATGTCGACGTCGATCGGCAGCTCGATCTTCGCGTCCTGGTCGACGAGGATGCCGATGACCGTGCGCGAAGGATCGTCCGGGCTGGCGATCGTCCGCACGGTGAGGTCCAGCACCTTGTCTTCGCGTCGCACGGAAAGGCTGACGTCGTCGCCGGGCTCGAGGCGCGCGATCTCGCGGCGGAGCTGGGCCGGCGTGCGCACCGGCACGCCGTTCACTCCGACGATCACGTCGTTCGGGTCGAGCACCTTCGCCGCCGGCACGTCAGAGTAGACCGTCGTGACGAGGACGCCGCGAGGCGTGGCGGTCACGTGGTAGCCGAGCGCGCGCAGAGCGACGACCGCAGCGATCTGCTCCGAGCGCTTCATGTCCTCGGCGTTCTGGCGGTTCCGCTCCGCGTCGCTCGTCCCATCGGGCGTCAGCCGCTCTTCGGGGACGAACGTGGAGCCCTCGGGCCGCGTGAAGGGGAGGAGCTGCTCGAGCTTGCGTATGCGCCGCACGAAGAGGTCGACGTAGTACACGTCGCCCTTCGCGTTCGAGCGGCCGCCCTGCACCTCGACCTTGTCGGCGAGTGGCTTCGCCCGGTCCGGGACGAAGAGGAAGTCGTCGGCCGGGAGCCACCAGAGGAGAAGTGCAGTGGCGGCGAGCCCGATCAGGCCGAGCACGACGGCGGTGCCGGCGAACCTCTTCAAGTCGTCCTACAGGCCTCGCGTGAGGGCGCCGTCCACGAGGACGACGATGCCGCTCACGTACGCGGCGCGCTCGGAGCAGAGGAAGGCGGCGACGTCGCCGACCTCGCGCGTCGTGCCGAGCCGGCCGAGCGGGATCGACGCGAGGTCGTCGGCGCTCGGCCCGTCGGGGTAGACCTCGCGGATGCGCTCGGTGTCGATGCGGCCGGGGGCGATGCAGTTGACCGTGACTCCCGTCGGCCCGAGTTCTCGGGCGAGGGACTTGGCCCAGCCCACGATCCCCGGCCGGATCGAGTTCGAGAGCGCGAGGCTGTCGATCGGTTCGCGGACCGTCGAGGAGGTGACCGTCACGATGCGGCCGGCCGGGCTGCGCTCGAGGTGGGGAAGACACAGCGCCGTGAGCCGCACGATCGAGACGAGCAGGAGATCGACGGCCGCGCGAACCTTCTCCGCGTCGAGCTCGGCCGCAGCCGCCCGCGGCGGCCCGCCCGAGTTGTTCACGAGGATGTCGACGCCGCCGAACGTCTCGACTGCCGTCGAGACGAGGCGCTCGAGGTCATCCTCGTTCGTGACGTCGCCCGGAACCGCGAGGCCGCCGATCCGCGCTGCTTCCCGCTCGAGGAGCTCCCGCCGGCGCGCGAACATGACGACGTTCGCGCCCTCGCCTGCGAGCGACTCTGCGATTCCGAGCCCTATACCCGAGGATGCGCCGCAGACGATCGCGGTCCTGCCGTGAAGGCCTAGATCCACGCCTACTTCTTCTTGAGCACGCCGACGACCTCGCGCACGGCGGCCGCGGACGCTCGGAGCATCCTCTTCTCGTCGGCCGTGAGGCGGAGCTTCACGATGTCCTCGACGCCGCCGGAGCCGAGCTTCGCGGGGACTCCCATGTAGAGGCCGTCGATCCCGTACTCCCCCTCGAGGTAGGCCGTGCACGGCAGGATCCGCTTCTCGTCGAGGCAGATGGAGTCGACCATCTGTGCAGCGGCTGCGCCAGGCGCGTACCACGCCGACGTGCCGAGCAGCCCGACGAGCTCGCCGCCGCCGAACTTCGTCCGCTCGACGAGCTTCGAGATCCGACCCTTGGGAAGGAGCTCCGGCAACGGGACCCCGCCGACGTTCGTCGCGGAGACGACCGGCACCATCTGGTCGCCGTGTCCCCCGAGGACGACGGCCGTGACGTCCTTCACCGACACGTCGAGCTCCTGGGCGATGAACGTGGAGAAGCGGGCGGTGTCGAGGATGCCGGCCATGCCCACGACGCGGTGCTTCTTGAACCGGGACGTCGCCTTCGCGACGTGGCACATCGCGTCGAGCGGGTTCGAGACGACGACGAGAATCGCGTCGGGTGAGTGCTTCACGGCCTCTTTGGTCACCGACGAGACGATCGCCTCGTTCGTCGTGACGAGGTCGTCGCGGCTCATCCCGGGCGAGCGGGGCTTTCCGGCGGTGATGACGATCACGTCTGAGCCGGCCGACTCCTCGTAGCCGTTCGATCCCACCATCGCGGGCTCGTAGCCGAGGACGGCCGCCGCCTGGTTGATGTCGAGCGCCTTCCCCTGCGGGAACTTCGGGATGATGTCGACGAGGACGACGTCGGCGTAGTCGCGCCGGGCAAGCTCCTGGGCGCACGTCGCGCCGACGTTCCCCGCGCCGACGACCGTGATCTTCTTTCGCATCAGCTGTCCAGCCTTTCGATGATCGCGTCTGCGTACTCGGAGGTGCCGACCGCGGTCGGGTCGTCGCGCGTCGGCTTCAGGTCGTAGGTCACGCGGTCGCCCGCGGCGATGACGGCTGCAACCGCGGCCTCGAGGCGCTGTGCCGCGTCGCGCTCTCCCAGGTGCTCGAGCATCAGCTTCCCGGAGAGGATCATCGCCGTCGGATTCACTTTGTTCTGGCCGGTGTACTTCGGCGCCGAGCCGTGCGTCGCCTCGAAGACGGCCGCGTGCTCGCCGATGTTCGCTCCCGGCGCGACCCCGAGCCCGCCCACGAGGCCGGCGGTGAGGTCGCTGATGATGTCGCCGTAGAGGTTCGGCAGCACGAGCACGTCGAACTCCTCGGGCCGCTGCACGAGCTGCATCGTGAGCGCGTCGACCAGTACCTCACGCGATCCGATGTCCGGGTAGTCGGCGGCGACGTCGCGGAAGACGGACAGGAAGAGCCCGTCCGTGAACTTCATGATGTTCGCCTTCGTCACCCCGGCCACCTGGCGGCGACCGTTCGCCCGCGCGTACTCGAACGCGTAGCGGATGATTCGCTCGGACGCGGCGGCGCTGATCGGCTTCACCGAGATGCCCGAGCCGGCCGCGATCTGCTTGGCCTGGAGCGCGTTGAGCATGTCGATGACCTTCGCCGCGTCCTCGCTGCCCGCCTCGTACTCGATCCCCGCGTACAGGTCCTCCGTGTTCTCGCGGACGATGACGAGATCGACGTCCTGGTAACGCGAGCGGACGCCTGCGTAGGACTTGCACGGCCGCACGCACGCGTACAGCTGGAGCTCGTGGCGCAGCGCGACGTTCACCGACCGAAAGCCGGTGCCGATCGGTGTCGTGATCGGGCCCTTCAGGGCGACGCCGTTCTCCTTGACCGAAGCCAGCGTGTCCTCGGGGAGCGGCGTGCCGGCCGACTCCATGACGTCCACACCCGCCTGGCGGACGTCCCACTCGAAGGCGACGCCCGTCGCCTCGAGCACCCGGCGTGCGGCCTCGGTGAGCTCCGGCCCGGTCCCGTCGCCGGGAATGAGGGTTACTCGGTGGCCCATGGGCTGCGCGATCGTAGCTACACCATCGACGAATCCCGGTCAGGTAGCGTCTCCGCAGAATGAGCGAGGTCGCGGACTTCACGCCGGGACTCGAAGGCGTCGTCGCGGTCGAGACGGAGATCGCCGAGCCCGATCGCGAGGGTGGTGTGCTCCGTTACCGCGGCGTCGACATCGAGGAGCTCGTCGGCCACTACCCCTACGAGCGCGTCTGGGGGCTGCTGGTCGACAACGACCTCGACTCGGTCATGCCGGTGCCGGAGCCGTATGAGCCATCGGGCCTCACGGGCAACGCGCCCGCCGACCTCCAGGCCGAGACGGCACGCCTCGCCGGCCACTGGAGGCTCGGGAAGCTGAACGAGATCTCGGATCAGCAGGCGCGAGACGACCTCGGACGGCTCTCGTCCCAAATGATGGGGATCGTCGCCCGGTCGGCGCGCGTCGCGGACGGCGCGAGCGATTCGATCCCCGACGACGTCGTGGCAGGCGGCGGCACCGCGGCGGAGAAGTTCCTTCTGCAGTGGCGTGGAGAGGCCGATCCGCGGGCCGCTCGGGCGATCGACACCTACTGGATCTGCACGGCTGAGCACGGACTCAACGCGTCGACGTTCACCGCACGCGTGACGGCATCGACGGGTGCCGATTGCGGGGCTGCGCTGTCGTCTGCCGTCGGTGCCCTCTCCGGTCCGCTGCACGGCGGGGCCCCCGCGTACGTCAAGCCGATGCTCGAGGAGGTCTCGGAGATGGGCGACCCCGAGAAGTGGGTGCGGGACTCGCTCGATTCCGGGAAGCGGATCATGGGATTCGGGCACCGGATCTACCGCGCCGAGGATCCGCGCTCGCGAATCCTCAAGCAGACGGCTCGGGAGCTGGGATCGCCCCAGATCGAGATCGCGGAGCAGCTCGAGGAGGCCGCGCTCGCCGAGCTCGAGCGCCGGCATCCCGAGCGCCCGCTGAGAACGAACGTCGAGTACTACTCGGCGCTCGTTCTCGACATCGCCGACGTGCCACCGCCGCTCGCGCCTGCGATGTTCGCGTGCTCACGCGTCGCGGGCTGGTCGGCACACATCCTCGAGCA
>Ga0070670_100003340_pt1 | contig 13281 bp, 13 predicted proteins | sample KBSS63metaG_FD_64665 | JGI IMG/M metagenome (GOLD analysis project Ga0070670, IMG submission 64665) | Switchgrass rhizosphere microbial communities from Kellogg Biological Station, Michigan, USA - KBS S6-3 metaG | ecosystem: Host-associated > Plants > Roots > Rhizosphere > Soil ... | reverse complement strand
ACGCTGTCACGGATGCCGCCGATCAATCGCGCGGAGCTCGATGCCGAAGGGCAGAAGGCGCTGGACGCACGCGCCACGCCGCCGATGCCGGCGCCCGGCCCCGGGTCTGTCACCGTCTGGAGCCCGCGCGCCACCGAGGGGCTCGGCGTGATCGGCCGCACGCTCGGCGTCCCGCGCGGCGACACGTTCCCGCTGGGCGGGCGGATGTACCAGCTGATCGTGCTCCTCACCGCCCGCGAGATCGACCAGCAGTACGAGTGGAGCGCTCACGAGCCGGCGGGCTTGCGCGCCGGGCTCGAGCAGTCGGTCATCGACGTCGTGAAGTACGACCGGGACGTGACCGGCCTGGCCGAGAAGGACGCGCTCGTGATCCGCTATTTCCGTGCCCTCATGCGCGAGCACCGCGTGAGCAGCGAGCTGTGGGCGGCGATGGTGAAAGAGTTCGGGCGTCAGCGCACCATCGACATGATGATGCTGATGGCCGACTACTTCACCGTCGGCACGATGATGAACGCCGCCGACCAGCACCTGCCGCCCGACCGCAAGGCGCTGCTGCCGCCGCGGAAGTAGCGGGCGGTCTTTTAGACCGCCCGGGAGGCCCTACTTGATGTTCGGGCCCATGTGGGCCGTGGACCGCTCGTTCTCGTTGCAGACGAACTCGAAGAGCTCGGTGCCGGTGGTGTAGCTGGCGGTGACCTTGGTGGTCCACGGCCGCGTGTAATACGTCGGATCGTTGATCGTGTATTCGATCTCGAGCTGTCCAACGGTCGGGCGGCGGAAGCGTTCGATCACCACCAGCTTGTCGCTGGCCGGCAGCCCGTTGTGATCGAGCCACTGCCTGCCGTTGAGGCCGCGCGTCTCGACCACCAGCGTGTCGCCCTCCCAGTGCCCTTTTGAGAAGCCCATCCAGCTGGGGTTGAGGTCCTCGGCGAACTCGCGCCCATCCAGGTGCACCTGGCGCCACAAGTTGAACGCCTCGTACACCAGCATCACCAGGGTGTCGGTCTGCACGATCTTGAAGGGGACCGGCGCCTGGTTGATCTTCGGCACGCCCTGCGGCAGGCAGTGCGCGTCCGGCTCGTCGTAGCCAAGCAGGCCCGTCGCGCGCGCGGCGTGCAGCTTCTGCGCCCCCGACGTCATCGGCACGTTCTCGAGGCCGATGTCCGCCGCCAGGTTCTGGAAGTAGCGATAGTTCGGCGTGTAGATGCCAGTGAGATCGGGCTTGCCCGACGGCGCGCGAGGCGCCGGCGCCGACAGGTTCGGCCTGCCGTCGGCGCCACGCGGCACGTTGTTCGGCAGGTTTCGCCATTGGGCGGCGGCCGGGAGAGCCAGAACGAAGGTGATGGACACAGTGGCCAGCGAGATCCGCATGCCGCGCCATTGTATGTGCGCCTTTTCTTCGGCGTGTCACCCGATCAGGGGGCGAAGGTGGAGAGTGCACAAAGCGGCACGCCAGTTGCTTTATTCCCGGCAGCTAGTCTTGGAGGACAGGCCGATGACACCGACCCGGTCAGAGATCGAAGCGCTCGTGATGAAGATTCAAGAGGAGTTCCTGCGGAGCCCCGCCGTGCGGTTGACGCTGGCTCAGATTGCCCGCCGGCTGAACGCCAGTGCGAGCCTTTGTAAGGCTGTTGTGCGCGTGCTCGTGGACGCGCGCGTGCTGGCCGAAACGCCTGGTGGTGTGTACGCGCGGTTCTTCCCTCACGCGGCGGCGATGCCGCGCGCTTCGCGCGCCAGCGCGGCGTAGCCGGCCGTCAGCGTCGGCGCACCGTCGCCCATCGACGGCGCGTTGACGCCGCACGATCGGGTGGCCGCGCCATCGGGGTGAGCGCGTTCGCAGACCGGGTCCTATAATCCGCGGATGCGCATGACCTGCATCCTCGCGGCGGGAATCGTTCTCAGTGCGGCAGCTGCGCAGGCGCAGAGCCGCGGCCCGGCCCCGGCATCCTGCGATCTGCCCAACACGCCGGGCGTTTCCTCACAACAGCTCACGTCGGGACAGCGTCCGCGCGCGTACCGTCTGTTCGTGCCGCCCGGCTACGACGGCCATGCCAGGTTGCCGCTCGTGCTCGATCTGCACGGCAGCGGCGGCAACGCGGCGGGGCAGGCGCGCAACAGCGGCCTCGAAACCCTCAGCGCCACCGAGCGCTTCATCGTCGCCACCCTGGAAGGGGAGAACAACCGGTGGAACGTGCCGGTACAGCCGGGCCGCGCGGACGACGTGGCCTATGTCAGCGATGTCATCGACCACGTTGCCGCTCGGGTGTGCACCGACCAGTCGCGCGTGTACATGACCGGGTTTTCGGGCGGCGCGCGGATGACGTCGCTCGCGGCGTGCAAGCTCGGTTCACGTCTCGCGGCGGTGGCCCCCGTGTCGGGGCTGCGCTGGCCCGCCCCCTGCGACGGACGGGCGGTGCCGGTGCTCACCTTCCACGGGCTCGCCGATCCGCAGAACCCTTACGACGGCCACGCGGCCGGACGCGGCCCCGAGTGGGACGAGAGCGTGCCGGACGCACTGACCGGCTGGGCCCGCCACAACGGCTGCAAGGGCGACGCGATCCTGGAGGACCCGCCAGGCCCGCTCTCCACGATGCGCTACGACGGCTGCGGCGACGCCGAGGTGCGCATGATCCGCATCGACGGGCTCGGCCACACGTGGACGAAAACCGAAGTCGATACCACCGGCGTCATGTGGCAGTTCTTCAAGAGCCACCGCCTCGCGCCGTAGTTGGGCCGCCTGCCCGCCTTCGCGCGAAGCGCTTCGGCGAGGTCTTGCTGCCGTTGGTGTCGACGAGGTCGTAGGTGCCCACGTGCCCGGACAGCGTCGCGACCGGCACCTGCACGCTCGGTGATGCGAAGGTCGTCGGTGTGCGGGTGGCCGTCCCAATCGAGCCACGACCGGTCGGTGTAGCCGTTGCTTTCGACCACGAGCGTGTCGCCCTCCCAGCGTCCGACCGAATGCTTCAGATCCACGGCATGTTGTTGTACAGGCGGTCGCCGCCGTCGTTGTCCCAGATCCCGGAGAAGTCGGGTTTGCCGTCAGCGGTCCGCGGTGCTGGCGCGGAGAGATTCGGCTTGCCGTCGGGTAATCGGGGGAAGCCTGGCGTCGGCAGCTTGAGCCACTGCGCGCTTGCGCCGGTGGCCATCAGGGCGAGCATGCCGAGGGCGGCGATGGAGGCGAGGAGTCGCAGGGTGCGCCGGATTTTACTGCGGTAGCATCGCACCCACGCCACGACTGATCGAAGGGCGCGCATGGTGTCGCCCGGAAGCTGGGTGGAGCCGGCCGTGCACCGCGATTCGGAGTAATGGCCGCAGGCGGGTCTAAAAGACCCGCAACTACGTACGGTTCGCGCGGAGGAACGAGCGCATGTGGCGGATGGCGAGCGGAATCCGTTCCTTCGGCTCCTTCCACGGATAGAGACTCACCTGCGCCTTGGGCGCGAGCATCGCCGCTTCCATCGCCACCGCGTACGGGTGCGCGGGAATGTCGTCGGGGCAGATCAGTACCGGCGTCTGACAGCTCCGCACGAAGTCGCGGGTCACCGTGAAGACGAAGTCCGGGTTGGTGCGATACATCTTCGTGAGAAAGCGGTCCACCATCTCCGTGGTGACCTCCGGCCGGCGCGCGGTCAGCGCGGGTCCCCAGCCCTTCATGTTGTTGTCGTAGAAGAGGTCCCGCTGATCCGGGCGCGAGCCGCTCGGCTGCGCGAGCACCGCCGCCACCACCCGGTTCGGCGCCCGCTCGAGCAGGTTCCAGATGAACGGCCCGCCGATGCAGAAACCCAGCACCATGAACTTGTCGATGCCGAGGTGATCCATCAACCCGATGTGGTCGTCGGTGTAGGCGTCCCATGGGCGATCGGTCTCGAGCGGTCCCGACGACTGGCCGCCGTTGGCGTTGCGCAGGTCGGCGCCGATGCAGCGGAACTCGCCCGCGAACTCGGCGAAGGGATCGAACGGATCGCCGCGGCGCAGGAGCTCGATCGACGAATTCAAGCCGCCGCCGGCGATGAGCATCAGCGGAAAACCCGAGCCCTGCTCTTCGTAGTGGATCCGGACCTTGCCGCGTTCGTAGAACTTCGATGCGGCGGGCCGCGACTGGGCGAGCGCGCGCGGAGCGGCGGCCATCGCGGTGGCCGCGGCTCCGGTGGTGATCATCTTGCGTCTGAGCGGGTTCATGCCGGGAACTATAGCCCCGGACGAGGCGGGCGGACGAGGCGGGTCACGACACCCGCCTCTCCGTCATCTACTGGGTCTGGAGGGCCAGGACGGCGGGCAGCTTGTCGGCCGGCGCCGGCACGCGGTAGTCGTAAACGAACTTCTTGAACTCCGGGTGCAGCATCACCGCGCCGAACTTGAACTGCTTCATCTCGTTGAACGCCTGGTCGGACGTCCACGAATCCTGCGTCATGCGATACACCGCGGTCATCACGCCCGTCCGGTGCTTTCCCCCGACGCAGTGCACGAACACCGGCTGGTTGGCTGGGTTGTTGACGATCTTCAGAAACCGGTCGAGCTGCTCGGACGTCGGCGCGACGCGTGTCGTCATCGGTATCGCGACGTACTTCATGCCCGCCTTCTCGACCATCGTGGGCTCCTCGGCGAGCGCGTCGTCGCTCGTGAGGTTGATCACCGTCTTCACGCCCAGGGCGGCCAAGTCGGCGTAATCGCCGCCCTCCGGCTGCGCGCCCCGGTAGTAGGTGGGGCTGATGCGTCCGAAGTTGTCGATGCGAATGGGCGCGGGCTGAGCGACGGCAGCTTTCGCGGTTTCGTTGCCCGATCCGGCGGGGGCGGCAGAGAGGGTGACCGATGACAGGGCGATGAGGGCGGCGGCGGATGAGCGGGCAAGAAAACCGGGAAACTTCATGTTCAACCTCACGGATCTAAAGACGTCCGCCACAACCCCTTGGTTCGCTCTACAATTCCGAACCCATGCGTGGTGTACCAGCTCTTCTGGCGGTCATGGCCGCTTCATCGATTTTAGCAGGTCAGCAACCGCGGGTAATTCCGCGCCCACCGGCGCAGGCGCCAAACGCCGCTCCCGACGGCAGCGCGGCTCCGGACGGCTACGCGCCCATTCCCGCCTGGCTCGGGCAGACGCGGGCACCACGCCCCGCGCACAGCGAGCCCTTTACCGTCGAGACCGTCGCGGCCGGGCTCAGCGGCGCGTTCTCGTTTCACTTCCTGCCGGATGGCCAGATCATCGTGAGCGAGCGGCCCGGCCGTATCCGACTCGTCGGCAAGGATGGGAAACCGTCGGCCCCGCTCGGCGGCCTGCCGGAGATCTGGGCGCGGGGGCCACAGGGGCTGTTCGAGGTCCTTCCCGATCGCGACTTCGCCAAGAGCCGCACGCTCTATCTCACCTATACGGCGCTGCCCCAGGGCACGAACGCGTCGAGCCCGCCGCGACTCGCAGGCGTGTTGATCGTCGCGCGAGCACGGTTGTCGGACGATTCGACACACCTCGAGGGCGTGAAGACGCTGCTCAACGCCGAGGGCATCGGCGGCCGGGCGGTGCAGGCGCCCGACGGCACGCTGCTCGTCTCATCGAGCATTCCCGCGGGCGTCGGCATCAATTCCGTGGACTGGCCACAACCGCAACAGCTCGACAGCCTGATGGGCAAGATCCTGCGCATCAACACCGACGGCTCGGTGCCGAAGGACAACCCGTTCGTCGGCCGCGCCAATGCGCGTCCCGAGATCTACGCGCTCGGGATCCGCGACGATCAAGGCATCGCGATGCACCCGCGGACCGGCACCCTGTGGGTGAGCGAGCACGGCCCGCGCGGCGGCGACGAGATCAACGCGATCGAAAAAGGGAAGGATTACGGCTTTCCCTCGATCGGCTACGGCCGCGAGTACACCGGCAAGCCGATTCACGAGGATCGCACGTCGGCGCCGGGCATGGAGCAGCCGGTCTACTTCTGGACGCCCGATATCGCGCCGGCGGGGATTGCGTTCTCTTCGGGGCGGCTGGTGCCTGGTTGGAAGGACAATCTGTTCGTGTGCGCGCTCGCTGGCAAGCACCTCATTCGCCTGGTGCTCGCCGGCAATCGCGTCGTGGCCGAGGAGCGCCTGCTCCTCGACCTCGACATGCGCTTCCGGGACGTGCACGAAGGTCCCGACGGGGCGCTCTACGTGATGACCGACGGCACCGACGGCAAAATCCTGCGGCTCGGTCAAGCGCGGCCCGCTAAGAACGCGGACCGCGCGCAGTAATCTGGCAAACCGGCTCAGCGCCGGTTCGCGATTCGCTAGCGTCGAAGGATTCGCGCGCCGAGCGCGCCGGCCAGCGAGATCAGGCCGGCCAGGCTTGCGAGCGGAATCGGACTGGCCGTCCGTGGCAGCTGCGTGTCCGCGCGCGCCACCTGCTGCGGCGGCTCCTTCGACTCGGGTGGACGCACGACCGCCGGCGGCGGCTGCGCGGGGCGCTGCACCGCGGCGATGGGTGCGTTTGCGGCCGGCTGGAACGAGGCGATCTCCACCTCGAACAGACGCAGGTCCTTCTTCAGCGGATCGAATCCGCCGGTCGGCGCCTGCTCGCCCGAGGGCAGCGGCTTCGTCCTGGCCGCTTTCATCGTGCCGGAGATCTGCACGACCTTGCCGACATACCGCTTCAGGTCATGCTCGTGCCGGCCGGTCAGCTCGTAGGCCTCGGTCGATCCCTGGAACGAGCAGTCGATGTCGGAGGACGCCGTCGCCCCGCGCGAGGCGTTGATGAGTACATATTCATCGCCGCGGCCGAGCCCGATGCCGGTCTTGCCGGCGCCCTTGTTGAGGTCGTGTGTCTTCCGATAGTCCGCCTCGCGCTGTATGCAACCGACCAGCGTGACCGCGGTTTCCGGCTGCTTCGTGGACTGTGCGTAGGCCGCCGCGCTCGTCAGTGCCAGCGCAGCGACCGTCGGCAGGATGTGTTGAGTTCGCATGCATCCCTCCCTTGCTCAAGGGCTATAAGCAAGTCGATGGCCGTGCCATAGTTGTGCCGGCAATGTCGAGCGACGGACGGTGTTCATGGGCGGGTGCTGATCCGCTGTACCTCGACTATCACGACACTGAGTGGGGCGTGCCATCGCACGACGACCGCCATCTCTTCGAGATGTTGATCCTCGAGGGTGCGCAGGCCGGGTTGAGCTGGATCACCATCCTGCGCAAACGCGTGGCCTACCGAAAGGCGTTCGATCGTTTCGACCCACGGCGAATCGCGAAATACGACGCGAAGAAGCTGCGGGCGCTGCTGGCCGACGAGGGCATCGTGCGGAACCGTCTGAAGATTCACGGCACCGTGCAGAACGCAGGTGCCTTCCTCGAGGTGCAGCGGGAGTTCGGTTCCTTCGACGCCTACCTGTGGCGGTTCGTCGGCGGCGCGCCGAAGATCAACCGGCCGCGGACGATGAAGGACGTGCCGGCACGCACCGCCGAGTCCGACGCGCTCAGCAAGGATCTCAAGCAGCGCGGTTTCACTTTCGTGGGCTCGACCATCTGCTACGCCTACATGCAGGCGGTGGGGATGGTCAACGACCACCTCGTCGGGTGTCCGAGCAGGCGGACCTGACGGTCCGCCTCTACGCTGCTACCGCTTCGCCCGCTCCTCGGCCTCCTGCTTGCGCGCGCCGGCGAGGATGCCGGTCATCCCGTGGTTCCCTTCGTGGCACGCGTACTCGATCAGCGGCTCGTTCGTGCGCTTGAAGAGGACCCGCGCGGTCCACGGCCGCGCCCACGTCGAGGGATCGCTCATCGTGGCGTCGTACTGCAGCGTGTCGGCGGCCACGCGCGTGAAGCGCTCCACCAGGTGCAGGCCGCTCGACGAGCCGAGCATGTTGCTCTTCGGCGAGAAGCCTTGCGTTTCGACGACGAGCGTCTCGCCTTCCCAGCGCCCGCGCGAGTTGCCGAGCCACTGGCGCATCGATTCCGGCAGGTGCTTCCGCCCGTCGAGCGGGATGACCCGCGCGTCGTGGATGGTCTCCATATCGAAGACGACGTCGGTGGGCCCCTGCACGATCTGATAGACGCTGCTGTACGCCGCCTGGAACCGCGGCACGCCGAAGGTGATGCAGCGTTCGCTCAGCCCGCGACTCTCGGGCCCGTCGGCGGGATGCAGGCGCCGCTGTTCGGCGGTGGCGGCAGCGCGCGCGCGAGCCTCGGGCGTCTGGTCCGGGATGCGGCCGTTGGCCGGATCGATGATGAGCGACGTGCGGTGATCGATGTCGCGGCTCGGCAGCCAGAAGCCGTTGTAGTTGCCGGTCTGCGTGTCGTGCGACGCCGGCTTCGCCTTGCCCTCGAGCGCATCGAGCACGAGCTCGTCGCCGAAGAGGGCGTCGCCGTTTTCTTCGAGCTGGCGGCTCGCGCGCTTGAGCTGCTCGACTTCCGCATCGGTCAGCGTCGCCTTGTTGGCCCACGCCGTGGGGCGCTGCAGCGGCGTGATGCTGTCGTTTGACCAGACGCCTTCAAGGTCCGGTTGTCCGAACGCGTTTCGGGGCGCGGTGTACGAGCCGGCCCCGGATTCCTTGCGCTGAGGCCCCTGCGCGCTCGAAACCAGCCCCAGGCACGCGATCGCGATCAGCGTTACGTAGGTAGTGCGAGTCCTCATGGGGTGGAGGGTGCACCCAGTGAGCCCGGCGACGCAATACCACTTCGGGGTACGCCGGGCGCGGCCAGCCGTAGAATGGCGGCCATGAGCCGTCCCAGCCAGCACCTCCGGTATCGACGCGAGTTCTTCCGGTTCCTGGCCGCCAGCCCGCTCATGGCCTATGGGTTACGCGAGGCCTGGGCCCAGGAGCCCGCGGCGCTCCCGCCGGCCAGGGACGTGCTGAGCGTCATGGACTTCGAGGCGCTCGCGAAAGGCAAACTTCCGCCCGCGCACTGGGGCTACATGGCCAGCGGCGTGGACGACAACCTGACGCTGCAGGCCAACGTGGCCGCCTACAAGACCATTCAGCTGCGCCCGCGCCGGCTGGTGGACGTGTCGAAGATCGACACCAGCGTCGAGCTCTTCGGCCAGCGATTCGCGAGCCCCATCTTCGTCTGCCCCGTGGGCGGCCACCGCATGTTCCACCCCGAGGGCGAAGTGGCGACGGCGCGCGCCGCCAAGGCGAAGAACGCGATGCAGGTGTTGTCAACGCAGACCTCGATCGCGGTGGAAGAGGTGATGGCCGCGCGCGGCGGCGGCCTGTGGTACCAGCTCTATATTCCTCAGGTCTGGGCGGACACCGAAAAGCTCGTACGGCGTGTCGAAGCCGCGGGCTGCCCGGTGCTGGTGTGGACCATCGACAATCTCGCCGGGCGGAATCTCGAGACCGCCACGCGATTCCAGCGCACCGACACGCGGCAGTGCGCGGCGTGCCATGCCACCGCCACGGGCGGACGGCGCGACCCCGTCATGTTCAGCGGCCTCAGCGGCAATCGCATCAACCCGCTGGCGGCGACCTGGGACTGGGTGGGCCGCTTGAAGAAGTTGACCTCCATGAAGCTTGTCATCAAGGGCGTCGAGACCGGAGAAGACGCCCGGCTCGCGCGCGAGAGTGGGGCCGACGGCATCCTGGTCTCGAACCACGGCGGCCGCGCGACCGAGACGCTACGCCCGACGATCGAGACCGTTCCGGAAGTCGTCGACGCGGTGAACAACCAGATCCCGGTGTTCGTAGACGGCGGCGTGCGGCGCGGGTCCGATGCGTTCAAAGCGCTCGCCTACGGCGCGCGCGCGGTAGGCATCGGCCGCCCCTACACCTGGGGCCTCGCGTCGTTTGGTCAGGAAGGCGTGGAGCGGGTACTCGACATCCTCAACGCCGAGCTGACCCTCACCATGCGCCAGTGCGGCACGCCGACGCTGGCGCGGATCACGAGGGCACATGTCAAGCACACCTAAGGTGGTGTCGCGCCGCGACGCGATCAAGGCGGCGGCCGCGATCGCGGCGGCGCCGCTGCTCCGGTCCGAAACCGCCGCGGCTCAGCGCGCACCGGCCCCGCGCCAGATCCTGCTTCGGGGCGGCACCGTCGTGAGCATGGACCCCAAGGTCGGCGACTTCGTCAAAGCGGACGTCCTCATCGACGGCCGGAAGATCGCCGCCGTGGGCGCGCAGGTGAAGGCGCCGCCGCAGGCGCAGGTGATCGACGCCGCCAACACCATCGTCATTCCCGGGTTCGTCGACGCGCACCGTCACTCGTGGGAAGGGCAGCTGCGGCGGATCATCCCGGACGGCGCCATCGCCGAATACATGGCGACCACGCACAATGGATTCGCGCGCCACTACCGCCCGCACGACATCTACGTCGGCAACCTGATCACCGCGCTCGGCTGTATCGACGCCGGCATCACCTGCATCATCGACAACTCGCACAACTCGCGCTCGGCCGCCCACTCGGATGCCGCCGTGCAGGCGCTCCTCGATGCCGGCATCCGCGGCGTGCACGCCTCGGGGGCGCCGGCGGCGGGCGAGTGGGATCGCCAGTGGCCGCAGGATCTCGAACGCCTGCAGAAGAAGTTCTTCGCGTCGACCGATCAGCTGGTGACGTTGCGGCTGTTCTCGGCGATGAGCCGCGAGAACTACGCTTTCGCGCGCCGGCTCGGCATCCGGATCACGACCGAGTCGAATGCCGCCGGGCCGGAGTTCGACCAGTTCCTCAACGAGGGGCTGGTGCGCCCGGATGTCACGTTCAACCACTGCCAGGGATGGCCGGACGGCGTGTGGCAGCGCGTCAAGCAGTCGGGGGCGACGGTGAACGTGTGCGCGCGGTCGGACGCGCAGTATGGCCTCGGCGAGGGCGTGTTTGCGTTCCAGAAGGCGCTGGATCATGGCCTGCGCCCCGGCTTCAGCATCGACAACGAGGTGTCGTACGGCACCGACATGTTCAGCGAGATGCGGGTGGCGTTCAACGTGCAGCGGGCGATGGCGCAGTATCGCCGCGCCAACGGCGACGCCAAGGCGCCGGCTCCGGTCGGCGTGCGCACCGTGCTCGAGTGCGCCACCGCTGGCGGCGCGGCCTGCGCCGGTCTGCTGGACCGGTGCGGCACGCTGACGCCGGGCAAGGAAGCCGACGTGGTGATGATCCGGACCGACGACATCAACCTCTATCCGTCCAATCACGCGATCGGGACCGTCGTGCTGGCAGCAGACACGCGCAACGTGGACACGGTGATCGTCGGTGGCCGCATCCGCAAGCGGCGGGGCCGGATGCAGGACGTGAACATGGAGATGTTCCGGCAGCTGGCCGACGAGTCGCGGAACTATCTGTTTGGCAAGGCCGGTTACAAACTGGACGTGCTCTCGAATACCCCAGGCTAGGTATGGGCGTGACCGGTCGGCGCGATAGACTCCGCGCCATGACCAACCCCACCAGGTACGTGGCTGCGGGTCTTCGGACCCGCCTCCAGATCGTGTTGTGCCTCGCGCTCACCCTCGCGACGGTTGTGGCCGGCCGTGTGGCCGGGCAGGCCCCGGCCCCGGCGCCGCCCACCCCGCTCGCGCCCGACGCGCCCTTCACCGTGGCCGTCGCCACCGCCGTGGTCGAGGCCGCCCCGGTCTACATGGCGAAGGAAGGGCCGTTCGGCGCGCAGTTCCAGTACATCAACGGGGGCGTCCGCACGCTGCAGAACAACGGCGCGCACGCGGCCGGCAACGCCACCACGCAGATGCTGGTGGTGCTGCGCGACAACCCCAAGGTGCGGCTGCTCTTCACGCTGGTGGACGGCAACTACCGCATCGTGGCGAAGCGGTCCGCCGGCATCAGCAGGTTGGCCGATCTGAAAGGCAAGCGCGTGGTCACCCCGCGCAACACGTCGGCGCACTACCACCTGGTGGCGCTGCTGCGGAGCGCCGGACTGCAGGAATCGGACGTGACGATCGTGAGCGCGCCGGCCACGGCGATGGCGGCCGCGGTGGCCAAGGGCGATGCCGATGCGATTTCGATGTGGGAGCCGGAGTCGCAGAACACGGTGGAGCTCCTGGGCCAGGACGCCATCACCTTCCAGGACAACAAGGTGTATCGCGAGCTCTACAGCATCTACTCGACGACCGACGTGCTGAACGATGCGCGCCGCCGCAAGGAACTGGTGGCCTTCGTGCGCGAGCTCATCACCCAGACCGGCAACCTGCGCAAGGAACCCGCGAAATACTTCGAACTGATCAGCCGTGTGACCAAGCATCCGGCGCCGCAGATCGCACGGTCGTGGGAACACCACGGCTTCCCGCTGGCGGTGGCGCCCGATCTGCTCAACCTGCTGGTCGACGAGGAGAAGTGGGTCGCCGCCGGTCAGTCCCGCACGCCGCGGACCCGCGCCGAGCTGGCCGGCTTCATCGACACCTCGATCATCGAGGAAGCCCGCAAGCGGTAACGCCGGGTCCAGAATCTCCCCGGTTGCGGGGTTTCGGCGGGAACGACGCGTTGACCGGTGAGGCCGGTCATGAAGGTTGATGTCGTCATCGTCGGCGCCCGCTGCGCGGGCGCATCCACAGCGCTGCTGCTGGCGCGGGCGGGGGCCCGCGTGGTGGTGGTCGATCGCGGACGCTACGGCACCGACTCCCTCTCGACCCACGCCTTGATGCGGGGCGCCGTCCTGCAGCTGCACCGGTGGGGCGTGCTGCCGGCGATCGTCGAGCACGGGACACCGGCCGTCACCGCCACCACCTTCGGCTACCGCCACGAGGAGGTGACCGTGGCGATCGAGCCGAAGCACGGCGTCGAGGCGCTGTACGCGCCGCGGCGGACGCTGCTCGACGGCCTGCTCTCCGCGATGGCGGTCGAAAGCGGCGCCGAGGTGATCTACGGCGTCAACGTGGATGGCCTGATCGCCGGCGCCGACGGCCGCGTCCGCGGCATCGCCGCCACCGCGGGCGGACGGCGGCACACGATCGAAGCGGATCTGGTGGTGGGAGCCGACGGACTCTACTCGACGGTGGCGCGCCGCGTCGGCGCCGAGCCGGTGGTGGCCGGGCGTCACGCCGCCGCGGTGCTCTACAGCTATTGGGCCGGCGTGCACGAGGCGAACTACCGGTGGATGTTCCGCCAGGACGCGAGCATCGGCGCCATTCCGACCAACGGCGGCACCTGCGTGTTCGTCTCGGTGCCTGCCGCGCAGTTCAAGGAACGCGTCCGCGGGAATGCCACCGAGGCCTACCACCGCCTGCTGCGCGAGGTGTGCCCGGAGTTCGGCGCCCGGCTCGAGGGCGCCAGCCGGGTGGAGCCGGTGCATGGATTCGGTGGCCACCCCGGCTTCATCAAGCGGAGCACCGGGCCCGGGTGGGCACTGGTGGGCGACGCCGGCTACTTCAAGGATCCGGCCACCGC
>Ga0070670_100003338_pt1 | contig 13284 bp, 13 predicted proteins | sample KBSS63metaG_FD_64665 | JGI IMG/M metagenome (GOLD analysis project Ga0070670, IMG submission 64665) | Switchgrass rhizosphere microbial communities from Kellogg Biological Station, Michigan, USA - KBS S6-3 metaG | ecosystem: Host-associated > Plants > Roots > Rhizosphere > Soil ... | reverse complement strand
CGAACCGACCAACGACCTCGACATCGACACGCTGGAACTGCTCGAGGCACGGTTGCAGGACTATAACGGCACGCTGTTCCTGGTGAGCCACGATCGCATGTTCCTGGACAATGTCGTCACACAGACGATCGCGTTCGAGGGCGATGGATTGCTGCGTGAATATGCGGGCGGCTTCAGCGACTGGGCGGATTACCACGCGCGGCGCAATGCGCAGCTCGCCGACGCATCGCCGCGGCCCGCGCGTGACGTGCCCTCCCCGGCACCCGCCCGGACAGCGCGCACGAACGCGCTTCGGCTCAACTTCAACGAGCAGCGTGAACTCGCCGCGTTACCGGGGCAGATCGAGTCACTCGAAGTCATCGCCACGGGCCTGCGCAACCGCTTTGCTGACGGTGCCGTCTACCGCGAAGGCGCTGCGGCGGTGAAGGCATTGCAGGATCAGCTTGCTCAGCGCGAATCCGAACTCGCCGCGGCCTACACCCGTTGGGAGTCGCTCGAGACACGCAACAGCGCCTCCGCCGCGTCCGGCGAACGTTGAAGGACATGCCATGCAGGAACTTGAAGTCACACCTACCGGCGAATTCATCGAATTGCACCAGCTCCTCAAGGTTTCCGGCCTTTGCGAAAGCGGCGGCGCCGGCAAAGCGCTGGTCGCCTCCGGGCAGGTAAAAGTGGATGGCCGGCAGGAACTGCGCAAGACCGCCAAGATCCGCGCCGGACAAGTCGTCACGCTGGGCGACGTGCGCATCCGCGTGATACGCTGACCATCCCAGTTCGCCGCCGTTTTCCGCATTGCTTCCCGATTGAATCCACCCCCGACGCCCGATACCGAGAGGCTGTCGCAGCATCGTCCGTTCATCTATTTCTGGTTCACCCGGGTCACCACGATCATCGGGTACCAGATGCTGACGGTGGCCGTCGGCTGGCAGGTGTACGCGTTGACCGGGAGCGCGTTCGACCTGGGGCTCGTCGGACTCGTGCAGTTCCTGCCTGCGGTGTTGCTGCTGTTGCTGGCCGGACATGTCGCCGACCGGCACGACCGCCGGCGCATCGCAAGCCTGTGCCAGTCCGTGGAAGCGCTGGTCGTGCTGCTCCTGGCGGCCGGCAGCGTCATGGGCTGGATCACGCAGTACGCGATCCTCGCACTCGTCTTCGTGATCGGCGGGGTGCGCGCCTTCGAGACGCCGTCGCTGCAGGCGATGCTGCCGGCGCTGGTTCCACCGCGCATCCTGCCCCAAGCGGTGGCATCGAGCGCCACGGCGGTGCAGACCGCCATTGTCATTGGTCCAGCCTTCGGCGGGCTCCTGTACGTCGCCGGGCCGGCATGGACCTACGGCGCCTGCGCGGCAATGTTCGTCATGGCGTCGCTGCTGACCCGCCGGATCCGCTACGAGCACGTCACGCGTCCCCGCGAACCTGCCACGCTGCAATCGGTGTTCGCCGGCTTGGCGTTCATCCGCAGCCGCCAGGCGATGCTGGGCGCGATCACGCTCGACATGGTGGCGGTGCTGCTGGGTGGCGCAACGGCGCTGTTGCCCATCTACGCCAGTGACATTCTGCATACCGGTCCGTGGGGTCTCGGCATCCTGCGTTCCGCGCCGGCATTGGGCGCGCTGGCGGTGGCGATCTGGCTGTCCCGCCATCCGCTGCAGCGCCACGCGGGGCGCACGATGTTTGCCGCCGTCGCCGTCTTCGGTGCCGTCACCATCGTTTTCGGCCTGTCGCGATGGTTTCCGCTTTCGTTTGCGGCGCTGGTCCTGCTCGGCGCGTCGGACATGATCAGCGTGGTCGTGCGGGCGTCGCTGATCCAGCTTGGCACGCCGGATGCGATGCGCGGCCGGGTGTCGGCGGTGAACGCGATGTTCATCGGTACGTCCAACCAGTTGGGCGAATTCGAATCCGGCATCACCGCGGCATGGCTGGGCACGGTGCCGTCCGTGGTCATCGGCGGTATCGGCACGATGCTTGCCGTGCTGCTAGGTCTTCGCATGTTCCCGCAGCTCGCACGCATCGATCGTTTGGAGTCCATGCGTCACGTATAGGACAATGTCACCTTTGGCCACCCGGGGATGCCCCGGCTGGCTGTCGCTCACCCAGGATCCCATGCTGCCTCTCCGTTCGCCCATGTCCTTTCCGGTCGCCCTGTACGGCCGCTTCCTGATGGCCTTCTCCCTGGCGCTATGTTCGCCGTTCGCGTTGGCGCAGAACGCCGCCACGCCCCGGCCCGACCCCGTGGCCATCCTCGACGCCGCGAAAGCCGCGAGCGGAGGTTCCGCATGGGACTCGCTGCGCACGCAGCACAGCAAGGTCAGCATCGGTGCCGCCGGCGTCAAGGGTACGGCGGAACGCTGGGCGGACATCGGCACCGGCCGCTCGCTGATCAAGTACAGCATCGGCCCTGTATCCGGCGCGGCCGGCTTCGACGGGAAGACCGCCTGGTCGCAGGATGGCTCGGGCCAGTCCCGTGTCGAATCCTCCGCTGCCGCACGCGAGCTGGCGGTCAACGCCGCATACCGCGACAAGCTCGCCTTCTGGTTTCCGAACCGTGGCGCCGCACAGATCGCGTTCATGGACCGAGTCAGCGACGAGGGCGCACAGTTCGACGTCGTGCGCATCGTCCCGGAGGGGGGCCGGCCGTTCCAGTTCTGGATCAACAGCGAAACCCACCTGATCGAACGGCTGGTCGAGCGCGAAGCGCAGGATACGCGGACCGAATACCTGATGGACATGCGCGACGTCGAGGGCGTCAAGGTGCCTCATCGCGTGCGCGCGACGCGCGGGGACCCGCGCCAGGACGAGATCATCACCGTCGAGAAGCTCGACTACAACTGGCCGCTGGCCGGAGTCGTGTTCGCGCAGCCCGCAACCTCGCGGCCGGACTTCGAGATAGCGGGGGGAGCGCCGACGGCCGAAGTCCCAATCGAAGTGCGTGACGGACATATCTTCGTAACGGTGATGCTGAACGGCCAGGGGCCGTACCGGATGCTTTTCGACACCGATCGCGGCAACATCATCTCGCCCAAGGCGTTGACGGCGATCGGCGTGACACCTCAGGGAAGCTTCGGCTCCGCGGTCGTGGGTGAGGACAAGCAGGAAATCGGAATCGCGCGCATCGACCGACTCGAATTAGGCGGCGTGGGCATCGACGGCATGCTGTTCACGACGATCGACGTGGCCGGGTTCATGTCCCGCGTCGAAGGCGTCGACAATGTAGCCGGTGTCATCGGGTACGAATTGCTGAAGCGCTTTCCCATCAAGCTCGACTTCCAGCGATCGCGTGCCGTTTTCTACGACCCTTCCCGCTTCACGTACGCAGGCACTGGCGTGGGAGTTCCGGTGAAGGTGCGGGACCACGTCGCCCAGATCGACGGCAGCATCGACGGCATCAACGGCGTATTCGCGATCGACACCAGCGGCCGCGGCTCGCTGTTCCTGACCGCGCCGTTCGTGGACGCGAACGGACTGGTCAAGCGCTTCGGCGCCACGCAATCGTTCGTGTCCGGCGCAGGCGCCGACGGCTACCAGCACGCGCTGCTCGCCCGTGCCAGCGTGCTGAAGCTGGGCAACGTCACGTTCGACAAGCCGATCGTCGCGCTGTCGACGCAAGGGGCGGCCGCCGCCAATGCCGATATCGCGGGCAGCGTCGGGCATGGCATCCTGCGCCAGTTCAACATCACGTTCGACTATGCGAACGAATTCCTGTATTTCGAAAGGAACACGAACTATGGCCAGCCGGACGTATTCGATCGCTCCGGCATGTGGATCGAACGTGGCGCGTCGGGTTTCGAGGTCGTCGAACTGATCAAGGACGGGCCGGCAGCCAAGGCGGGACTTGCCCCCGGCAACGTGATTGTCGCGATCGATGGCAAGCCGTGGTCCGCGCTGGGGCTGAACGTGGTGCGCCAGGATTTCAAGGCCGCGCCGGGCACCAAGGTCAAAGTGAAGCTCGGCAACGGACAGGAACGCGTCATCACGCTGCGCGACCTTATCTAGACTTTCCCGCTTGTGCAGATGAATCGTCACCAGAGGAGTTGCGCACCATGACCAAAGCCAAAGGCGGCATCCATTTCCCGGTACCCAAAGGCAAGCATGGCGCGCCCGTGGTGCCGGGGCAGGACGCGAAGAAGCAAAAGGCCATGCCCGTGCCGCGCGTCGCGCCGCGTACCAAAGCCAGCACCAAGGGACGCTAACGCTTGCCGAAACGCGCCATCGTCGCCGGCGCGACTGGATTGGTGGGGTCACGGCTGGTGGCCGCGCTGCTCGCCGATCCCGACTACGAGAGCATTCATGCACTGGTCCGGCACCCGCTGGGAATCGCTGATGTCAAGTTGCGCGAACATCGAATCGACTATCGGCGTTTCACCGAAACGGCCTGGCCGGTCGCGGATGACGTGTTTTGCTGCCTGGGCACGACAATCCGCGTGGCGGGCTCCCAGGAAGCCTTTCGCGAAGTCGATTATGTCTATCCGCTCGCCGTCGCGCGCGCCGCGCAATTGAAGGGCGCGGAGCAATTCCTGTTCGTATCGGCCATGGGTGCGGATGCGCGTTCATCGGTGTTCTATTCCCGAGTCAAGGGCGAACTGGAGGTGGCAATCGCGGCGCTTGGTTATCGCGCAGCTATTGCTCTGCGGCCTTCGCTGCTCTCAGGCCAGCGCCGCCAGCAGCGTCTCGGCGAACGCGCGGCGCTGATGGTGCTGCAGCCGCTGCGCTCGTTGGTGCCGCGCAGATACCGTCCCGTGGCCGACGAGGCCGTGGCGCGCGCCATGGTGGCGTACGCCAAGCGCGGTCTCGCGGGATTCCATGTCGTCCCGTCCGACGCGATCCAGGCGTTCGCGGCGGGTTAAAGCGGAACGCGCGTTGTCCGCCTTCTGGCATCTGCTGGCGCTGACCGCGCCGCTGTTCTTGCTTGTCCTGCTGGGCTACGCGCTTTCGCACTGGGGCCAGTGGCCCGCCGAGGCCTCGCAGGCGTTGACGCGCTTCGTCTTTTCCGTCGCCATCCCCGCGTTCCTGTTTCACCTGATGGCCGACTTTTCGAGCCTGCCCGCCGTCGACGCGCGGCTGTTGATCGCGTACTTCGGAGGCTGCCTCGTAGTCTTCGTGGTGGGGCGGATCATCGCGGCAACGGTGTTCCGGTTGGACGGCGTGTCGCAGTCGGTGTTCGCGATGGGCGGAATCTTCGCCAATAACGTGCTGCTCGGCCTGCCGTTGGCGAAAGTAACGCTCGGCGACATCGCGATGCCCACCGTGTCGCTCGTGCTCGTGTTCAATTCGCTGCTGCTATGGACGCTGATCACGGTTTCCGTTGAATGGGCGCGCCATCGTGAACTGTCAGTGCGTGGCTTCGCGAGGACGACGTGGTCGGTCGTCACCAACCCCGTGGTCGCCGGCATCCTCATTGGCACCGCGTTCGGGTTCACCGGCTTGACCCTCCCCCGCATGGTCGACGCAACGGTCCACATGATTGGCGAAGCCGCAATACCGATGTCGCTCATCGTTCTCGGCATGGGGCTTTCGGAATACGGCATTCGTACGGGATGGCGGCAAAGCCTCGCCATCGCGGTACTCAAGCTTGCCGTCACGCCCTTCGTCGTCTACCTGCTCGCGCGCGCACTGGCACTGCCGCCGGTCGAGAGCGTGGTCGTCGTCGTGATGGCGTCGCTGCCGGTCGGCGCCAACGTGTACCTGATGGCGCGTGAATTCAATGCGCTGGAGGGTCCGGTGGCCTCCAGTCTCGTGCTGACTACGGCGCTGGCGGCGGTGACGACGCCGCTGCTGCTCGCGCTACTCGGCGTGCTGCCGGTGAAGTGATGGCGCAGAAAGCGACGATCTTCAAGGCCGAACTGGCAGTTGCCGACATGGACCGCGGCCACTTTGCCACGCACGCGCTGACGCTGGCGCGGCACCCTTCCGAGACCGACGAGCGGATGATGGTGCGTTTGCTCGCCTACGCGCTGAATGCGGACGATGCGCTGGAGTTTGGCCGGGGATTGTCCACCGAAGACGAAGGCGACCTGATGCAGCGCGATCTCACTGGCGCAATTCGCCGTTGGATCGACGTAGGCCTGCCGGACGAAAAATCGCTGCGCAAGGCGTCCGGCCGGGCCGAGCGCGTCATCGTCTATGCCTATGGCGGACGCGCGGTCGACCTGTGGTGGACGAAGAACCGCGATGCGCTGGAACGCCTGCAGAATTTTTCCGCGTTCGCGGTGCCGCCGGACGCGAGCCAGGCGTTGGCACGGCTCGCGCAGCGCACGATGCAGCTTTCGTGCACCGTGCAGGATGGCCACCTGTGGTTCTCGAACGCGACCGAAACCGTCGCGGTCGAATGCAGCGTCCTCGCGCAACAACCGGTATAATCGCGCCACGCGGCAATTGGCCAGTCCCCCTGCCGCTGTCGCTTCCGACGTATCCGTCTCTTCGTTTGCCCGCGACTGGTGTCCACTTCCCGGGCAGCGGGCTGATCTTCTCCCGAAAGCAGTCATGTCCTTTTCCACGCTCGGCTTGTCCGAGGCGCTTGTGCGCGCCGTCACCGAACACGGCTATACCCAACCCACGCCAGTCCAGACGCAGGCGATTCCCGCCGTGCTCGCGGGCGGCGACCTGCTGGCCGGTGCACAGACCGGCACCGGCAAGACCGCGGGCTTCGTGCTGCCGATGCTGCAACGGCTGGCCACGTCCGCGGCTGCGTCGCGCCAGGGACCCAAGGCCATCCGCGCGCTGATCCTGACGCCGACGCGCGAACTTGCTGCGCAAGTCGAGGAATCGGTGCGCACGTATGGCAAATACGCGAAGCTATCGTCAACGGTCATCTTCGGCGGCGTCGGCATCCACCCGCAGATCGCGCAATTCAAGCGTGGCGTCGACATCCTCGTCGCCACGCCCGGCCGCCTCCTCGACCACATGGGCCAGGGCACGGTGAACTTAAGCCACGTCCAGATCCTGGTGCTGGACGAAGCCGACCGCATGCTCGACATGGGTTTCATCCGCGACATCAAGCGCATTCTCGCCGTCCTGCCGAAGCGACGGCAGAACCTGCTGTTCTCGGCCACGTTCTCGGAGGAGATCAAGGCGCTGGCCGACGGCCTGCTCAACGCGCCGGCGATGATCGAGGTCGCGCGACGCAACTCGACGGTCGAGATCATCACGCAGAAAGTCCATCCGGTGGACCGCGACCGCAAGCGCGAACTGCTGTCGCACCTCATCAAGACGCAGAACTGGCACCAGGTGCTGGTGTTCACGCGCACCAAGCACGGCGCCAACAAGCTCGCTGAACAATTGAACGACGACGGCATCACCGCGCTCGCGATACACGGCAACAAGAGCCAGTCCGCGCGCACGCGCGCACTTGCGGAGTTCAAGGACGGCGACCTGCAGGTCCTGGTGGCCACCGACATCGCCGCGCGCGGCATCGACATCGACCAGCTGCCGCACGTGGTGAACTACGACCTGCCGAACGTCCCCGAGGACTACGTGCATCGCATCGGCCGCACCGGTCGCGCCGGCGCGACCGGCGAGGCGATCTCGCTGGTCTGCATCGACGAGCGCGCCTTCCTGCACGACATCGAGCGTCTGATCAAGCGCGAGATCCCGTCCGTCGTCGTACCGGGCTTCACGCCCGATCCCAATGCGCGCCCGCAGCCGATCCTGCAGCGTCAGCAGCGGGGCGGTGGTGGACAGAGCCGCGGCGGCGGCCAGGCGCAAGCCAAGGGTCGAGGAGCAAGTGCGGGACGCGGCGGCCAGGCGAAACAGAAGCCGCGCGATCGCAATGGTTCCACTTCCGCAGTCAAGCCCGCCGGCGCCAAACCGGCCTCAGGCGCCAGGCCCTCAGTTGCCAAGCCAGTCGCGACGCGTCGGTTCGCACCGAAGGGACGATGAGGGAAGATGAGGGCCGATGAGCGTCGTCACACTTCAAGGTGCGAGAACAGCACCGTGGACAGGTAGCGCTCGCCGAACGACGGAATGATCACGACGATCAGCTTTCCCGCGTTTTCCGGTCGCTTTGCAACTTCAAGCGCGGCCCAGGCCGCCGCACCGGACGAGATGCCGACCAGCAGGCCTTCCTCGGTCGCCATGCGTCGCGCTATTGCCAGCGCGTCGTCGTTCTTGACCCGGATTACCTCGTCGTAGATCCTGGTGTTGAGAATGGCAGGAACGAATCCGGCGCCGATGCCCTGGATCGGGTGCGGTCCCTTGACGCCGCCCGACAGCACCGGCGACGCGTCGGGCTCGACGGCCACGACCTGCAGCCCCGGCTTGCGCGCCTTCAGCACTTCGCCCACGCCGGTGATCGTGCCTCCGGTCCCGATGCCTGACACGAAGATGTCGATCTTGCCGTCCGTGTCGCGCCAGATCTCCTCCGCTGTGGTCTTGCGATGGATCTCCGGATTAGCCGGATTCTCGAACTGCTGCGGAATGAAGTAACGCGAGTCGGCGGCGGCCAGCTCCTGAGTCTTCCTTATGGCACCCGTCATGCCGTCCGGTCCGGGCGTGAGAATGAGCTCCGCTCCATAAGCCTTGAGCAGCAGGCGACGTTCGCGGCTCATCGTTTCAGGCATGACGAACGCGCATTTGATGCCCCGCGCGGCGCAGACCATCGCCAGCCCGATACCGGTGTTGCCGGAAGTCGGCTCCAGCACGATCGTGTCGGCCCTGATTTTCCCTGCGGCCTGCGCCGCGTCGATCATCGCCATGCCAATGCGGTCCTTGACGCTATGTGCCGGATTCTGGAATTCCAGCTTGCCCACGACCTGCGCGCTCATGCCCGCTGTGAGTCGGTTGATGCGCACAAGCGGCGTGTTGCCGATGAGTTCGGTGACGTCCTGGGCGATGCGCATGGAGCGACTCCGCTGTGTGTGGATGGCTTGGATCACAAGTATAGCGGCGAGGACCCGCAACGCGTCGCGCGTCTGCTCATCAAGGCCGCGAGGCAGAAGCGTGTATCGCCACGTCGCGCAACGTGCGAAAATCCCGCAACCCATCAACTACGTCGACCCATGGCCGCTAGTCCAACGAAGAAACCTTATCTCGTCCGCAATTCAGGCATCCACGGCCGAGGTGTGTTCGCCACGGAAACGATCCGCAGGGGCACCGTCATCGTCGAATACAAGGGCCAGCGCGCATCGTGGGACGAGGCCATGGAGCGGCCCGACAGCGACCCCGACGACACGGCGCACACGTTCCTGTTCCAGCTCGACGACGGTCGTGTCATCGACGCCCGCATCCGGGGCAACGCAGCGCGCTGGATCAATCATTCCTGCGATCCTAATTGCCGGACGTTCGAGGATGAGCGTGGCCGCGTGTTCATCGAGGCGAAGCGCAAGATTCGTCCCGGCGAAGAGCTTGCCTATGATTACCGCCTGCAGATCGAGGGCCGTTTGAGCAAGCGCGAGCGCGCGCAGTACGCCTGCCGCTGCGGTGCCGGCAAGTGCCGGGGATCACTGCTGGACGACGGTCGCTGACGGCTTCGTCACGGCCGCGCAGCGACAACATCAACCTGCCGGCGAGACCCACCGCCATGCCGCGTTCGCGTCGTGTCGCCAAACCGGGTGGGGTTGCGCCGGCGCTGCTGGAGTCGGTCGCCGCGCTGCGCAAATGCGCGAACCGCTTCGGCCGCGAGCCCGCTGCACGCAAGGCGGCGCTGCTTCGCGCGTGCGGGCGCTCGACACTGATCGATCCGGAATCGGTGCTCGCCTATCACGACTGCCTGCTGTTCCTGCTCGCCTATCCGGAGTCTCCGCGGCTCCACGCTGCTGCACAACGCGAACTTGTCCGCATCGCGGCGGCCGCGCGCGTTATCCTCGACGTGGGCCCTGCACGCACCCGTGCGCGGTTGTCCAACAGCGGCGTGGCGTGGGCGCCGATGACCATCGCCTTCGGCTACGACATCGCGCGCTGGCTGGCGACCGAACATCCGCGCCACGCTGAAATTGACTCCTTCGACGAAAGTGGCGCGTCGTTGCCGGACCTGTTGCGGCACGCGTTGCCGACGATGGAATTCGAGTTGCTGTCCGCGGAAAGGAGTGCCGACGAATTCCTGCGCGAGGCAAGCTCAGGGCATCGCGGCACCCGGCTGGAATGGCTGATCGCGCAATGCGCCGGGCTGCCCTGCACCGACAATCTCCGTGAATGTCTTTTCGATTCGCTGAAGGCATACATCCGGATCAGTCCCGGCGCCACTCCGCTTTCGCGCACGTTCGTCCGCGGTCCTCGCGAGCGGACCTATTACCATCGCGGCGAACTCAAGCGCGGTGTCGACCCGCAGGCGCTCATGTCGCAGCCCCTTGCGCCGCCGCGAACGCTCACAGGATCGCAGCGGCGCCACGTGCTCGACGCCGGTCGCGCGATGCTGGCGAGCCTCGGCCGCGAAACCGATGCGCTTGCCGCGGCGGAGCCGGAGGGCGTCGAGTACCACGTGCTCGGGCGCGGCGTGGCGATCGCGCTGTACACGATGGCTCCCGGCCGCAGGCTGCCACTCGATTCGCACGTGGGATTCATGCTGTTCAAGAACACGCTGCCCGTCGGCTATGGAGGCGCGTGGCCCTTTCTCGGCACGGCGAAGATCGGCGTCAACGTGTTCGCGCCTTATCGCGGTGGCGAGTCCGCCTACCTGTTCTGCCAGGTGCTGCGCGTGTATTGCCAGCGCTTCGCGATCAACCATTTCATTGCCGAGCCATCGCAATTCGGCGGCGGCAACCGTGAGGGCCTCGAGTCGGGCGCCTTCTGGTTCTACTATCGCCTTGGATTCCGGCCCGTCGATGCCGCACTCGCCACGCTGGCGGCGGAGGAAAACCAGCGGATGCGCAACACGCCGGGTTACCGAGCGTCGTTGCCGGTGTTGCGGCGATTCACGCGGTCCGACATCGAATTGCGGACTGGCTCGAGCGCAACCATTGCAGCGCCTTGCGACCCGGCGGATCTGTCGCTTGCCGTATCCGCATGGATCGCGAAACGCTTCTATGGCGACCGCGCCAAGGCAGTGGCCGCCGCGACGCGCATCGCGACGCGGGCGCTGGGCGTCGGGAACACAACAGACTGGCCCGAGCACGAGCGCGCCGCATTCGAGTCGTATTGCCTGATACTGTGCCGCATACGGGACCTCGCCCGATGGCCCGCCACGGACAAGTCCCGCGCAGTTGCGGTCGCGCGCGCCAAGGGCGGCAACGAGTTCCGCTACTACGACCTGTTGCGCCGGCACGCGCGTCTGCAGGCAGCGTTGCGCGAACTGGCGACGCGCGAGGCATGATGCGCCGAGCGCATGCGTATTGGCGATTTCCGGCGGCCGGCGCAGCCGGTTACAATTCCCGCGATGGCGCAGTGACGTGATTCGCTGACTTTTCCCTGGACGATGCAATGGCCCGCAAGCAATCCCTGAAGAGTACCGGCAAGCTTGTCGTGCTCGACCACGAGTCGAAAATTCTTGCGGATAATCCCTTCAACGACCCGACGTTGCGCAAGCTGGCCGTATGGTTGCCCCCCGGGTACGACGAGGGGACGGCGCGCGGCAAGAGCAGCGGCCGGGGTCGGCGCTACCCCGTGTTGTGGGACCTCGTGGGCTATACCGGTTCGGGCCTGGCGCACGTCGGCTGGCGCCCGTTCGACGAAAACGTCCCGGAACGCGCCGCACGTCTCATGCACGAGCGCAGGATGGGGCCGTGCATCATCGTGTTTCCGGATTGCTTCAATTGCCTCGGCGGCAACCAGTACATCAACTCGTCGGCGCTGGGCGCGTATGCGGATTACCTGACCCAGGAACTGGTGCCATTCGTCGATCGCGAATTCCGCACGCTGGCGTCGCGCGACCACCGTGGCTGCTTCGGCAAGTCATCGGGCGGCTACGGCGCGATGATCCACGGCATGAAGTACGCGAAACATTGGGGCGCCATCGCGAATCATTCGGGCGACGCCTATTTCGACTATTGCTACCTCACGGATTGGCCGCGCACGCTGAACGAACTCGATCGGTATCGCCGCCCGCGCCGGCAACCCGGCAGGATCGACGTCGTCAAGGATGCCGACGGCACCGGCGAAGGCTACGACGACGGCCGCATTCGGCGCTTCCTCGACGCCATCTGGAGCAAGGAAAAGCTGAACGACGCGGAAGGACATGCGCTGATGGAAGTATGCATGGCGGCGTCGTACGACCCGGATCCCGATGCGCCGCTCGGATTCAGGCTGCCGATCGACCTGGAGACCGGACAGCTTCTCCCGGCGCGCTGGAAGCGATGGCAGAAGCACGACCCGATCAATCTCGTCGGCAAGTACCGGGACAACCTGCGCACGCTGCGCGGCATCTACATGGATTGCGGCTGGCGCGATCAGTATCATCTGCATTTCGGCGCGCGCATACTATCCCGGGAACTCGCCGTGAATGGCGTCAAGCACACTTATGAGGAGTTCGACGACACGCACTCGTCCGTCGACTACCGCATGGATGTCAGCCTGCCGTTCCTCTACCGGGCGCTGAAGCCTTAGGAGTACCGCGATGACCCTGCTCATTGTGTCGCCGTTGTCCGCAGGCGCACTGACCCGTGCGCTGCTGCTGGCGACGCTGCTGTTGCTTGCAGCGCCCGCCGCAGGCAACGGCACCGAAGAGTCCGCTCCTTCGCAGAACCTCGATTACCAGGCCGGACTGGAGGCCATCAAGGTCAGCGATTGGAAGCGCGCCATCGACAACCTCAACGTCGCGCTGGTCGCCGAGCCCACGAACGCCGATCTGCGCAACTGGCTGGGCTACGCACTCCGCCACGAAGCCCGGTATGACGAAGCCTTCGAGCAGTATCGCGCGGCGCTGCAACTCGAGCCGAAACACCGGGGCGCGCACGAGTACATCGGCGAGACCTACCTGCTCACCGGCAACAAGGCCAAGGCACGCGAGCACCTGGCCGCCCTCGAGCGCATCTGCGGCACGAAGTGCGACGAATATCGCGACCTGCAAAAGGCGATCGCCTCGGCGAAATGAACCGGAGGAACTGACATGCGCTGGGGAGACATGCGTCGAAGTGACAACGTCGAGGACGTGACCGGAGGTCAGCCGTCCGGCGGCGGCGTTCCTTTCGGCGGCGGAATGAAGTTAGGCGGCGGCGCGATGATCCTGATCGTGATCGTCAGCCTGCTGTTCGGCGTCAATCCGCTGCAGTTCCTGGGCATGATGGAAGGCGGCGCGCCGGTCCCGGCGCCGGCTCCCGTTCCTCAGGCCGCGCCCCCGGGCTACGGCCCGCAGGTCCAGAGACCGCAAGCCGCCAAGGCCGCGGAAGATCCGGACAAAGCGCTTTCCGCGCGCGTATT
>Ga0070670_100003337_pt1 | contig 13287 bp, 10 predicted proteins | sample KBSS63metaG_FD_64665 | JGI IMG/M metagenome (GOLD analysis project Ga0070670, IMG submission 64665) | Switchgrass rhizosphere microbial communities from Kellogg Biological Station, Michigan, USA - KBS S6-3 metaG | ecosystem: Host-associated > Plants > Roots > Rhizosphere > Soil ... | reverse complement strand
CGGCCAGTTGCAGACGTTCGCGAGTGACTGCTATAGGGCGGTCTCGTCAAAGCGCCTGCCGGCGCGACTGCAGCAGGGCCACCCGATGTAGCTCGGGGCGTTTGTTCGCCCGCTGCCTGTCCGAATCGGCGTGTGCCCTCAAGCGCGCGCTATGGCGACCGAGCCGACCGGTCGGCATTCGCGATCGCGGTGTGCGCAAGCTGCCAACCGCCGCCCAGCGCGCGGAACAGGTCCGCCTGTGCGGCCGCCAATGCACGCCGTGCGTCGACCACCTCCGACTCCGCCGCGAGCTCGGCGCGCTCGGCGCGGATCAGCTCGATACGACTTTCTTCGCCACCGTCGAAGCGCAGCTTCGTCAGACGCGCCGCCTGCGCCAGCGCGGCTTCGCGTTCGACCGCATTGCGCAGCGTCTGCTCGGTTTCGCTGCGTGCGCCGAGCGCGTCGCTGGTTTCCTTGAACGCCGTGGCCACGCTGTCGCGATAGTCGATCTCGACCTCGCGCCATTGGGCTCGGGCGAAGTCGTTGCGCGCGTCGATGCGGCCGCCGTCCCAGATTGGCTGAGTCAGCGAAGCGACGACGCTCCAGATCAACGACCCGCCGTTGGTCAGCTTCGACAACTCAGCGCTGTCTTGTCCCAGGTTGGCGGTGAGCGAGATGCTCGGGAAGTACGCGGCGCGTGCCGCATCGACGCGCGCGCCCGCGGCGGCGAGGCTGGCGGCTGCCGACTGGATGTCCGGGCGACGCTCGAGCAGGTCGGAAGGCAGGCCGGCGGGCGGAAGAGCCGCGGCCGGCACCTCGGCGGGCTTTGCGACGCGGCCCACCGCACCCTCGAGCAGGGCACGCGGCGAACGGCCGAGCAGCAGAGCCAATGCGCGTTCGGCTTCACCGCGCGCGCGTTCGATCTTCGGCAACTGGGCTTGATTGCCGATCAGTTCGGCCTCGAGCTGGCGGATGTCGAGCTCGCCGATGTCACCGTTGTCAAAACGCTTGCGCTGCAACGCCAGGCTGTCGCGTTGCGCGCCCACCGTGCGTTCGAACAGCCCGACTTGCGCGTCCAGTGCCTGCAGCGCGGCATACGACTTGACCACCTGCACCGCTAACGCCGTGCGCAGCGTGTCGCGGGCGAAGGTCGTCGCCAGCAGCTCCTCGCGCGCGGCATCCTGCGTCCGGGCCAGCCGCGACCACAGGTCGAGCTCGTAGCTGACGCCGACCTCGGCGCGAAGGTTGTTGGCGATCGGCGACGAGTTGATGGGCAGGGCGCTGTTCTCGCTGAAGCGCTCGCGCCGAGCCGACAAGCCGGCATCGACTCGCGGCAGCCGCTCGGCGTGCGCCAATTTCAGCGCAGCGCGCGACTGGTCGATGCGGGCCGCCGCCCGCGCCAGGTCGCGGTTCTCGGCCAGCGCTTCTTCGACCAGCGCTGTCAGTGCCGCGTCGCCGAACGAGGTCCACCAGTCGGCGGCAATGTGCGCCATCGGTTGGGTCGACGCCGGTAGGTCGATCACCGGTGGTGTCTGGTCGGCCGGCGGCGGCAGGGCACAGCCGGCCAGCACGGCGGCCAGCACGATGCCCGAGCTCAGTGCGTGTGCGTTCGAAGGTGGGCGAGTGCACCTCATGCCGGTTCTCCCTGTGCTCCCCGCGTGGGCCCATGCGATCCCGCCCCTTCGCCTTGCGGGGCGCCGCGGCTGCCGGAGGTCTCGTGCACCTGCTTCGCCTCGGCCTGCAGCTCGGCGGTGCCGCGCGGCTCGCGCAGCCGGCGTGCGGTGATGACCTTGAAGAACATCGGGACGAAGAAGATCGCCAGGAAGGTCGCTGCGAGCATCCCACCCATCACGCCGGTACCCACCGAACGCCGTGCTGCGGCCCCGGCGCCCGTGGAATACGCCAGCGGCAGCACGCCGAGGATGAACGCCAGCGACGTCATGATGATCGGCCGGAAGCGCAGCCTCGACGCTTCGAGCGCCGCCGCCGATGCGCTCATGCCCTCGTGGAACTTCAGCGAAGCGTATTCGACGATCAGGATCGCGTTCTTCGCCGCGAGGCCGAGCAGCGTGACGAGGCCGATCTGGAAATAGACGTCGTTGGTCATGCCGCGCAGCCATACCGCGGCGAGGGCGCCGAAGGTGCCGAACGGCAGCGCCAGCAGGACCGAGAGCGGCAGCGACCACTTCTCGTATTGCGCCGACAAGATCAGGAACACCATCAACGCACCGAGCGCGAGCGCCAGCCCCGAAGTGCCGGACGAGCGCTTTTCCTGGTACGACGCACCGCCCCAGTCGAAGCTGAAATCGCTCGGCAGCACCTGCTTGGCGATGCGTTCGACCTCGGCGATCGCCTGGCCCGAGCTGACGCCCGGCGCCGCCTGGCCGAACAGCTTGACCGCGGGCAGGTTGTTGAAGCGGTCCAGCGTTTCCGGTCCCGACGAGTACTGCACCGAGGCGATCGCCGACACCGGAATCATCTGCCCCGAACCCGAGCGCACCCACAAGCGGGCGATGTCGTCCGGGCGCTTGCGGAACGCCGGCTCTGCCGACATCAGCACCTGCCAGGTGCGGCCGTACTTGTTGAAGTCGTTGACGTAATAGCTGCCCAGCGTCGCTGCAAGCGTGTTAAAGACCTCGTCGACCGGAACGCCGAGCGTCTTGGCGCGCTCGCGATCGACGTCGACATGCAACTGCGGTGTCGTCGGCCGCCACAGGGTCTGCACCTGCGCGAGCAGCTTGCTCTGGCTCGCCGCGGCCTGGAACTTGTGCATCACCTCGGCCAGGCGCTCCGGCCCGCCTTCGCCGCGGTTCTGGATGTACAGCTCGAAGCCGCCCGCCATGCCGATGCCGAAGATCGGCGGCGGGTTGAACGCCAGCACGAGCGCCTCCTTGATGTGGGCGGTCTTCATGAACAGCTCGCCGACCAGGGCCTGCACCGGCACTCGCCGCTCGCTCCATGGCTTTTGGGTGACGAAGATGGTCGCCGCGTTGTTGCGGTAGCCTCCGCCGAGGAAGTCGAAGCCGGTGAAGGCGACGGCGTCGAGGTTGTTCGGGTTCGACTTGATGACGCCGATCACCTCGCCGACAACCTTGTCGGTACGCTGCAGCGATGCGGCGTCGGGCAGGATCACCGCGGCGATGTAGAATCCCTGGTCTTCCTCGGGCACGAGAGAACCCGGCGTCATGCGCCACAAGCCGATGGCCAGCGCGACCATGCCGGCGAACAGCAGCAGCGCGATGCCGGCGCGGCGCACCATGAAGCCGACGGCGGCGACGTAGCGTCCGGTGGTGCGCTGGAAGAAGTGGTTGAACGCGCCGAAGAACCGCCCCGGCACCTTGTGCTCGTGCTTCAGGATCAACACGCACAGGCTCGGCGTCAGCGTCAGCGCGACGATGCCGGAGATGACCACGGCCATCGAGATGGTCGCCGCGAACTGGCGGTAGAGCTCGCCGGCCAGCCCGCCCAGGAACGCGATCGGCACGAAAACCGCGCACAGGGTCAGCACGATCGCGATCACCGGCCCGGACACCTCCTGCATCGCCTTGACCGCGGCGTCGCGCGCGCCCATGTGCTCCTCGTCCATGATGCGCTCGACGTTTTCGAGCACGACGATGGCGTCGTCGACCACGATACCGATCGACAGCACCATGCCGAAGAGGGTCAGCGTGTTGATCGAATAGCCGAGCAGCAGCAGGCCCGCGAAGGTGCCGATCAGCGACACCGGTACTGCCGCCAGCGGAATCAGCGTGGCGCGCCAGTTCTGCAGGAACAGGAAGACCACCGCGATCACCAGCAGCATCGCTTCCCCGAGCGTCTTCAGCACCTCCTCGATCGAGACCTTGACGAAGCGCGTGGTGTCGTACGGCACCGAGTAGGCGATGCCCTTCGGGAAGGCCTTCGACAGCTGCGCCACAGTGCCATGGACTTCATCGGCCACCGACAGCGCATTGGCGCCGGGCTGCAGGAAGACGCCGACGAGCGTTGCCGGCTTGCCGTTAATGCGGCCAATGAAGTCGTAGTCCTTGGCGCCGAGCTCGACCCGCGCCACGTCCTTCAGCCGCACGATGCCCGAGTCACCGTCGGCGCGCACGATGATGTTGCGGAACTGTTCCGCGTCCGACAGCCGGCCTTGGGTGGTGATCGTGTAGACCATCTGCTGCGCGCCGCCGGTCGGCGGCTGGCCGACCTTGCCGGCGGCGAACTGCGCGTTCTGCTCGTTGATTGCGCGCGCCACGTCCGAGGTCGTCAGTTTCAGTTGCGCCAGTCGGTCCGGCTCGAGCCAGATCCGCATTGCGTAGTCCTTGGCGCCGAAAATCTGCACGTTGGTCGTGCCGGGAATTCGCTTCAGCGAATCGAGCACGTTCAGCGTCACGTAGTTGCTGATCGCCAGGTCGTCCTTGCTGCCGTCGCCCGAGTAGAAGGCGAGCACCTGCAGGAACGCCGACGAGCCTTTCGCGACGACCACGCCTTGGCGACGAACTTCCTGCGGCAGCTTCGCCTCGGCCTGCTTGACGCGGTTGTTGACCAGCTGTTCGGCCAAGTCGCCGTCGGTGCCGATGTCGAAGGTCACCTGGATCGTGACGATGCCGTTCGAGGTCGACGTCGAGTTCATGTAGATCATCTTCTCGACGCCGTTGATGGCGTTCTCCAGCGGCGCGGCCACCGTCTGCGCCAGCACTTCGGCGCTCGCGCCTGGGTACACCGCGGTCACGCTCACCACCGGGGGCGCGATCTCCGGGTACTGCGCGACGGGCAGGGTGCGGATCGCCGACAGCCCGGCGATCACGAAGAAGAACGACAGCACGGCGGCGAAGATCGGCCGGTCGATGAAGAAGCGGGAGAACATGCTGCGACCTCCTCACTGCGGCCGGGCCGGCCCGGCTTGTGCCAGACGCACCGGCGCACCGGGGAAGAAGATGCGCGCCATGCCGTCGACGATGACGTCGTCGCCCGCAGCGAGCCCCTTGGTGACGATCCAACTGTCGCCGACCTGGTCGCCGACTTCGACCGGCTTGGGCATGGCCTTGCCGCTCGCCATCACGTAGACGAACTTGCCTTGCGGGCCGTCCAGCACCGCACGCGTGGGGACCTCGATCGCGGCCGGCCGCGTCGCGCCGAGCAGGCGGACGCGAACGAACTGACCCGGCTTGAGCACGCCGTCGGGGTTGACAACCTCGGCTTCGGCTTCGACTGTGCCGGTCTGGCCCGAGACCCGCGTGTCGGAGAAGACCAGCTTGCCCTTGCGCGCATAGACGCTGCCGTCGGCGAGGCGCACTTCGACGGTGAAGGCCCGGTCCGCGGGCAGCTTCAGCCGGCCGGCGGCGACTTCGTTGCCCCAGCGCATCTGGTCGGTGTCGGCGATGCCGAAGCGCAGCTTGATCGGGTCTGTCTGCGTCACCGTCGTCAACAGCACCTGCGCGCCCGACACCAGGGTGCCTTCGGAAACCTGCGAGCGCCCGGCGAGGCCGGAAATCGGCGCCTCTACCCGGGTGTAGCCGAGCTTCAACGCCGCATCGGCGCGCCGCGCCTGCGCGCCCTGCAGCTCGGCGCGGCCGATCTGCTCGGCCGAGATCGCATCGTCGTATTCGCGCTGGCTCACCGCATGGTCACGCCACAAGGGCTCCAGGCGTTTCACACGCCGCGCGGCTTGCTCCAGACGCGCCTGCGCGGCGGCAACGTCGGCGTCGGCGAGGCTCAGCGCGGCACGAAACGGCGCGGCATCGAGCTGGTACAGCGATTCGCCCTTCCTCACCGCTCGGCCTTCGTCGAAGTTGCGCTTCAGCAGGATGCCGGCGACACGGGCGCGAACCTCGATGTCGCGCGAACCGGCGGTCTGGCCGACGTATTCCCAACTGGCCGGCACATCGTGCGGCGACACCTTCTGCACCGTCACGTCGGCGGGCGGCGGGCCTTGGGGCGCGCCGGCATGCGGCTTGGCCACACCCGAGGCGTTGTCGCAGCCAGCGAGCGCCGCACCCATTGCGAGCGCTGCGCCGAGGATTGCGCTGCGTCTGGTCATTGTTGCGAGCATTGAAGATCTCCGATCGGGGGTTGCAGCGGCTGGCGAACGGCCGCGTCTTGCGTCGGCGCCTGAGCCGGGCGGTTCCGACGATCGCCGTCAATCGCGCATTGGGATGCAGGCGCGTTGCGCAGCCGTTTCCGTGTCACGGCGATGCGGTTGCAAATGAAACGGGGCCATGCTGTCCGGGATGCGACGTGCGACACGGGGTCTGCTGCGGCCCGCGCGCGAGTGCGATCTCGAGCGTCGACCGCGTATCGCTCTGCGCGACCACGACCACGTAGCCGCTGCTCGCCACGGCGATCAGCGCGACCGCCAGCGTCAGCCGCAACGGTGTCACGGCGGGGTGGAGATTTCTGGGCAAACCCATGGTCGCGCTCGGCTGTGGATGCGGTTCGTTGCCGCGATGTTCCGGCGCTCGGATTGCAGGTCGATTCCGGGCCGGGATGCGCACGTTTCAGCTGCAATTCGCCACGCCGCGTTCACCGAGGCCTCGCGCACGTTTCAGTTGTAGTCGTGGCACGACCAACTGCAATCGGCCGGTAGGCACAGGGCGTGACAGTTGCCGAACGCCAGTCCCGTCGCGAAGCGCGTCCACCCGATAGCCGCCCACGAGCGCCATGCAGACCGTCGATGGACACTGACCCTGGTCGAGACCCGGCTGAGCAATCGCCGGGGCGGGCGCGGCGCATCCTCGTCGTCGACACGGACAGCGCCTGCGTCGCGCTGCTCGAACAGTGGCTGACGGACGCGGGGTTCGAGGTCTTGCACGACCCCGATGTCGGCGTGTCGCTAGACTTGGCGATCGTCGATGTTCCGCAGCCGCGCTCCGGCGCCACGCAGGCCTTCCGACGGATCGCCCAGAGGCATCCAGGTACGCCGATCCTTGCCGTGTCTTCAGCCTTCTTTCCCGGCATAGAACACTGCACGGCGGCGCCGCGGATCCTCGGCGTCGCCGGCGTGCTGGCCAAGCCGATGTCGCGCGAAGCGCTGCTGAACCAGCTGCGCCGCCTGCTCGGATGAATTCGGATTCCTTTTCGACGCGAAGGCCTTGGCGTTGGTCGCGGATCGCCTGGGGCGGCGGCGCGCTGCTGGGCGCGGGCTCGCTGGTGGCGCTGCTGAACCGCCACTTCGTACGGCTCGATGAGACGCGGCGCTCGCTCGAGATTTCGCGCGAACGAATGGCCTTGGCGGTGGCCGGGTCCGACGCCGGCATCTGGGATTGGGACATCCCCGGCGACCGGATCGTCGCTTCGCAACGCGCGTTCGAGATCTTTGGCTTGCCGAGAGGCCCGGAAAGCCGCACCCGTGACGAGTGGCTCGCGGCGCTGCGGATCCACCCTGAAGACGCCGCCGCGCACCACCAGGCGATTCGCGAACACCTGGCGGGCGGGACCGCCGCGTGCTTCAGCGAATTCCGCGTGCGCCATGGCGACGGCGCCTACCGCTGGGTGCGCGTGCGCGGCCAGTGCGTGCGGGACACTGGGGGCAGGGCGCTGCGCATGGCCGGCTCGGTGGCCGACATCGATGCGCAGCGCCGCGCCGAGGACGCGTTGCGAGTGTCCGAGGAGCGCTTCGCACTGGCCGTCGCCGGCTCCGACGACGGCCTGTGGGATTGGGACTATCGCACCGGCATCGCCTTCGAATCGCGGCGCGCACGCGAACTGCAGGGCTTGCCGCTGCAGCCCGAAGCACAACCGCTGGACGAGCTGATCGCGTCGCTGCAGGTGCACCCCGAGGACGCATCGCAGCGTGCCGAGGCCTTGCGCGCGCACCTCGCCGGCGAGACGCCGCACTACGAGTGCGAATACCGAGTGCACCATGCCGACGGCCGCTGGCGCTGGATTCGCGTGCGCGCGCTGTGCATCCGCGAGGCCGACGGACGGCCGTGCCGCATCGCCGGCTCGGTCAGCGACATCGACGAGCGCAAGCGCGCCGAACAGGCGCTCCGGCGCAGCGAGGAGCGCTTCGCGCTGGCGGTGGCCGGCTCGAACGACGGCATCCTCGACTGGGACATCGTCGCCGACAACATGTACGTGTCCGAGCGCGCGCTGCAGATCGCCGGCATCGAGGCCGAGGCGGCGGTGCGGACGCGCGCGCAGTGGATGGCGCTGCTGATGCCGCGGCTGCACCCGGACGACGCGACACGCCTGGGCGACGAGCTGCGCGAGCTGGCCACGGTGCATCGCCAGGTGCACGACGGCGAATACCGCGTGCTCGACGGGTCCGGCAACTGCCGCTGGGTGCGCTTTCGCGGCATGAGCGTCGCCGATCCGAGCGGCCGCCCCATACGCTGGACCGGCTCGTTCAGCGACATCGATGCGGCAAAGAAGGTCGAAGAGGCGCTGCGCCGCTCCGAAGAGCGCTACCAACTGGCAGTCGCCGGCTCCAACGAGGGGCTGTGGGATTGGGACCTGGCCACGGACCGGCTGTTCCTGTCGCGGCGCAACCAGGAACTGCTGTGGCTTGACCCGGTCGAGCCGCAGCAGAGCCGGCGTTACTGGATCGAGCGCACGCATTACCACCCCGGCGACGTGCCCGCCATTCGCGCGGCGATCTCGGCGCATCTGCGCGGCCGCACTCCTCACTTCGAGGTCGAATACCGGCTGCAGCACCACAGCGGCACGTGGCACTGGTACCGCCAGCGCGGCATCGCCATCCGCGACGCCGCTGGCAGGCCGACGCGCATGGCCGGCTCGATGGAAGACATCAGCGACCGCAAGAATGCCGAGGCCGAACGGGAGCGGCTCGAGGGGCGGCTCCGTCAGGCGCAAAAGCTCGAAGCCATCGGCACGCTGGCCGGCGGCATTGCGCACGATTTCAACAACATCCTCGCGGCGATCCTCGGCTACGGCGAACTGGCGCAGAAGGACGCTGCGGCGGGCAGCGCGCTGCGCCGGCACGTCGACGCGGCAATGAGCGCGGCAATGCGCGCGAAGTCGCTGGTCGAACGCATCCTGGCGTTCAGCCGCAGCGGCATGGGCGAGCACGTAGCGGTGAATGTGCGTTCGGTGGTCGGTGAGGCGCTCGATGGCGTCGCCACCACGATGCCCCCCGGCGTTCGTCTGCAGCGGCGGCTCGATTGCGGCGACGCGGCGGTGCTGGGCGACCCGACGCAGGTGCACCAGGTGGTGATGAACCTGTGCGCCAATGCGTTGCAGGCGATGCAGCAGTCGACGCAGGCCGAGCGCACCCTGACCGTCACGCTCGATTGCGTCGAGGAAGGTACGCCGGTGTGCGCCACCTGCGAGTTGCCGGCCGGGCGGTACGTGCGCCTGGCGGTTCACGACACCGGCTGTGGCATTGCCGCGAACGTGCTGGAACGCATCTTCGACCCGTTCTTCACGACGCGCGAGATCGGCGTGGGCACCGGGCTGGGGCTGTCGCTCGTCCACGGGATCGTCACCGATCTGGGCGGCGGCATCGATGTCGACAGCCGCGTCGGCGAAGGCTCGACGTTCACGGTGTACCTGCCGTGGCAGGACTCGGTGAGTGCCGTGGCCCCGCCGGCCGAGGCGGAACTGCAAAGCGGCCAGGGGCAGGCGATCTTGCTCGTCGACGACGAAGATGCGCTCGTGCGCCTGGGAGAGGAGATGATCGCCGAATTGGGATACGAGCCGGTGGGCTTCACGTCGAGCAAGGCGGCGCTGCAGGGCGTGCGCGCCGAGCCGCAGCGTTTCAGCGCGGTCCTTTCGGACGAAGCGATGCCCGAGATGACCGGCTCCGAGCTTGCGCTCGAAATCCGCAAGGTGCGGGCGGACATGCCGATCGTGCTGATGAGCGGCTACGTGACGCCCGCGCTGGCGGAGCGTGCACAACGGGCCGGCGTCGTCGAGGTGCTGAGCAAGCCGCTGGCCTCGCGTGACATCGCGCGCAGCCTGGCGAACGCACTGCGACCGGGGTGATCGCTTCATTGCAAACGAAACGAAGTGGCCCGGAGTCGGTCATCGCCCGGCAATCTGGCCTTGCTGCACTGCCTCGAATGGCCGGGTGCGGAGCGCCGCTCTCGGCCGCTCGCCGCCCCTTTCAAAGCGGAGATGCATTCCTGCAGGCGTGAGATGTACCTGAACGAACAAGCGGCGCCCCGGCGCTACGATTTCGCGGTGAGCGATACGCCGAAGCCCGCCCTGCTGCCACATGTTCTGGCGCTCGACGACGATGCGTCGATTCGCGCGCTGCTAAGCGAGTACCTGGGCGAGAACGACTTGCGTGTCAGCGCAGTCGCCAGCGGCGCCGAGCTCGATGCCGTGATGGCGCGCGACACCGTCGACCTGATTGTGCTGGACTTGCGGCTCGAAGGCGAAGACGGCCTGCAGATCGCGCGCCGGCTGCGCGAAGCATCCCTGATCCCGATCCTCGTGCTCAGCGGCCGCGCCGACGAGGCCGACCGGGTCATGGGTCTCGAGCTTGGCGCCGACGACTACCTGGTGAAGCCGTTCAGCCCGCGCGAGCTGCTGGCGCGAATACGAGCGCTGCTGCGACGGGCCCAGGCGCAGGCCACGGTCGCCGACGCGATCGCGCGGGTGCGCGCCTACCGCTTCGGCGGCTGGGAACTGAACGTCGGGCTGCGCCGGCTCAAAGGCACCGACGGCCAGGTCGTGGAGCTGACGAACGGCGAGTTCAGCCTGCTCGCGGCGTTCGTCTCCGCGCCGGGACGCATCCTCTCGCGCGACCAGTTGCTCGAACTGTCCCGGCTCCACAACGCCGAGGTGTATGACCGCTCGATCGACGTGCAGATCTTGCGCCTGCGCCGCAAGATCGAAGCCGACCCTGCGCATCCGAAATTCATCAAGACACAGCGCGGCGCCGGGTATCTGTTCGACGCCGCTGTCGAGCCGGTGCGGTAGTCACCCCGAGCCCCCGTGCTCGCGAGCCGCCTCGCGCTCGGCGCCGGTGATCGGCAGCGCTATTGCAATCGCAATCTGCCGGGCAGCGCCGTGAAATCGCGCCGTAGTCGGCGGTCGCTGCAATCGATGCTCCTCAAATAACTGAACGAGTCGACTCACGATGACCATCAGGATCGATTTCGTCAAGGCCGCGCCGCAAGCGGCGGCCGCCATGTTCGGCCTTGAACGTTATCTGCACGGCTGCGGCCTGGAGCCTTCGCTGCTGAACTTGGTCAAGCTGCGCGCCTCCCAGATCAACGGCTGCGCTTACTGTCTCGACATGCACTCCAAGGAAGCGCGTGCCGCGGGCGAAACCGAGCAGCGCATCTACGTGCTCGACGCCTGGCGGGAGGCGCCGTTCTACAGCGCCCGCGAACGCGCCGCGCTGGCCTGGACCGAGGCGCTGACGCTGGTCTCCCGGGATCAAGTTCCCGACGACGTGTACGACACAGCGCGCAAGCAATTCAGCGAGCGGGAGCTGGTCGACCTGAGCCTGGCGGTGGTCGTCGTCAACGGCTGGAACCGGCTCGTGATCGGTCTGCGCTCGGCGATTCCAGGCACATATTGCGCCGGCATGTTCCAGCAATGACAGCACGTGGCTTGGGGATTGCCGGGAAAGGCACAGGCTGAACCCGGACATCGAGGGATGCACCTGATGACCTATCTGTTCGTCAAGACCGTTCACATCGTGTCGGCCCGCCTCTGGATCGGAGGGCTGGCGGCGTTGCTCGCGCTAGGACTCTGGTTGGCCCGCCATCCTCGGGACGCGCTGCCTGCGGCCGTGTTGCATGCGGCCGGATGGTTCGGCGAGCGTGTGCTTGTATCAGCCGGCATGGTGAGCCTTTTGACCGGGATGGGCTTGGCCCGCCTGTCTGCGAGCGGCCTTCAGCCCTGGATGCTCTGGGGCGTCCTTGCCTTGCTGTCGGTGGCCGTGCTCGACGCCGTCCCGCTTCAGCGCACGCTGCGCCGGCTGAACGACTGGAAGGTGAGGCCGCGCGACGGCGATTCGAAGGGCGGCACCTTGCCTTTCCGCGCCAATGCACTGCTTGCCATCAACTTGGTGCTGCTGTTGTCGGCTGTTGCCGCGATGGTCGTCAAGCCGGTGTTCTGAGACGCGTCGGCGCGCAAAGAAGCTCGCTGCTGTCGCTTCGGCATCGAGCACGGCACGGTTACAGCCGTAGTTGCGCCACTGCAGAGCTGCAATGGCGCGGCAATCGGCGATGGCGAAACTTGTCGTTGTCAAGCCGGCACAGCCGACGCAGCGCGGCCCAAGACGAGTGGCATGTCTTCGGCGGCGAGCAGCGCTCTTCGTCGTCGGCATCGCGCGGGTCGCATGTGGCCCGACGGACCGCGCGGACAGTCAGAGGGCCCGAACAAAGGAGCACGAAATGACCTACGTCGAGGGATTCTTGATGGCCGTCCCGAACGCCAACAAGCAAGCGATGCGAGAAAGCGCCGCGAAGTTTGCGGCGATCCTCAAGGATTACGGCGCCAGCCGCGTGGTGGACTGCTGGGGTGATGACGTGCCCGAGGGCTCGATCACCGACTTCAGGCGCGCGGTCAAGGCCGAGGCGCAGGAGACGGTGGTCTTCGCATGGGCCGAGTGGCCTTCCAAGAAGATGAGGGATGAAGCCAACGCGAAGCTGAGGGTCGACGCGCGCCTGCAGCCGAGCGAGATGCCTTTCGATGGCAAGCGGATGATCTTCGGCGGCTTCGAGGTGCTGCACGACTCGAACTGACGCGAGCGCCGGCAGGGCGATGCAGGTGAACAGCGCCATCGAAGCCCCCGACACGAGTCGAGCACGGGGCACATGGACGACGGCCGTCTATTGGTTGCTGAGTCTCGGCCTGGGCGGCCTCATTCTGGCCACCGGTGTGGGCAAGGCGCTCGATGTCCCCGGCTTCATCGGCGTGTTGCACACCTATCGCCTGGGCCTGGGCGAAATGTTGCTTTGGGCTATTGGCCTGGCCGTGACCGTCTTCGAACTGACGCTGGGTCTTTGGATCCTCAGCGGCCGGAAACTGGCAGGTGCCATGGCGTTCGCGATGGCGCTCAACTTCGGCTACTTCGTGCTCATGACGAGTTCGCTGTGGCGCGGCCTGCACCTGCAGAACTGCGGCTGCTACGGCGTGTACTTCGCGCAGCCGCTGCGTTGGTATTCGCCGCTCGAGGACGTCGCACTGATCTTGCTGTCGCTCCTCCTGCTGAATATTGTCGCCGGGGGGCTGCGGGTAGGGCGTCGATCGTCATCCGCGCGCCAAACCAGGAAGTGGCCGCAGCACGTCCAGGTCGGCGAACGTGAGGCCGGCTCCGGCGCCGAAGTACTCATCGGCGATGTTGCGTCCCCCCACCACCGTGACCTGGTTGTCGGCGGTGAGCGACTTGTTGTGCATGCGCCG
>Ga0070670_100003336_pt1 | contig 13288 bp, 6 predicted proteins | sample KBSS63metaG_FD_64665 | JGI IMG/M metagenome (GOLD analysis project Ga0070670, IMG submission 64665) | Switchgrass rhizosphere microbial communities from Kellogg Biological Station, Michigan, USA - KBS S6-3 metaG | ecosystem: Host-associated > Plants > Roots > Rhizosphere > Soil ... | reverse complement strand
GGCGTGGCCAAGTGCCGGGTTTCATTGGCGCCTGTTGGCGCTGACGGTCGAACGGTTCCTGAAGCATCCACTCACGCCGCTGCCGATGGTAAGACTCTGACGCGACCACTCTCGCATCATCAGGGACTGTATGACGCATCATCCAGGTGACTTTGTCGCGTATCCAACGAATCGGGTCGTCGGCACTATCGCCGATGCCCCGAATGCGCGCGCGGCGATCGAAGAACTGCTTCGGGCCGGAGTTGAGCGAGAGGACATCGACATCCTTCACGGAGAAGATGGGCTGCATCGCCTCGATCCGAGCGGCTCTGAACATGGCTTCCTGGCCCACTTCCAACGAACGTTGATCCGACTGGCTGGACCTGCGGAGGAATCCGTCTACCTTCAGCATCACGTGACAGACGTGCGCGAGGGGCGCTTCGTGATCATGGTTCTTGCGGAGAGCCCGGCGAGACGCGATCTCGTGGCAGGAATCCTTAACGACTATGGCGCCGAGTTCGTAGGCTTCTACGGCATATTTGCGTGGACATCCCTGTCCCGCACACGCGCCTGACCTTCGGCACTCACCGCGTCGGGAGCGTCAAAAAGAAAGGGCCTGGACCCCGCGGGTTCCAGGCCCCTGGGCCGGCGCAAGGCTGCGTGGGACCTGCGACGGCTGTCTTCTAGAAGTCGAACTGGATCGACAGGCGCGCGTAGCGCGGGCTCAGTAGTCCGGTGGCCTGTCCCCATTTCTCGACGACCGCCGTCGCCGGGTTGTCAGCGACGTCGTAGTTGTCCTGGTACGACCGAATCGCATCGTTGTTGAACACGTTGAAGATGTCGACGCCGATGTTGACGCGCTTGTTGGCGAACCGGAGGTTCTTGCCGATCTTCACGTCGAAGTCCGTGTAGCCCTCGCCGTACAGCTCTCCGGTATTGAGGAGATTGATCGTCTGTTGTACGGCGGTGTTCGTGGTGGAACCAGCCGTGCCGATAAAACAGCCCACCTGGCCGGCCGTCGCGCCTGCCGGGCACGCCTGCGTCGCGCGGTAGGCGCTACCCGCTTCCCACGTCACCTGATCCTTGCTATACGCGTGGTTCGCGTTTCTCGCCACGCCCGGCTGCCATTGGAACACGGTGCTCACCAGGACGTCGATCTTCGGAAGCGTGTAGGCCGCCGTGCCTCTGACGTTCGTTTCCCACCGCGTGCGCGGGTTGCACTGCGGGGACACGCCGTCGTGCTGCCTGACGTTCGGGCCGTCAACCGTGGCGTAGCACTGATCGCGCACCGCGCGGCCGGTGGTGGTGCCGCCGTTGATGCGCAGGCCGCGCAGACCCCACTTGTCGGTGCCGCGCCATACGAAGTTGGTGTCGACGCCGTTCCACGTGTATCCGAGCTCGTCCATGATCGTGGTCGCGCCCGGCTGGCCGGATGCCAATGTGGTCTTGGGTGTGTCCAGCCCCCGAATCACGTAGCCGCCGCCGCCCGGCAGCAGAGGGTTGCTGGGCGCCACGACGCTGTAGAAGTCGTACGTGGTGGCGTCGTTGAAGTTCAGATAACCCTGCTGGCACGTTCGCAGGTCCTGGGCGCCGTTGTACCGGTCGCAGCCGAGCCCGAGGCGATCGGTCACCGTCAGGTTCGTGTAGTTCTTCCGGTTGAACGTCACCTCGGCAGAGAAGCGCGGCAGAAGCTCGTGTTGGATGCCAATGCCGAACTCCCACGACGAGCGTCGCTTGCCCCACCCGTCCAGCAACGTGTCGCCGTAGACGTCGCAATAGGCCTGCACAGCGGCTGGGATGCCGTTCTCCTTGCGACCGCACTGAGTTGTCGCGAGGCCGATCGGGGTACCCGACTCGTCGAGGCTGAGCGGGTCGCGCCCGTACCGGAGGCTGTCCTGCCCACCAACCGACGTTGGGCCACCGCAGATGTCGCCACCCGCGACCGTCTGAGCGTTGAAGTTCAGCAGATCGCAGTCCACTCGGCGGTTGCCGTTCACGTCGGTCCAGGTACGGGTGTACCTGTTGACCGTGCGCGCGGCCGGATTGGCATCGGCATAGATGCCGCTAATCTGCGCGCCGGAGAGGTACTTGCCCATGTTGAACTTGACAGACGTCTTGCCGGTGCCGAACACATCCCAGGCGACGGCCCACCGCGGCGTGAAGTCGTTATAGGAAACACCGTTGGTGTTGTCGGGCGTGCAGTAGCCTCGCTGCCCGGCGTACGCCCCGCCAACCTGCAGGGGCACGTAGGGCTCGGTACCAACGTTCCTGGTGAGTCCGTTATCGACTCCCTGGATGCACGTGCCGGGGTACTTGCTAAACGCATGGTCGAAGCGGAGCGCGCCGCTCAACGTCAAGCGCTTCAACGTCCACTGATCCTGCGCGTAGAATCCGCTGTAACCCACGCGGTTATCGAGGGTGGACGGCCCGGTGTTGATCGTGACGCGATCGGGCACCGGCCGGCGCGCCTGGTTGAACGGGTCGTTCGGGTAGTAGAGGCTCGTATTGCCGCAGGTCGACGCGGATGGATTCGCAGCGTTGTAGCAGGTGTCCGCGGGCGCAAAGTACCGATACTCGAGCCGCGTATTGCCGCTTCTGTTGCGGCGCGTCTGCGCGAAGTAGCCGCCGTCATACCCGATCTTGGCGCTGTGCGCGCCGGTGACGTAGGAGATCGCCGCACGCGGACGCAGGTCGTTCAGGTTTCGCTGCTCCGCCGCGTCGCCGATTCCTGCGGCCCACGGTCCTGAGGGGACGCCAAAGATGGCTGCGGACGCGTTGATCTGCGATACCAGGTCGTCTGCGCCGACGGTCGACCCGAACTCGACCACCCGCGGAATGTCCGGATTCGGCGTGTAGTAGCGATGCTGGGAGAAGTCGTAGAGCTGACGGTTGATGGCCACGCCGGCGTCGAGCAGGATGATGTTCGTGAGCGGATTCGTCCACGACGCCTGCATCAGACGGGCTGGATGCACCTGACCCGACCACCAGCCATCCCGGGCGGTCCACGGCGCCACGGAGCCGTCGCACGGATCCTGACAGGTCAGCCCCTCGTCCCAGAAGAAGTTGACCTTGTCCTTCTGCGTCGCCTGGAGCGTGATGCGCGTGTTGGCGTTGCGCGTCATGTTCATGAGCGTCAGCGGCCCTTGCGAGCGATCCGCCACGTAGTTCGCGCCCCACTTGCCGGCGTTTGCGTTGTCCCAGATGCGCTCGGTCTGCCGGCTCCACGCGTCCTTCTGCCAGGCGCGCGCCGTTGAGAAGAACCACAGACGGTCTCTCTTGATTGGCCCGCCGAACGCGCCCGACGTGTCGTAGTCGCGAATGAGCGGATAGCCGTTGGCGATCTCGGGAAACTTGGCGTTGTTCTTCGAAAACCACGAACCGCCGCTCAAGAGCCCACCACCGCGCAGTTGGCCGTCGGTGCTGTAATCTCCCTGCGTGTAGCTCATGAAGTAGTTGCCGGCGAATTTATTGCCGCCGGTGCGCGGAACGATGTTGATCGACGCGCCACCGGTTTCCGAGTCGCCCAGCGCGCCCGAAATCTGCACGTTGACTTCCTGCGCGTTGGCAACGTCGGCAACGTAGCCGCCGGTCATTCCCATGATGCCGGCGCCGCCGCCGGTGTTGATGATCGTCCCGTCCACCATCACGCGACCCTGCGAGCCGCCATCGCCGTCGTCGGTCGCCGTGTGCGAACTCAAGTTGTAGATGTTGTTGTTGCACCAGACGCCGACGCCGCCCACGCAGTCGGAGCCCAGGCCCGTCGCCGTAAGGCCGGGCGTGAGCGTCAGGATGCTGCGGATGTTGCGGGTCGTCGGCAGGTCGCGAATCTCCGCGCCCTCGAACGTCGCCACCTGACGCGCGCTCTGCACGTCAACGGTCGGCGCCTCGGCGGTCACCGTGACCAGTTCGGAACGCTGGCCCACCGCCATCGTCGCGTTCACCGGGGCCGTAAAGCCGGTCGTCAGCGCGATGTCGTTACGCTGCTGTTTGGTAAAGCCCTCGAGCGTGAAGGTGGCCGAGTAGGTGCCGACAGGCAGGTTGGTAATTCGATACTGCCCCTGCTCGTCGGTCGTCGAGGAGCGAACTTTTTCAATGAGGGCCGGGCTGGTCACTTCGACGAGCACCCCGGGCATCACCGCGCCCTGGGCATCACGGACGGTGCCGGCGATGTTGCCCTGCTGGGCAAAGGCAGATATGGGGGAAAGCATCAGCAACCCAGCGACAATCAGGGTCGCTCTCACGCAACGTGGCATCGCGATTCCTCCTCGGGGGCTGGGGGGCTCCCCGGAGCGAGACGTTTTCAAGTGTTCGGCAGGCGTTACGAGGGCTTCCTTTTACGCCCCGCCATCACAACCTGTCAAGGAAATTGCTAAATCTACGTAAAACTCTTGTTAAGAATTGCCTCGCGAGGCGAAACAAAACCCTGAAATTGGTGTAAAACCGCAGTCCCGGCTCTGAACCAAGAAGACCTGAAGTGAATATTCGCCAGGCCGTTGTTGCCTCATGCGTGTGGGCGGCTGTCGTCGCGCTGTCCCCTCGCGCCGACGCTCAGGAGACGGCCCTCGTCCAGGCGCTCTCGGAACTGACAGCCTCGCTTGAAGGCACCTACGGCGATGAAGGCGCCCGCATCCGGGCAGCGCTGGACAGGATGTCCGCAGCTCTGGCCGCCTGGGATCGAGACATCGAGGCCGCCGAGTCGGAACTGCGTCGCACCCCGGCAAATGCTCGGTCGTCAATCGCCGTCGAGAGGCATCTCTCGCTGGGCCGGGCGTATGCCGATCGCGGCCGTCTCGCCGACGCGCTGGCGGAATTCGACACGGCCGGCCGGCTGGCACCCCTGAGTGCGGACGTCCAGGTGCTTCGTGGTCTCGTGCTGAAAGAGCTCGGAATCCCCGCTGAAGCAGTCGAAGCGTTTCGGCGTGCGCGTGCGCTCGACGCCGGCAACCCTGTCACCGCGTACTACCTGTTCCATGAGGCGGCGATCAGTGGAAACTCGAGTGCGGCGCAGGAAGCATCTGTGGTGCTTGCCGACGCCTATCCGAAGCTCCTGCAGGCGAAGCCACGGAAGACGGGTTCCCTCCCGTTCACCCGGCTCGCCCCGCTTCCAGGTGTCGCTGCCGGCCCGCCCATCCTTCCGCCCGCCGCATACAGCCAGGCGTTCCGCGACCTGGCTCAGGGCCATTACGAACACGCAATTGACGAATTCCGGAAGGCCGTGGCGGGCGACCCGCTCATCGCCGACTCAGCGGCCGGATCCGTGTTGATGGTGCGCGCGTTCGGCGCTCTGCGGCAGGGACGCGTGACCGAGGCGCGGGCTCTGCTCGAAGAGTCCGGCCCACCGCGGGATTCATCGGAGGCGCACCGGGTGCTCGGCCTCGTCTACTGGGCGCAGGCGGACTACGACCGGAGCATTGCGTCGCTGACGACGGCCATCAGCCTCTCTCCACGTGACGAGCGCGCGCGGCTGGCGCTCGCGCGCGCGCTGAACGCGGCGGGCCGTGATGCCGACGCCGAAGGCACACTCCAGGAGACGGTTCGCCTGTTGCCCGATTCGGTGCTCGCTCACTGGTGGCTGACGTTGGCGTACGAGCAGATGCATCGGCCTGCCGAAGCGCGACAGGAAGTCGAGCAGGTCGCAGCGGCTGTCCCCTTTGGCGAAAGCCAGCTTCACGCGGCTATCGGCCGATTCGCCGTGGGCGACACTGATGGCCCAGCAGGCATTGACGCATTCGCGCGCGCCGTAACCGCCAACCCGAACGACCCGGCGATGCACCGGCTCCTGGCCACCACGCTGATGCAGCAGGATCGCGCCGAGGAGGCGGTGGCCGAATTCGTGGCCGCGCTGCTCATCGATCCTCTCGACGCCGCGGCCCATGCCGGCATCGGACGGATCCGTCTGCAAACGGGTCGCGACGCCGACGCGGTGGACGCCCTCCGGCGCGCGACCGATCTGGCGCCCACCGACAGCGAGGCGCGATACGCGCTGGCCAGTGCGCTCGAGCGGCTCGGCCGCAGCAAGGAAGCCGCAGAGCATTTCGCGCGCGTCGAGCAGGCGCAGCGGCAGGCGCTGGCTGACCAACGCCGCGAGCTGTCCGCCGCCGTACTGAAGCAAGAGGCGACGTTGCGCACCGCCGAGGGCCGATTCGACGACGCCATCGCCCTGTACGAGAAGGCTCTTGCAGTCGAATCGGATCCCGTCGTGTACAGACGCCTTGCCGATCTGTACGCGAAAGTGGGACGCCCCCTGGATGCGGCACGCGCGAGAGCGTTGTCCGAAAAGGCGCAACGGTGAATCGTCTGGCCTATGCGGTCCTCGCTGTCGTGCTCGTGAGCGGAGCCAACGCGAGTCCGCCTGAAGGCGGACCCCACGTCGTGTTCACGGACGCGACCCGCGAGGCCGGCATCGACTTCCGCCACGTCAACGGCGCGAGTCCCGACAAGCATCTGGTCGAAACGATGGGCTCCGGGGGGCTGTTTTTCGACTATGACGATGATGGGTGGATCGATCTGTTCCTCGTCGACGGAGGCTCGTTTGCCGATCGGGATGTCGCGCGTCGCGCACGGCACCGGCTGTTCAGGAACCGCGGCAATGGCACCTTCCAGGACGTCACCGCGCAGTCCGGGATCGAACACCGCGATTACGGGATGGGCGCGTGCGCGGGCGATTACGACAACGATGGCCGCGTCGATCTCTACGTGACGAACGTCGGGCCGAACACGCTGTACCGCAACGCCGGCGGCGGCAGGTTCACCGATGTCACCCAGGTCGCCCGCGTCGGTTCTCCGCTGTGGAGCACGGGATGCGCCTTTGCGGATCTCGACAAGGACGGCGACCTCGATCTCTTCGTCACCAACTACGTGACCGCCGACCCTTCAAAGAACCCGTACTGCGGAAACGCCAGCCTGAACGCACGCGGCTACTGTCATCCGCTCAACTTCGACCCGCTGCCGAACGTCGTCTACCGCAACGACGGCAACGGGACGTTCACCGATGTCAGCCAGGAATCCGGCGTGGCGGCGTTTCGCGGCAACGGACTCGGCGTCGTCATCGCGGACTTCGACGATGACGGCTGGCCGGAGGTGTTCGTCGCGAACGACTCCATGCCGAACTTCCTGTTCCGCCGCAGCGGGCAGTGGCGCTCCGGACAGTGGCGCTTCGAGGAGTTCGCGCTTCGTGCCGGCGTCGCGGTGGCGGGCGACGGAAAGGCACGCGCCGGAATGGGCACCGACGTTGGCGACTACGACGGCGACGGGCATCTCGACCTCGTCGTCACCAATCTCGATTTCCAGATGTTTAGCCTGTTTCGAGGCCTCGGCCGGTTGTTCGCGTACGCGACCCCCGAGAGCGGCGTCGGACCCGCCACGCTGCCCTTCGTCGGTTTTGGCGTCGTCTTCTTTGACTTCGACAACGACATGCAGCTCGACCTGGCGTTTGCCAACGGGCACCTGATGGACAACCCTCTCCTCAGGCGCGCGGGATCGACCTACGGCCAGCGGAACCTGTTGTTTCGCAACATCGCGCCGCGCCGGTTCGCCGACGTCACCGGGTCCGCAGGCGCCGGGTTCACGCTCGAAAAGGTCAGTCGCGGCCTGGCCGCCGGCGACATCGACAACGACGGAGATCTGGACCTGCTGGTCACGAACAACGGTCAGAGCGCGGATCTGATTCGCAACGACGGCGACCACGGCTACGCGCTGCTGGTCCGCCTCGTGGGAACGCAGAGCAACCGCGACGGCATCGGCGCGCGACTGCGCCTGACGACGGGGACCCGTACGCAGATTCGCGAAGTCAAAGCCGGCTCGAGCTATCTCGGACAGAACGATCTGCGCCAGCACTTCGGGCTGGGAACGAATCAACGCGTCGATCGGCTCGAGGTGCAGTGGCCGAGCGGCCGGAGCGACGTGGTTCCCAACGTATCAGCCAACCAGATCATCACGATTCGCGAAGGTGACGGGATCGTCCGGGCCTCGCCGTTCACGCGCTAGCCCCGCACGCGTGCTTATCGCGAGCGGCGCGACGCCTCGAGCCGCACGCCCCCTCCCTCGCGCGCCACATAGAAGCGGTCCACGCTCAGCGAATCAGCAGTTTCGCTGTCGCCGTTTGGCCACCGGATGGTGAGCCGATCCACCTTCGTCGCCGCGCCAAGGCCGAAGTGCGCCCGCATGTCGTTGTGCGACATGTAGCTCCCGCCGCTCCGGACTTCTACGGTCTGCCGCCGCGCGCCGGTCTCGATCACGACCTTCGCGCCAATCGCCGACCGATTGCTACGCACACCCTCCAGCCGCAGGGTGATCCAGTGGCCGCCGGTCGAGTCGTTGCGCAGCAGTAACGGACGGCCGTCGATGACGGACACCAGAGTGTCGATGTCGCCGTCGTTATCGACATCGCCGAACGCGGCGCCGCGGCTCGACTGCTCGAGGAGCAGTGGTCCGCCGACCTCCGTCGTGATCTGGCGGAACGTACTGCGACCGACGTTTCGCAGGAGCAGGTTGCGCTGACGATACGTACTCGTGCCGGTCCGCTCAACGTCGGGATACACGTGACCGTTGGCGATGAAGAGGTCGAGCAGGCCGTCGTTGTCCACGTCGACGAACCCGACGCCCCATCCGAGGTACGGCCCCATCGTGGCGGTCAGACCGGACCGGAGACTGGAATCCACGAACAAGGCGTCACCCTGGTTGAGATAGAGCGAGGTGTAGTCCTTCGAGAAATTGGTCTTCACGAGGTCGAGGCGGCCGTCCCCGTTGACGTCTCCGGCATCGACGCCCATCCCTGCCTGCTCGCGCCCATCGGCGCTGACCGCCAGGCCTGATTGCAGCGCGCGCTCACTGAACGTCCCGTCGCGCCGGTTCTGGAAGAACAGATTCGGTGTCGAATCGTTGGCGACGTAAATGTCCGGCCAGCCGTCGTCGTCGAGATCGCTGAACAGGACACCGAACCCGTAATATCCGGGCTCCACGGTATTGGTGGCCTTCGTCACGTCGGTAAACGTGCCGTTTCCTTCGTTGCGATACAGCGCGTCGGGCTCGCCCGGCAGGCCGCGCGGGCCGCAGGACACGTCGATGTTCTCGTAGCGGCAGCTTGACCGCATGCCGCGCTTCGGCACCTTGCCGGGCACGAACCTGACGAAGTTGGCAACGAACAGATCGACGTCGCCGTCGCGATCGTAATCGCCGAATGCGCAGCCGGTGCTCCATCGGGGATCGCGCGCCTGCGTGGTGGCCACGAACGAGCGCCCATCGATGTTGCGCCACAGCACATTGGGACCGTACGCCGTGACGTAAAAGTCCTCGAAGCCGTCGTTGTCGTAATCGGCCACGCAGACACCCGAGCCCCAGCCGGGTCTGGTGAGGCCGGCTGCCGCCGTCACGTCGGTAAACCGGTCACCGTCGTTGCGATACAGCGCAACCATTGGATGATCCGTCGCCTTCGTGAGCGTGGACCCGTTGACGAGCAGTGCGTCGAGATCGCCGTCGTTGTCGTAATCGAAGAGCGCGACGCCGTTGCCGATGGACTCGACGATGAAATCCTTCGACGGGTTCCCCGAGATGTTGAGGAAGGAGGCCAGGCCCGTTGAGCCCGCGACGTCGGTGAACCTGATCGTCGATCCCTGCGCGGCGTGGGGGGGATCGGTGCCCAGCGCGAACAGCCCGACAATCGTCAGTGCGCCGATGACTCGGGCCATAAGATCGAGGCAGAGTCTATATGCCTGGAGTTTAAGTTGTAAAATACGTGTAAAATCTCTCGCGTTCAGGTGCTCCCGTGACGTGGCACCTCCTGAAATGCTCTCAAAACGCCCATTCATCGGCGTGTTCTTCGCAGTCTCGCTGGTTCTCCACGCCAGTCTGGCAACGGCCCAGAAGACCGACTTCTTCGATTCGCTCACTGCCTTTCACTCGGCGCTGCTCGGGCGTTATGGGGATGAAGGGCCACTCGCTGCCGCGGCCCTGGATCGTATGGCGGCCATTCTGGTCGCCTGGCAGCAATCGCAGATCGTGGAGGAGGAGACGCTCAGTCGGGGAAGCGAACCCGCCGAACGTGCTCGCTTCTACGCCTCGCAGGGTCGATTCGATGAGGCGACGCGTGCGATCGCAGCGGCGATCGCGGCGGCGCCCGATCGCTCGGCTCCCCGCGTGTTTTCTGGGCTCCTTCAGGAGGCGACGGGCCGTCGTGCCGAAGCCGCCGACACGTTTGCGGCCGCGAGCCGGGCAGACCGAACGGATCCCGTGGCCGCCTATCTGGCCGCTTCGCGCCTGTCGTCCGAGGCGCCGGAACAGCTTCAGTTGACGGCCGCGGTCCTGGCGGCCGCGACGCGCGAGCCCGGCGCGCCCGGGCCGTTCATGCAACTTGAACTCATTCCTGATTCGGCGGCGCGCACCCCCGTCTTTGCGCCGGCGCACTATGCCGAGGCCTTTGCCCTGCTCAGCAGCCGTCGATTCCGCGAAGCGATCGAGCAATTCCGGGCTGCTCTCAAAACCGACCCGTTGCTCAGCGACCGGGCGCACCTGAATCCTGACGTGCGGGCGGGAGCCGCGGCAATGCGCGAGAACCGCACCGCCGCGGCGATCGAGTACCTCGAGGCTGCGGTTGCGACGCTTGCGGAGTCGTCAGAGGCGCATCGCCTGCTCGGTCTTGCCTACCGCGCCGGGGCCAGGCGCCAGGACGGCATCCGTCACCTTCGCGACGCTGTCCGGCTCGCCCCGCACGACGAGCGCGCGGGTGTCGCGCTTGGTGCCATGCTCACGGAGGCGGGCAACCTGACGGACGCGGAGCATGTCTTGCGTCAGACCATCGAGGCGGTGCCAGCGTCCGGCGTCGCGCGCTGGTCGCTGGCCGTCGTCTACGATCTGCAGAACCGTGGCCCTGACGCTCGGTCAACGCTCGAGGAAGTGGTGGCACTTCCCATCGTCGCCGGCAAGGCCGCGGTCCACTGGCGAATTGCGCAGCTCGCGCACCGCCATCAGGACTATGAAGTTGTCATCGACGCGCTGGCGCAGCGCGCACGGCTGCTGCCGAACGAGCCCGGGGCGCACAAGGATCTCGGGTTCGCCTTCTTTCGTATCGGGCGCGGCGACGAGGCCCTGACGGAATTCCTGATGACGCTGTTCCTCGGCGGCGAGGACGCCGAGACGGTCAGCGCCATCGGTCGGATTCATCTTGCCGCGGAGCGGTTCGATGCCGCGGAACGCACCCTGCGCCGCGCGGTCGCGCTGAGTCCGACGAACCCACAGGCGCGCTACGCGCTCGGCAACACGCTGATCCGGACGGGGAAGACCTCCGAAGGCATGGAGCACCTCAGGGAGTTCGAACGCCTCCGCTCGTCTGCGCGCGACGACCAGCGCCGCGAATTCGAAGATCCGTCTCCCTCGACACGATAAAACAAAAAAAGAGAGCCTGGACCCCCGCGGGTTCCAGGCCCTTGGCCGTCGCAAGCTGCGTGGGACCTGCGCCGGCTGTCTTGGTGTTGTCCGTGTTCCTCTTCGCGTCCTTCGTGGGACGGGGCCGACCTGAAAGGTCGGCCCTACCTTTCGCGTCCTTCGCGCTTAGAAGTCGAGCTGGATTGACAGACGCACGAACCGCGGGCTTAGCAACTCGGTTGCCTGCCCCCATTTCTCGACGGCCGGCGTCGCCGGGTTGTCAACGGCGTCGAAGTTGTTTTCGTAACCCCTGATCGCGTCGTTGTTGAACAGGTTGTAGACATCGACGCCGACGTTGAGGCGCTTGCTGGCGAAGCGGACGTTCTTCGCGAGCTTCAGGTCGAAGATGGTGTAGCCCTCGCCGTACAGCTCACCGGTGTTCAACAAATCCACCGTATAGGCCGTTGCGGTCGTGGTACCTGTCGCGACGAAACAACCCACACCTGGGGTACCGGCCGGGCACGGCGCCGTTGCCCGTGCAGCGCTGCTCGGCGCCCACGTCACCTGGTCTTTGGTAAACGTGTGGTTCGCGCTCCGCGCTACGCCTGGCCGCCACTGGAACACCGTGCTCACGAGCACATCTGCCCAGGGCTTGTTCGGCAGAATCGTGTAGGCGGCGGTGCCTCGAACGTTCGTGTCCCACCGCCTGAACGGGTTGCAGGCCGGCGTCACGCCATCGTGCTGCTTGACGTCCGGGCCGTCGAGCGAGGTGTGGCACAGGTCACGCACGGAGCGACCCGTGCTGGTGCCGCCATTGATGCGCAGGCCGCGAAGGCCCCATTTGTCGGTGCCGCGCCACACGAAGTTGGTGTCGACGCCGTTCCAGGTGTACTGCAGTTCGTCCATGATCGTCACCGCCGACCCCGGGGTGAAAAAGAACGCCGCATTCGGGTTCGCCAGTCCACGAATGACGTATCCGCCGCCACCCGGCAGCAGAGGATTGCTTGGCGCCACGGCACTGAAGAAGCTGTAGTTCGCGGAGGTGAAATTCAGGAAGCCGTCCTGGCACGCCTGCGTGTCCTGAGTGCCGTTGAACCGATCGCAGCCGATCCCGAGCTGATCTGTGACCGTCAGGTTCGAGTAACTCCTGCGGTTGTAGGTCACCTCGGCGGAGAAGCGCGGAAGGAGCTCGTGCTGAATGCCGAGGCCGAACTGCCACTCGGAGCGACGCTTGCCCCATCCGTCCAGCAGGTTATCGCCGTAGGTGTCGCAGTACGCCTGCACGGCCGCCGGGATGCCCTTTTCTGTGCGTCCGCACTGCGTCGTGGCCAGACCAATGGGCTGGCCTGACTCATCCAGGCTGAGCGGGTCGCGACCGTACCGCGTGGCGTCCGGGAATGGGAAGGTCAAAAACGGATTTGGCCCGGCGCAGATATCCCCGCCCGATGCGCTGAGGTCCTGCGCGTTGAAATTCAGCAGGTCACAGTCCACTCTGCGGTCGCCGTCCACATCCGTCCAGGAACGGACGTACTCGTTGACCGCACGCTGCGCAGGATTGGCGTCGGCATAGATGCCGTTAATTGCCGCACCCGCCAGATACTTGCCCATGTTCCACTTGACCGACGTCTTGCCGGTGCCGAAGATGTCCCACGCTACGCCCCACCGCGGGGTGAAGTCGTTGTATGAGACGCCGTCAGTATCTGGCGTGCAGTAGCTCCGTTGCCCGGCGTACGCGCCGCCAACCTGAACGGGCACATACGGCTCGTTCCCGCCCGCGCCAATGCAGGTTCCCGGGTAGTGGCTGGTCGCATGGTCGTAGCGGATCGCGCCGCTCAACGTGAACCGGTTCAGCGTCCATTGATCCTGAACGTACAAGCCGCTATAGGCCACGCGGTTTTCGATGGCTGCCTTCCCCGTGTTGATATTGACTCGCGACGGCACGGGCCGCATC
>Ga0070670_100003334_pt1 | contig 13291 bp, 11 predicted proteins | sample KBSS63metaG_FD_64665 | JGI IMG/M metagenome (GOLD analysis project Ga0070670, IMG submission 64665) | Switchgrass rhizosphere microbial communities from Kellogg Biological Station, Michigan, USA - KBS S6-3 metaG | ecosystem: Host-associated > Plants > Roots > Rhizosphere > Soil ... | reverse complement strand
GCAGGCGGGCGTGCACTCCGGCGATTCGGCGTGCTCGCTGCCGCCGTATTCGCTGCCGGAATCGATCCAGCAGGAGCTGCGCCGGCAGACGGCGGCGATGGCGCGCGGGCTGTCGGTGGTAGGCCTCATGAACGTGCAGTTCGCAATCCAGGAAGAGCTGATCTACGTGCTCGAGGTCAATCCCCGGGCGTCGCGGACCGTGCCGTTCGTGTCGAAAGCGACGGGGCGGCCGCTCGCGAAGATTGCGGCGCGGTGCATGGTCGGCCAGACGCTCGCGGCGCAGCAGATTTCCGGCGAGATCGTCCCGCCGTACTTCTCGGTCAAGGAGGCGGTGTTTCCGTTCATCAAGTTCCGGGGCGTGGACACCATTCTGGGGCCGGAGATGAAATCGACGGGCGAGGTGATGGGCGTGGGCGAGACATTCGCCGAAGCGTTCCTCAAGTCACAGCTCGCGGCGGGCGTCAAGCTGCCGCAGCGGGGCAAGGTGTTCATCAGCGTGCGCGACGCTGACAAGCCGCGCGCCGTCGAGCTCGCGAAGCTCCTCGCCGGACTCGGTTTCACGCTCGTCGCGACGCGCGGCACGGCCGCGGCGCTCGCGTCCGCCGGCGTGGCTGTCACGGCGGTCAACAAGGTGCACGAAGGCCAGCCGCACATCGTCGACATGATGAAGAACGATGAGATCGCACTCGTCGTCAATACGGTGCAGGAAAAGCGCTCGGCCATCCAGGACAGCCGCAACATACGCCGGGAAGCGCTGACCGACGAGATCCCGACCTACACCACGATCGCGGGCGCGCGCGCCGCCGCGCTCGGCCTCGCGGGCCTCCGCGAGCTCGTCCCCTACGCGATCCAGACGCTGCATGAGCGCCTGCATTGAACGCGGCCTTCTTGAACCCACCGGCCGTGCGCCAGTCGGTGTCGCCCTTTCAGGTGTCGTGACATGACAAACAAGGTACCCATGACCGTCGAAGGCGCGAAGCGCCTCAAGGCGGAGCTGCATCGCTTGAAGACGGTTGAACGGCCGAGCGTGATCGCCGCCATTGCGGAAGCACGCTCGCACGGAGACCTGGCCGAGAACGCCGATTACGACGCTGCCAAGGAGCGACAGGGCTTCATCGAAGGCCGGATCGCCGAGGTGGAGCGCAGGCTCGCCCACGCGCAGGTCATCGATCCTGCGGGGATCGATGCCGAGGGCCGCGTCGTGTTCGGCGCGACGGTCGAGCTCGCCGATTCGGACACCGACGAGAAGGTGACGTACCAGATCGTCGGCGACGACGAGGCGGACTTGAAGCACGGCAAGATTTCGGTGAGCTCGCCGATCGCCCGCGCGCTCATCGGCAAGGTCGAAGGCGACACCGCAGAGGTACACGCGCCGGCCGGCGTGCGCGAGTACGAGATCCTCGCGGTGCACTACCGCTGAAAGGTGGCAGCGCTCATAGGGGCCGGACGGTCAGCGCGCCTTGCGCCGTCGGCGCGCGCCAGAGGCCCCCACGCGGCTCGACGCCGACTTGCCGTGCGGAGGCGGCGGTCGCTTCGACGCGAGCTTCGTGCGGTGTTTCCTTTCGTCGCCGCGCGAAGACCGTCCGGTGGGCTCGAGTCCGGCGATCACGCTCTTTCCGCGCCGCGGCGCGCGCTTCGCCTGAGCGGATGGTTTGGCGCGACTGGACGACGGCGCGCCTTTGCTGGCGGCAGCACCTTCAGCGCCCGCTCGGGGTCGGCGTTTAGGCATCGGCACTGCGGGCTCCGGCGGCGGCGCCGGGCGCCAGATCGTTAGGATCTTGCCCAGATGCTGCACGGGCGCGGCATCCAGATCACCGCAGATTCGCGCGAGCAGCGCTTCTCGCGCCCCCCGATCATCGCCGAACACGCGGATCTTGATGAGCTCATGGGCGAGGAGATTCAAGTCAATCTCGTGCAGAACCGCCGGCGTAAGGCCGTGTTGTCCAATCGCCACCACCGGATGAAGCGCATGCGCCTTTGCACGAAAGGCGCGCCGCGCGGCGGGTGCTAGAGTTCGCATCGGGGCATTCTACGCGACGCATCAAGAGCACGAATTAGCCAGGGAGCGCGGCAGCGCAAGGGCACTCAGCAAGCGCCATGGCCACGGGCAAACCCAAAAAGAACAAGTTCGTCAAGGCGTGGATGGCCGAGCACGTCAACGACCCTTGGGTCAAGGAGGCGACGAGGCTTGGATACAGGTCCCGCGCGGCGTTCAAGCTGATCGAGCTCGCCGCGAAGGACAAGCTGTTGCGACCGGGAATGCGCATCGCCGACTTGGGCGCCGCGCCGGGAAGCTGGACGCAGGTGCTGCGCGAGAAGGCGGGGCGCGACGCCGCGATCGTCGCGATCGACCTTCTGCCGATGTCGCCGATTCCGGGCGTGCATTTCGTGCAGGCGGACTTTCGCGAGGACGAAGGGCTGAAACGGCTCGAAAGCGCGCTCGACGGACACCAGCTCGACCTTGTGGTTTCCGACTTGTCCCCCAATCTTTCCGGGGTGGAAGCGGCCGATCAGGCGCGATCGGTGCATCTCGGCGAGCTCGCTTTGGAATTTTCCCTGCGGTGGCTGCAACCCGGAGGTGATCTCGTCGTCAAAGCGTTCCAGGGCGAAGGCTTCGTCTCGCTGCGACGTGCGATGGAACAGCATTTCGCCAAGGTGTACGTCCGCAAGCCGCAGGCATCAAGGGACAGGAGCCGCGAGGTCTACTTTGTTGCAAAGGGGCTCAAAAGCTGAAATCGGCAGCGCTTTGCGCTATTCGTGCGTGTTCGATTGCTCGTCGCGCGGCGTGCCTCAAGTCCAATCTGTCGTCGTCGGACGACAGCTAAGCGATCCTGGCACGAAACTCGCTGGGTTGACGGGTGAAAGGGATAGAATCCACCCCTCGCCCGGAATGACGCGCGGACGCCCATGGCGCGACGGCAATACGTCAGGACGCGGTGACCGCGGATAATCGCCGCAAGGAGAGAACTTGAACAATCTGCTCAAGAACGTCGGCATCTGGCTCGTCATCGGCCTGGTCGTCCTTACGGTCGTCAAGCAATTCGACGCGCGCCAGGGTCCGAAGGACTCCGTTCCCTATTCGGAATTCATGGACCGGGCAAAAGCCGGCAGCGTGGAGTCGGCGACGGTCGAGGGGCGCACGATCAAGTGGGTATCGGCGGACAAGAAGCGGTTCGTAACCTACAGCCCCGGCGATATCTGGATGGTCGGCGACCTCGTCAAATACGGCGTCAAGGTCGAAGCGAAGCCCGAAGAAGAGCAGAGCTTCCTCGCGCAGATCTTCATCTCGTGGTTCCCGATGCTGCTGCTGATCGGCGTGTGGATCTTTTTCATGCGCCAGATGCAGGGGGGAGGGCGTGGCGGCGCATTCTCGTTCGGCAAGAGCAAGGCGAAGATCCTGGACGAGTCGAACAACACCGTCACCTTCGCCGACGTCGCGGGCTGTGACGAGGCGAAGGAGGAAGTGTCCGAGATCGTCGAGTTCCTCCGCGATCCATCCAAGTTCCAGAAGCTTGGCGGCCGCATTCCGCGCGGCGTGCTGATGGTCGGCTCCCCCGGCACCGGCAAGACACTGCTTGCCAAGGCGATCGCCGGCGAGGCGAAGGTGCCGTTCTTCTCGATCTCCGGCTCCGACTTCGTCGAGATGTTCGTCGGCGTCGGTGCGGCGCGCGTCCGGGACATGTTCGAGCAGGCGAAGAAGAACGCCCCCTGCATCGTGTTCATCGACGAAATCGACGCAGTAGGCCGCCAGCGCGGCGCTGGCCTGGGCGGCGGCAACGACGAGCGCGAGCAGACGCTCAACCAATTGCTGGTCGAGATGGACGGCTTTGAAGGCAACGCCGGCGTCATCGTCATCGCCGCAACCAACCGTCCCGACGTGCTCGATCCCGCCCTCATGCGTCCCGGCCGCTTCGACCGCCAGGTCGTGGTGCCGCTGCCCGACATTCGCGGCCGCGAGCAGATCCTGCTCGTCCACATGCGCAAGGTCCCAATGGCGACCGACGTGAAGGCGGAAGTGATCGCGCGCGGCACGCCCGGCTTCTCCGGCGCCGACCTCGCCAACCTCGTCAACGAAGCGGCGCTGTTTGCGGCCCGCAAGAACAAGCGGCTCGTCGACATGGACGACTTCGAGATGGCGAAGGACAAGATCGTGATGGGCGCCGAGCGGCGCTCCATGGTCATGCCCGAAGCCGAGCGACGCAACACTGCTTATCACGAGTCGGGTCACGCGATCGTCGCGCGGCTCCTGCCCAAGACCGATCCCGTACACAAGGTGACGATCATTCCCCGCGGGCGCGCGCTCGGCGTGACGATGCAGCTCCCGGAGCAGGACCGCTACAGCATGGACCGCGAGCACATGCTGAACGTCGTCGCCGTGCTGTTCGGCGGGCGCATCGCCGAAGAGCTGTTCATGAACCAGATGACGACGGGCGCTTCGAACGACTTCGAGCGCGCGACGCACATCGCCCGCGACATGGTTACGCGTTACGGAATGTCCGACCTGATGGGCCCGATGGTCTACGGCGAGAACGAGGGCGAAGTCTTCCTCGGCCGGTCCATCACGCGCACCGTCAACATGTCCGAAGAGACGATGCGCAAGGTCGACAGCGAGATCCGCAAGATCATCGACCAGCAATACGCCGTCGCCCGCAAGCTGCTGGACGACAATCGCGACAAGGTCGAAGCAATGGCCGCGGCGCTGCTCGAGCTCGAGACGATCGACGCCGACCAGATCGACGACCTCATGTCCGGCCGTCCGCCACGTCCGCCGAAGCCCACGCAATCGGCCAGCGGATCGGCCCCTGCCGGCCCTGCGCCAGGTACCGGCCCGGCCCCGTCGGCCACTCCTGCCTGATTACAAAAGGCAGGGTCAGACACGACTTTTCGATACTCGAGTCGGACCACGAGCTCAGCGATACCCGGAAAAGTCGTCTCTGACCCTGCTTTTCCGGTCTTTCACTGCGGAGCGTTCGCGTTTCATCCCGAGCGCCCACTCGTGATGGGCATCCTCAACGTTACGCCGGACTCGTTTAGCGACGGCGGGCGTTTCGCCGATCGCGATCGCGCGTTGGCACACGCCCGGCAGATGCGCGCGGACGGCGCGGATATCGTCGATATCGGTGGCGAATCGTCGCGGCCCGGTGCCGATACGATCACCGAAGAGCAAGAGCTGGCGCGCGTGATCCCGCTCGTCGAGACTCTGGCCGCGGAGAAGATCCCCGTCGGCGTCGACACGCGCAAGCCCGCCGTCATGCGCGCGGCGATCGTTGCGGGCGCCGCGATGATCAACGATATCTTCGCGCTCCGTGAGCGCGGCGCCCTCGAAGCGTGTGCAGCAAGCAACGTCGGCGTCTGCCTCATGCACATGCAGCGCGAGCCGCGGACGATGCAAGTCGCGCCCTCGTACGTCGACGTCGTGAGCGAAGTGCGCGACTTTCTGCTTGCGCGGGCGGAAGCGTGCCTGGCCGCGGGCATCGGCCGCGAGCGCATCGCAATCGATCCGGGCTTTGGCTTCGGCAAGACGCTGGCGCATAATCTCGCGCTGTTGCGCGCGCTGGCGACGTTCGCGGCGACCGGGTTTCCCGTCGTGGCCGGGCTCTCGCGCAAAGCGTCGCTGGGGCAGATCACCGGGCGAACCGTCGACGAGCGGATGCCCGCGAGCCTCGCGGCGGCGTTGAGCGCCGTTGCGCATGGCGCGACGGTCGTTCGAGTGCACGACGTGCGCGCGACCGTCGATGCCCTGAAGGTGTGGCGCGCGGTCGAAAACAACGGCGGCAAGAGGGAGTTCGAGGCGCGATGACCCGACGATACTTCGGCACCGATGGCATTCGTGGACGCGTCGGCGAGGACCCCATCACGCCGGAGCTCGTGCTGAAGCTCGGCTGGGCAGCGGGGCTCGTGCTCGCCGCGGACACGCGCGTCAACGGCGTGCGTCCTGCCGTGCTGATCGGCAAGGACACGCGGATATCCGGATACCTGCTCGAGGCGGCGCTCGAGTCGGGATTGTCCGCGGCCGGCGTCGATGTCTATCTGTCCGGGCCGCTGCCGACCCCCGCGGTCGCCTACCTCACCCGCGCGCTGCGTCTTTCGGCCGGCATCGTGATCAGCGCCTCGCATAATGCGTTCGACGACAACGGCATCAAGTTCTTCTCCGACGCCGGCGCGAAGCTTCCCGACAGCATCGAGCACGCGATCGAAAGCGTGATGGAACAGCCGCTCGCGTGCGTGCCTTCGGCCCAGCTCGGCAAGGTGCGCCGGATCGAGGATGCCGGCGGCCGCTACATCGAGTTCTGCAAGAGCACGTTTCCGGGGGAGCTTGATCTCAAGGGATGGCGCATCGTCGTGGATTGCGCGCACGGGGCCGCGTATCACGTCGCGCCGCCCGTCTTTCACGAGCTCGGCGCGGACGTCATCTCCGTCGGCGCGGAGCCGAATGGCGTCAACATCAACGACGGCGTCGGCGCGACGAACGCCAAGCACTTGAAGGCGGCGGTGCTCGCCCATCAGGCGGACATCGGCATTGCGCTCGACGGCGACGGCGACCGGCTGCTGATGGTCGATCGCGACGGCCGCGTGTTCGATGGTGACCAGCTGCTCTACGTGATCGCAATGGACTATCGGCGGCGCAAGGTGCTGACGGGCGGCGTCGTCGGCACGCTGATGACGAATCTCGGGCTCGAACAGGCGCTCGCGCGCGAAGGCGTCCCGCTCGACCGCGCCCGGGTCGGAGATCGCTACGTGCTCGAGATGCTGAAAGAAAGGCGCTGGCAGATCGGCGGCGAAAACTCCGGGCACATCCTCTGCCTCGACAAGCACACCACGGGCGATGCGACCATCGCCGCGCTCGCGGTCCTGCGCTCGCTCGTCGAGCAGCGGATCTCGCTCTCCGAAGCCGCGGCCGGCATCACGCTCTTTCCCCAGCGGCTCATCAACGTCCGCGTGCCGAAGGGCTACGACTGGAAAGCCAACGACGCGATCTGCGCCGCCCGCGCGGGCACGGTCACCGCGCTGGGCGACACCGGGCGGGTGCTGCTTCGTCCTTCGGGTACCGAGCCCGTGCTCCGCGTCATGGTCGAAGCGCAAGAAGCCGGGGTGGCGGACAAACATGCCCAGGCGCTCGCCGACGTCATCGCGGCCGTTGCCGGCGGCTGACGGCGTGCGGCCGCGACGTCGCACGCCCCGAGGTGGGGGCCGCTGACCGTATCCGCCTGGAAGGGCGATAATTGGGCACTGGGCAGCAGCACGATGGTCGCCGTATCTCACCCTGTTCTGGAATCCGCCGCGCCGGATGCGGTCGCGGGTTGGCTCGACGCGCTCTCTGGCGTGTATCCCGCCGAAGATCGCAGCGCGTTCGAGGCTGCGCTCGACTACGCGCGCGAGCGCTGCGGCAACGAGCGCGGTCGTGACGGCGAGCTTCTGATCGAGCGGGCGATCGGCACGGCGATGATCGTCGCCGCGCTGAAGCTCGATGCGGGGACGGTGCGCGCTGCACTCCTCATCGGCCTCGCCGGCGCACATGCGTTCGATTCGGCGGACGTCGCGACGCGCTTCGGGGCGGATACGGCGACGCTCGTCGCGGGCGCAGCGCGAATGGACGAGATCCGGGCGACGCCGCCGCAGGGCGATTCCAACGAGCGCGCGGCGCAGGCCGAGCGGTTGCGCAAGATGCTCCTCGCGATGGTCGAGGACATTCGCGTCGTGCTGATCAAGCTCGCCGAGCGCACGGCCGCGCTGCGCTTCCTGATTGCGGGCGGTAGCGAGCGCAAGGAAGCGCGCCAGCAGGCGGCGCGCGAAGTTCTCGACCTCTTTGCGCCGCTCGCCAACCGGCTGGGCGTCTGGCAACTGAAGTGGGAGCTCGAGGACCTGAGCCTGCGCGCATTGGAGCCGGACACCTACAAGTCGATCGCCTCGCTGCTCGACGAGCGGCGTCTCGACCGGCAGCGCTACATCGAGGACGTGATCGCGATTCTCGCGCGTGAGCTCGAGACCGCCGGCGTGCCGGGCGAGATCACCGGGCGGCCGAAGCACATCTACAGCATCTGGAACAAGATGCGGCGCAAGCAGTCCGGCATCGACAGCCTCTACGACATTCGCGCCGTGCGGATCCTCGTCGAGGACGTCAAGGATTGCTATTCGGCGCTTGGCATCGTCCATCACCTGTGGACCCCGCTGCCCCGCGAGTTCGACGACTACATCGCGAAGCCGAAGGCCAACGACTATCGCTCGTTGCACACCGCCGTGATCGGGCCCGAAGGGAAGCCGCTCGAGGTGCAGATCCGCACGCGCGAGATGCACCAGCATTCGGAGTACGGCGTGGCCGCGCATTGGCGGTACAAGGAGGCGGCGACGAGGGGAACGCGCCGCGACCCGGCATTCGAGGATCGCATCGCGTGGCTGCGGCAGGTGCTCGACTGGAAGGACGCCGTCGTCGATGCATCCGACTGGCTGGCGGCGTTCAAGAGCAGCCTCTTCACCGACACGATCTACGTGCTCACGCCGCAGGGCAAGGTGGTCGATCTGCCGGTGGGCTCGACGCCGGTCGACTTCGCGTACGCGGTGCATACGAGCCTCGGCCACCGGTGCCGCGGTGCACGCGTCGATGGCACCATGGTGCCGCTGCATTACGCGCTCAAGAACGGGCAGCGCGTCGAGATCATTGCGGCGAAGCAGGGCGGCCCTTCACGTGACTGGCTCAATCCGGAGCAGGGGTATGCGCACAGCCATCGCGCACGCGCGAAGATCCGCCAGTGGTTCAAGGCGCAGCAGATCGAGGAGACGCTCGCGCAGGGCCGGGCCATCGTCGAGCGCGAGCTCGCGCGCGCCGGCGCGACGGCGCTGAGCCTCGACGCCGTTGCGGTCAAGGCAGGGTTCACCAAAGCCGACGAACTGTATGCAGCGGTCGGCCGTGCGGAACTCAACACGCGGCAACTCATCGCCGCGATTCGCGCGGCTCGCACGCCCGAAGCCGAGGCGCAGCCCGCGGAGGAGACGTCTGCCGAGATCCTTGCCCGGCAGAGCAAGGCGGCCGGCGCGGGCGGCGGCATCCTCGTGGTCGGGGTCGACCGGCTGATGACGAACCTCGCACGCTGTTGCAAGCCGGCGCCGCCCGATCCGATCGTCGGCTTCGTCACCCGCGGCAAGGGCGTGACGATCCATCGCCAGCGCTGCACCAACGTCATGCGGATGCGGGCCCGCGAGCCGGAGCGGTTGATCGATGCGAACTGGGGCCAGCGGCGCGACGAAGTGTTTGCGGTCGACGTCGTGCTCGAAGCGATGGATCGCCAGGGATTGCTGCGCGACATCACCGAGATCTTCTCACGGGAGAAGATCAACGTGACCTCGGCCAACACATTGACCCGCAACAGCGTGACGCGCATGGCGTTCACGCTCGAGGTGCGGAGCCTCGATGTCCTGTCGCGTGCGCTGTCCTATGTGAAGGACGTCAAAGGCGTGTTGAGCGCGGGGCGGCGGTAGATGTATATTTCAATGCGTAGAGTGCCCTACTCGTCTTCGCCCGTCGACCGAAATTGCCCGATGGCGCCGCACACCGGCGGCAGCCAACGCATCGGTGCGCACGGATCTACGCAAGGGGGAGAGCTCCCGATTGGGCGCGATGACTTCGCGACGATCTCGCATCGAATCGAATGCGAATTGGTCGAGGTCGACGCAGTGGATTGAGCTCGAGAACGAAACCGACGCGGGTCCAGCCCGCCTTCTCGAAAGCTCGCAACGACGGCGTGTTTGAGTGCCATATCCGCGCATATGCCCGGCCGAATCCTCTTTGCGTCATATCTCGGTACGAGGACGCGATAAGGGTGGTTGCGACTCCGTGGCCGCGCATTGCAGGAATCGAGACGATTTGTACGAGCTTCGCTTCACCTTCGACGAGCGGCCAGAAGTTTCGTTGCTGGTAACGTTTGCCGAACCAATAAAAGCACACGCCAACGATGCGATCTCCGTCGAAACAGGCATACGCGATTGAATCCGGTCCCGCGTACCAGGCCTGCTCGCGTACCAACTGTTCCTTGCTATCGCTGATCTCGCGTGTACCGACCTGCGCTACCGTGAAGGCCGCGGCAACGCCGGAGTGGGACTGGGGCGTGTCGTTCGTGGACCGCGAGTAAATGGCATAAGCAGCGTATTCCCCGAACAGCGTTCGCGCCAGCTTCTTCGCGAGCTCTATCACGACGCTTATCGTCGGCGAGCTCTACCGCGCGAAGCGCAGAAAGCGCCGGACCCTCGCCTTCAGGCCCCATAGGTCCAGCATCGCGCCAAGCCACCGTGAGACGCGATCCATGAACAGGTGGCTGTGGATAACCGCCCTATTGCGCAGCGTCCGCTTTACGAGGAAGACGTTGGCGCATTTCAATTGATGTGTCGCGAAAAGACGCTTGTGATCTGATTGCCCTTCCGTGAAATCGAAGTAACGGAAGCAGTTTTCTTTGAACATCTGCTCGACAGCAAGCCACTGCAGGATCGTCCCTACGGACATCTTCATGTAGTCTGGGTCGTAACCCAGGTAGGCGTAGATGAGGATGCCATCCTTCACGGGACAGTAAAGATACGAGACCGGTCGTTCCCGGTCGAACAGAATGTAAGCCCGTACATGTCCGTCGGCCGCCAGCAATTCCGCTTGATGGATGAATTCCTCGGAGTCCGGGATCCCGGCATCAAGCAGCCGCTCCTGATAGGACAACTTCGATACGACGCGCGCCAGCCGGAAAAAATCCCGCATTTCTCCGGGCGCCTTGAATGTCTTCCAAGGTATGCTTCCGCCGCAATGATCCGCATATTTTCGCAACTTGCGATGGATTGTGGAGCGTGTTTTTGATGAGAACGATTTGCCATAGCTCTCGAACGACTGGCTCAAGTCGATGTAGCAGTGTTGGTATTGGAGTGGGACGTAAGTCAGAAAAGGTCCGGTCCGGCTAAGGGTAGGAAGCTCGGAGGCGATTCGCAGCCCCCGGATCAGGAAACCCTGACTGCCTTCCATGAGCTCGTCGGCCGGCAACACCGGTGCCGTCACGGGTGGCGTTTCGTCGAATAGATTCGCCATGCGGACTTGCAGCCGAAGCGACACTGCGAAGAGCGTCCAATCACTCAATCGGTACTTGAACGGTACCGGACGACATTCCCAGTCACTCATCCGTATTTCCGGCGGTAGGCTTGCTCGATGATTCTAGCGCCGGTCCTCCATATCGGCGAAACGAGGGGCACATGTTGGGAAGGCGCGATCTGTGGTTTCGGGCCATGAAATCCGCGCACGCAGAATGACTCTCGATTCTTGTCGAGAAATGAGCACAGTTTTCGAAACCGCTTCACGACGATGTCATCCGGTCGATTTCTCGCCCGGTTCAGGAGTTCGGCACCGTGCGACAAAAGGACGAACGAGCTCCGTCCGGTCTCCAGAGCTTCCCACAGCAGTCCTTCCAGTTCCCTGTACGAGCATGCGGTGAGTTGAGCATGGCGCAGAGTTCGAGTGCCATCGTTGAACACCGTCATCGGGTACTCGGATACTCCGGCATACTCGATCGGGTCGACGATCGTCACACCCGGCATTACACCGCTGTCGAGGCCGAACAGGGAGGCGTTATAGCTTGTGTCATAAGGAATTCCGGCGGCTGCAAGACCGCGAAGTGTATCGGCATTGAACCCGAAATTGCCCGCGCGGAATGCATTGACGCCACAGGCCCCCGCTTCCTTTAGCTGCTCGATCCCCGCGGCGATCAGGATCGATTGATCTTCCATTGAGAAGCAGCGCAAGTGCTGACGCTTGACGTCACTGCCTGCAACAAGAGGCACTCTCGATTCGTCCACCCATTCCGTATGCAAGTGGAGCTGCACCTCCTGTGAGGCCTCACTAATGAGTCCGACGATTTCTGCAAGAGGCGTAGCCCCGAACCGCGTGGAAAAGAGTGTTTCGACGAAGAAGACCCCGGTGAGGCCGTGATCCTTCAAGACATCGCAGGTGAACGGGACGCCGAAATCGCCCGTTGCGGTTCTTCCATAGATGTATGTGCCGAATGCGCTCGGAAATTTCTCGTCGATGTTGTTCCAACCATCGCACCAGATCTCGACGTCGACCGTGAAGAATACGTTCAACACTGGACTGCGCCTTTGCAGCGTGATGCAAAACTGGACATTTCTCGGTTATCGGCTTCGTTGTGATTAAGGCCCGACTGCGAGATCGAAACGCCGTGCGTGGTCGTCTGGATCCCAAGTGTCCATATTTTAGCTACCTCCTCGCCGGAGGCGACCGTGCCGGCGACGCAGCCGCTGCCATCGATCAAGGTTATCCGCACGCGGCGCTCAAGTCGCTCGTCCGCGATGTCGATGAACCGTGTGCAGCCGCCCCGGTCGTCGGCTCCGCCGAACACGACACGTCGCGCAGGCCAGGTTCGCCTTGCATCATCGAGCGCCCCAGCCACTTACGCACGGTGGGTACGCTGACGGGGTGCTTGGCAGCGGTGGCAGCGTCGGTCAGCTTGTGCTCGAGCACGTCTTGAACCATTTCCAATCGACGCCCGAACGTGCGTCGGGCATTCTTGTCAATGTGCATTCGGCCGGGCTCCTGAAAGATGCGCAATGGGTCGCACCTTCAGTCTCTCAGACTCAGTCCGAATGAACAGTGACCAACGTTGAAGCATCACAGTTAGCGGTGGTATCGCAGAATGAAGCGAGACTCCATCATGACGCCAGCCGTCGCGGGTCTCAGCCTGCAATTTACGCTGTCTGAGGATCGATTGGTACCGTGCATCTCGCGCCGAGATCGCAAAAGAGGCAATCGCCGCGCTCACTGGACTAGCCTTTCGATATTAGAGGCCGCAAGCGTGTTACGGGACGCTGCGAGCCCTCACTAGACTGGCAGCGCTGGCGCCGGAGACCCCGGACGGCTACAGGCTGTGGCGGGCAAGGTGTCGCGAGGAGTGTCAACCAGTGAGCGACTCGCGTGGGTTTCCGGAACGCAAGTCATACCGCAAGTTGATCGTCGCCGCGCTGAACTCGATGCGGGGACGGTGCGCGCTGCGGCGCGGCCCGAGCGGTTGCGCAAGATGCTCCTCGCGGTGGTCGACGGATCGCAAGGGATTGCTGCGCGACATCACCGAGATCTGCTTGCGGGAGAAGATCAACGTGACCCCGGCCAACACATTGACCCGCAACAGCGTGACGCGCATGGCGTTCACGCTCGAGGTGCTGGGCCCTCCATACCCTGTCGCGTGCGCTGTCCTATGTGAAGGCGTCAAAGGGGTATTGAGCGCGGGGCGGCGGTAGGTCGAGCAGGGCAGCGCCA
>Ga0070670_100003332_pt1 | contig 13293 bp, 16 predicted proteins | sample KBSS63metaG_FD_64665 | JGI IMG/M metagenome (GOLD analysis project Ga0070670, IMG submission 64665) | Switchgrass rhizosphere microbial communities from Kellogg Biological Station, Michigan, USA - KBS S6-3 metaG | ecosystem: Host-associated > Plants > Roots > Rhizosphere > Soil ... | reverse complement strand
TCCGCCGCTGGCGCAAGCCGGAGCCGTACAAGGGCAAGGGCATCAAGTATCGCGGCGAGTATATCTTCCGCAAAGAAGGCAAGAAGAAGTAAGCCATGGCTAATCTCTCTCTCTTTGACCGTCGCCGCCGTCGCGTGCGTACGTCGCTTCGCTCGCGCGCTGCCGGCAAGCCGCGCCTGTCGGTGCATCGTTCGGGCCGTCATATCTACGCGCAGGTCATCGACGACGCGGCGGGCAAGACCCTCGCGTCCGCTTCGAGCCTCGACAAGGATCTGAAGGGCAAGACCGGCGCCACCAAGGACGGCGCCGCTGCAGTCGGCAAGACGCTCGCCGAGCGCGCCAAGAAGGCCGGCGTTTCGAGCGTCGTGTTCGACCGGGGCGGGTTCCTGTTCCATGGCCGGGTAAAGGCCCTCGCCGACGCTGCCCGCGAAGGCGGACTGGAGTTCTAGAATGCAAGACGAGAACCAGACCAACGAGACCAACACCGATCCGACCGAGGTCGCGCAGGTCGCCGAGGCAACTCCGGCGCAGGCCGAGGAGAAGCAGGCTGAGCAGCCGCAGGGCCGTGGTCCCCGTGGACCGCGAGGCGGGCGTGGCCGCGGCGGTGGCGAAGGCCGCGGAGGCCGTGGGCGTCGCGACGATCGCCGCGGACGGCGTGACGACGACGAGGGCGGTGAGGAGCTGATTGAAAAGCTCGTCCACATCAACCGCGTATCGAAGACGGTGAAGGGCGGTAAGCGCTTCGGTTTCGCAGCGCTCGTGGTTGTCGGCGACGGCAAGGGCCGCGCGGGTTTCGGCCATGGCAAGGCGCGTGAAGTCCCCGAAGCGATCAGCAAGGCCACTGCTGCGGCAAAGAAGGCGATGATTCGCGTTCCGCTGCGCGACGGCCGTACGCTGCATCATGACGGTCTCGGCCACTTCGGCGCGGGCCGCGTGACGATCCGCACCGCACCGGCCGGAACCGGCATTATTGCCGGCGGTCCGATGCGCGCAATCTTCGAAAGCCTCGGCGTTGCCGACGTGGTGACCAAGTCGGTCGGTACGTCGAACCCGTACAACATGATCCGCGCAACCTTCGAGGCGCTGAAGGATCAGACCAGCCCGCGCTCGGTTGCCCAGCGTCGCGGCAAGAAGGTCGCCGACCTGCTCGGCCGCGGCGGTGCAAGCACTGCCGAAGCCGAAGCCCAGGCCGAAGCGATCGCGGAGTAACTTCGATGGCCAAGATCAAGATCACCCAGACCGGATCGCCGATCCGCCGCGACAAGACGCAGCGGGCGACGCTCGTCGGTCTCGGGCTCAACAAACTCCACCGCACGGTGGAGGTCGAAGCAACCCCCGAAGTCATGGGGCAGGTCCGCAAGGTCCAGCATCTCGTGAATGTCGAGGAAGCTGCTTAACTACGTAACTGCCTCTTCGGAGGCTGCGCGACAAAAGCGAAAGCGAGTGCAAAGACATGAAACTCAACGAAATTCGTGACAACAAGGGCGCGCGTCAGTCGCGCGTTCGCGTGGGCCGCGGCATCGGCTCCGGGCTCGGCAAGACCGCGGGTCGCGGCCAGAAGGGCGCCAAGTCGCGCTCCGGCGTGTCGATCGCCGGCTTCGAGGGTGGCCAGATGCCGCTTCACATGCGGCTGCCAAAGCGCGGCTTCAACAACATCTTCGCCAAGGATTATGCCGAGGTGAACCTGGGCGCGATCCAGAAGATGATCGACGCCGGTAAGCTGGACGCCAAGGGCACGCTCGACCACGACGCGCTGAAGGCCGCCGGTCTGGCTCGCGGCGGCAAGGACGGCGTGCGTGTCCTCGGCAAGGGTGAGCTGAAGGCCAAGCTGGCGCTCAAGGTTGCCGGCGTGTCGAAGGGCGCGCGTGAGGCAGTCGAGAAGGCCGGCGGGTCGATCGAACTGATCGAGCGCAAGAATCCGGCTGAGCTTGCAGCGGCCAAGAAGGGTTCGCGCAAGGCGGCGGCCAAGACCGAAGCCTGAGCGGCGGAGGTCTTAGACATCTGGCGATGAGCCACTATATCGGCGGCGGGGGATTTCAGGCCTCACGCCGCCGTTTGTTTTTCCGGGGAATTTTTTGAATGGCATCCGCAGCCGAACAACTTGCCTCCAGCATCAGCCTTGCGAATTTCTCCAAGGCGACCGAGCTCAAGAAAAGGCTGTGGTTCACGCTCGGCGCGCTGATCCTGTTCCGCCTCCTGTCGTTCGTCCCGGTGCCGGGCATCGATCCGGTCGCGATGCAGACGCTCTACCAAACTCAGAGCGGAGGCATCCTCGACGTCTTCAATACATTCTCGGGCGGCGCGCTGGAACGCTTCAGCATCATCGCCCTCGGCGTGATGCCGTACATCACGGCGTCGATCGTCGTGCAGCTGGGCGCCACGCTCTATCCCTCCTGGCAGCAGCTCAGGAAAGAGGGTGAGACGGGGCGCAAGAAGCTCAACCAGTACACGCGCTACCTGACCGTCGCGATCACGCTCGTGCAGGGCTATCTCGCAATCCGCGGCCTTGAATCGCAGTCAGTGAACCAGGGAATCCAGGCCGTCGTGCAGCCCGGTCTCCTGTTCGAGATTGCTGGCACAGTATCGCTCGTCGGGGGAACCTTGTTCCTGATGTGGATCGGTGAGCAGATCACGAGCCGCGGCATTGGCAATGGCGTGTCGCTCATCATCATGGCCGGCATCGTGGCGCGCCTCCCGCAGGGCATTGCCCAGCTGCTGGAAGGCAGCCGCACGGGAACTCTTAATCCGCTGCTCGTCGTCGGCATCGTCGCTATCGCGGCGGCCCTGGTGCTGTTCATCTGCTTCATGGAGCGCGCACAGCGCCGCGTGTTGATCCAGTATCCCAAGCGTCAGACCGCGCGGGGGATGCAGCAGGAGCGTTCGCACCTGCCGATTAAGCTCAACACCGCAGGCGTTATTCCGCCGATCTTCGCATCGTCGCTTCTGCTCATGCCGCTGACCATTCTGCAATGGGCCGGGAACCGCACCCCCACTGAGGGCGGGGCAAGCGACTGGCTGATCACGGTCAGCACCTATCTGCAGCACGGCTCGCCGCTGTACATGCTCCTGTACGGCCTCGGCATCGCCTTCTTCTGCTTCTTCTACACTGCCGTGCAGTTCAACAGTGAAGAAACGGCGGACAATCTGAAGCGCCACGGCGGGTTCATTCCGGGCATTCGGCCGGGCAAGGCGACCGAGCAATATTTCGATTATCTCCTGAACCGCATCACCGTTGTCGGGGCGGCCTATCTGGTTCTCATCTGCCTCATTCCGGAAATCCTCACTTCGCAGGCGGGCCTCAGCTTCCGCCTGGGCGGCACGAGCCTGCTGATCGTCGTCAACGTTACGATGGACACGGTAAGCCAGATTCAGAGCCACTTGATCGCGCACCAATATGGCGATCTGATCAAGAAGGCGAAGCTCAAGACTACGCCTCGCAGGCGCTAACCGAATAGCGAACAGGGGGAACGTTCGCGTTGCTGAATATCATTCTCTTGGGACCGCCTGGAGCCGGCAAGGGTACGCAAGCGGCTCGGCTGCAGGTGAATCGCGGCATGGTCCAGTTGTCGACTGGCGATATGCTTCGCGAAGCGGTGGGGGCGGGCACGCCTGTGGGTCTTCAAGCCAAGGCGGTCATGGAGCGGGGAGAGCTTGTCAGCGACGCGATCGTCAGCGCCCTGATCGGCGAGCGGCTCGATGCAGCGTCGGACCAGGGCGCGATTTTCGACGGTTTCCCGCGCACTCAAGCTCAGGCCGAGGCGCTCGATCTGCTGCTGGCCGAGCGCGGGCGTCATCTCGATCATGTGATTGAGCTGGCGGTCGACGAGGATGCGCTTGTGCAGCGCATAACCGGTCGGTTCAGCTGCGCAAGGTGCGGCGCCGGCTATCACGACAGCTTCCGGCCAACCAAGGTTTCAGGTGTGTGCGACGTCTGCGGCTCGACCGAATTCAAGCGGCGTCCCGACGACAATGAAGAGACGGTGCGGACGCGCATGACAGAATATCGCGCGAAGACGGAGCCGATCCTGCCTTATTATGAGCGCAAGGGGCTGGTCCGGCGCGTCGACGGCATGGCGTCCGTCGAAGAGGTCGCCGGGCAGATCGACGCGATCCTGGACGGCTAGACAAAGGCCTTCTTCATTGCGAGCGTAGCGAAGCATTCCGGAGGCGCTGGATTGCCGGACGCGGCGCGCGTCGCAATGACGGGGGGTTAGATGCGAGCGTTGATAACTGGACTGGCGATCTTGTTGTCGGCTCCGGCCGCTGCCGAGGTCGTGTCGGCATCCTCCAATGGCTTCGAGGTTCGCCAGACCGTGAACCTGGTGGCGCCCCCCGAAACCTCCTTCACTGCCTTCAGTAACATCGGCGCCTGGTGGGATCCGGAGCACACCTACAGCGGCGATTCAGCGAATTTGAAGCTGACGCTCACTCCGGGCGGATGCTTCTGCGAGCGCTTCCCGGAAGGCGGAGGCGGGATCGAACACATGCGGGTTACCTATGTGGAACCGGGCAAGAGGATCATCCTGACCGGGGCCCTCGGTCCTCTCCTATATGAGGCCATTACCGGAGTGATGGATGTTCAGGTCAAATCGACCGCCGCCGGATCGCAGCTGACTTTGGACTATCGCGCGGCGGGATTTGCGAACGGCGGCGCCGACAAAATGGCTCCGCTGGTGGACGGCGTGCTCGCCGGGCAAATGAAGCGGCTTCGCGCTTACGCGACGTCCCGTCCGCGAACCTAGGCGCGCTCCAGCGTCACGAAGCGGAAGGCCGGCTTCCCGTCCTCCGCCACATGCAGTTCGGAGGCGACTTCGCGCCACTCGCCCGAATGCCGCGGATCGGGCCACGACGTATCGCCCTCGATATCCTCCAGCACCTCGGTGAGCTCGATCCGGTTGGCCACAGGCAGAAACAGGGCGAAAATATCTGCCCCGCCGATCACCGAAATCGGTTGCTCACCGGCAAGGTCGACAGCGCTCTGGGCGTTGCATGCCTTCTCGGCGCCCATTGCGAACCAGTTCCGGTCGCGGGTCAGCACGACGTGCCGGCGCTCCGGCAGCAGGCCCGGAAGGCTATCGAAGGTGCGGCGGCCCATCACCATTACGGTGCCGAGGGTCAGGCGCTTGAAGTGCTTGAGGTCCGCCGGAAGGTGCCAGGGGAGCTTTCCGCCGCGCCCGATCACGCCATTCTGCGCGCGTGCGACAACGATCGTGATCGGCGGCCTGTCCATAAGACAGTTTTGACGCGCCTCGGCCCGCGTGCCAAGCCGCGCCGACATGAGCGCTCAGTCGCAACTGATCGAGCAGGCTAAGCTCAGGTTCGGGGCGAAGGCCGTGATCACGGATCCTGGCGAGATCGCGCCTTGGGTCAGCGACTGGCGCGGCCGGGTCCACGGCGCGACGCCGGCAATCCTTGCTCCGGCATCGACGGAGGAAGTCGCCGAGATCGTCCGGCTCGCTGCCGAGCATCGCGTGCCGCTCGTACCGCAGGGCGGGAATACCGGCATGGCGGCCGGGGCGACTCCGCCCGCCGACGGCTCCGCTCTCATCTTGTCCATGCGGCGCATGAACCGCATCCGATCGATCAGCGCCGAGAATCGGCTGGCGGTGGCCGAAGCGGGCGTGATCCTGGAAACCCTGCATCACGCCGCGGACGAGATAGGAATGCGCTTTCCTCTGACGCTCGGCGCTCGCGGCAGTTGTACGCTCGGCGGCCTGACGTCGACCAATGCCGGCGGGACGCAGGTGCTGAGGTTCGGCACGATGCGCGCGCTGGTGGCAGGCGTCGAAGCGGTCCTACCTGACGGCTCAGTGCACAATGGCCTTTCGGGCCTCAAGAAGGACAATCGCGGGTACAGCCTCGACCAGCTTCTGATCGGCGCCGAAGGAACGCTCGGCGTCATTACCGCTGTAGCCCTTCGCCTCGTCCCGGCGATCGCCTCGCGCGCAGTCGCCTGGGCCGGTGTCGAAAGCCCGGCGAAAGCGCTCGAACTTTTGCGCTTCCTCGAAGCGCGGACGAATAGCGTGGAGGGGTTCGAGCTCGTCCCCCAGGATTCGCTCGAGCTGGTGCTGAAGCATGTTCCGAATACGCGAGCTCCCCTCTCGGGCGAGCATCGCTGGCATGCACTCGTCGAAGCGACGACCGCCGACGCGGCAGCCAACATTGCTGCGGAACTTGAGGCATTGCTCGGCGAGGCGTTGCAGCAATCGATCATCGAAGATGCGGTCATTGCCGCGAACGAGGCGCAGGCCGAGGCGTTCTGGAAAATCCGCGATACGATCTCGGAGGCCGAGCGTGCCGAAGGACAGACGCTCGCTCACGACATCTCGGTCGCTGTAGCCGACATGCCGCGCTTCCTCGTCGAGGCATCAACGGAGGTGGAGCGCGCTTTCCCGGGCGTCATCGCCAGCGGCTTTGGGCATCTCGGCGACGGCAACATTCACTTCCACGTGCGCGCGGCGAGCCATGCGTCGCCCGACTGGTACGATAAGGAAGGCGCGGCGATCACGCGCTTGGTCGACGACCTCGTCACTGCCGCCAGCGGGTCCATCTCGGCGGAGCACGGCATTGGACAGCTCAAGCGCGCGGAACTCGCACGGCTCGCGCCGCCGGGGCGCATCCACGCGCTGCGCGCGATTAAGCAGGCGCTCGACCCGCTCGGGATCATGAATCCGGGGAAGCTGGTTCCTTGAGCTGGCGCGCCCGGTAGGATTCGAACCTACGACCTCAAGCTTAGAAGGCTCGTGCTCTATCCAACTGAGCTACGGGCGCGCGTGGCGCAAGACCTAACCGGAATTGACCGCAAGCGGAACCGCGCTAGCTTCCGCGTGCATGGAGGGGGATCGTCTCAAGCACGTCGAAGCGCACGAGCTCGCGCAGCGACGCTTTCGCTACTTCGATTTCGTCATGGCCGCGTTCGTCGCGATCCTGCTGCTCTCGAACGTCATCGGCGCCGGCAAGATCGCCACCGTCAATCTTCCGGGCTTCGGGCCGTGGCCATTCGGCGCGGGCATCCTCTTTTTCCCACTCTCCTATGTCATCGGCGACGTGCTCACGGAAGTTTACGGCTTCGCTCGCGCACGGCGCTGCATCTGGGCCGGGTTCGTCGCGCTTCTCTTCATGGCGTTCATGAGTTGGGTGGTCGTAGCGCTGCCCCCAGATGCGGGCTGGAGCGGCCAGAAGGCCTATGAATCGGTATTCGGCCAGGTTCCGCGCATCGTCGCAGCATCCATCATCGCATTCTGGGCGGGGGAGTTCGTCAACAGCCTGGTGCTCGCCAAGATGAAGATCTGGACCGACGGCAAGCATCTCTGGACCCGCACCATCGGGTCGACCGTCGCGGGGCAGGGCGTCGACAGCCTGTTTTTCTACCCACTCGCATTCTTCGGCATCCTCGACAGCTCCACCTTGCTGAAGGTGATGCTGACGCAGTGGGTGCTGAAGGTCTCCTGGGAAGCGATCCTGACGCCGATTACCTATGCGGTCGTGGGATGGCTGAAGCGGCGCGAAGGGTTCGATGTCTATGATGAAAAGACGGAGTTCACGCCTTTCAGCGTTGGGCCTTAGACGGCGACGGTTTCCAGCAGTCCTTCGAACAGGCGGCGCCCGTCGGTGCCGCCATGCGCGGCTTCGACCACGCGTTCGGGGTGCGGCATCAGGCCCAGCACGTTGCCGGTGTCGTTGAGAATACCTGCAATCCGGCGCGCAGAGCCGTTAACCTCCTCCAGATAGCGGAACGCCACGCGGCCTTCATCTTCCAGTCGATCCAGAGTCGCTTCGTCAGCCTGGTAATTGCCGTCGTGGTGCGCGACCGGCACGGTGATCGTCTGGCCAGACTCATATCCGCTGGTGAAGAGGCTTTGGCTATTCTCGACCTTCAGCGAGACCGGCCGGCAAACGAAGCTAAGGCCGGCGTTGCGCATCAGCGCGCCGGGCAGCAGCCCTGTCTCCGTCAGAACCTGGAATCCGTTGCAGATACCGATCACCGGCACTCCGCGGTCCGCGGCATCTTTCACTGCGCGCATGATCGGCGAGCGCGCCGCCATGGCCCCTGAACGAAGATAGTCGCCGTAAGAGAACCCGCCAGGGATGCCGATGAAGTCGGTGCCTTGGGGAAGCTCGGAATCCCGGTGCCACACCATCGCCGGCCTGCGGCCGGTGACCTGCTCGAGCGCGACCGCGAGGTCACGATCGCAATTGGACCCGGGGAAGACGATCACCGCGCTCTTCATTCAAAATGCTCCTGGCCGACGATGCTTCCTCATACCCGCCAAATATGCGGGAAAAGTGGCACGTCAGGCGTGCTCCAGCCGTTCGATTCGGAAGTTCTCGATCACCGTGTTCGCGAGCAGCTTGCGGCACATGTCCTCAATGTCGGAGTCGCTGGTGCCATCGGCAAGGTCGAGCTCGATGAGCTTGCCTGCACGCACATCATTGACGCCCGAAAAGCCGAGCCCTTCGAGTGCGTGGTGGATAGCCTTGCCCTGCGGATCGAGGACGCCGGGCTTCAGTGTCACGAAGACGCGCGCTTTCATCTTTTCGCCTGCCGTTAGGAGGATGCCGCCGCCCTATGACGCCGCCCGTCGGCCCGGGCAAGTTTTACGATCTGTTTACCTTGTGGGCGGAAGATGGCGTTTTGCACTCGTAAAGGGGGAGATTCAGCGATGCTAATGGGTGTGGCGGTTGCCATGTTCATCGCGCTCTTCGGCTGGGGTGCCAGTTATTTCGGCTGGCATGATCCGGACGGAAAGGTTCAGCTCGCCCTGTTCACGAGCTTCATCCTGGGCATCATCGGGGGCTACAAGGCCAAGGGCGGTTAATATCCGCTGAGCTCCGCAACGCGGTTGCGGTGGTAGTATGCATCCCCGAAAAGCTCGCCGAGGACGGCGCAGCGCTTCATGAATAATCCGATGTCATGCTCGTCTGTCATGCCGATGCCACCATGCATCTGGACGCCTTCGCGAACCGCAAGCGAGGCCACGGCCGCGGCCTTGGCTTTGGCAACGGAGCAATAAAGCTCCGCCTGATCATCCCCTGAATCTAGCAATTGCGCGGCCTTGAACGCGGATGCGCGCGCAATCTCGACTTCGGAATAGAGATGCGCGGCGCGATGCTGAAGCGCCTGGAACTCGCCAATCAGCTTTCCGAACTGCTTGCGCTGCTTGAGATAGTCGAGCGTCATAGCGGTTGCGCCCGCCGCAACTCCGACCATCTCGGCGGCTGCGCCGGCACGACCGGCAGCGAGCGCGCGTGAAAGCGATGCCCAGGCGCCGTCTACGTCGCCCACGACAGCGTCGGCGTCCAATTCGACATTCGCGAATGTCATGCGCGCAGCTTTCGAGCTGTCGACGAGGGCTTCGGCTTCGACTTCGGCAGCTCTCTTCGCAACCGCGAACAAAGTCAGGCCTTCGCGATCTCCGGCTGATCCCGATGTCCGCGCAACGGTCAGGACCAAGTCCGCAGAATTTCCGTGGACGACGAACTGCTTGCTACCGTTGAGGACGAAACCGTTCCCGCGGCGCTCGGCAGAAAGCGACGTTTGCTCAGGCGCGTGATGCGGCCCTTCGTCAACCGCCAGAGTAAGCACAGCTTCCCCGGCGAGAATGCGCGGGTACCATTGGTCGGCGTGTGCCGTGCCCTTGAGGGATCGAGCAGCGACGACCGCGGTCGTGAGGAAGGGCGAAGGCGTGAGATTCTTGCCAATCTCCTCCAGGACCAGCGCGGCTTCGGTCGCGCCCAATCCGAGACCGCCCTGATCCTCGGGAATGCAAATGCCTGTCAGCCCGAGCTCGCCGAACTGCTTCCACAGCTGGGTGCCGTATCCATCAGTACAGCCGGTATCGCGCCAGTGCCGAAGCTGGTTGGCCGGACCGCCTTCCGCGTGGAGGAAGGACGCGGCCGTCTCCTGCAGCATCTTCTGGTCGTCGGTCAGCACGGTCATGCGCCGGGCAATCCAAGAATATGCTTGGCGACGATGTTGAGCTGCACTTCGCTCGTGCCGCCCTCGATCGAATTGCCCTTGCTGCGCAGCCAGTCGCGCGGGGCCTTGCCCATCTTCGACCGCTCGCTGTCCCATTCGAGTGCATCCGAGCCGCCGGCGGCCATCACGAGCTCGTTACGGCGCTTGTTCAGCTCCGTGCCCGCATATTTCATCATCGACGGGCTGGCAGGATGAGCTTCGCCCGCCTTCCACATCGCAATGAAGCGTTCGCTCATCGCTGCGAACGCCAGCGCGTCCACGTCGAACGCGGCAATTTCGGCGCGAAGGAAAGGGTCCTGCGGCTGCGTCGCCGCGCCAAGCGACCCGCCGCCGCCCAGCCCCATTCCGCTAATCATCTCGCGCTCGTGGCCGAGAAGGTATTTGGCGACATCCCAGCCCCTGTTCACCTCGCCGACGATCTGCTCCTTGGGAACCTTCACGTCGTCGAAGAAGGTCTCGCAGAAGGGCGAGGAACCGCTGATGAGCAGGATGGGCTTGGTCGACACCCCGGGCGTCGCCATGTCGAACAAAAGGAAGCTGATCCCGCCCTGCTTGGACTCATTGCTCGTTCGCACAAGGCAGAAGATCCAGTCGGCCTTGTCGGCATAGCTGGTCCAGACCTTCTGGCCGTTGACCAGCCAGTGATCGCCCTTGTCCTCGGCCTTCGTCTGCAGGCCCGCGAGGTCCGACCCCGCGCCCGGCTCCGAATAACCCTGACACCAGCGGATCTCCCCGCGCGCGATCTGCGGCAGATATTGGCGCTTCTGCTCCTCGTTGCCGAACTTCAGCAGCGCCGGCCCAAGCATGGATATGCCGAAGCTGACCAGGGGCGGGCGGGCCCCGATCCGCGCCATCTCCGACTTGAGGACGCGAGCCTCCTCGGGCGACAGTCCGCCGCCGCCATAATCCTTCGGCCAGTCGGGAACGGTCCAGCCGCGCTCCGCCATGACTTGGAGCCATTGCTTTTGCGCATCCGACTGGAAGGTCCAGTTGCGCCCGCCCCAGCAATAATCGGCTTCGGACCGGATCGGCTCGCGCATCTCCGATGGGCAATTCGCCTCGAGCCATGCGCGCGTGCCGGACCGGAAGGAGTCGAGGTCGCTCATGCTTTGAAACGAAGCACGCCCCATCGGAATAGGGAAGTAATTTCCGCGAGCGACTCGAAGTGTGAAAGAAGGGAAGGGCCACCCCGGCGAGGGCGACCCTTCCGGGTTACGCGGCGACTTGTCAGACGGGGAAAATGTCCCCGTTGATGACGAGGTGATCCGTCCCGGCCTCGAAGCCGGTGATGTGCACGGTTGCTCCGGACAAGCCGAGAACCGTCAGATTCCCATTCTGTCCGACCACGACCTGAACCGCGTCGTCATCGTTGATGTTGATGGTGTCGGCCGCTCCGTCGCCTGTTCCGCCGACGCCGAGGTTGACGTCGATGTCCGTGACGTGCGTTCCGGTCGGATCGTTGATGTTGATCGTGTCGGCTCCGCCAAGAGCATTGACGGTCACCTTCTCGATGGTGGTCAGGTCCATGACGATGCTGCCCTGAACACGGGTGAACAGCGCATGGTCTCCGTCGGCGGTGAACGCAAAGGTCTCCGCATTGCCATTGCCGTTGAAGATCATTTCATCGAAGCCGGAGCCACCGTCGACGCGGTCGCTGCCGTCGCCCGGATCCCACCGGAAGACGTCGTTGCCTGCCCCGAGCAGCGCGAGGTCGGTTCCCTGATCGCCGTCGACGAAATCGTCGCCAGCGCCGCCGTTCAGGAAATCGTCTCCGGCGCCGCCGATGAGCGTATCGTTACCTGATCCGCCCAGGAGCAAATCGTTGCCGGCGCCGCCGGACAAGGAGTCGTTTCCGGCATCGCCCCGGATGTCGTCATTGCCGCTGCCGCCTGTCAGCGTGTCGTCGCCGCCCCCGCCGAACAGCCGCGCCGCGGGGAGCGGACCGTTGGTTTCGTCGAGCGCGATCACGTCGTTGCCGCCGTTGCCGAACACCCGAAGAAGTCCGGTGTTCTCTGTCGTGGGTTCGCCGCCTGAAATCGTTATTTCGCCGGCGTTGCCCAAAAGATGGCCCGTACCATCGCGGCTAATCGTGATTGGATTGTCTTCATTGCCTCCAATGAACAGCAGTTGCCTGGAGTGCGGCTGGAATTTTCCGATAATGCTCATTTGTAAGCCTCTTCGATGTGATTTGAGCTCCCCTCTTTGACCTAGGGCGCTACGACCACGTCGCTCGCACGGACTTCAGCCGAGTTCGGTCCACGATCTACTCCTTCTGTTTGAGGCACACGGGACCGGCCGCCGATTGGCGAAGCTGATGGTTCCCTACGAACGCGATGGCCTCGGGTAGCGGAGTGCTGGTTGGGCCCGTATGACCAATTGACCGAGAAAATTGATCAAAACACCGGTTTTATGTGAAATTATCGATCAGTTAGATCGGGAAGGGCGATCACCGATGGCCGCCTGACAGATACAAACGGCTCGGAATGGGTGTCCACCGAGCCGTTCGTTGGAGACCCGACGGTTCAAAGACGAAAGGTGTTCGAGTCCCGCTTTCGGACTAGCACAAACCGGCCAGTCCGTCCGCATTCATCTCAGCTGTCCAGTCGCCACTCCGCGGGTAGGTCGAGTCGACTGCCGATAAAGGCCGTTCGTCCGGAAGACGGAAAAATTGGGTCCGCGGGGCGTTGCGCTGTTGAGCGGGCAATCGGGAGGTATCCGATGGCCTTCGTTTCCACTGCCGCGTCGAGCGAAAAGCTGCGCTATTCCAACGTGGCGATAGCCCTTCACTGGATCATCGTTCTGCTCTTGCTGACGCAGGTGTGGCTCGGCTTCACTTTCGCCGACATGGAGCGCGGGCCGGCGCGAACGGAGTTCTTCACCTGGCACAAAACCGTGGGCGCGACGATCCTCCTGCTGACGCTCGTCCGTTTGGGTTACCGGCTAATGAATCCGCCGCCACCCTATCCGTCGGAAATGCCGGATTGGCGACGGACCGCGGCCGTCTGGAGCCATCGCCTCCTCTATTTCCTTCTGATTGCGCTCCCGCTGACCGGGTTGATCGCGGTGTCGGGCATGGGGGGCGGCCCAACCACACCGCTCATCGGGGGCATGCAGCTGCCCACCTTACCCGGAATTGACAAGGCAACCGGCGAGCTTTCGGGCGGTATCCACGAGGTGCTGGTATGGACCACCATCGCCTTGCTGGTCCTGCACATTAGCGCTGCCCTTTACGAGCAGTTCGTCGCCCGGCCGGGAGTCGCCTATCGGATGCCGCCTTTCCGGGCGACCGACGGCGAACCGGTCGCGGTCGGCCA
>Ga0070670_100003331_pt1 | contig 13295 bp, 16 predicted proteins | sample KBSS63metaG_FD_64665 | JGI IMG/M metagenome (GOLD analysis project Ga0070670, IMG submission 64665) | Switchgrass rhizosphere microbial communities from Kellogg Biological Station, Michigan, USA - KBS S6-3 metaG | ecosystem: Host-associated > Plants > Roots > Rhizosphere > Soil ... | reverse complement strand
GCGGCGAGGATCTGGGCGCCGATGCCATAGTCGCGCAGCGCCTCGCCGCCTTGCGCGGGCTTGCCCGAACGATGGTCGGCATTGCGCGACAACGAGCCGGGCGAGGCGGCGTGGAGCGCGACTACGACGCCGGCACCTTCGGCCTCGATCATCGCCATAGCGCCATCGAGCAGGCCCGAGCGCTCCGACTGCTCGCCCAAGACGTCCGCGAACAAGTCGAGGCTGTGCATGCGTACAAGGGTCGGTTGGTCGGCCTCGACGTGGCCGTGGACCAGGGCCAGCTGCTCGGCGCCGCTGGCCTTGTCGCGGAAGACCCTCGCCGCCCAATTGGCGCCGCGGCGGCTGGTGAAACGGGTGTCGGCGACTTCCTCGACCATATGGTCGCGGCGCAGGCGATAAGCGATCAGGTCGCGGATGGTGCCGATCTTGAGGCCGTGGCCGGCGGCGAAGTCGATGAGATCGTCGAGCCGGGCCATGGTTCCGTCCTCGCGCATGATCTCGCAGATCACGCCGCTCGGGTTGAGCCCGGCCAGCCGCGCAACATCGACCGCCGCCTCGGTATGGCCGGCGCGGACCAGCACGCCGCCCGGCCGCGCGACTAGCGGGAACACATGGCCGGGTGAGACGATCGCGTCCGGGCCGTTGTTGGAATCGATCGCAACGGCGATGGTCCGCGCCCGATCCGCCGCCGAAATGCCGGTCGTGACGCCGTCGCGCGCCTCGATCGACACGGTAAAGGCGGTCTCCATCCTTGTGGCGTTGACCCGCGCCATCGGCTCCAGCCCAAGCTGGTCGACGCGCTCCTTGCCCAGCGCAAGGCAGATCAGTCCGCGGCCGTGACGGGCCATGAAATTGATCGCATCGGGCGTCGCCATCTGCGCCGGAATAACCAGGTCGCCCTCATTCTCCCGGTCGTCGTCGTCGACGAGGATGAACATGCGCCCGTTGCGCGCCTCGTCGATGATCGCTTCGGCACCGACCAGCACATCCTGGACTCCGCCGTCGAGCAATTTCTCCAGCCGCACCAGCGTGTCGGCGGTCGGGTTCCAATCGGTCGAGCCAAGCTTGCGTAAAGAGTTGGGGTGAAGGCCGGCGGCGCGCGCGAGCCCGCTGCGACTCGCCTCGCCGGAGTCGACCAGGGCGGTCAGGCGATCGATAAGCGTGGTAGACATGACTGCGCCGCTATCACACTCAAATGTGATATTCCAGCTCGAAAATACCGCCTTCCGCCGAGAAATCACATTACAGACTCGATTGCGCCCATTAAACTCGCGAAAATCCGGTGCCGGTAGCCATGAACGGGCTCGAATCTGCGGCGGGACGAACTGGGATTCTCCCGAAAAGGCAAGCATCGTCCGTGGCTTAACTCATCAGGCGAGCGAGTAAGCAGGGGGTGCGCGTGGTCAGCACGGTCAAGTCTCGGCCCAACTATTATGAACTTCTGGGGCTTGCTCCGGGAGCCGCCGGCGATGCGGTCGCCCAGGCATTTGCCAGGGCCACCAGCGTGTTCCGGCCGCACGCGTTCGGCAGCATCACCGAAATCTGCGTCGCCTTCGAAACGCTGCGCGACCCGATCAAGCGCCGCGCCTATGACGCGTCGCTCGGCCTGGTTCCGAAGGACACTATTCCTCCCGTCTCGAGGCCGGCCTCGGCCCATTTCATGCAGCGGCCCGACATATCCCCTCCGCTGCCCGCACCGCCGGCGAATTCTGAGCCGCGGCCAGCCCCGCGGATCGATCTGCCGCCGGAACCGTCCGTCGCTCCAATCCAGTTTCAGCCCACCTACAATGAGGTAAGCGGCGGCATCAGCCCGATTGAATGGAAGCGGACCGGCCTGGTGGTCGGGGGACTGGTCGCCGCGGCTGTCTTCGTAGGCGCCCTCGCCGGCTGGTGGTCCGGAAGCAGCGCCGCCGAGCCCGAGCAGGCCAAGCCCGCCGCCACCGCGCCGCAGGACAAGCCGCCGCCCAGCTTCTCCGAGCTTTGGCCGGAGCCAGCTTCGAGCGCCGTGGAAACTCGAACCTTCCAGCCGCGCGGAACTGCCCGGGCCAGGCCCCGGGGCGAGCCCGCCCCTCGACGGACGCAGCTTGTCTCAACGGAGGCGGAGCGCCAGCTGGTTCAGCCGCCGCAGGACCTGGCTGAGCCGACGCCATCCGACCCGCTCGCGCCCGAAGCTGCCGCGGCCCCAGCCCCGGCGGCCGCTTCGGCCATGCCGCTGCCGCACAAGACCGTCGCCCGCACCATCGACCGGATCGGTTATTCCTGCGGGAGCGTTGCTTCGGCCACGCCGATCGAAGGCACTGCAGGCATCTACAAGGTCACCTGCTCGTCAGGGCAATCCTTCCAGGCCAAGCCGGTCAACGGCCGCTATCGCTTCCGCCGCTTGGCTGGAAACTAGCTGGTTGCCGCCTCGAACACCGCCAACTGGTCCGCAAAGGCGCGCTTGAATGCCGGCCGCGCCTCGCCCCGGGCGACATAGGCGGCGAGGTTCGGGAATTCCTCCAGCAGCGCCAATGCGCTCGGCCGGCGCAGCACGTTGATCATCAGCAGGTCACCGGCGCTGAACTCGCCGTCGAGCCACTCGGCATCGCCGAGCCGCTTCGAAAGGGCGGCCAGCCGGTTGCGGATGCGGTCCTGGATCATCGGCAGCCGCTCCGCGGTCCAGCCCTTGTCCCCTTCGATCAGCCTGGCGACCTCGTTTTCGACGATCACCGGTTCGACCGTGCTCTTGGCGGCGAACATCCAGGCGATGGCGCGCGCCCGGCCGTCGGCATCGTCCGGCAGCAGCCCAGGATGGCGCTCGGCGATATGCAGCACGATCGCGCCGGATTCGAACAGGGCAAGTCCTTCTTCCTCATAGGTCGGGATCTGCCCGAACGGCTGGAGCGCCAGGTGCGCCGGCTGCTTCATCTCCGCGAACGAGACCAGGCGAACGTCGTAGGGCTGCCCGACTTCCTCGAGCGCCCAGCGAACCGCCATGTCGCGCGCCAGTCCCCGGCCGCGGTCGGGCGAGCTTTCAAAGGCAGTGATAGTGGGGATCATGGCCGGCCTTCCGTCTAGGGCCGCGGGGACGTGTTGGCGGTCAGCCTTGGCCGCTCGAATATCTGGTGCGGCTTTTCCTGGATGTAGAGCTGGGGCGAGGAATCGCCCGCGAAGCTGATCTTGGATCCCAGCCCAAACTGGTCGACCTGGATGGCAGTAACCAGTTCGATGTTGATCCAGACCGGCTCGCCGCCGCCATCCTTGTTCGACTGAAGTGTGCAGCAAAGAAATTGCGCCATACCGCCTCCATGGCTTTGCGCCCAGCATATTGGAGCCGGCGGCCAAAAGCTAAGGGTCAAGTGCGCGCAAGCAGATTGCCAGCTATTGCGACCTTACCCCCGCGCTTCGGCCATCCGCTTCAAATAGCGCGCCAGCACGTCGATCTCGAGGTTGAGCTTCCGCCCAACCGCGATGGCGCCCAAGGTAGTGTGATCGGCGGTGTGGGGAATAAGGTTGATCGTGAAGCGGGTAATATCGCCCGAATCCTCGACCTCGTTGACGGTCAGCGACACGCCGTCGAGGCAGATCGATCCCTTCGGCGCGATGCCGCTGCCCAGGACGCGCGGAGCTTCGATGGTAACGTCGACGCTGCCACCGACCTCGTCGGCCCTGGTCACCGTGGCGACGGCATCGACATGGCCGGTAACGATATGCCCGCCGATCTCGTCGCCGACCCGCAGCGCACGCTCCAGGTTTAGCCGGGCGCCCTCGGACCACAGGCCGGGCGCTGTCTTCGACACCGTTTCCTGCGACACATCGACCGCGAACCAGTCCTCGCCCTTGTCGACCACTGTGAGGCAGGCGCCCGAACAGCTGATCGACGCGCCCATGTCGACACCGGCCATGTCATAGCCGCAGCCAACCAGCAGGCGCACATCGCCCTTCTGCTCGACGCTTCTCACGGTGCCGATGTCGGTGATGATGCCGGTGAACATGTCTTTCGGTCGGGTCCTTCGCTACGGGGCCTTCGCCTCCGCTCAGTCCCCTACCCAGGATGAGCGGCAATTGGGTTAGCTCAGCGCACCCGCTCGTAGACTTCGAGCCGGTCGATGCCAAGCCGGGCGCCGTCGCTCGCTTGCCAGCGGCCATGCGCATCGGCGATCGCGTCGAGCCCGATATAGCCGACGCTCTGCTTGCCCTCTCCGACCAGGATCGGCGCGCGGTAGATCAGGATCCGGTCAACCAAATCGGCAGACAGGAAGGCCGTCGCGGTCGCCGATCCGCCTTCGACCAGCAGGTCGTTGACGTCATGAAGTCGATAGACATCTTGCGGAGATTTAAGGATTTCCCACCCGTCGACCGCCTCGCCGCTGGTCAGCAACGCGCGACGCGGCGACCATTGCTCAAGGCCCGGCAGGCGGACGTCGAGCTTGGGCGCGTCGGCAAGATAAGTGCCCCGCCCGACCAGGATCATGTCGCTGTGCGATCGCTCCAGGTGGACATGGGCGCGCGCATCCTCGCCGCTGATCCATTTGCTCTCCCCGGAGGGGAGCGCGATCTTGCCGTCGATCGACAGGGCAAGCTTCAGCGTGATGCGCGGCCGGCCGCGCTCGATCCGGCTCAAGTAACCTGACATGCTGGCGCGCGCGATCTCCTTGGCGACACCGGCCGTCACCTCGATTCCGGCTTTCTTCAGCATATTGATGCCTCGGCCTGCGGTGCGCGGATCGGGATCTTTGAGGCCGATGACAACGCGGGCGATGCCGGCGGCGGGGATGAGCGCAGCGCAGGTCGGACCGCGCTCACTGGCATGGGCGCAGGGCTCCAGCGTGGTGTAGAGCGTTGCACCCTTCGCCTGTCTGCCGGCTTGCTTCAGCGCGATCGCTTCGGCGTGTGGCCGCCCTCCCGGGCCAGTCGAGCCGCGGCCGACGATTTCGCCATCCTTGACGATAATGCAGCCGACGTTGGGATTGGGGGCGGATCGGCCGCGGGCGGCGTCGCCGAGCCGGGAGGCCTCCAGCATGTACCGCCGGTCACTCAATGCCGAATTGCTTCTCGAGCTTCTGATATTCCTTGCGCCGGGCTTCCTCCGCCTTGCGGCGATCTTCCGAGGCTTTCTTCTGGTCGCGGATGATGTCGGCGTCGGTCCGGCCCGGGCCGTAACTCTCGACGAAGATTACTTGCGGCGGCGGGGCGGTGTTGATCTTCGAATCGACGAAGAAAATGATGAGGATGATGATCGTCACCAGCACGGCCAGGGCGGCGGCGATGATCTGTTCGCGGCTGCGCTGGCGCAGGAACGCGGTCAGGTCCCTGAGCGCCGCGCGCGGGCCGACCGTCGGAGGAAGAACTGCCATGGCCCCATATGTAGGAGCCCCAACCGCCCGGGGCCAGCCCCCGGCAGGCAATGCTGCCGCTGGGGACCAGCCTCGGGCGATGGATATGGTCACACATCCTCCAGTCGGAAGCTGAGGCTGATCACCGTGATCGACGGCACCGCAACGCCGTCCTCCGTCGCCGGCTGGTAGCGCCAGGCTTTGAGAATATGACGTCGAGCCGCCTCCAGGAAAGAGGGGTCGGCGGCGCCGACGGGATCGACCGCGATCACCCGGCCGCGGGGATCGATGGTCAGCTTCAGGCGCAGCGTTGCCTCTTCCTCGCTACGGATCTTGTCCGCCGGATAGGGCGGCTTGAGCGCGCTCTCGGACGTCGCCCAACGCGCGGCAACCCTGACCGGCACGTGCCTGGGCGGATCCAATATCGTTGTCGTCCCGCTGCCGATTACCGTCTCAATATCCTTGAGACTGGGCCCAGTGGCGATGTCGATCGGATCCTGCCGTTCCATATCGATGATTGGTCGCTCCTGGTCGATTAACGGGGGCTGAGTGGGCCTTTGTTGTTGTTGCCTCTCGACCTGGGGCTGAGGCCTGGGCGGCGGCGGGTCGTTGGGGATATTGATCACCACAGGCGGCGTGTCAGGGTTGAGGCCAATCAGTTCGGGCTTGGCGGTCAGCACCGCGGCAAGCACCAGCGCATGGCCGGCAATGATCAGTGTCAGCGCTTTGGGTGACCGATCCCGGCCGGCGGTTCTCGGCAAGTTGGCGGCATAGGCAAGCATGACATCTCTCCCACCATAGAGACATGCAATGTTACATCATTACATAAGATTGGCAAGCACCAGTTATGCGAGATTTCTCAAGATTATCCTGCGGCGGCGGTGAGCCGTTCGAGCGCCCGGTCCTTGCCGATCAGCTTGAGCAGCGGACCCATTTCAGGGCCCGATTCGCGCGCTGTAAGCGCAAGTCGAAGCGGCCGGAACAGGGCGCGTCCCTTTCGCCCGGTGCTTTGCTTCAACGCGTCGGTCAGCGCGTGCCAGGGGTCGGCCGACCAGTCGACCGTTTCAGCCAGCCGGGCCGCTTCCTCGATCAGCCCTTTGTCGTCTGGCACGACTTCAGGCGGTGCAATCAGGCAATGCAGGACCGGCACCCATTCCGCGGCTTCGTCGAGATGCGCCAGATTGCCGCGCAGCACGAGCCATTCGGCCTCGCCGATCGCTTCCGGCAGCCGGTCGCTGACGTCGGCATATTCGAGGTGGTGAAGCAGCTTGCTGTTAAGCTGCTCGACCTCAGTTAAATCGAAATGCGCCGGTGCCCGGCCGAAGGTCGCAAAATCGAATCCTGCGGCCAGCTCGCCAAGATGCGCCCGCGCCTCGACCGGTTGCGACGTGCCCAGCCGGGCGAGCAAAGACAGGAGCGCCATCGGCTCGATCCCCGCCTCTCTCAGCGCGTCGACCCCGGTCGAACCCAGACGCTTCGACAGCTTTCCTTCCGCCGCGACGAGCAATGCCTCATGGGCGAAATGGGGATGCGGCGCGCCCAGCGCGTCGAACATCTGCAATTGCACCGCGCTGTTCGAGACATGGTCCTCGCCGCGGACGATATGGGTGACGCCAAGATCGATGTCGTCGATCACGCTCGGCAGCAGGTACAGCCAGCTGCCGTCGGCGCGCCGGATCACCGGATCGCTGATCAGGTTCGGATCGAATTTCTGATGGCCGCGGATGAGGTCGTCGAATTCGATTCCGGCCTGATGGTCGAGCCTGAACCGCCAGTGCGGCGCGACGCCGTCGGGAACCGGCGAGCCTTCGGGCTTGCGTTCATAGACCGGCGGCAAGCCGCGCCCCAGCAGCACCTTGCGGCGGACCTCAAGTTCCTCGGGCGTTTCGTAGCAGGGGTAGACCCGGCCGGCCTGTTTCAGCCGCTCGAATTCGCGCTCGTACAGGTCGAACCGCTGCGACTGGCGCACCATGACGTCAGTCTTGATGCCGAGCCAGCCCAAGTCCTCGACGATCGCCTCGACATATTCTTCCCGCGACCGCTCGAGGTCGGTGTCGTCGATTCTGAGCAGGAACCGCCCGCCGTTCTTCAGCGCGAACAGCGCATTATGGAGCGCGGTGCGGATATTGCCGACATGGAGCCTGCCGGTCGGCGACGGAGCGAAGCGAGTGACGATGGTCATCAGCCGCAGCCCCTATCACCCGTGACGCAATAAAAGCTAGCGGCGCACCAGCGTGACGTTGCCGCCATCGCCCGAAAGGTTCGCCTCGCGGCCCTCATTGGTGAATATGGCCATGGCCGCCCGGTCCAGCGCATGGATGGCCGCTTCCTGCTCCCCATTCGGCGGGCTCTGGCAATTGGAGCTGCCGCCCGCGTCGGCGGTGAAGGCGACGATGTTGCGCTTCTGGGTGAAGGTCCAGGCACGGCGGGTGCAGCCGGCAGTGATGCTGAGCTTGCCATCGCCGAATGTGGCGGCAATTGCGCCGCCGTCGACCGGCCGCCCGTCTACCTTGGTCAGCTGCCACGCTCCGTCGAGGGCCGGAACTTCCGGCTTCGCAACTTCGGTCGCCGTGTTGGCCTCAGCTTCATTCCCGGTAGCTTGGGTTTGTTCGGATTGCTGGGAGCAGCCGGCAACAAGCAGCAACGCAACACTGGTCAAAACGCGCATGAGGGCCCTCGTCAGCTGGTGTGGAATGAGTTGGTGATTGGATAGCGCCGGTCGCGGCCGAAGTTGCGGGTGCCGAGCTTGACCCCGGGGGGCGCCTGGCGGCGCTTATATTCGGCGCGGAGGAGCTTCTTTTCGATGTCGGCGACCACGTCGGGATCGGCGCCGGTCACTGTCACGGCCTCGCGCACCGACAGTTCCTTTTCGACCAAAGCCTCGAGGATCCGGTCGAGCATGGCATAGGGCGGCAGCGAATCCTCATCCTTCTGGTTCGGGCGAAGCTCGGCGGTGGGCGGCTTGTCGATCACCCGCTGCGGCATCACCGGCCCTTCCGGACCGAGCCCCCCTTTCGGGCGGTTGGCGTTGCGCCAGCGGGACAAAGCGAAGCAGGTCGTCTTGTAGGCGTCCTTCAGCACCGAATAGCCGCCGGCCATGTCGCCATAGAGGGTGGCGTAACCGACCGACATCTCGCTCTTGTTGCCGGTCGTCAGCAGCATATGGCCGAACTTGTTGCTGAGCCCCATCAGGGTCACCATGCGCAGCCGCGACTGGATATTTTCGGCGGCGATGCCGCTGTTGTCGCCCTCGAAGCAGGCCGCCAGCATCTCGTCGAGCGCGCCGACGCCGGGAACGATCGGGATGACGTCATGGCGTACACCGAGCAGCCGGGCGCATTCGGCGGCGTCCTCCAGGCTGTCATCCGAAGTATATTTGGACGGCAGCATCACGCACCACACCTTGTCGGCGCCGAGCGCATCGACCGCCACCGCGGCCGACAGGGCGCTGTCGATGCCGCCCGACAGGCCGAGGATCACGCCGGGAAAGCCATTGGTGCAGACATAGTCGCGCAGCGCTACCATCATCGCCCGGTACATGTCCTCGGGATAGGGCGAGAGGATCGCGCGCTCGCCAGGCTCGCAGTGCCAGCCGTTGGGCGTCCGGACCCAGTCCGTGATCGCCATGGCTTCTTCGAAATCCGGCATCTGCACTGCGATTCCGCCGTCGTCGTTGGTGACGAAGCTCGACCCGTCGAACACCAGCTCGTCCTGTCCGCCGACCCGGTTGAGGTAAACGATCGGAAGCCCGGTCTCGATCGCGCGCTCCCGCACCAGCCGCTGCCGCTGGTCGTCCTTGTCGGTTTCATATGGGCTGCCGTTGGGCACCAGCAGCATGTCCGCACCGGCATCCGCCAGGTGCTGGCAAACCGACTCCAGCCAGATATCCTCGCAGATCGGCACGCCCAGCTTCACGCTTCCGATCTGGATCGGTTCGGGCAGCGGCCCTTGGGCGAAGATCCGCTTTTCGTCGAAAGTGCCGTAGTTGGGCAGCTCATGCTTCAGCGTCCGGCCGACCAGCTTGCCGCCTTCGGCCAGGACCACCGCGTTGTAATTCACCCCTTCGTCGGAATGAATTGTACCGAACAGCAGCGCCGGTCCGCCATCCGCCGTCGCATCGATCAGGCGTTCGGCCGCTTCCATCGCCTGGCGGACGAATTCCGGCTTCAGCACCAGGTCCTCCGGCGGGTAGCCGATCAGCTGCAGCTCGGGCACCATCACCAGGTCCGCCCCTTCGGCAGCCGCCTTTGCGCGCCACTCGAGCATCGCTTCGGCGTTGGCGGAAAGGTCGCCGATCCGCTGGTTAAGCTGGCAAAGCGCGATGCGGAGGCGGTCGGTCACGGCAGTCCCGATTTAGCGCTGAACCATCCTTACGCAACCTTGCGCCTTTGTCCGCCGCTTCCTAAGGGGCGCGAACTGGCCAATCGTCACGGGATCCTCACGCATGAAATTGCTCGCCGGGAATTCGAACCTGCCGCTAGCGCGAGCGATCGCCGATTATCTCGAATTGCCGCTGACCGACGCCAGCGTCCGGCGCTTCGCCGACGAGGAAGTGTTCGTCGAAATCCAGGAGAATGTCCGCGGCGAGGATGTGTTCGTGGTCCAGTCGACCAGCTTTCCGACCAACGACAATCTGATGGAGCTGCTGATCTGCATCGACGCGCTGAAGCGCGCCTCGGCCAAGCGGATCACGGCGGTAATCCCCTATTTCGGTTATGCCCGGCAGGACCGCAAACCCGGCCCTCGCACGCCGATTTCGGCCAAGCTGGTCGCCAACCTGATCACCGTCGCAGGCGCCGACCGGGTGCTGACGATGGATCTGCACGCCGGCCAGATCCAGGGCTTCTTCGACATTCCGACCGACAATCTGTGGGCTGCGCCGGTGATGGCGGCCGATATCCAGGCGCGGTACGCCAACAAGAATCTGATGGTGGTGTCGCCCGACGTCGGCGGCGTGGTCCGCGCCCGCAGCCTCGCCAAGCGGCTCGACAACGCACCGCTGGCGATCGTCGACAAGCGCCGCGAACGGGCCGGCGAATCGGAGGTGATGAACATCATCGGCGACGTCGAGGGTCATTGCTGCATCCTGGTCGACGACATCGTCGACAGCGCCGGGACGCTGTGCAACGCCGCTGCCGCCCTCAAAGAACAGGGTGCGACCGAGGTCATCGCCTATTGCAGCCATGGCGTGCTGTCGGGCGCGGCCGTGGCGCGCGTCGCCGCCAGCGTGCTGACCGAACTGGTGGTCACCGATTCCATCTACGGCGAGGGCGTGAAGGAGGGCGGCAAGCTTCGCCGCCTGACCATTGCCCCGCTGTTCGGCGAGGCGATCCATCGCATCGCCGACGAAACGTCAGTTTCAAGCCTGTTCGACTAGGTCGTCGCCCGATGTGCAATCTCTACCGACTGCACAAGGGCGCCGACGCGATCCGCCAGCTGTTCGCCAACCAGGGCCTGCAGCTCAGCTTCCCCGAGGGTATTCCCAACCTCCAGCCCACGGACATTCGCATTACCGACCCCGCGCCGATCGTTCGGATGGGCAGCGACGGCGGGCTGGAAATGGTCGTCCGCCGCTGGAGCTGGCCCGGGACCCACGGCAAGCCAGTGTTCAACCTCCGGTCCGAAGGCCGGAACTTCTCCAAGCGCTGCCTGGCGATCGCGGACGGCTTCTACGAGTTCACCGCGCCCGATGACCCCAAGGCCAAACGCAAGAACAAATGGCTGTTCTCACCGGTCGAAGGCGGGCTGCTCGGCATTGCCGCCGTCACCCAGACTCACCCCAACGTCGGTGAGGCGTTCAGCCTGCTGACGGCCGAACCAAGTCCCGAGGTGGCGGAAATTCACAACCGGCAGATCGTCCTGCCGCGGCCGGATCAGTGGCTGTCCTGGCTCGATCCTGCGACGCCGCTGCCCTCGGCCAGCAACTGGTCGACCGTTTCGGCGAACCGCATCACCGAAATAGGCTTGGAGACATAGGCCTGCGCGCCCGCGGCCTTGAACCGCTCGTCATCGCCGGCGGCGGCATAGGCGGTGACGGCCATGATCGGCACATTCTTCAATTCGTCGTCGGCGCGCAGCATCTCCATCAGCTCGATGCCGGTGATGTAGGGGAGCTGGATGTCGGTGATGACCAGGTCGGGCTTGAACGAGCGCGCCGTCGCCAGCGCATCGCGGCTGTCGGTAACCGCCTCGGTTTCGTGGCCGTGCGCCGTCAGCAAGTCGCAGAACAACTTGATGTTGAGGGCGTTGTCCTCGACAACCAGGATCTTGGCCAATCAATCACCCCCCGAATGCTCAGAAACCGCAGTAAGCGATGTTAAGCCACAGGACAAACGATGAACCCGTCGACGCGGAAGCGCTGGCACTTGCGGCGCTGGCCGCGACCCTGACTGACGAACGGCGCGCGCGGAGGTTCCTCGACCTCACCGGGCTGGATGCGGAGGAGCTTCGCGCAAGGGCCGGTGAAAAAGGCCTGCTGGCGGCGCTGCTGGGCTTTCTCGAGGGCCATGAGCCCGACTTGGTCGACGTCGCCCAAGCGATTGGAATCAAACCAGAAAGACTTGTTTCCATCCGTTCGGAGTTGGAGCGGTGAAGCGTCCGTTGCTGATAACCGACTGCGACGAAGTGCTGCTGCACATGGTGTCCCATTTTGACGCCTGGCTGGGCGAGGCGCACGACATTCGCTTCGCCTTCGAGACCGGCCAGTTCCGCGAAGCCCTGACCTACCGGGAAACGGGCGAGCTGGTTGCCGAGGACCGGGTCTGGCCGCTGCTGACCGAGTTCTTCCAGGGCGAGATGCACCGGCAGACGCTGGTGCCTGGTGCGCTGGAGGCGCTTGGGCGGATTGGCGAGGTCGCCGACATCGTCATCCTGACCAATTTGGGCGACGAGGCCCACCCGTGGCGGGTCGACCAGCTCGCCAGCCATGGCATTCGCCACGAAGTGGCCTGCAACCGGGGCGGCAAGGGCGTCCCGGCCAAGGCGATCATCGACCGCTACGGGGCAGGGGCAACAGTGTTCGTCGACGATTTGCCGGTGCACCATGCCTCGGTGGCGGAGCATGCGCCTGGCGTTTACCGGCTGCACATGGTCGCGGAACCGCTGCTGGCTCCGGCCGTGCCTACCGCCGAGCACGCCCATGCACGGATTGACGACTGGCCGACTGCAACGCCCTGGATATTGGAAAGGCTGACGAGCGAATGACCAAGACCGCCTTCATCACCGGCGTGACCGCCGGCATTGGCGAGGCCGCGGCGCGCAAATTTGTTAGCGAGGGCTGGCAGGTGGTCGGGACCGGCCGCCGACGCGACAGGCTCGACGCACTGGCTGCGGAACTGGGCGATTTCTTCCATCCGCTGGTGCTCGACATGCGCGCGCCGGGCGATTTCGACTCAGCGCTCGCCGCGCTGCCGGAGCGTTATCGGGAGATCGACCTCTTGCTCAACAATGCCGGCCTGGCCCCGCCGATGAGCAATTTGCAGGATGCGGAGCAGGACCCGCTCGACGTCGCGATCGACACCAATGTCACCGGTCTGGTTGCACTGACTCGCGCGCTGCTGCCGCGGCTGATCGGGCGCAAGGGGGCGATCATCAACCTGGCGTCGGTGGCGGCTACCTATCCCTACCGCGGCGGCGCGGTCTACGCCGGGACCAAGGCCTTCGTCCGCCAATTCTCGCTCGGCCTGCGCTGCGACCTGCAGGGCACCGGGGTGCGGGTGACCTCGATCGAACCGGGCATGGTCGAGACTGAATTCACCCTGGTCCGGACCGGCGGCGACCAGGCGGCGAGCGACGCGCTATATGCCAATATGGACCCGATGACCGCCGAGGATATCGCCGCGACGATCTGGTGGGTGGCGAGCCTGCCGCCGCACCTCAACATCAATGCGCTCGAGCTGATGCCGGTCAACCAGAGCTGGGGCGGCTTCGCGGTGCATCGCCGCGAGGGTTGACGTTGGGCATGTTGAGCGCCAAGCGCGC